>JGI24025J20009_10001854_pt1 | contig 15630 bp, 15 predicted proteins | sample Cruoilmetagenom3_FD_20009 | JGI IMG/M metagenome (IMG submission 20009)
AAGGCGCATGTAAGGCTCTATGCCTATGATAGAATGGGCAGACTTGTTAAGAAAATACTCGACGGAGATCCAACGGGCTCTGCGAGTTATTCGGTAGATGAGAACGACAATATCGTATGGACTCATATCTGGGACGGAAGGGGAGATGATGGCAATATGCTTCCCATGGGTGTTTATGTCGTATTCCTGGAGGCACAGAGTGAGGAATCAGGAGAGGTGGTAAAAGGCAAGAGAACGACAACACTCGTTAAGGATATGAGGTAAATCGTTGATCGTTGATCGTTGTTCGTGGGTCGTTGATCGTGGGTCGTTGATCGTAAGATACTAAAGACGATCACGAACTACGAATCACGAATAACCAACACGAATCACCAACGAACACGAATCACGAACTACGAACCACGAAGTTATGCATCTACCCAAAAATTTCAGGCTTATTAAATGCGATTTCTCCCTGGAGCTGGAGAGAGAGGGCTTTTTGCCTTCATTTCTCGGTTCAACCCTCAGGGGTGGATTTGGGAGCGTGTTTAAAAGAATTGTGTGTATAACCAAAGGAGCCGATTGCAGAGACTGTATCCTGAAAGATAAGTGCGTCTACTCCTATATATTTGAATCACCCGGGGAAGATGCCCGCTATACATATATACCGCATCCATTTGTGATAGAACCTCCCTTCTTTGTAGAAAAACCCGTCCGTTCCTTTCATTTTAATCTCATACTTTTTGGAAATGCGATTGAGTATTTACCATATTTTATTTACACTTTTGAGGAGCTTGGTAATACAGGTCTTGGTAGGCAAAGAATCAAATATCGGATAAAGGGGATTACCTCAAAAGAAATGTCTGTATATGATGGAAAGACAAAAGTACTTCAAAATCCCCCTGTGCCAATCACGGGGAAAGGAATAGAAAAGAGAGTAAGTTCTTACAAGGGTTCTATAGAGAGATTTACCCTTAAGTTTATAACACCTACAAGGATAAAGCAAAGTGGAAAGTTTACCGATAAGCTTGACTTTGCAATTCTTTTCAAGAATCTTGTGAGAAGGGTTGCAGTTCTCTCAAGATATCACTGCAAAGAAGAGTGGGACTTTGATATAACGGTTACCTATGATGTAAGGACAACGGAATCCAATCTATTCTGGATTGACATTGAGAGATATTCTTCCCGTCAGAAAGCAAGGATGAAGATGGGAGGGGTAATGGGAGAAATCACACTTGGGGGAGACTTAACTCCACTCTTACCCCTCTTCAAATTGGGAGAATACACCCATATAGGCAAGGCAACCGCCTTCGGACTGGGAAAATACGAAATAAAACTTGACAAGCAGGGGTTTTTATAGTATAATGTAACTAAAGGAAACAAAAGTCATAGGGAGGTAGATATGGCATATAAAAGCAAAAACGATGCATATTTTTCAGAGCACTTTGAGACGCTTGTTGACAATCATGGAGGGAAGTGGATTGTAATTGTAAATGGCAAGAAAATTGCTATCGGTTATAAACACGAGCTCTCTAAGATGCTCAAAAAGGCAAGGGAAAAGTATCCGAATGAGACTCCACTTGCGGCACCAATCCCACGGAAGGAGGAACTGCAGTGTATTCTGTAAGATTTTGTTACACAAATAGTAATGCACTCTACTTGTTAGTTAGCATCTTTGGAGTGCAGTGCAGGCTGTGCAAAAAGTCCTTTCATTGTTTTGGTATTTTCCAGAAATTTTATATATTTTCAAAGCGCATTAAAAGTTTATTTATATTGACTTTAAGGCACTTTTTCCTTGACTTTTGTACCTCTTTGTGTTATAATTCCTCCTTAAAAGGAGGGATTATGAAATTTATACAAGAAACGCCCCGTTCTCAAAGAAGCATCTTTGGCTATGCGATAGATGATTTTGTATCCAAAGACCACTTTGCCAGGATGGTAAATGACCTCTTTGACACGATAGATCTATCCTCTATAGAGGATAGGTATTCTGAACTTGGCAGACCTGCATATTATCCAAAGAGCATGTTAAAAGCGTGGTTTTACGCTTACGCAAATGGGATAAGAAGTTCCCGCAAACTTGCAAAACTATTAGAGGAAAATGTGGCATATATGTATCTCACAAATCTAAGACGCCCTCGTTACAGAATCCTTTGTTATTTTCGTAAAGAGAACGAGGAAGCAATGGCAAAGATATTTGCAAGGGTCGTTCATATACTTTGTGAATTAGGTTTCATAAGTTACGATAAATCTTTTGTGGACGGCACTCTGATGAAAGCAAACGCCTCTAAACGGAGAACGAGGAAGAAGGGCAAGGTTAAAGAAGAGATAGTAGAACTGGAGGAGAAGATAAAGCAGAAACTTAAGGAGTATTTTCATGAAGTAGAGGAACAGGACAGGAGAGAGGATAAGATTTATGGCGACAAGAGGGGTGACGAGCTTCCACCAGAATTAGCAAGCGAAATAGAAAAGGGCAACCTCAAGAAGTTGGTTGAGAAAGCAAAACTAAAAATAGAGCAAGAGAAGGCGGATGCGATTGATAAGAAGATGAAAAGGATAGAAGAGGATTACGAGCTTCTAAAGGAGATGGAAGAGAAAGGAGTAGACGAGATCAACTTTAGTGATGAGGATGCGAGATTGATGAAGCACGGACAGGGCAAGGCGGTACCTGCTTACAATGGTCTGGTAGCTACCGAGAATCAGTTTATAACAGGGTGTTTGATTTCGCAAGACAAGAGTGACGACTACTCATTACTACCTGTGATAGAGGAGGTTGAAGAAGTGAAGGGAGGAGCTCTCAAACCAGGGACTCCTGTGGTAACTGATGCGGGTTTCTACAATCACAAGAATTTAATCGGGCTTGACGAGAAGAGTTTAGAAGGCTATATCCCTAAGAAAATCAAAACTGAAAAGAAACCATTTTCTAAAGATAAGTTTAAGTATCTAAAAGAAGAAGATGTATTTTTATGCCCTGCTGGCGAGAAGTTGTGTTTCAGTAGATATGTAACAGACAAACGGCGAGGGACGGTCTATCGGATTTATCGAAGAGGAGACTGTAGGGGATGTCCATATTTTGGCGAATGTTTCAAAGGTAGAAGCAAAAGCAGAGCGATATGGGAAGACGGAACAATAGAGCTTGTGGAAGCCACCCGTGAGCGAGTGAAGAGTGAACGGGGTAAATTTATGATGGAGAAACGAAAAACTGAAGTGGAACCGGTGTTTGGAAACCTTAAACACAATATGGGATACAGGTACTTCCTACTGAGAGGCAAAAACGGTGCAAAGATAGAGTGGACGATGATGTGCACTGCTCATAACTTGAGAAAACTATGGGTGATGCTATTACAGAGAGCGGGAAAATCCAAAATGAGTACAAAAGCTCTGATAGAAAACTTAATAGACAGCAGGACAAGAGAGATTATCCCAATAAACCTTCTCTTAAAAAACCTCTCTATCAATATACAAAATTTCAAAGAGCAGTTTTGTCAATTTTTGTCTAAATTAGTTTTTTGGGTGAAGACACTTTGTGTTGTTAAAATCTTTTAGATTGTAAGATGACATTTTTGCACAGCCTGAGTGGCTTGCCACTGCTTTTCTTAAAGAGAGAAGTTGAATTCAGGAAGTAATATTGGAATGTAAAAATATGAACGAAAGAGATGCCATAGTTCTTGGGGCCCTGTTGCATGATATAGGGAAATTTTATCAAAGGACGGGCTTGCCCCCTGAGGGATGGGAGGATTTTAATGAAGAAGATTACGGGAAGCATGGATCTCACGCAAAGTGGAGTGCCAGCTTCATAACACATTACCTTCCTGATGAATTCAAAGAATCTGGGAGTTATGCCTTTTACCATCATAATCCTCAAACTGATTTACAATCAATAATTGCAGATGCCGATTGCTTATCTGCAAGGGAGAGAACAGAGGGGAAAGGTAATCCTCGTAAAATAAGGTTGTCATCTATTTTTGATAAAGTTTATTTGAAAAAGAGCAAGAATGATACAGGAAAGCACATTTCCCAAGGATATAAATATCCGTTGACTTCTCTCTCGCTCTCACACGAAGCACTTTTTCCATCTATCTTACCTGATGAAGACCTTATATCAGAATATAAAAAGCTATGGGGAGAGTTCACAAAAGAGGTAAAGAGTTTAGCAAAGGGGGATTTTAATTCGTTTTTCTTTTCTCTCTTCTTTCTATTACAAAAATATACTTATCACATACCAAGTGCTGTTTATGAGACTTATCCAGACATTACTTTATTTGACCACTTGAAAACAACTTCTGCAATCGCAAGTTGTCTTTATGATTTTTACAATGAAGAAGATTCTCCTAAAAATCAAAAAGAGTTTCTTGTAATTGAGGGTGATATTTCAGGCATTCAAAAATTCATTTATAAACTTGCCTCTCCCCAGAAAGCTCAATCGGGAATGGCACAAAGATTGAGAGGTCGTTCATTTTATCTCTCAATTATGAATGAAACTTTTGCTCTTTATATTCTTAAAAAACTAAATTTATATATGCCAAATCTTCTGTTGTGTGGAGGTGGACACTTTACAATCCTTGCACCAAATACCCAAAAATCAAAAAGGGAAATTGAAGGTGCTAAAGAAAAAATCAATCTGTGGCTTTACCAGAAGTTTCAGGGAGATTTATATTTTGCGCTCTCCGTACTTGAAATTGATAAAGAAGATTTAAGTGATTGGAGTAAAGTATCCTCAAAAACAGGCGCGCTTATAAAAGAAGAAAAAAAGAAAAAGTTTTTAACGCTCACAAGAGAAAGAAAATTTGAATTAAAGAATAAAGTTTGTATTGTCTGTGAAAACGATTTTGACAACGAAGATAATATTTGCCCTCTTTGTAAATCACATGAAAAGATAGGTGAAAAATTGCCTTATAACGAGTATCTTGTCCAGCTCAATCCAGACAATAAGAATAATGCTGATATAAGGTTTGAATTTGATAAAGACTTTGGTTTTTATTGGCAATTTAAGAAGAAAGAACACGAAATTACTGACTCTGATGTTATTCAAACATATAAACTCAATGATACTGAATTTCTCTCTGCAAATCCTCAAAATATATCTTATGGATTCAAATTTATTGGTAAAAACAGTCGTATTTTAACCTTTGAAGAAATGCAGGGGAAAAGTGAAGGTGCAAAGTTTCTCAGTGCTCTTAGGATGGATGTAGATAATCTTGGTGCTGTCTTTAGTATTGGATTAGGTGAAGATAAGTCAATCTCCAGAATATCCACTTTGAGCAGAACTCTGGATATTTTCTTTTCTGGTTATTTAAATGAAATATGCAAGGACCACAACAGCTTATATATTACTTATTCTGGTGGAGACGACTTATTTATTGTTGGTGCGTGGAACGAAATTGTAGAAATAGCACAGAAAATAAAAGATGAATTCAGGGATTATACCTGCAAAAACGATGATATATCTATTTCTGGAGGGATATTCCTTTTTAAATCTAAATTTCCCATTGGAAGAGCAGCAACCTTGAGTGGTGATAAATTGGAAGATAAGGCTAAAAAATTGGATGGGAAAAATGGACTGGCAATTTTTGAGAAAGGTATTCACTGGGAACCCTTCGAGAAAGTTATCAATCTGGGCGACAAAATGGTGGAAGCAATAAAACTGAAAAGACTTTCAAGAAGATTTCTTTATGGATTACTGGAACTATCTCGTAAACACATCAGAGATAACGAACAAGATTTACTCTGGATACCAAAATTTTTGTATATGTTAAAAAGGAATGTGGAGAAGGAAGACGAAGAGGGAAATCCCAATCCACTTTTTGCTGAACTCCAGACAGGGATACCAAAACTTTCTTCTCATATTCCAGTTTTAGTGGCTTACACGGTATTAAAAACAAGGAGGAAAAGATGAGTGCAATTCAAGAGTTCAAGAACCTCATTGCTGGAAAAACTTTTGTTGATGATGAAGTGATGAGAAAAGCAGAAGATATTGGAAGAGAACTGATGGGTGTTACTACTACAAAAATGAGGCAGTATTTCGATGATATCAAAGGTCTGAGGCGAAAGATTGAAAGCGATTTGAGCCCTCAACAGATTAAAGTGCAGCTAAGGTTAATTCTTTCCAGAGTGGCTTATGATACAGGCAGAGTGAAAGGCAAAAAAGACAAGACAGATTATAATAACTTTTGTCTTTTAGAGAGCTTTCTTAAAGCTTGCATTGATAAGGTAATCAAGAGTGAAAATATAGAAAAAATGACTAATGAGTTTATTACTTTTATTGAGGCTATGTATGGTTATTTTTACTTTCATGCCAAATAAGGGGGGGAGATGAGTTACAAATTTATTGCAAATGTGATAATCTCTGGCAAAATAAAGTGTGAAACAGGATTACACATCGGAGGAATGGTAGAGGGGTATGAGATAGGCGGAATGGACAACCCTATTATTAAGGACCCTGTAACTGGTTATCCTTATATCCCCGGGTCTTCTTTAAGGGGAAAAATGCGAAGTCTTCTTGAGTGGGCAAAGGGGAAGGTTGAAGTCGACAAAGTGCATCATTGTCCAGATTCAGATTGCCCTGTCTGTCGCTCTTTTGGTGCACCAGCAGAAGATGAGCGGAAAATAGGTCCCACAAGACTCATCGTAAGAGATGCATGTCCTACGGAGGAAACCAGAGAGAGTCTTGATAATCTGCAAAAAGAGAAAGGACTGCCGAAGGCAGAATGGAAAACGGAGAATGTAATCAACCGCATCACATCTGCCGCTACACCAAGAGAAATAGAAAGAGTTCCTAAAGATTCTGAATTTGAGTTTGAACTTGTCTATGGAATTTATGATGTTGATGGTGAAAAGAATAATAAGGATATAAAGCATCTAAAATATGTATTTGAAGCTCTAAGGTTACTTGAAGATTCAGCACTTGGTGGAAGCGGAAGCAGAGGTTCTGGACAGATAAAAATATTCCTTCAAGGAGATCCCATTGTGAGAAAAAAAGAAAACTATGAAAACGGACAACTTGAGGAACCAAAGGGTGAGTATAAACCACTTTCTGATTTCTCTGTGGATAACTTTATTGAGGCAGTGAGAACCACTATAAACAATAAAAAAGGAGCAGACGATAAATGACAATATTCTATTTGAAACCGAAGGGTAGCTTTATAGATATTATTCCTCAGTCTGATACACTCTTTGGAGCAATATGCTGGGGAGTGAAGATACTTTATGATGAGAAGAGATTAAAAACAATGCTTGATAAATTCTTAAAAGGAAAGCCACCTTTTCTTCTCTCTTCTTCTTTCCCATATATTGAAAATAATGAGAAAAAAATTCACCTTTTGCCAAAACCAATATCTAATCCACTTCAAGTTTCTCCAGAGTCTCTAAGAGAAATAGAGAGATTTAAAGAATTTGAAAAAACCGCTTTTCTCTCCCAGTCTCTTTTCTTTGATATTATCAATGATGAACTGGGAGACTTAGATTTATACAACTCTTTTTCAACACAAGACAAATCGGATTCTGAATTTATCAAAATAGGCTCTGCTTTATTCAAGAGAGATGAGTTTTCCCTTTTCCCCTGGAAAGAGTTAGATATTTCCAGAAATGCAATAGATAGACTCAGCAGTGGAACGATTGAAGGAAATCTTTTTTATAACAAAGAAATCTTTTTTAAGAAATCCTGTGGTATTTATTTTTTCATAAAACTGACCGAATTTGCTGAATCTGATACACTAAAAATATTAAAGACAGTTATGAGTTTCTATTCTGACAGAGGAATTGGAGGTGATGTAACAAGTGGCAAAGGACAATTTGACCTTGAAATAAAAGAAGATGAAACACTTTTTGAAGAACCGGAGAATGCAAGTGATTTTTTGACGCTATCTTCTTACTATCCGAAAGAAAAAGAATGGAGACATTTCAGAAAGAATCAAACTCACTCATGGTTTCAAGTTATGAGGAAAAAAGGCAAAATAGAAGCTTCCTATTTCCCTTATACCAATATATGGAAAAATTCACTTCTTTTGATTAAAGAAGGCTCGTCTTTCCCTATAATGGGAGATAATAAATATTACGGTGAGAATCCGATAGTTATAGTTAAAGAAGAATTTGATGTCCAGCAATACGGATTTGCTTACATTGTAAAAAGGATAGTGGGAGATGGTGATTAAAAAGCATAAATGTAAAGGAGAAATTTTATCTCCACTCCATATAGGAACTGGCAAAGAGATAACACCTTTAGACTATTTTATTAAAGATAATAGACTTATAGTCTATAATTTCCAGAAGTTATTGAGAGAGAATACTGATTTTGCAGAGAATTTTCTTGACAGAGCAGAAAAACAAAATCCCAGATTACTTTTTCTTAATAAAGACATCTTATCAGGTGAACAAAAAAACGATAAGAGCTATTACTTATACACTGAAGAAATTCCTAAATACCTAAAAGGAAATCTTGAAACTGAAATGAACAAGGGTAATAAGGCTAATATATGGGAATTTATCAAAGATTCAAAATACAAATCATATATTCCAGGAAGTTCTATAAAAGGAGCAATTAGAACAGCAATTGCATATTATATCTTTAAAAATGACGAAGACTTGAAAACCAAACTTACTAAAAGGTTATGGAACGAACCCACGAATATCATAAATGCCTTAATTTTCCAGCCAAAGAATTTAGATGCCAAAGAAGATATATTAAGAGTCTTAAGCGTTTCAGACGCCAATATGAACGAAGATAATGTTCTCTCAATTGAATGCGCAAAAAGACTCTCAAGTAAGAGAATACTTGGATTTCCAAATTATTATGAATGTGTAAAGCCAAGAAGCATCTTTTCCTTCTCCCTTAGTTTCTTCTATGAGTTAATAAAAACTAAACCTGAATGGCAAAAGATTCTCATGAAATATAAGATTGACGAGCAAAGTATTATTAAATATTGTCGTAAATTTTCAAAGGATTTTATTGACCAAGAAATAACTTACTTTGAAAGGCACATAGAGAGAAGATTTGTACCAAAAGTAAAAACATTTTATCAAAACCTCAAGAAAGAACCCCTCAATGCAGATGAGTGTTTAGTCAGAGTTGGACAAGGAGGTGGATTTTATGCAAAAACTCTTGCAATGCTCCTTGAAAACACAGAAGAATTCCGGTATAGAGAATTTATAGAGAAATTTGGGAGAAAAATTCGTGGTAAAGTAACACAAGGGCGAGAGTTAAAAAAGACTTCACGAACTATTCTCTCAAGCAACTGGAATTATCCTGTGCTTGGCTGGGTGAAGATTAAGGTGGAGGAAAGTAATGGATAAAGCAAAAATAGAGACTATCTTAAAAGAGTTAAAAGAGAGACTTACAGAAATATATGGTGAGGACCTTATTGAAATAGTATTATATGGTTCTTATGCAAGAGGGGAAGCAAGTGAAGATTCTGATATTGATATATTTGTTCTGCTAAAAAAAGTAAAAAATCCATTCAAAGAAAGACAAAAATTCGCCCAGATTGTATGGGAACTCTCTCTGAAAAACGATATTGTCATCTCTGCCTTGCCTGTTGAGTATGAACAATTCCAGAATAAATCACTCCCTATATTTTGCCAAGCAAGGGAAGAAGGAGTAATGATATAAAAAAGAGATAGGAGAGCTTATGGCTAAAACAATGCTCATAGCTGTAGGCACAGGCCCTACAGTTGCACATGGAATATGCTTTTCAATAAGACAACAAAATCCAGAGAATATAGTATTTTTAGTGACTCAGGAGAGTAAAGAAAAGACAATGCCTATTATTACGCAAAATAAAATACTGGAAGGGAAAAAATATTCAGAAATAGTGCTTTCCGACCCTAATGATGTAGAAAGGGTAGTAGAAGAATTAGAAGAAGTGGTTAAGTCCCTAAAATACAAACCTGAAGATATAGTAATTGATTATACATCTGGTACCAAGGCAATGTCAGCCGGGGTAACAATCGCTGGAATAAAGTCAAAAATAGGAAGCTTAGTATATGTAAGTGGTAAGAGAAACAATAGAGGAGTAGTTATTTCTGGTAATGAGAGGTTAATCTCATTAGAACCTAATCGTATAAATGCAGATGAGTTATTTGAAAGAGCAGTAGAATTGTTTAATAACTTTCAATACGATGCCTGTATAAAGATTATTGATGAAGCAAAGTCCCTTCTTGTCGATAAAGAGTTTCAACGAAAACTGTCAACCCTTATGTCATTGGCTGAGGTATATTCTTGTTGGGATAAGTTTGACTTAAAGAGAGCATTTGAAAAACTGGATAGTCTTACAGGTAATGAGTTTTTGCCTGTTTGGGGAGTGAAATCACAGATTGAGGAAAACAAATCTACCTTGTATCTGGAGAAATCTAATGATTACTGCAAAGAGAGATTGGCCGATTTAATTGAGAATGCAAAACGACGAGGGCTTGAAAAGAAATTCGACGATGCTGTGGCACGCCTTTACCGTACCATTGAGTATATTGCTCAATATAAAGTTAACAAAAGAGGACTTTACAAAAGTAATGAGAAAGGTGTACCTCAACCTGATAACCTTGACATTGATAGACTCCCACCAGCATTGAAGTCAAAATATGAACAATGCCGAGACAGTAAAAATAATAAGGTTAAACTAAGTCTTTATAGTACTTATGAATTACTCAGAGGCTTAAACGAACCTATTGGTACTGGTTTTGTAGAAGAAATGAACAGAAAAGGTAGCAAACTTAAGAAATTACTTGAAATACGAAATAATTCCATCCTTGCACATGGATTTAAATCGGTTAATGAGTCTGAATTTGATGAAATGTTGAATATTACACAGAAATTGGGGAAATCCGTGATTCAAGATTTGGATTATTTCATTGAAAAAGTAAATTTCCCTACCATCAAATTATAGCGTCATCTGTTCTTTGACATTTTTATATGAAACTCAAATAGGAAAGGTCTTATGGCTACTTTATATCTCACAGAACAGGGTTCTACCCTGAGAAAGACTTCGAGAAGGCTCATTGTGGAAAAGGAAAATGAAGTCCTCCTTGAAGTGCCTGAATTCAAAATTGAAAGAGTCCTCATTTTTGGAAATGTACAACTCACCACCCAGGCTATCGCCTTCCTCCTCGCAAATGGAATCGAAACAAGTTTTCTCTCTGTCAGAGGTAGGTTAAAGGGCAAGTTGTCTCCGCTCGAATCGAAAAATGTGTTCTTACGAGTTAAACAGTATGAAAAAGCGAAAGATGAGGAGTTTAGACTTGACCTATCGAGAACTATTGTCGAAAGAAAAATCAAAAACGGGAAAACACTGCTCCTCAGATATGCAAGAAGTCACCCAGAAGTAGATATTGATAAATCTATTAGAGAGATTAATAGATGTCTTAGGGCTCTTCCTCGAAAAGAACGAATCTCAACAGTTATGGGAATTGAAGGGCAGGCGGGGGCTGCATACTTCAAGGCTTTTGGAAAGATGTTTAGAAAAGAGCTCCGGTTTGAACGGCGAACAAGGCGACCTCCCCGAGACCCTATAAATGCCCTCTTGAGTTTAGGTTACACGATGATTACAAACGAGATTCTCTCTATGGTAAGTGCCATTGGCTTTGACCCTTACATCGGCTTCTTTCACGGAATCAGTTACGGAAGACCATCACTTGCATTGGATATTGTTGAAGAATTCAGACATCCAATTGTGGACACCCTCACCTTGAATTTAGTAAATAACAGTGTGTTGAAGGAGAAAGATTTTGTAGCAGAAAAAGGTGGGTATTTCCTCACAGACGAGGCAAGGAAGAAGTATTTTGTGTATTACGAAAAGAAATTGACCGGTGAGTTTACTCTTCACAACACCGATACGAAAGTAACTTTCAGAAGATCGTTTGATATTCAGGCACATAAGATGGAAAAAACACTGATGGAAGAAGAAGCCTATAAACCCTTTGCAATGGGGTAGGAATCTATATGTTTACCATAGTAAGCTATGATATAACCTCTGACAGGAGGAGGGTTAAGATAGCGAATATCCTGAAAGACTACGGAGAGAGAGTTCAGTACAGTGTTTTTGAATGCATAATTGACAATGAGATTTTAGAGAGGATGGTGAAAAGGCTTTTGAAGACAATTGACGGAGGTGAGGACAGTCTTCGCATCTACAAGCTATGCAAGGATTGCAAGAAAAAAATTGATGTTTATGGTACTGCACATGTGACAGAGGACAAGGAAGTGTACATTGTATAATCTTGGGCGAAAAGGCAAACTTAGATATGAAGGTTTTCGCTATCTCGCAACTGTTTCTTTTGTCGTAGTTTACACGAAATAAATAGGGTTGGAGGGGGTAAATAATGTACTCACAAAACATATTTTTAGTAACTTTTCACTATTCACCACAAAAGTCCTTAAGAATTAGTCACTTACCCCCTCCGCTGTCAGAACACTTGACCCGATTATCAGGGGATTGAAACGAAAAAAAAGAAGAAACGCTCTATGAAGCCTTCGGGAAAGTCAGAACACTTGACCCGATTATCAGGGGATTGAAACTATGGTTTGGGATCGCCTTTAAGCCAATATGTCAATTTGTCAGAACACTTGACCCGATTATCAGGGGATTGAAACTGGCAATGCCGGTGCGGTCTTTTAAATGCCAAGTAGGCTGTGTGTCAGAACACTTGACCCGATTATCAGGGGATTGAAACCTCCTTTATCCATTCACCTTTGGTGTCATCCCATCGCTTCGTCAGAACACTTGACCCGATTATCAGGGGATTGAAACTCAGGTGGCTTCAGTCTGCAAGAATGTTCTGTTGGATAGGGGTCAGAACACTTGACCCGATTATCAGGGGATTGAAACTGATTGCGAGAGTCAAATATAATAGTAATCTCGACTATTGGTCAGAACACTTGACCCGATTATCAGGGGATTGAAACCTTGAATTAGCTTTGCTTCTGCTTTCTTCTGTAGTCCAGTCAGAACACTTGACCCGATTATCAGGGGATTGAAACCTTCTTTTCTCCTTCCTCATCGAGGCATAAGTCCTTTTTCGTCAGAACACTTGACCCGATTATCAGGGGATTGAAACTTGAAGGGTGGCATTTCATATAGGCTGCCTTACAAGTTGTCAGAACACTTGACCCGATTATCAGGGGATTGAAACTGCAGAAATGATTATATAGCCATAGAATTTCATCTTTTGTCAGAACACTTGACCCGATTATCAGGGGATTGAAACTTAAGAGGCGAACCCCATCTTGGGTATATGCAAGTGGGGTCAGAACACTTGACCCGATTATCAGGGGATTGAAACATCTTTTACAAACCTTATTACCCAATCTGTATACTTTATCAGTCAGAACACTTGACCCGATTATCAGGGGATTGAAACGCTGGGCAGGACTGTGTCGAAAGTGATGCTAATGTAAGTCAGAACACTTGACCCGATTATCAGGGGATTGAAACTGTCGCATTCGAACAGCTCCTGATTATCGGGGTTAAATCGTCAGAACACTTGACCCGATTATCAGGGGATTGAAACTGATAATATGCTTTCTAACACTTCAAATAATGTAAATAGTCAGAACACTTGACCCGATTATCAGGGGATTGAAACAAGTATACCACGCCCTTCTTGACACCCCTTGTTCTAACCAGTCAGAACACTTGACCCGATTATCAGGGGATTGAAACTACCCGTCATAGAAAAACCTCTTTGGGATGCTGTCTGTGATAAGTCAGAACACTTGACCCGATTATCAGGGGATTGAAACCACCCCGGAGTACCAACAATAACGCCCAATTCTCCTTCTTTTCAGTCAGAACACTTGACCCGATTATCAGGGGATTGAAACTCTTACCTGACGCCAGAACGCCACACCAAGCCCTTTCAAAGGTCAGAACACTTGACCCGATTATCAGGGGATTGTTTCTGGGAGGGGGAGACGGGGAGAGTGGGGAAGAGGGAGAAAGAATAGCTGACATTCAGGTCTCTCTTCTCCGTGTCGCTAAGCCTCCTTGTCTTAATGTAAACCCGACTATAGGGGATACCGCCTTTGGCGGAATGCAAAAATCAAATTGCAAAATGCAAAATGAAAAACCAGAAAATTAATAAGGAATGAGAAATTTTGCAGTTTCATATTAGATTTTGATATTTACATTTTGATCTTTGATATTTTTATGGCCCGATTATCAGGGGATTGTCCGCCTTCGTTACACTACGGCGGATTTAGTCAATCAGTCATCTTCGAAAGGGAACCATCCCTGGATTGTTGGACCACACTCACTATTTCACTATTTCGAAATAGTGAAATTCACAGGTAAATCTGTTACAATAATAAAAAAATCATGGGTGATCTGCGTCTATATCTGCGTCCAATTTTTTCCTTGACAAATTGCCTTTTTTGGTATAGACTTAATAGAACAAAACCTGAGTCTTGCCTTGGGACATTTTGAAGTGATTGAAAGAATAGGGGTGGTAATAAGGGTATGAAAGAAGGAGAAAAATGAGAGAAGGAGAAAAGAGAGAATTGAAAGAATTTGTAGATAAAGTGAAGGTAATTGCTCCCGATGCGGAAATTATCCTGTTCGGGTCGAAGGCAAGGGGTGATGAAACATTTGAATCTGATACAGATATACTTATATTGCTTAAAAACTTGGATGAGGAAATTATCAAAAAGATAAAGGACATAAGGTTTGATATTGAAATGAAATACGGGCTAATTATAAGTTTACTCATTCATTCCAAAAAAGAGTGGGAGTCTTTTCCTTACAATATTTCAGAAATTCAGCACTTTATAAAAAGTGAAGGGGTAAAATTATGTTGAATCCCGAAGTTGTTGCTTTAATAGAATATAGGTTAAATAGAGCCCGGAAGACACTGGAAGATGCAAAACTACTTTTTAAGCATGGTAGATATAACTCCTGTATGAATAGACTCTACTACTCAGTATTTTATAGTGTTCTTGCATTACTGAGAACTGAAAATCTTATGTCTTCAAAGCATTCGGGTGTGAGGGCAATGTTTCACAAAGAATTTGTGAGGAAGGGTATTGTTCCTCCTGAATTGGGTAAATTCTATGATGAAATGTTCGAATTCAGACAGAGGGGAGATTATGAAGACTTCGTTGAATTTGAAAAAGAGAAAGTATCTTATTGTCTGGAAAAAGTGGAGGAATTTGTAGAATTTATAAGTAAGATTGTGAAGAACAAAACAAAAGGATAATTCCCTTACGGAGCCATTGGAAAATCTTGAGGTCAGAAAAGGATAAAAGGCTGACCTGCCTGCGGTAGGCAGGCGCCTTAAATCCAAGAGAGTAGATAAAAGGCTGACGCCCTGTTTTTAACTGATAAATTTCGAAGTCGAAAGGAGAGGGTATGAAAATTGGTGCTTGTGGCATAGCCTGCGGCGTTTGTTCACTTTATGAAAAAGGGCTTTGCAGGGGATGTTGTAGTGGCATAGACAAGGACATTCTCGAAACGATAGAATGGTTGAGAGAGGAGATAGGTGGATGTTCAATACTCGAATGTGCACACAAAAACAAGACCGATTATTGCCTCAGATGTGATAATTTCCCGTGTGAATTGCACTACGAAAAGGGGCCTTATAAGAATGGGTTCCTGGATGTGCTTAAAACGTATTTCGAACGACTCAAAAGCTGAGAAAGAAGCACAAATGTCGTGAATCGTTGAGCGTAGT
>JGI24025J20009_10001855_pt1 | contig 15626 bp, 15 predicted proteins | sample Cruoilmetagenom3_FD_20009 | JGI IMG/M metagenome (IMG submission 20009)
ATTTCTTTAACAGGTTTGTAACTGCCCAAGTCTGCGATAAGCCGATCAACGCCGACTACGCGGTAGGGGTAGTGGCCATGATTGGCATTGGGTTCCATTCATTAGTCGATGGTGCAATCTACTCCATTACTTTCACGGTCAGTGTATTCACCGGCTTCGTTGCTGGGCTAGGAATGATCCTGCACGAGTTTCCTGAAGGTATCGTGACTTACGTTCTTCTGCTCCACGGCGGAATTCAGGAACGATCCGCATTCCGGCTTGCTTTTCTGGCGGCAGCACTCACAACGCCCCTAGGAACTTTGGTTTTCTATCCATTCATCAGCGTGATCGAGCAGCCTTTCCTCGGTGCCCTGCTCGGATTGTCGGCGGGCGCGCTAATCTATGTTGGTGCGACACATCTGCTGCCTGCTGTGGAACGCGAGCGGCGCAGATACTCCTTGGTTGCACTGTCCGCAGGCATCGCCACTGCCGTTGGTATAATTTTAAGTACGTTCTGAGTTGAAATGAAATTCACTATCCGTCGTCAGCTTAACAGGAACTAGATGTTTAGTCCCAGCTTGTGGTGGGTTGGGTTTACGTTATTGATAAAGGCTTTTTAATCGTTTCATAATACTCTTGCATGAATGGGCTTCATTGGAGAAGGTAAACGAATTGAAGTGAAATCCCGCCTTGACAAAAGTTGAAACAGCTAGATTGATAGTTTCACTATCTGACCGAAATCAAAGCTTTTTGATAAAAAGTCTGTGAAACTTTACTGCGCCAATAGGAGATGAAAGATGAATGAGCTGACGATAAATCCTGCCTATTTGCGCAGGATCATTTTGAAAATTCGCGCCATCATGGCAAGCGAAGGTCTTGTAACACCAGAAACCGGCGGTAATCCGTCCGACGACGAGATTCCAGCAACCCTTCAGGAGCAACCCGACGACTTGCGTCGCGAGGAAATGATGGAAGAATTGGACGCACTTGATGTCGATCACCAGAACGAGCTAGTGGCGCTCATGTGGATCGGGCGCGAGGATTACGAGCCTGAAGAATGGGACGAAGTACTGGAAATGGCAAACCGGCGTCGCGAGGGACCGACCTCTGAATATCTGCTATCTCACCCTCTTGTTGCCGACTATTGGGCAAACGGGTTGGATATTCTGGGTGATGGCAGCGACGTGGTGGAGACCGGTGAGTTTTAAACTTTTTCGAATAATGCGACCCGCGGTGCTTCACCCAGGCTAACATTTAGATTGGAGATAAGTGAAATGGAAAATAACCTCGACATTGCAACCGGTCATCTCGTTCAATGGCTGAAAGCGTATTTTGCAACCGACACCGAGCCTGTGTTGGAAGTTAGTGCGCACCGTACATTTACCGCAGAACCGATTGCGGAAGATGCTGCAGACGTAAGCAGAGACGACGAGGTTTCCTTAATGACTGCAATCGGAATTCTGGAGGTATCGCCCACAGGAAATTCCCACAGTAGATGGCTGCTCCGCATTCGTGTGGAAGATAGCCTCGGCACCCATCTTCCCGAGCAAGGATCGGTTCCCGATATGCTCGAGGAAATGACGCTCGAGGCATTCGAGGCGGAATTTATCTTGCCGGACCGTGGCGCTACCTTTGTAACGCTAGACGCGGAAACACAGGAAATCAGGTCTGCGTTCGATGCTTTTCTCGCCGATGTCGTTACAGATCGTCATGGCGCCTGAAGCCACAATCAGGGCAGCGGTATGAGCCAAAAAGGCTCACTTTCGCTGATCCTGACTGGCGATGTCATGTTAGGGCGCGGGATTGACCAGATTCAGCAGTTTCCGTCGCATCCCCGTCTTTACGAAAACTACGTGAAGTCTGCTCAGACCTATGTTGAACTGGCGGAGCAGTTGAATGGCGCGATCCCGCGCTATGTGAATCCGGACTATATCTGGGGCGACGCACTGAATGTGCTGGAGGGTGATCCGCCGGATGTCAGCATTATCAATCTGGAAACCAGTATAACCGACCGCGGGACCTATGCCGCCGCCAAGGGTATCCATTACCGGATGCATCCGAACAACATGGACTGCATCGCAGCGGCGAAAATCGACTGCTGTGTGCTGGCCAACAATCATGTGCTCGACTGGGGCCAGCGCGGCCTGCTGGATACGCTCGACACGCTGGATACGGCGGGCATCGGACACGCAGGTGCAGGTCGAGACCGGAGGAGCGCCAGTGCACCATGGATCAGAGCGATTCCGGGGAAGGGACGCGTTCTGGTTTTCGGGATCGGTCATGGATCAAGCGGTGTTCCTCGTTCCTGGGCTGCCGGGTTGAACACGCCCGGGGTTGAATATATTTCCGACCTGACGGAACAAACCGTTGACCAGCTGTCCGAAAGGATTGCCCGAGAACGGCGAAACGGAGATTTTGTTATCGTCTCGATACACTGGGGGCCCAACTGGGGTTATCAGATTGATGTGGCGCAAACCGCCTTTGCCCATGCGTTGATCGATAGGGCGGGTGTTGATTTGATCCACGGCCATTCGGGCCATCATCGCAAAGCTGCCGAGGTCTACATGGGCAGACTGATCCTTTATGACTGTGGTGATTTCATCAACGACTATGAAGGCATTCAGGGCAACGAAGGCTTTCGTCCGGAATTGGTGATGATGTATCGTCTAACACTTAACTTGCCGGAAAAACGTCTCACCGAGGTACAGTTGATCCCGTTCAGGCTCCGGAAATTCCGGCTTGAGCATGCAAATCTGGAAGATACCGCTTGGCTGGCGGATACTCTTTGCAAAGAATACGGGCGATTTGGTGGGCACGTAGGGCTGGATAACGCAGGAAACCTGACCCTCGCATTGCCCTAGTTTCTTTAGAAACCTTTGACTTGCCTCAAGGACTGAATGCACGGATTGTCTAGAATATTTAGGAGCAAATTGTAGGAGTTCCCATGACCCATACAGAAACAGAAAGAGAGTTAACGGTCCTTAACGAAGTTCGTGCGGCCCTGAAAAGCGAGACACGGTTGGGAGCGTCTTTTACTCCTGACCGGCTCGAACTGGACGCAGACGGCGTTCTGATTTTCGAAGCAGAGGTCGAGATCGTCGCGCAGAAAAAGATAGCGCTAGGAGCGGTGGCAGCGCTCCCTGAAATCACCGGAATTGTTGATAGGGTGCGGGTGGTACCGGCTGATCAGATGGGAGACGCCGAGATCAGGGAGCATTTACGCGAAGCCTATTCTCAGGACCCTGCGTTGGCTGGCTTGAAAATCCGTGAGTATAGGGGTGAAGGCTACGAGATAATAAGTAGCCCGCAAGACCCGCACGGCTCGATTGACTATGAAGTCGTAGACGGTATCGTCACGCTTAACGGCGCGGTACGCGGGCTGACCACCAAGCGGTATATCGGTGTGCTGGCATGGTGGGTTCCGGGTTCCAGAGATGTCATCAATGGTGTGGCTGTTGAACCTGGCGAGGAAGACGGAGCTGACAAAATTGCCGACGCGGTGCACTTGGTGCACCAGAAGAATCCCTATCTTGATGCCGCGCAAGTCAAGGTCGGTGTGCGTACTCGAACCGTGCGATTGACTGGCTTCCTGCCCAGCGAAACCCAGCGGAAGATGGCAGAAAATGACGCCTGGTACGTGTTTGGTGTGGATATCGTTATTAACGAGATCGAGATCGGAAAATAGGAGCCCTTTTCCCGACAAGGGTAATCTGTAATCAAGGATTGAGAAATGACCGAAGTCCACGAAAAAACAGAGAAAAACACAAATAAGGCACTCGATGAAAACCGGTTCATCGCAGAAAAGTTGAACGAAGTTTCCGGCCTCTTGCAACAGCAGAATGCCAACCAGTTTCGTGTTCGTGCCTACCGCGAGGCAGCACAAGCTGTAGCCTTGATGCAAGGTCCGATTTCTACCGTGTTGGCTGAGGGTGGCCGTGCTGGACTGGAAGCGCTTCCCGCGATTGGTGAGTCAATCGCGGCGGCGATCCAAGAGATTCTGGAAACTGGAAACCTCGTCATGATCCAGCGGTTGCGCGGATCACTCGACCCGGAAAAACTGTTTCAAAGTGTGCCGGGGATAGGTCCCAAACTGGCGGAACAAATCCACAACCAACTTGACATTGAAACGCTGGAGGCGCTGGAAGTCGCGGCGTATAATGGCCAGCTTCGCGAAATACCCGGGATCGGATTGCGTCGGGTGCGGGGCGTTCAGCACTCGCTTGCAGAAATTTTGGCACGCCGCCGCCCACGCCGCCTGAGGCAGGAACAGCCATTGCCACCAATTACCGCAATTCTTGATGTTGATGAAGAATACCGGAAGCGCGCTGCTGCAAAGGACTTGCCGGTTATCACTCCGAAACGGTTTAACCCGACCGGTAAAGCGTGGCTGCCAATTTTGCACACGCAGCGGGGTGACTGGCTTTTCACAGCGCTTTTTTCAAATACGTCTTTGTCCCATCAGTTGAACCGAACCCAAGACTGGGTAGTGATCTATTACGAGCGGGAGAATGATCCGGAGGGCCAATGCACAGTTGTTTTCGAAAAACGCGGACCCTTGGCCGGGAAGCGCGTCATTCGCGGTCATGAAAGAGCCTGTGCCGAGTATTATGGTTCCCGTGTAGGATAGGTTTTCTGATAAATGGGCACAACAATTTGGCGCGACATTGCGGGGACGCCGCTGTTACACTGCGAGTGAATGACTCTGGGTAGAACGTTTGAAGGATTGAAAAACCATTTAGGTTTCAGTTTGGCCAAAAAGGAGATGCTTACACATTAATCCGGTCCGTGTTTATGGTGAATTTGACAAAAGTTACCCGAGACCGGACACGTTAACCGATCCAGTTTGAATATTGGTGCTTGATTAGCGGTGGGTACCGGAACAGCCCCGCCAGTTAATGTTAGACCCGAACAAGTCGATGGGCCGGACAGGCAGGTATTCATCCTTCTGCGACGACCCGACAAAGCCCCTCCCACACGTTTGGCGAAAGAAGGCACTATCGGGTCAGACTCTTCACAATTGAAACACCACCATGCTGGCAGCTACAACAATCAGCCTAGCAGAGTTATTCCTCGATAAGGAACGAGATCTTGGCATTTATTCGATAGGCCGCGATCTTTCCGTTTTCGACTGTCGCTTCTTTTTCTTTGATATAGATAGACTTGATACCACGGACCGATTTAGCGGCCTCATCTATCGCATTCTGTGCTGCATCCTCCCAGCTTTTTTCAGACTGGGCGAGAACCTCTATTACCTTGAGCATAGTCATTTTAAAATCCTCCATCGTTTAGTTACTAACCTAGAGAGCTTACTATAAAAGGAGTGGGTCTGCTTTGATCTTGATCAAGAAGATATGTACGGCTTTCAAAGCCAATAATTTAAAGTATTTTGATAGGACGTAGCTTTTTTTACCAATGAACCGTTTAGTGACCCAGATTCTCGAACAATTTTGCGACTTAGCTGAGATGTGCCTGATTAGATAATCGTGGCACTATCTATAGTTCTATGCCATTAAAAAATAATCTCAACCTGCGACGTTATTTGATTTCAGGGAAAGTTCTTCGCCAAATGTGTACTGCGATGTATGCTGATTTGAGTAATATTGTCGCTGCATAATCGCCGGCTAATAGGGCTCTGGCAGTGCGCAGGAGTAAACGTGTCGAAGCTATTATACGGAATATTCGGGAGGGATTTCACAGATGACACCCTTGATGCACCCAAAACTGATAAATAACCCGTTTGGTGATCCCTGTGTTCTAGTTGATTTTCTTCACGAGAAACGTGCTGTCCTGTTCGATTTGGGTGATATTGCTGCTATATCTTCGAGGACACTTTTACGCGTTACTCATGTCTTTGTCAGCCATACCCATATGGACCATTTTATCGGTTTCGACCGTCTGCTTCGTGTGCTGCTGGGTAGAGAAAAGCATATCCATATTACTGGCCCTGCTGGCTTCATCGAGCATGTTGAACATAAACTTTACGCCTATTCCTGGAATCTGGCAGGTAGTGGGACAGCCGATCTGAGCATTGATGCGCATGAGCTTGCCGAAGAGGATACGCTCATGTCGGCGCGGTTTCGGTTCAACACTGGTTTCCAAAGAAAAGACCTGCCGTCGCGCTCGGTTAAAGACGGAATTATCTTCGATGAAGCCAATTACCGAGTTCGTACTGTCCAGCTCGATCACCACATACCCTGCTTGGCCTATTCTGTTGAAGAGAAACAGCATTTTAACGTCTGGCGCAACAAAGTTTCCGCGATGGGGCTTGGTGTGGGGCCATGGTTGCGCGAGTTAAAAGAAGCCATCATACGTGGAGACCCAGACGAGACGATCATCACCGCCAGATGGTGTGATAACGGAATTCCGCGCGAGGCAAGCTATCCGCTTCACGAGTTGCGACAGGAAATCTTGCGGGTTATTTCTGGGCAGAAAATCACCTATGTTACAGACGTTGGTTATACACCGCCCAATGTGAAGAAAATCATTTCACTTGCGCAAAATTCAGACCTGTTTTTTATCGAATCTGCGTTTCTCGAAGAAGATGCCGATATTGCCAAACGGAAAATGCATTTAACAGCGCGCCAAGCCGGCGACATTGCTCGTCGAGCCAATGCAAGGCGCCTCGTCCAGTTTCATTTCTCACCACGTTACGAGGGCAGGGCAGTCGAACTTCATGAGGAGGCTATGAGTGCATTCACCAAGGAGCAGAGTACCGTCAATCGTCCGTTACCTTGGCGTGACGCGGAGTCACTTTAGTTAATACCAGCGCCAACCTATTCTTCCCTTTGCTCGGCCCATTCCTTGTCGCGGGCGAGGATTTCGTAAACCTGCCCGGCCCGCCCTGTAAGTGGCAGGCGCGCGTCGCTCATGGCATCGCTTTCATCCGCAAGCCACGCAGCGGTTTCTTCAAGTTCCTCCATATCGGCACCGGTGTCCAGAATCTCGACAACCCTGTGGTCGTTAACTTCACCGAACAGATGGATGATATCGTCACGTGTGATTTTTTGTGTGCTCATTTTAATACTCCTTCCCTGAAGTCAATTCGAATTTCGGTGTCGGTTCTTTGTGCTAGATCAACCAATATCGACTTCGGTTTTCGCCTCATAGCCCGTTGGATTAGCGCGTTGCGCTTGACACAGATCATTACCCAAAAGTGATGATTTAGCGAAAATGCGGGTACATCCGGAAGAAGTTTTGATGCAATTCACTGTGCAAAGGGGGGGGCGTTATGTCAGACACGTCGATCGAAAAACGGTTTATCAAGGTTGGTTCCAAGAACCTAGAGGGCATTCTTCGTGTTCCCGAGAACCCGGTCGGCTTGGTAATTTTTGCGCACGGGGCTGGCAGTAGCCGGTTAAGTCCGCGAAACAACTTCGTTGCCGAAAGTTTTGGTAAACGCGGGATCGCGACGCTGCTGTTTGATCTTCTGACAGAGGACGAGGCGCGCGACCGAAATAATGTTTTCGACATACCGCTTCTGGGTAAGCGCGTGGTCGAGGCGATTGGCTGGGCCAAATCCGAGCCCTCTTTGTCCGCCCTTCCAATTGGTCTGTTTGGATCAAGTACCGGTGCGGCTGCGGCGCTGGTTGCGGCAGCGCGGGCACCCCGGGATGTGGATGTGGTTGTCTCTCGCGGGGGGCGTGCGGATATGGCCGGAAAGGACTTGCCAAGGGTACAGGCTCCGACGTTGCTGGTAGTTGGTGGAAAAGATGGTGTTGTCATCGACTTGAATAAGGAAGCCAGCAGCGCGCTTCGGTGTAAAAAACAATTGGAAATTGTGCCCGGTGCAACGCATCTTTTTGAGGAGCCGGGTACGCTCGATCAGGTTGTAGGATTGGCGGCAGACTGGTTTGAAACGCATTTGCGCGCAGCGGGAGAAGAGAAATGAAATCATTCAGCAATCGTATCGAAGCGGGTCAGGCACTTGCCGAGGAACTTGCAAAAAGGGATTATCCGGATCCTGTGGTTCTTGCTTTGCCGCGGGGCGGGGTGCCGATTGGTCTTGAGGTTGTGCGTCGCCTAAAAGCACCGCTTGATTTAGTCATGGTGCGCAAAATCGGAGTGCCGTATCAGCCCGAACTAGCCGCCGCTGCGGTGGTGAACGGCGACAATCCCGAACTTGTAGTAAACGAAGCAATCGCTGCCCATGCCGGGTTGGATAAAGTCGAGCTCGACCGCCTGGCCGAAAAACAACTGACCGAGATCAAGCGCCGGCGCGGGATCTACCTAAAGGACCGTGCGCAAATTTCTGTGGAAGGGCGAACCGCGATCGTTGTCGATGACGGCATAGCCACAGGGGCCACCGTTCGCGCGTCCCTTAAGGCGGTGCGCCGCAGAAACCCTGCGAAGCTTGTACTCGCCGTGCCCGTAGCCCCCACTGACACAGTGGAATCGCTTCGCACCGAAGTTGACGAGCTTGTCTGCATCTTAACGCCAGAGCCATTCTATGCAATCGGCGCCCACTACGCTGACTTTTCACAAGTGTCTGATGAAGAGGTGGTGCGCCTGCTTGACGAAGCCGAGCGGATTACCACGCGGAGCCAAGAGCCCGAGGCGAGATCGAAAGAGCAAACCTGACCAGAAGAAAAGAACTCATCCAAAAAATACGGATAACCGGATTAAGAAGAGCTATCCTGCGGGCAACTCCTTCTTTGTGGAGTCTTCTACTGAAGCGTTGACACTATTTATAGGCGGCAGAAACCTCTTTCGCGATTTCGCATTGCGGTTTAATCAACCCCATTTAACTATATCGGTGAATTGGGGTTGATTGGCAGGAATTTGTTACCTTTAAATACTCATGCTAGAGATGTCCAAACGTTCCCATTTTGACCATCCAATTGGTAGATATAGAAATGAAAACAGGCTTGATTTCTGCAATTGCGGCTTTGATGCTTTTGGCTCCCGCATTGGCATTCGCGGCTTCTTTAGAAAGCGCACCGGATAATGAAACCGCTTCCGCCGCTCCTGATTTCTACAGCAAAATCATAAATTTTCTCGATGGAGAGCCGGTCCGGGACGGCTTCATGTATTTGCCTTTTGGCATGCACACTGGGTCAGAAAATAAAGAAATTTCCAATAATAATTTGCTTGGACTGTTCTATCGTTCGTTTGCAGTTGGAACATTCAATAATTCATTTGATGACAGGGTTTGGTATCTCGTGTACGCGCGAAATGTTGCCACTTACGAAGACTTTGGATTAAACTACTACGCAGGTGCCATATATGGGTATGATGGCCTTCTATCAACAAATTCCAACATCCCCCTCCACGACACTTTCCTGTACAAGTATAATCTGAATCCCGTCATTACTATTAGTCCCTATTACCAAATTTCTGACCAGATTGAGCTTCACGCAATGTTCACTTTCGGATACACGATTGTTGGTATTAAATACAATTTTTAAAGCTCGTCGTGTATTGTCGGCTGCCTTTGGAATGTAGATCAGAATGAACTGATAAAATCAGAGGGAAAAGCAGAATAACCCCTGAATTTGCGGACACCTTCAGTATTGAAGATTGAATAGCCCCTAGAATTGTAGACACCTTCTTTCCTAAAAATGAGGCAAGGAGGCCATCATGGGCAATGCAGGGTTTAGTGAAGATTTCAAACGGGATGCTGTGCATCCGCTGTCTGACAGTGGTTTGCCTGCAAACCATGAGAAGAAGATTTCGGTGCGGGGATACCCGGTTACGACGCGCTGCAAAAGCGGGTTATGGCTGTCCGTGAGGCAATCGACGCAAAAAAGTACACAATGCACGGTTGGCGCTTCACAGCGGCAGTGGAACTTGCAGAAGCGGGCGCAACCGATAGCGAGATCCAATCGGTTACAGGACACAGAACGCTCAAGATGGTTCAGAAATATCGCGGGCAGGCAAATCAGAGTCGGCTGTCAAAGCGGGGGCAGCAGCGCCGTACATCAGAACAGAACAAAAACAAAACGTAACGTGAAACTGGAAAAACACATGGAAAAACATGGGAAACAGGAAGCGGGAGCAATGAATTTGAACTTAAATAATTTCAATGAAATCAAAATGGTACCCGAGGTCGGACTCGAACCGACAAGCCTTGCGGCGGGGGATTTTGAATCGCTTGTAAAGCGTTTAGTTACCAACACTTAGATGCGTAATTTCACAAAACATAGCACGAACAAAGGTAGAAAGTGTGAAACGACTGATTTGACACTTATACTCGTATACTCGCTACTTTATCCGGAGAATCCCCGTGCCAACCCCCTCGTATTCCCGTAATAACCCCGTACGAATTTGCCGTTTTTATACGGGATAACTTCCATTCGAACATAACAAGTCCTTACCATCTTGGCTAAATCAAAGCCTCCCGCACAGCGCCCTAGGCTGGCCCTAGACGCTGACCTATACAATTACTGATAAATCACGCTGGACCAAGCCTACGGGCGGCTCAGAGCGACAGGTTTGAGCCTCATGTAGATAGCTTGGTCAAAATCGTCGGCCATCATCGCCAAGGCATGATCAGCCGCTGGCTGTATAGTTTGGTCACCCAAGCAATGAACGACAAGCTGGGCTGCAGCCTGCTTGCCGCAAGCAATGATGTCAGCGACGCGGAGCTGTTTGCTGCGGCCAGTGCGGTGCTGTGAATGTCAACAGGTCCTATTGCAGAAACCCGCGAAACCGTCGAAGCGCCACCCAGAACAGCACCGCGCCGATCAGCACCAGCGTCACCATCTGCGGCCAGACCACGTCAATCCCCGCGCCCCGAAACAAAACCGCCTGCGCAATGATGTTGAAATGAGTATCCGGAGCCGCCAGCATGATATACTGAATAGCATCCGGCATGCTCTCGCGCGGGGTCAGCCCGCCCGACAGAATCAGAAGTGGCAGAAAGACCATCACCAGCAACATCCCGAATTGCGGCATTGATCCGGCAAAGGTCGCAAGGAAGATACCCATCGAGGTGGTGGCGAACAGATGCAGCGCAGTTGCAGCCAGAAACAGCGGCAAAGAGCCGGAGATCGGCACGTCCAGAAACCCCTGAACGATCACCACAAGCGCGGCGCCGGCCGCCACCAGCACGATCAGCGCCATAGACAAGACCTTGCTTGTCATGATTTCCAGAGACGTGACGGGCATGACCAGCAAATGCTCGACTGTGCCGTGCTCGCGTTCGCGGATCAGCGCGGCACCGGTCAGCACAATCGACAGCAGCGTAATGGCCGTTATCACGTTTGCAATCGCCCCGAACCATTGTTTGTTGAGTTGCGCGTTGAACCGAGCTCGCAGGGTCAGGTTAACCGGGATCGCGGGGCGGTCCCGGTGGCGGTCCAGATATTCGACGATTTCAGCGTCAGCGATCCTTGCGATATGCCCCGCGCCGGTGAACGCCTGAGTGATCTGTGTGGCATCAACGTTAAGTTGCAGAACCGGGCGGTGGCCACCCAGTAACAGCAGCTGGAAATCGGGCGGAATGTTCAGCGCAAATGTGTCGATTCCGGTATCCATCCGTGCATCCATTTCGGGTTGTGTGATCAGCTTTGGAGGCACAAAATATGGTGGATAAAACGCATCCGCTATACGCATCGACACCTGTGAACGGTCCTCATCCACGATGGCTATTGCGGCATGGTTGAGTGTCTCCGGCATAACGCTGGCAGAGGTGTAGATCGAAATAGAAAACGAATAGATGATCAGCGCCATCAGCAGCGGATCGCGCATCAGCCCGCGCAGCTCTTTCACCCCAAGTGTCCAGACGTTTGAAAGGTTCATCTCCTACCTTTCCTGTTTTTTGAGGAGCAGCACGGCAAGGCCGGTCAGCACCGGAATGGCGATCAGCAAGGGCAGGAACGAGGTTGCAAGATCACCGAATTCCAGCGCCTTGGAAAAGGTGCCGCGCGCGATGGTGACAAAATGGCTTGTCGGATAGATCTGCCCGATCACCACCCCCACGCCTTCCAGCGACGACACCGAATCGATGATCCCGCCATATTGCACCGAAGGGATCAGCGTCGCCAGTGCGGTGCCAAAGATCGCCGCGATCTGGCTTCTCATGAAGATCGAGATCAAAAGGCCCATCCCGGTGCTGATGGTGACAAAGACAAGCGCGCCAAGGGTCAGCGTTGCCAGGCTGCCGGTCAGGGGCACGCCAAAGACGAAGATCGCGAATACCACCATCAGCGCATAGTTTACCATGGCGATCAGGATATAGGGCAGTTGCTTGCCCAGCAGAAACTCCAGCCGTGTTACCGGCGTGACATAGAGGTTCACAATCGAGCCGAGTTCCTTTTCGCGCACCACACTCAGCGCGGCCAGCATCGCCGGGATCAGCATTAGAAGCAGCGGGATAATTGCAGGGACCATCGCCACCATACTCAGGACGTCCGGATTATAACGATAGCGCACCTCAAGATCATAAGCGCCCTCGATGGCGCGATCGCCATAGGTCTGCCGCGCGGTTTCGGTCAGCCAGTGTGCGTGTATTCCCTGAACATACCCCAGCACGGTATCCGCGCGGACCGGCATGGCCCCGTCGATCCAGGCGGCGATCTCGACGTTGTGGCCGCGGGCCAGGTCCACGGCGAAACCGGGCGGGATCTCGATGGCGAGACTGATCTCGCCACTGCGCATCCGGCGGTCGAGGTCAGCGTGATCCTGCAGCGGCGGCTGTTGGATGAAATAGCGCGAGCCACTGATCTGGGCAACATAATCACGGCTGGTGGTGGTCTGGTCATAGTCTAGCGCGGCAAAACTCAGATCTTCGACATCCAGACTGATGCCGTAGCCCACGACCAGCATCAACAACAGGCTGCCCACCATTGCCAGCGCCGCTCGGATCGGGTCGCGCCTCAGCTCCAGCGCCTCACGCCGAGTATAGCCGAACATGCGGTGTAGGTTGAACAGGCGGCTCAGGCCTCTCTTGGGTGACGCGGCGTGGGCGGTGGCAGACAGTATCGCGCCCGGTGCGTCTTCTGGTTCCCCGATGGCCTGTTTGAGGTAATGCACAAAGGCATCATCCAGCGTCGCGGCCTTCACGCCCTTTCGGATCGCCTCGGGGGCGCCGCTGACCAGAACCCGGCCCGCATGCATAAGCGATATGCGGTCGCAACGTTCTGCCTCGTTCATGAAATGAGTCGAGATAAAAATCGTCACGCCCTGATTGCGTGACAGATCAACCAGGATCTCCCAGAACCCGTCGCGCGCCACCGGATCCACCCCCGAGGTCGGTTCGTCCAGGATCAGGATGTCGGGATCGTGGATCATCGTCACGGCAAGCGAAAGGCGCTGGCGGATGCCCAGCGGCAGGGTGGCGGGCATAGAGTCCATCACGTCCGCAAGGTCGAACATCCTTGCCATTTCGTCGATCCGGGGCGCAATGTGCGCGGGCGCGAGGCTGAACATCCGGGCATGAAGGGCCAGATTCTGCCGAACGGTCAATTCGGAATAAAGCGAAAAGGACTGGCTCATATAGCCAATGCGCTTACGCACCTCGATGTCGTGGGCATCGACAGGCTGCCCGAAAAGCTGCGTGCTGCCCGCCGAGGCTTCCAACAGGCCAGTCAGCACCTTCATCGTGGTGGTCTTGCCGCAGCCGTTGGATCCTAGAAAACCAAAAATCTCGCCCTTGCGGATCTGAAAGCTCACGCTGTCCACGGCGGTGAAATCACCAAACCGGATGGACAGGTTTTCAGCTTCGATGAGCAAGTCGTCATCAGCTTTACCAGCGCGCGGCGGGATAATCAGATCATGATGCCCGGCACGCTCGTCCTCGGGCAAAAGCGCGATAAAGGCAGCGTCCAGCGTTTCGGTCCCGGTGCGCGTCAGCAGTTCTGCAGGCGTCCCCTGCGCCAGTACACGTCCGGCATCCATCGCCACCAGCCAGTCAAAACCAGCCGCTTCCTCCATATAGGCCGTGGCGACGATCACGCTCATACTGGGGCAGTTTGCGCGGATGCTGGCGATCATCTCCCAGAACTGGCGGCGGGACAGCGGATCGATACCGGTTGTCGGTTCGTCAAGGATCAGCAGGTGCGGGTCGTGGATCAGTGCACAGCACAGGCCCAGCTTCTGCCTCATCCCGCCCGAAAGCTTTCCTACCGGACGGTGCGCAAAAGGGGCAAGCCCCGTCGCCTGTAAAAGCTCTGTAATGCGACGATGGCGTTTTGCGCGGTCATGGCCGAACAAACGCCCAAAGAAATCCAAGTTTTCATAGACTGACAGCGCAGTATACAGGTTCTTGCCCAACCCCTGCGGCATATAGGCGATGCGCGGGCAGACCCGGCCACGGTGGCGCGCGCTGGCCATGTCACCGCCCAGCACCTGCAATTGGCCATCCTGCATGGCGCGTGCACCGGCGATCAGCGCCAAAAGGCTTGATTTTCCAACCCCGTCCGGACCAATCAGCCCGACGATGCGGCCCGTCGGAAAATCAAGGGTGATATCCTCAAGCGCGCGGGTTTTGCCGTAAGACAGGCCGACTCCGGTAAGCCGAGCGACCACATCTGCTGCCCCTGCGGTCATCTGAACAATTGGCTGTCGATATCCGTAGGCCACGGAGCGTTCGGGTCAAGCTGCACCCAGGCCACTCCCGGAAGGCCGGTCTTGACCTGTGCAACATGCACGCGCAGGAGGTCCGGATCTATCCGGGCGCGGATCCGGAACATCAGCTTTTCACGCTCGACCTGCGTCTCTACCGTCTTGGGGGTGAACTGGGCCACGTCGGCAACAAAGGACACGTTGGCCGGAATTGCCAGTTGCGGTGCGGCATCAAGGAATATCTGCACCTCGGTTCCGATTCCGATGCGCCCGGCCTGTTCGGTGGGCAGGAAGAAAGTCATGTAGACATCGGTCAGATCCACCAGATTCACAACCCGCCCGCCCGGAGCCACGATTTCGCCCTCGCGCGCGATCAAATATTGCACCCGCCCGTCGCGGGGAGCAGTCAGGGTGCTGTCCTGAATCTCCACATCTATGATCTCGATGGCGGCTTTTGCCGCCGCGACCGCGGCCTGAGCACTGATCACCGATGCATGCGCGGATCTGATTGCCGCATCCGAGGCAGCCAGCGCCGCTTCGGATGCGCTAACGCCAGCCTGCGCGCCAAGCGCTGCGGCGCGGTCACCGTCAAGTGCGCTCTGCGACAGGATGCTGGATGTGGCCAACTGCTCAGTGCGCTCAAACTGTTTCTGGGCGGCGTCCAATCTCGCCTGCATCTGCGCCAATCCGGCCTCGGCGGCGCGTTTCTCGGCCTCGCGCTGCACGATCAGGGTGCCAGCATTCTCCACCGCGATTTCGGCCTGCGTCAACCCGGCTTCGGCCTGACGTTTGGTCGCCATCAACCATTTTGTGTCAAGAATAACCAAGTCCTGCCCGGCGGTCACGAAATCCCCTTCGCGCACCAAAATCACGTCGATCCGCCCGGGTGTTTTGGCAGCCACGTCGATCTCAACCGCCTCGATCCGGCCATTGCCGACCGCAAAGCCTTCGGGCACACCGTTGCCGTTCCATGACTCCCAGACAAAATACCCGGCAATAGCAACAACAGCGACAAGCACCGTGATTATCCAACTGGAATTCTGTCTTGCCAATGCTATCTCCTGAATGAGGTAAGGCATTCCGGCTACCTGGGTGTGTTTTACAGGAGGCTCCGCCGCGGTTCAACCTAGGAACGTCAGGATTAT
>JGI24025J20009_10001857_pt1 | contig 15618 bp, 12 predicted proteins | sample Cruoilmetagenom3_FD_20009 | JGI IMG/M metagenome (IMG submission 20009)
ACGGATACGGCAGGCAAACCCAAATCTGCAGTTTGACCTTCACCATCTTTCATAGGCAGCTTAATGCCCAGGCGTTGTGCATGAAGCTTAATCGTCTCTTGATGAGCCAGTATCCGCTTTGGAAGTTCGAGGTATATCCAGTGCCCTTTGTCAGCTTGATAATATTGTGTCAAACGCGGCGTTGCCGAACCAAGAATGATCCCCGCCCCAGATAACCTTGCGCTAGCCACTGCCGTTGTAACACCGCGATAATATGGCTGGCTTTCCTGCTGGTCATAGGATTCATGGTGGCATTCATCAAGGATTATTAAACCTAAGTTTTCCAGGGGCAAAAACAGGGCACTGCGTGGCCCTATGATCACCTTGATTTCACCCTGCCTTACACGCCGCCAGGTATCATACCGCTCTCCTTCAGAAAGCTGGGAATGTACCACACCAACTTCCCCGGGAAAGCGAGATAAAAACCGATTGATCGTTTGGGGTGTAAGCGAAATTTCAGGAACAAGAACCATCGCTCTTTTTCCCTCCGCTAAAGCAGTCTTAACAGCCTGCAAGTAAATTTCGGTCTTACCAGAACCTGTCACGCCATGCAGCAGGAAAGGCGGCGTCTCCTTTCCGGCCCAAGCCCCCTCTAATCCTGTAGCAATCCGCTGCCAAACGCGATTCTGATCTTGTGTCAGTTCAGGCGGATCAGTTGGAACAAAGGGAATGTCTTTGAGAGGATCACGCCACACCTGTGATTTGAAAACTTTGATCAGTTCAGCCTTTTCCAGGGCTTTGATGTCGCTGTAATTCGCCCCGGTTTGAGCATAGATCAGCCCTGGTTCAACAGGGTCTGATCGCTGAGTTAAAAACTTCAGCACTCCCAAGCGCCGTTCATGAACTCGCTCTACCCTGCTGAGCGGTTTGTCAAGATGATCCAACTTGTCAGGCCCCACCTCCAGGAGAACTTTGCGCACCATCTTGGGACGCACACGGGATGGAGGCAGGATAGCACGTGTCGAAACGATCCCTGCCCGCATGAGTTTACGCAGTGTACCGCGCCACTCAACATGGCGTATGGCAGCGTCTATTTGCCGGCCGCGCAAATCGCCACGCTTTCTCAACATCCCAACCAGCCGCTTTTCCAAGGGTGCAAGACGATCCTCATCAACAACATGTTTCGTGTTCAAGGAGATCAAAGTATCGGTACGCTGACTCAAGCCTGGTGGAAGCATCAGGTTAATGCAAGTTCCAAGGGGAGAGAGCGTTTCCTCTGCTAACCACCGCACTAATTCCATCTGAACGGAGGTCAGGGCTGGCTTTTCGTCCACCACAGCCTCTACTGGACGTGTTTCTGCAACTTCAGGGCTGTCGATAAAACGTAAGACCACCCCTTGAACCCTCTGATTCCCAAAAGGCACAATCACCAGGGCTCCCGGCTCGACAGATCCCTCCAGTGCAGACGGCAGGTGATAATGAAAACAATCAGAGATATTCGGGAGGTTAATCGCGACCTCAACAAAGGTTTGCATAAGTTGATTTTACCTTTAACTCGAATGGAGATAGGCTGCCATTTGAGTTAAAGATCGTCAACATCATGCCCAGCCCAGGACGTCCGTGCAATGAGTGAATTATTGATTAATTACCATCTGATACCATCTCTGGTAGAATTAAATCAAATTACTAAGTGTTCGGATGATCGCTTCCCATAATATCGCCTTTCATCCAAACTCTTGGGGTGCGGTCACACGCCGAGAATATGACCGAACATTCATTATTGCAAACCTATCAATGATAGGTTAGAAAGATGTCAATTGAGGTTTGATACAATGCCAGTCCCGATCAAGACTGGTACGGTTCTTCGTAACAGGTATCAGGTCAAGGAAATCATCGGTCAGGGGGGAATGGGGTGTATTTACCTTGCTGATGACCTTCGTCTTGAAGGCCGCCTTTGTGCTGTGAAGGAAGTTGAATATGACCGCGCTCTGCCTGAAAACATGCTCAAGGAAGCACGCGACCAATTCCAGCGGGAGGCGACCGTTCTGGCACGCCTGGATCACCCAAATTTACCTAAAGTCTCAGATTTTTTCTCTATTGATGATCGTGATTATCTAATTATGGATTTCGTGCCGGGGAAAGACCTTCGCCAAATAATGATGGAAACCCGCGCAAAAGAAACCTTTATCCCGGAAATGGATGTGCTCGAGTGGGCAAACCAGCTGGCAAGTGCTCTAAAATATCTCCATACGCAGGAACAACCAATCGTTCACCGAGATATCAAACCCAGCAACCTTAAGCTGACACCCAGTGGATTGGTCAAACTCGTAGATTTCGGATTGGTAAAAATGCTCGCACCAGGAGAAGTCACCATCACCATTCTGCAGGGTCAGGGCACAGCGCTGTATACACCGCTGGAGCAGTACGGCGGGGATTCAGGACACACAGATGCTCGGAGCGACATCTATGCCTTCGGGGGAACGCTTTTTCACCTATTGACCAATCAACCGCCCGTTAACGTACGAGACCGATTCCTCAACCCCGACAGCCTTCCCCCCATTCGTGATATCAATCCCGATGTCAGCATACGTACTGAGCGTGCAATTCACTGGGCTTTGCAGCTGCATCCAGAAGATCGTCCAAACAATATCGACGCCTTTACAAATGCGTTATTTGTCGAGGATGCTCCGATCACCAAGCCCTACCGAGCCATGCGCCAGCAGCCAAGCACCCTGCGTCAATCCGAAAAAGTATTGCTTTTCCTGGCTGGTTCTTTATTTGTGATCGGCTTCCTGCTTACAGTGTTGCGAAATTTCTAATAGATATCCCTATTGCGCTATCTCAAAGCTCGTTAATAATTCCCTTATCATAATTTTCGACGGTTGCGGGAGAAATGACGGCCGGCCGTCCTCATCCACCAAACCAATCCCACAATCCAGCCCAATAACAGCCCTACAATAATAACTTCAATCACAAAAGACATTCCGGATTTCTCCATCCAAATCTTTGTCCCCTGAACACCTAAATTGAGATAAATGTAGGACAATAAACCCCCAATCATCGTGCACATCGAAGACCTCAGCCCCCAATGAAATGATCCCCACCAAAAATACCCAATCAAAAAAGCCAGTCCGCTGCCCAGGGTGATCACAATCACACCCAATGCCCAATCCCCAAATGTGGGGAAGTCACTATGGAAAGGTGTAGGAGTAATCGTCGGTGTTGGTATCCCTGTGGGGGTGGCTGAAGGTGTCGCTGTCGGTGTTGGGGTGATCAGCGGCGTTGGAGTATAAGCAATCACCGAAGTGCTGCCATCCGGTGAAATATTGATTTGCAGTATCTCAGACTGTATGGCAGGTTCACTCGTCGCACTGATCTGTAACCCGCCAGCGGCTTCCATCCGGTATGTGAAATAAGCCACCCCTGCTTTGGTAGTGGTTTCAAATTGCTGAGTGATCCCCGGCTCGCCAGATATAAGGAAATTAAAGCGGACGATCGTGCCATCCGGGACAACGTTTTGATTGTGATCAAAAATTTGTCCAGCGCGGATCATTAAAGTATCACCAACTGTAAAACTCGGTATAGGCGTGGGTTCAGGAGTTTGGGTTACAGAAGAGGTTTCTTCCTCAGTCTCAATTTCTTCCTCCTCAGGAAGGACTAAAGAAAGTGGAATTATCTGGTTTGGATCCGGCGCCATCACCGAGATTAAGTCATAACCTACCGCATTTAGCGAAACAGGCAGAGCACCAGGTGGATCTAATTCTTTCATCAGCACGCGGGCAGCAATATCTAGCGATGAGGGTACCTTGCTGTACAGGGCATAGTAGGCAGTGACTTTAGAAATATTGGTCGCATCTAAATACGTCGGTGCTCCCATGGCAAAAACGATTACACGCTTGCCGGCCAGCAGGTCTGGTCTTTCAGACAGCACACGTTGAAGTGCTGTTGATTCAGGATATGCTGAATCGAGGTCAAGTGTGTTAAAAACAACCCATTCAGCGGTATCCAAATTTGCTAGAATGGTTTCACTCGAATCTCCCTCCAGATTATCCAAAAAAGAAACCAGTTGTTTGAATGAATATGATGTAAGCCGATAATCCTGTATTTGACCACCTGCTTGGGGTCCATATAGATCAAGCAATTCAGAGGCTAAGGTATTGGCGCTGACAACGCTGAACGGGGGACACTCATCGCATTGATAGACCTGGCGAATATCTGTAAAAATCACAATGTCTTCATATGACAGTGGGGGGGATGGTAAAACCGAGTCAATTTCTTGTCTTGAAGGATTAATCAATGTTACGGCGCTTTGAGCAACTTCAAAGGTAACTTCCTGAGATTGCCCAACAGTTTCTAAAGCATCTGTGGATGGGATAATATTCTGAATATCAAAGTCATCATAAATCGCCGTCTTAGCTAGAAGAATACGAAGAACCGACGCGTCCACCCGTTTAGCAAAGGCAGAATCTTCTCGATATTTCTGCACAAAAAATTCCAGAGTAGACAGCAAAGTCGTATAAGCATCCGGATCACCTGTGGTGATCAGATCATCAACGTATAAAACATCATTGCCGGCCAGGAAAGCATTGAGCGCTACCTGCCGTGCATCAAAATTAGTCTCATTCGGATCAAAAAAACGGCGAATTGCACCGCTCCCGAGATCTTCACTGATCAGAAGTCCACCGGCGTCTCGCCATGCTGTAAATTGTTCCAGGGACATAATTTGCTGCAGTGCATTCGAATCAAAACTGATCGGTCGCGTTGTCGCACGAATATTCCCCTGGAAACCCTGATAGCGGATGTGGGAAACCATCACAGCATCCACTCTACCTGCATCTCCAAGTTCCGGTGTTGTCACTGTGAAATAAGGCGCTAACTCAATCTGTTTAAGCTGCTCCAATGATTTTCGAACGGTAGCTACTTCCGATTCAGGAGACCGATCAGAATTACCCGTTCCAGGAAAATTCTGAGCGACAACCAAGATCCGGTTTTCGCTTCCAGTATGTATACCTTTGATAAATGACTTGCCAACCTCGCCTACCCAGAAAGGATCACCACCATAAGTGTTTACTCCCAGTGAGCTGGCAGCTTCATTGTTCGCTGTTTCCAGAACGTCAAGGTTAGGACCCAGATACAGATTGATCCCCAAACTACTCAGCTCTTTTCCCAGGACCTGCCCAACCTGGTCAGCCAGGTTAAGATCCCAACTCGCTCCGATGGCCATCTGTGAAGGCATTGAGGTTAAACCAGATAAAATCTGATCGCTTGGGAAACCGTTGCCAAGTTGATTTATACCAACCAATAATGGGACATAAGAGGATTCACTTTCACTACTTCCTTCATTATTGCCTTTCGCAGATGCGTTCCATTCAATAAGCTGGAGATCGATGATGGCTTCTTGTGTGCGAGAGATGATATCCTCGGAGGTGAAGTTGTTATTCCCAGCAAGCAGAACCACGCCCCCAATGTGATGTTCCGCGATTAGATTGTAAATTTCTGATTCTTCCCCTACACTCGTCCCCTCAAATGTTACCAGGAACAACTGCCCAATCTTTTCTTCTGCGCTCATCGATTGAAGCAGCTCTTGAGCATCTGAATGATTGACGGCGCTAACTGGCTTGACGGTAAGACAAGTCAGTACAAGAACCGGGATGAGAAAAGCCTTCCAAAGTTGTCTACATAGCTTATCCATCAGGACTCCAGGACTTCCCGTACTCGCTGAGGGAAATTAGTAATAATGCCATCGACATGCAGTTCAGCCAACCGAATGATCTCTTCAGCGTCATCCGGCGTCCACACATTGACCTGTCGACCTTGTGCATGCATAGTTTCCACTAGTGGTTTGTCTACATCGCTGTAATGGGGATGGAGAGCGTCATATTTGAACAAACGCCACATCCAAAATTTGGCTTGATTAGGCTGTGTAAGCATTCCAATTTTTACATCAGGAAGCCGGCGGCGTATACGAGGGAAATTTAATGGGTTAAATGAGGAAATTAATACTGAGTCCTCAAGTCCAAAATGGTTAATCAGTTTTGCCACTTTTATGGGTAAAGCGTCGAAGATTGAGGCATAATTCTTCAATTCGATATTGATCAATAATTTCCCCCCGAAACGCTCTAATACTTCTTCTAGAGTTGGGATTCTTTCACCTTTACCCGCATCCAGGGACCGGATCTGCTCAAGGGTCATCTCTCTAACTCGACCCGATCCATTTGTGGTGCGATCCACAGTATCGTCGTGGATAACAACAACTTGCCCATCCCCGGATAACATTGCATCCAGTTCAATTCCGTCCGCGTGTTGATTCAGAGCTAACTGAAAAGCAGCCATAGTGTTTTCAGGGGCGTGCTCGTTTGCGCCGCGATGAGCATATATTTTTGGCGTCATTAGTTCTCTTCTCCCGTGCATCAATAATTATAGCACGCAGCGATAATGATTTCAGCCTGTCATGTCATCATCATACTTCACACAAATTTTCCATCTTCGCGCAGTGCATTATAATAGAACAGATTTATTCACACAGAATTGGAGGGATGTTCATGGTAGAGGCTGTTCGATATCGGTTTGAAGATTTGAAGAATTATGTGGTTCGCTTTTTTGGCGCCTTAGATGTCCCCAAAATTGATGCCCGGATCGCAGCTGATGTCCTGGTTTCCGCTGATCTGAGAGGTGTCCATTCACACGGAGTGATCCGCTTACATAGTTACTATGGGGATCGTCTGCGTAAGCATCAAATTGACCCTGCTTCACCCATCAAAGTGCTCAAAGAAAGCCCTGTGACGCTGGCTTTGGATGGCGCTAACGGTCTCGGGCAGGTAGTTGCTTACCGGGCGATGTCCCGATGCATCAAACTTGCTGATCAGGCCGGGTTAGCAGTGACAACTGTCCGCAACAGCAATCATTTTGGAATCGCCGGCTATTATGCCATGATGGCTCTTCCTGAAGATATGATTGGGATCAGCCTGACGAATTCGGGTCCTCTGGTTGCTCCCACATTTGGCATTCGCCCAGCAGTGGGAACAAACCCGATTGCCGTGGCAATCCCTGCCGGAGATGAACGCCCCTATGTTCTGGATATGGCAACCAGCATTGTGCCTCTGGGACGGGTAGCCTATCGTCAGAAGGCAGGGCAAGCCATTCCAAAAGGTTGGGGGATTGACCGCGATGGCATTTTAACCAATAATCCTGCAGATGTAATCAATGGCGGTGCCTTATTGCCCCTCGGCGGCCCGGCTGAATTACGCGGGTATAAGGGGTATGGGCTATCTTTATTGGTAGACCTGCTCTCCGGAGTACTGGCTGGGGCTGCTTTTGGCAAGGATGTTGGCCGCCCTTCAGATAAAGTCGGTGCTAATATCGGTCATTTCTTTGCAGCGATCAAGATTGAGAACTTCCGACCAGTCAATCACTTCAAAGCGGATATGGATGAATATATCCGCTCGCTTAAGAACACACCTAAACTTCCCGGCCAGAGCAGAATTTACATCCATGGTGAAAAAGAATTCGAGCAGGCAGAAAAAAATATAAGGTCGGGTGTCCCACTGATCCCCGAAGTTGTCAATTCACTCAAACAAGCCGGCGAAAAGATTGGAGTGCCATTTGATCTCCACCAGGTTAGGTAATAGTTGAGAAGGCTTTGATAAATAAGGCTGATGCCATCCTGGTTTGAAGAAACTTTAGTAAACCTCTGCTCGTTCCTTTGTCATATATTCAATCATCTGAAATCTGATTTCAGGATGTTAAGCTTCACTCAATGGGGGATAGCTTCAGACTCCAACCCAATAGCATATACAAACCTTAAAAATTGATAAAAAACACATCTCTTACTTGAAAAATCGAACATCTGTGCTATACTGTTGATAGAGAGTAGAACATATTTTCTATTTATTGAATGTTGAGGTCTTTATGCGTAGAATTGTCGTTATTCCAGCTGTTTTCATAGGCTGCTTGGTTGTCATCTGGGTCGGTACGGTAGCTGCCGCGAATATGCCATCTCAAGAACTTATGGCCCCCACCCTCACAGCAGCAGCGGAGAAAGCCATAACTGATGCAGAGAATAAAAGCCAGGGAAACCCTGTAGTTATTCAAAGGGCTGTTGAAGATGAGATCAACTGCTCCCTCTCTGGTGCTTATCCCACAAAAATCCAACAATGGTGCATGCTGATCGAAACCGCCGCTCAGGAGACAGGGCTGCCTGCCAACCTGATCGCAGCTATCATGCTGCAAGAAAGCGGTGGAGATCCATTGATCACTTCCAGCAGCGGTGCGGTTGGATTGATGCAGGTAATGCCCCGGGATGGTATTGCTGTAGAATTTATGTGCATCAATGGCCCTTGTTTTGCCTCCCGTCCTACAATAGAAGAACTTCAGGACCCCTCTTTCAACGTGAGCTTTGGCAGCCAGCTGCTGGCTGGATTGCACGCCAAATATGGTTCCTATCGCGAGGCGCTTTATCATTACGGACCAATGGATATGGGATATTCCTATGCAGACCTGGTACTGAGAATTTGGGAAAATTATACGTAAAACTGAAAACAGCTATCAGGGAATCTTTTCTTTCTCGATGGCTCTGCCAATTCACACACAGACAGTCTTGCAATTCATCTAAATTATCGTATCTAGACTCGATCTTTCCCATCGGGGAGTTTATCAAAATTTCTTTCAGGATGTCCTTAGATTTTCCCTGAGCCCAGAGAAAATAATTCGATTTTCACACCAATGAACTCTCCAGCAAACAAACTTCAATCGTTTGGATTAATTTCCTTCTTCAAGTAATTTTTGAGCTGTTTGTTGATCTGTTATCAAAGTATTAATCACTTTACCTTGAACAGCCCCCAATATCGCATGGTATTTTTCAGGACCGCCAGCTATGCCTACAACACGGGGGATCTTTTTTAGCACATCATAACTAATTCCAATAACGCGTCGATGAAATTCACTATCAATTTCTATGCCTTCGATATCATAATAATGCAAACTTATATCCCCTACAGCGCCTTTGATCTGCAATATTTTCATTTCTTCCTTAGTGATGACTTCTTCATTACGCAAAAGAAAAGGATTGTTTATTGTCGCACCAATACCAACAAAAGCAATATCCGTCTTTCTTACCAGATCAAGGGCCTGGCGAATTTGACTATCTGCAAGCAACAACTTTGCGGAATCAACAGAGCTAACTACTCCCGGTGCTGGCATCAAAGAAATTTTTGCCCCCAGAGCCATTGCCATTTTTGTCACCAGATCTGTTGCATGTGTGTTTGTGTTTGGGCTTCCTAGTCCACCGACCAATTGAACAACCAAACAGTTCGGTTTTTTTTCATTATCCAAGTGTTCAACCATTGAAGCCAATGCAGCCCCCCAGGTAAGACCTATAACATTACCATCCCGAACAACCCTGTGAAAATAATCAGCCGCTGCAATACCTAAAAATCTTGAAGCACTGTCATATGTTATTGGACAATTAATATCAACAACGATCGCTTCCATAAGTCCATATTTTGATTGAAGAATCTGCATTAAATCAGATTGATCCCCTGGAATATTTGCGATCTCAATACGGATTATCCCTTGGTTCATTGCTTCTTGCATTAGGCGCGACACCTTGGGTCTTGAAATACCTAAACGCTTCGAAATAACCGTTTGGGTCAAACCCTTTTCGTAATACATTTTAGCGATTTTGACCATTAATATTTGTGAGTCATTCATTTTTTCACCAATCACATTACTGATTCAATTTTTGATAACAACTGTACTTAAGCCTTATAATGCTGAATACGTTGTCGATTCAATATTGCTTATTTCATCAAAAATCAGCTGTTTTGCATCCAGCTTTTAATTTATCCTTTCAACAATCAGCACTTACCGTTGATCCATCCAGGTAAACCTTAGTGTGCATTTGACCGCACAACCCAACACCGTAAATTTTCTTGAATTGTTCTGGGAATTCTCGGGCGAAATAATCGCGTACAATGAGCCAGCCATGCCACCATTCATTAGGATCCTGCTCTGCATATGATACTTTTGGTGAAAGTATGGGATACTCATGTGATTTTAAAGCGACAAGGGTACCATCATCTCCAAATTGACTGACCTTCAGATTTGTTGTGCCTAAATCAATACTGATAAGAAATTTTGTCATGCTGCCTGCTTTTTTATGACCAGTTTCTCAAGAATGTGCTTAAAAACCATTACTAATATCAGAATGATGCCCCACAGTGCGATTGTCAGGAAATTGCTAACACCCAACAAGTTCAATCCACTGGAAATCATTTGCATTATCACCAAAGATATGATTAAGCCCGACACTCTACCAAAACCCCCAACAGCACTTATACCACCTAAAACTGCTGCCAGCACCGTTTGTAAAAGATATGATTCGCCATAATCAGCCTTGGCTGAATTGAAACGGGAGATCATGATCATGGCGGCAACCCCTGAATAGATACCTGAAATGATATAGGTCTTGAAAAGGACTTTCTTGTTATTTACTCCAGAATATAAACATGCGGTTGGATTGGAACCTAACAAGTATATTCTGGTACCCAGAGGGGTGCGACTTAAGATAACAGCCATGATCCCCGCGCACAGGAGAAATATGAGCATTGGATTGGGAATGCCCAAAATTGATTTGTTCCCAATCGCTAATATCAGCTGAGGAAAACCCGAGATAACATACCCCTCTGTGATCACAACTGAAATCCCTTTAATCATGATCATTGTTCCCAATGTTGCAAGGATAGGTGAGATATCCACAACTGCAATTAGAAAGCCATTCAATATCCCAACGATCGCCCCTACACCTATTCCTGCAAAAATGGCGAATAAGGAAACCCAAATGCTGCCTGCGAGAGGACTTCCTGCTGGGAAAACTTTGGTCAGGATCAATGCCATCACGATCCCTGAAAGGTTAGCTGTGGCAATAATTGAGAGATTAATACCTGAAGTCAACATGGCAATCATCATCGCCAATGTTAATATCCCAAGTTCGGGTAACTGGAAAGACATAGACTTTAAATTACGAAGGCTTAAAAAGTCAACACCATTCATCAGCACCATCAAGATGGTGATGCCAACCATTGCTAAAATTAAGATTACAAAATAAGAGATTTTACGTAGCACTTTGTCCTCCAGCTGATGGTTGTTCCGTGATCACTTTCCGACGCGTAAAGATTTTTCGCCTATATGCACTGGCACCCGCACTGATGATAATCACCAAACCAATCACAACATCATACCAAACTGCAGGAACCCGCATAATGGTCATCCCATTGCTTAATAANGAAATCAGAGTAACACCCAGGATCATCCCCAATACTGAACCNCTGCCGCCGGCCAAACTGGCACCTCCCAATACGACAGCNGCGATGACATCCATTTCCTTTCCCACAAGTGAGTTCGGAGCCACAGTTTGCACTAACAAAGCCTGAATAACACTGCCGATGCCAGCCATCAGCCCCATCCATCCATACACAAACATCGTCAACCTAAAAAGGTTAAACCCTGCACGTTTTGCAGAAAGGGTATTCCCACCCATGGCATAGATTCCACGACCTAAAACCGTATATTTCAGGATGAACCAGCTGATTAGAATAAGCAGAATCCAGATTACTGTGACAATCGAAAGACCAAAAGGCAATCCTCCTTTAGTGTAAAAAGTAAACACTCGTATTGTCGCAAAATCACCAAACCACACAGGAAATCCATACAACCATGTTCCATTTGTAATCACCATAAGGATTCCATAAAAAATATTTTGAGTAGCAATTGTTGTTATAATGCTGGGAATCTTGAAATTATGTATGATCAAGGCATTTATCAAACCCAACGCAATTCCAATAACTGCTGCAATTAAGAAAACCAAGAATATATTTAAATGATAGCCAATACGTAAAAGCAGGACTGCTATCGTATAGCCTGATACAGTGGCAATAGCAGTAAAAGAAATATCTATCCCCCCTGATATGAGAACAAACAGCATTCCAATCGCAAATGTCCCCATCAATGAAACACTCTTCAGTAAATCGAATAAATTCTCGAGGGTCAGAAATGCAGGGTTGATTACTGAAACAACGGTAATAAAAATGATAATAGCCAAAAACACATAGGTCTCATGCCTGTACAATAATTTTTTCATAGCGCATCTACTTTAATATGTTCCATTGACATATTCTTGAATTTGATCAACGGTGACCTGGCTGGTGTCGAACTCTTTCACAATGCAGCCTTTTCGCATGACCAACACACGATTGCAATTGTTATAAACTTCAGGAATTTCATCGGAGATTAACAAGATGGCAATACCTTTCCTGGCTAGATCACGGATGATCTCGTGGATTGATAATTTTGCCGCCACATCAATACCAATCGTTGGCCCATCCAAAATCAGGATCTTAGGATCTGTACTTATCCATTTTGCCAGGACAATACGCTGCTGATTACCGCCCGAAAGTGTCTGTACAGGCGAATCCACGCTGGGGACTTTGATATTAAGTTCTTTGATCCAGCGAGCAATATTTGATTTCTTTTTATTCCTATCTATCAGTTTAAAGCGATTGACTAATGATTCGATAATTGTGACGATGATATTATCACCAACTGGCTGCTCATTGACCAACCCTTGAACAAGGCGATCTTCGGGTACATAAGCAATACCCAACTTCAATGCATCTTGAACGCTCTTGATCTTGACAGGTCTCCCCTCAAAGATGATTTGACCTGTATCAGGCTGCGTGATACCAAATAGCGAAAGGGCAAGCTCTGTCCGACCAGAACCCAGCAATCCAGTAATCCCCAGAATTTCTCCTGGATACAATCGGAAATTAATATCCTCAAATTCACTTTCTCGGTTGAGCATTTGAGCTTCCAGAACAGGTTCATGGTCATTTGATGGTAGTGTGAAATTTTGGTATTCCACCTTTTTCCCCGTCATCAGGTGAGTCAGCTTTTCTTCGTCAATTTCATTACTAGGAAAGACCCCTACCATATTTCCATCACGCAAAACACTGATCCGGTCGGCAATTTGGAAAACTTCATTCAATTTATGACTTACAAAGAGCGTAGCTATTCCCTTCTTTTTCATATCCAGCACTACCGACAGAAGAGATTCGATCTCTCGTCGTGTAAGGGAGGCTGTGGGCTCATCCATAATGATCAATTTTATTTCTCGGGTCAGGGCACGACAGATTGCAACCAGTTGTTGATCGGCTATGGATATTTCTGATACGGCCGTTTCCAGAGGAAGATCAATATCAATCCGTGCCATTGCTCTTTTGGCAATTTCAGTCAACTCTTTCCAGTTTACAAAACGACGATGATCGCTCACAAACTCCCCCAAAGCTATGTTCTCTGCCACGGTCAAATTTGGAAATAATGACAGGTCCTGATAAATGACCCGAATACAACAATCGATAGCATCAATAGCCTTATATGACTGAATAATCTCCCCGTTGATTTCCAATATCATGCCAGGGTCAGCATCCACTGTCCCGGAAATGATTTTGATCAAGGTTGATTTGCCCGATCCATTCTCACCAACCAGACAATGAATTTCATCGTTTTCTAGTTCAAAATCAACCTTATTCAGAGCCGTAACCCCGGCATAATGTTTACTGACGTTCTGCATCCTTAAGAAGAGTTCTGCCATAGGGATTACCTTACATTTAATCTAAAGAATTATCCTGCATAAAGAAATCTGGGCTTCCTCCAGCAAAGAAAGAAGCCCAGATTTACTAAAATCAACTTAGAAGCCTAATGAATCAGCATTATCCGGTGTAATATACAGGATGTTATCAACTTTGACAATTGTACCATCTAAGATTACCGGGCCAAGTCCAGGCACTTCTACACCTGCTGAAATCTTGTTGCCTTCCAGCAGATATTTTGCCAACCAAACCATTCCAAAACCAGCATCAGCAGGATTCCAGAGGATACCTTCCTTCATTGAACCCTCTGCAAGGTATGGCGCAGCCTGGGAGGGAATAACGGTGCCCACAACTGCAATTTGATCCGTGAGGCCTTTTTCCTTCAGGGCTTGTGCTGCACCAATTGGACCTAAGCTGCCAAAACCGACAATACCCTTCAAATCAGGATAAGCCTTAATTAACTCAAGTGTTTTCTGGCGCGACAGTTCCTGATCTTCACCGCAAGGGATACGTTCGGTGACCAGTTTCATATCGGGGTAGTTTTCCTCAAAATATTCAATCCCAACATCTGCCCAGAAATTGTGCAATGGTACTGTCAGACCACCGACGAAAATGGCATACTCGCCGCTGTTCCCCATGTGCTTCACCAGTTGTTCAAATGCTTCTTCGCCAAATTTCACATTGTCAATCAATTCAAAGTCATAGTCAGTGCCTACTTGATCGGGCGACTCATGCGTGATCACGACGATACCAGCTTCTTTTGCCTTCTCAAAAACTGGCTCTAACGCCTTCGCATCATTGGGAACCACAGCAATGGCATCTACACCTTTAGAAATCAGGTCTTCAACGATTTTCACCTGCGCTGCTGGATCTGCTTCAGCAGGTCCAGTCTGATAAGAATTTACTCCCAACTCGCCTGCTGCACGATCAACACCTGTTTCCATTACATTGAACCATGGGATCCCTGTTATTTTCACAACCACGGCGATCTCAAAAGGTTCCTCTTCTCCAGCACTCTTTGGACCACATGCGGCTAAAAAGGATAGCACCATGATCGCCGAAATAATACGGACCCACAACATTTTCTTCATCTAAAGGGTCTCTCGTCTAATACGGAACCCACAACATTTTCTTCATCATTTCTCCTTTATATAAGTGGTAAATCTCTCGTAATCAATATACTTTACGTAACAGCCAACACGACATCAATCTTTTGGGACAACAAAATAATTCTCAAAATCCAATCATCAGGACAGAATGTATCGTTTGGATTCTTTTCTATGACTTCAAACTTCTTGCCAAACGCAATCGAAAATCTGAAATCAAACGCTGTGTGGTTGTCCGCTGGTCATAAATTTTTCTTCGATAATGATCATCTCCTTGTCTGATAGAATTTTTGGCTCACCCATACTCTTACATTGAATATAAAGTTTCGAAACAAGTTCAAGCTCTTCTGCAACATTAAAGGCACTTACAATATCCGTCCCGACCGTAACCAAACCATGATTAGCCATCAAACAGGCGTTATAATCCCCAATAGCCTCAAGAATATTATCCGACAATGCCTGTGTACCAATCGGCGCATATTTTGCTAGAGGCACTTTGTTGCCCGAAAATCCAACCAAATAATGTACAGCTGGCAATTCCCAATTCATACAGGCAATTGTTGTCGCATTAACCTGGTGAGTATGCAATACCGCGTTGATATCTTCACGAAAATTCAACAAGTCCAAATGAAAGCGAATTTCAATCGATGGCTTTAATTTCCCTTCAACCGTTTCGCCAGAAGGGGACACCACCACAACATCTTCAGGACGCATTTTGAAATAATCCACTGCGCTGGGTTTTATCGCGATCAAGCCCTTAGATCGATTATAGATGCTCAAGTTTCCCCCAGTTCCAGTGGTCAAGTGGCTGGTGATCAATTTTTGACCATATTCAACAATTGCACTTCTTTCATCAAATAACTGCATTAGAAAACACCTATATCTTTCAG
>JGI24025J20009_10001858_pt1 | contig 15613 bp, 12 predicted proteins | sample Cruoilmetagenom3_FD_20009 | JGI IMG/M metagenome (IMG submission 20009)
CCCCAAGATCTCATTTAAGCGGCAATCCTTTCGAAAGCCAAGGGGCTTTTCCAGCCTAATGTTGAGTGTCTCCGGCGCGGGTTATAGAAGCCGTTGATGTAATCGAAGATATCACGCCTTGCGTCTTCTCTGGTTTTATATAGTCGCCGTCTGATGTGTTCCCGTTTCAACAGATTAAAAACGCTCTCGGCAACGGCATTATCATGGCAATTCCCTCGTCCATTGCCCGGCAGGCGATTGCGGAGCAATCTGCCGAAAGGGGGCTCATGCTATGTTCAAGATTGTGATGCTTTAGAAATGTTGCCCATTCCATGCTGGTGAATTGTGTGCCTTGGTCGGAATGGATCAACACTTGATTCAATGGCTTGCGTCGCCACACCGCCATCAGTATTGCTTGCAGAGCAAGGTCGGTGTATTGACGGCTGTGCGTCGCCCAACCGACCACACGACGGGAATATAGATCAATAACGACCGCTAGAGACAAAAACCCTTCATAGGTTTTGATATAGGTGATGTCAGTCACACAGAACCTGTCCGGTGCATCGACATCAAAGCGGCGATTCTACGTGTTATCCACCACAACCGATAGTTTGCCGCCATACTTGCCAGGGCGGCGTTTATAGCCGATCTGGGCTTTGATACCGCCCAACCGAACCAGACGCCCCACACGTTTAGGGCAGTAGGTCTCACCTTGATCACAGAGATCATCCACTGCCCGGCAGCTGATTGCGCAGCGATCAAATAGAGGGATGCAGCTTGCGGTAGCCGTAAACCTTGCCGCTTTCTTCCCAAGCCTCTTTAATCAACTTCGTCTGACGCATATCTTTGGCGGCCCTTTTGCTGTGAGGGTTCTTCAGCCACGCATAGAAACCACTGGGGTGAGCGCGCAAACAACGGCACATCGCACGGACCGAAAACAGAGGGCGATGCTCTTCTCCTCTATTGCATTGCTGCGCAATACCCTGCCGGGCAGTGAATAAACGCATACTTCATTTGGCATCTCTGGCGAAGTTCCCTCTCGGTGAATGTGCCATTCACCTGCCGGTCGACATACGGTGGCCTTTTTTCGGATATCACGCTCCTCCGTGACACGTGCCAGCGCCCGCCTTAACCGCCTGTTCTCGGTTGCGTGTTCGTCTCCGGTGTCAATGTCAGGTGCTTTGGAAAACTTCTTCACCCAAGCGTATAACGAGTGAGAGCTGACACCTAATCGCTTCGAAACCTCCGCAACCGGATATCCCCGCANCACAATTTGATGCACCGCATCCCATTTGAAAAGCTCACTGAATCTTGCATTGCCATGGTGGCCTCATTGCCTTATTTTTAGGTAAAAAGGTGTCTACAATTCTAGGGGCACCTCGTTGATCCACTCCTGGGTCAATTGAACAGTGCGATCGATCATTTCGAGGCCCAGATTGCTCATAACGATCTCCTTACTCTAATGTTAAGAAATGCGTTCGACTCCCTTCAGTGTATCACGTTTAATCCCTCATGTTTTTGACTTAAATCATTGATGCTTCGCTCGATCAATGATTGAATGGGCGGATGCTGGCAGACAAAATCTGCTATAGGAGCGAGGTGGGATACTCGGGTTCTGTTATTGATGCCTTCCATCTACTCCATTTTATCAGGAGGAATATGCGATGCTTGAACTACAAAAAAATAAGGTGCTGGCCCTGATTTCAGGAGTCGGAATCTTGCTGGGCAGCACAGTTGCCGCGGCGGATTTCACAGCTTGTCAGGTGACAGATACTGGCGGTATTGATGACAACAGCTTTAACCAAACAGCCTGGAAAGGCGTTCTGGACGCACAGGAGACCCTAGGGATTGATGGTCGTTTTCTGGAATCCCAAGCCGAAACGGATTACGAGGCGAATATCGTTTCGCTACTCGGCGGCCAATGTGATGTTATCATTACCGTTGGTTTCTTACTGGGCGATGCAACTCAGGCAGCGGCCGAAGCCAACCCTGATCAAAAATTCTCGATCGTCGATTATGCTTACGATCCGGCAATTCCGAATGTTCTCGGGCAGGTCTACGCCACCGACGAGGCTGCGTTTATGGCGGGCTACTTAGCTGCAGGTGTCTCTGAGACCGGCATTGTCGGGACTTTTGGTGGCATCAATATTCCACCGGTAACTATCTTTATGGATGGCTTTGTTCACGGCGTTAACTATCACAACGCCGAAAAAGGAACGAACGTTGCAGTGCTGGGTTGGGATGTCGATAGCCGCGAAGGGTTGTTTACCAACAACTTCGACTCGCTAGATGACGGGCGTGCCTATGCCCAAAACCTCTATGACGAAGGAGCCGACATTGTGCTTCCGGTTGCTGGCCCGGTAGGTTTGGGCTCCGCGGCGCTGGCAGATGAACTGGGCGTAGACAAGTTGAAGATCATTGGGGTTGATGCGGACCTTTATCTGACCGACCCTGCCAAACAGCACGTCTATCTGACATCTATCACCAAACGGATGGATGCTACTGTATTGGATGTTATCGAAGCGGCTATGTCCGGCACTTTCGAAGGTGGCGTTCTTGTGGGTACACTCGCCAATGGCGGTGTCGATCTTGCACCTTTCCATGATATGGAAGCCATGGTTTCCGATGAATTGAAGAAGGAACTTGACGTTATTCGTCAGGGCATTTCTGACGGTTCAATTTCGGTCGGTGGCTGACACACTAAAGTAACGCTATCCGTCGCCATGGTTTGGAGCTTTGGCGGCGGACCTTATAGTCCCTGTGTCAGGAGCAGTACATTGGAAGTCGAGTTACGCAATATCACCAAACGTTTCGGTGAAGTCGTCGCCAATGACGATGTCAATCTGACAATTCGTGCGGGCGAAGTTTTGGGGCTTCTCGGTGAGAACGGCGCTGGAAAATCTACCCTCATGAATGTTCTGAGCGGGCTTTACACCGCCGACGAAGGCGAAATTTTGATTAATGGCAAGCCCGTGGATTTCAAAGGCCCGGGGGATTCAATTAGTGCCGGTATCGGCATGGTGCATCAGCACTTTATGCTGATCCCCGTTTTTACGGTCGCCGAGAATGTTATCCTAGGCGTTGAGCCAACGGGAAAGATCGACTATCTGGACCTGAAGAAAGCGCGCCTGCAAGTGCGCGAAATTAACCAGAAATACGGCCTTGAGGTTGATCCGGACGAGCTGATCGAAAACCTGCCGGTCGGCATTCAGCAACGTGTTGAGATCATCAAGGTTTTGTTTCGTTCTGCTGATGTAATTATATTTGATGAGCCTACGGCTGTGTTAACCCCGCAAGAGGTCACCGAGTTTTTCGAGATCGTCAAATCTCTGCGCGACACGGGCAAGGCGATTGTTTTTATAACTCATAAACTACATGAAATTCTGGATATCTCCGATCGCATTAGCGTTTTGCGGCGTGGCCAGATCGTCGGTGAGGGAGACCCCCAAACAACAACACAGACTGAATTAGCCGAAATGATGGTTGGGCGCCCGGTTAGTTTTAACGTGGACAAAGAGCCCTATGCACCTGCGGATGTTTTGCTGGATATTGAGGACTTGACGGTGTTGCGAGAGAACGATGATGTTGCTGTTGATGGCATTAACCTGAAAGTGCACAGCGGCGAAATAGTTGGCGTTGCGGGCGTGCAGGGTAACGGCCAGTCTTCTTTGATCGAAGCTCTGACCGGTCTGACACGCGTAGCTGGTGGAACAGTAAAATTCAACGGTCAAAACATCACGCACGCCTCGACAAGGGCGCGGCACCGGATGGGAATTGCGCATATTCCCGAGGACAGACAGCGGATGGGTATGATCGCCGACTTCAGCATCGCCGAGAATATGGTTCTTGATACCTACTACGATGATCGCTTCTCAAAGCACCGAGTAATAAACTGGCCAAAAGCCTATAAAAACTCGGCGCGGGTGGCGGCGGATTATGATGTGCGAATGACCTCGGTGCACGATGCGGCGGGTAATCTTTCGGGAGGCAATCAGCAAAAGATGGTCGTCGCGCGCGAATTGTCCCGCGAAACCATGTTTTTGATTGCGGCGCAGCCGACACGCGGGCTTGATGTCGGATCAATCGAATATATTCATAGCCGCATCATCAACGCCCGCGATGAAGGCGACGGAGTTTTGTTTGTTTCATCTGAACTCGATGAAATAATGGCTCTTTCGGATAGGGTTGTGGTGATGTTTGAAGGCCGGATCGTGGCGGAGTTTGATGCGACCACACATCCACTCGATAAAAACACCATCGGTTTAGCAATGGCAGGAGCAGTGGCATGAACGAGCAAACGGAAAGCTTATCTGAAAAACTCCTGCAACGCGCGGCTCCGGGTCGCGTTGATTTCGAGGACATGGTCGTGGTGCCCGTTTTTGCGGTCATCGTAGCGCTCATTCTTGGCGCGGTTGCCATGCTGGCAACAAATGTTGACCTAGCAACAATCGGGCGCTCATACGTGGCGCTTGTTGTGGGTTCGGTTGGCTCTGTAAATGCTATTTCAGAAACTCTGACGGCGGCAACGCCTTTGGTTCTGGCCAGCTTGGGCATGGCTGTTGGATTCAGGGCGGGGCTGTTTAATATCGGGGCTGAAGGACAGCTTTTAATCGGCGGCATGGCTGCGGTCATTGTGGGCTTTAGTTTTGCCGGAATGCCGACATACGTGCACCTTCCGCTTGCCCTTATTGCTGGCGCTGTTGCGGGCGGACTGTATGCCGGTATCGCTGGCTGGCTGCGCGCCGCGACGGGTGCTCATGAGGTTATTTCCACCATAATGCTGAACCTGATGTCGTACCGGCTGGTTGATTACATCTTGCGCCTGCCAGTGGTGCAGCGTGAAGGTCGCGCCGACCCTATTTCCAGATCGGTTCTGGATAGTGCCGAGCTCCCCCGGTTGCTGGAATGGATAGACCCCAACCTTCGGCTCCATAGCGGGTTATTCGTGATGCTGGTCGCGGTGTTCCTCGTGTACTGGCTTCTGTTCAAAACGACCTTCGGCTTTGAATTCCGCGCCAGTGGGGCCAACCCCGAGGCTGCACGCTATGCCGGTATGCGATCGGGGTTGATTATCGTGATCGTTATGGTCTTTGCCGGTGCCATGGCCGGCCTTGCCGGTGCCAACCAGACGTTGGGCGTGCTTGGGCGGGCAACACCCGGCTTTTCGGCGGGAATCGGGTTTGATGCCATCGCTGTCGCCTTACTTGGGCGATCCCATCCGGTAGGCGTATTGATGGCGGGGCTGTTGTTTGGCGCTTTGGAGGCTGGTGGCCGCCAGATGCAGGTTGATGCCGGGGTCAGTATCGACCTGATCGCGATCATTCAGGCGCTCATAATTGTTTTCATTGCCGCGCCGCTTTTGGTCAGAAAGATTTTCCCCTGGGGGTTTCAAAAAGAAACCCGTGCAGGAAAGGAGTAAACGGATATGGCAAAAACGATGAATCCGATAGATGCTCAAGCTCGCAAACTGGATACTGCGAAGGTCCGTCAGGCCAGAAATACTGGTGTGATATTGATTTGCTTATCCGTCCTTGTGGCCTATGTCTTTGCCTTTGGCACGTCGGGAGGAGACGCCGTATTCCGCCTGTCACGTCCCAACGATCCTTGGGCGGCCCCTAATCTGGTCGTGCCCGCGATGGCATTCAGTTACATCGCGGCGGCGGTTCTGGCTTTTTTGGGCGCGCGACAGTTCATGCGTGGCGGAGTCAAATGGACGGGACTTTCAATGGGGTTTGGGCTGTTGTTGGCGGTTGCCGCGTTTCTCGTCTGGGCAACGGCGGGAAAATCGTTTTCCCTGACGGGCATGCTTCAAGCAACGGTTGTGCGGGCGGTTCCCATAGCGCTCGGTGGGCTGGCAGGCGTTCTCTCTGAAAGGGTAGCGGTCGTTAATATCGCCATAGAGGGAATGCTATTGGCGGGTGCCTTTACCGGCGCGTTGGTCGGTTCGCTGCTTGGTGGATTTGGCGGCTTGGCTGCGGCGGTTGCGGTCGGTGGTTTGTTTGGCTTTATTTTGGCGGCGCTGGTGGTGACTTACCGCGTTGACCAGATCATCGCCGGTGTTGTGATCAACCTCTTTGTGCTTGGCGTGACTTCTTACGTCAGCAGCCAAGTCTATCAGGAGTTCCGTTTTCTGAATAATGCCCCAGTGTTTCGGCCGGTTCGTATTCCTTTCTTGAGTGATCTACCGGTGATCGGGCCGGTTTTCTTCCAGCAAAACATATTTGTTTATGGCGCGTTCATTATGGTCTGCGTTGCCACCTATTACTTGTTCTATACGCGGAGCGGCCTGCGCGCTCGCGCGGTCGGCGAGCATCCGCAGGCTGCCGATACTCTTGGTATCAATGTCTACCGGACGCGCTACATCAACGTGACTGTGGCCGGAATGGTTGCTGGCTTTGGCGGCGCATGGTTTACGCTGGGCTCGGTCGGGCGATTTGACGAAGGTATGACAAACGGACTTGGCTATATCGGGTTGGCGGCGATGATTGTAGGTCGATGGCATCCGTTCGGGGCGTTAATGGCGGCGCTGGTCTTCGGCTTTGCGGATTCCATGCAGCAAAAACTGGCGCTTCTACAAACGCCGATTCCTTCCGAGTTTCTGGCGATGGCACCATATATAGCGACGATCATTCTTGTGGCCGGACTTGTCGGCCGTGCGCGCCCACCAGCCGCCGATGGGCAAGCCTATATAAAAGAATAGCCTCTATTTTGTGTTGGTTCCTGTCCCGCAGAGTGCGAAAACACCACGCATTAAACGTAATAGCTTAGACTTAGGTGCAGATTTCTTGAAATCACTTTGACGGCGCACATAACTGGTCGGCCTCATTGAGCAGAAGTACCACTTCTTCATCGGACACCTGCGAAAAGTCGATGTAATGAGCGCCGATAGCGTAGAATAACTCCGGCGTTTCGATGCAAATAAGATCGTCAACTTGGGCGCGAAGCAATTCAAGTGCGTCGGCAGATGCCACGGGAACCGCGAGCACAAGTTTTTCAGGATTTCTACGACGCACTGCCTTCAGTGATGCCCGAACGGTGGCTCCCGTGGCTATACCGTCATCGACAACGATCGCCGTTCGCCCTTCTACAGAAACTGGTGCGCGATCCTTCAAGTATATCCCGCGTCGGCGCTTGATTTCGGCAAGCTGTACGTCGGCCAGATGATTAATTTCGCTTTTATCTAAGCCGACTCTGGCGACGATAGCTTCGTTTATCACAAGTTCAGGATGATCGCCGTTTACTACGGCCGCGGCAGCTAGCTCTGGCTGATAAGGCACGCCGATTTTGCGCACCATGACGAGGTCGAGCGGTGCTTTCAAACGACGCGCTACCTCTAGGCCAATCGGCACACCGCCGCGCGGCAAAGCAAGCACCACAGGGTCTGGGTATTCCTTTTTAGCTAGCTCATCTGCAAGCAACCGACCTGCTTCAATGCGATCACGAAATGATTTCATCACTTTTCTCCCGCCACGCGTAGATATTTTTCAAACCAATCCCCCGCCAAAGCAACCACCTGATCAAGCGCGCCCGGCTCTTCAAAAAGGTGCGTTGCACCGGGCACTATCTCGAGCCGATTTTTACAACAAAGTGCGTTGCTGGCCTCCTCGTTCATATTGACTACGATGCCGTCTCTTCCACCAACGATGAGCAGTGTCGGCGACCGCACCTTTGGCAGTGCCTCTCCGGCCATATCGGCTCGCCCACCGCGCGACACGACAACATCGACTCTATCTGGCGCATGAGCCGCAGCGACCAAGGCCGCAGCCGCGCCGGTACTTGACCCAAACAAACCGACAGGCAGATCAACTAGTTCAGTCTCGATGTGCGCCCAACTGACCGCCTCAAGCAAACGCTCACTAAGGAGCGGTATATCGAATACGTTTTTTCGATCGAACGCTTCTGCCTCTGTTAACAGATCAAACAGAAGGGTAGCAATTCCTCGCTGACCTAGGCTTTCCGCAACGAAGTTGTTCCGTGGGCTGAGATGACTACTTCCTGCCCCATGAGCAAAAACCACGAGACCAATCGAATCCTTGGGCACGCGGAGAATGCCTTCCAGATTTTTTGAGCCAACCTCAACAAAACGCTTATTGATAGGTCTGTTTTTCATTTCTGCGACACCCTCCGGATTGTGAATTGCATCAAAACCACTTTTTGGTGCATTCGGGAATTCTAGTCCAAAAATAATTTTGGAGCCATGATCTGCGTCAAGCATGGTGAGATTGCGCTCGACCCCAGCCATCCTTGTAATATTACGATATCCGAGAGGCACTCGATAACAAAGAAAGCGGATCATATTCGAGGAGACACAGCCCCTGCCCGCTCAAGAGCTCACCCCTTCTCAGGCTTCATAAATGCGCGCCGATCATAGGCAAATTTTTTCAATCTTTCTTCTACCCGATCATTGAGTGTGCCAGCGCCAAAGGTGCCTCCGCGACCTCGTTTACCCGCAGGTACCCCCGTCAGTATCTCAATGCCTTCATTGATATGCGTGACCGGATAGATATGGAACTTGCCTTTGGCGGCGGCTTCGGCAATATCTTGCCTTAGCATCAACCCTGAAACATTCGCCGTAGGAATTAACACACCCTGCTTCCCTGTTAACCGGCGCTGTTTGCAAATATCATAGAATCCTTCGATCTTTTCGTTTACGCCGCCGATGGCTTGCACTTCACCGTTCTGGTTGACCGACCCGGTTACCGCTAGTGATTGGTCAATCGGTGCACCAGCCAGAGCCGATAAGAGCGCATAGAGTTCGGCCGAAGAGGCGCTATCGCCGTCCACACCGCCATAGCTCTGCTCAAATACCAAAGATGCCCAAAGCGACATTGGAACCTCCAACGCGTAATGCGATGCCAAATAACTGGACAGGATCAGAACACCTTTTGAATGCAGCGGTCCTCCCAGTTCGACTTCGCGTTCGATATCGACAAATTTGCCATCCCCCATCCTGACATTAGCGGTTATCCGGGTCGGGCTCCCAAAACTGAACCCGCCTAATTGCATCACCGAGAGGCCGTTGATCTGTCCTACTTTCTTGCCAGAAGTATCAATCAGCCTCACTTTGCGTGTGATCGACTCCTGAACTAGATCGCGCGCGCGACTGGCTCTTTCCGTAGCCGCAGATATTGCTCTCGTGACATGTTTGTCCGTAATAACCTTTTTACCCGCGTTATGCGCGATATGATCGGCTTCACGCATAATATCGGCAATTTGTCCGACCCTAAGCGTTAGCTTTTCAGCATCCTCTGCAATGCGGGCAGCCTCGTCTATTACCCGAGCGACACCGCCCGCGCTGAGTGGTTTCAAACTCTCGCGTTTAGCAATCGATCCAATCATTTTGGCGAAAAGGTTTAGAGACTTTGGTGAGCGGTCAAAATCAGTATTGAAATCGGCCTGAACCTTGAAAAGCTCAGCGAAATCAGGGTCGAGGTGGAGCAACAGAGAATATAGCAGTCTATCGCCTATTAGAACAACCCGCACATCGAGAGGGATCGGATCTGGCTCAAGCGAAGAAGTGCTAGCCAGAGAGAGCTTTTCCGCAGGCGAAATTATCGAGATGGCACCATCTTGTAGGCAGCGCTTCAGACCATCCCAAGCAAATGCCTCCGATATGACCCGGCGCGCGTCGAGCATCAAATACCCGCCATTTGCCCGATGCAGAGAGCCGGGTCTAATAAGCGTAAAATTTGTCGCCAGAGTACCCATAGTCGAAATATATTCGACCCGACCGGTCAGGTTGGCGAGCGTAGGTAAAGGCTCTTCAATTACCGGGGCACAGATTTTGCCATTTTCGCCATGCGTAACCATTACATTCACAGTGTATCGATGAAATTCCGCATATTCGTGATATCGTGAAGTCACGATCGGGAAAGGTCCGTCACTACTTTCTTCGGTTTCCAGAATGAAATAGTCGGCGTTTTCCAGAATATCTTCGCGCACTGCTTTAAAGTATTCAATAATGCCCGCAATCTCTACAAATTGCTCTCTGACCTCGTCTATTTCTGTTTCTACCGTTTGCTTTGCCATCGCAGCATTCAGTTCAACCACAGCTTTGCGATGCATTTTATCCCGTTTTGGTATTGCTCTTAAAACTTCGGCTAAATCGTCTTGCGTTGCGGTAATATGCCGGTCAATTTTAGCACGTTCCTTTGCAGGAAGTTTCTTAAACGCTTCCGGGCTAAGCCCCTTGCCGTCTTTTATTGCCGTCACCACAAACCCGTCTGGAGTTTGTAAAATATTTACATTTCTTTTTACCGCTCTAGCATTAAGTTTCAGAAATGAATCTTCACGTTCATCGGCAAATTTCTGTTCAATTGCCTGCCGCCGGTTCTGGTATTCGTCTGACTCAAACAAAGCCGGAATTGCCGAAGCGAGATCGTTTATCAACTCATCCATTGCCGCTTTGAAGCGGGGGGCAATACCACTTGGTAGCGCCAGAGCAATTGGTTTGTGCGGTGCTTGAAAATTGTTCACGTACACCCAGTCCCGAGGCGTGAGACGTTGGCATGCTTGTGCTTCCAGCGAAGTTCTAACGGCCGAGTGCCGACCTGTGCCCGCCGGCCCTAAAGCATAAAGGTTAAAGCTCGGGTATTTGATGCCAGCGGCAAGGTCGATGGCTTTCAAAGCCCGCTCCTGCCCCAAAAGGCCGGAAAAGTCAGGCAAATCTGCGGTTGTTTTGAACCCCAATACTTGAGGATCACAGATTGATCTCAACGCCGTCGCCGGAAGACCTGAGGGTTTTTCTGCCAATTTTTTCCGTTCCTTTTCCATATCTTCCCCTGCTAAACTCAACACACCGAAACATTGCACTACCTTTCGCTCCCCACAATGACCCAAGTCAAAGCAAATTCTACAACAGATACACTATCTGGCTATTGGAGGTGCCAATCCTTCCTGCCTGCAAAGATTTTAGTGGGTTCCGCGCACTGGAATGGTGGCCGACGGACCGGACTAGACTGTCGCGAAAATAAGTGTAATAGTTCTTGGAATCAATTATTCTTCCAGATACAACGCGTTTTTTGACGGGGCCAATTGATGTTTAAAAATGCAATCAAAATCTTCAGTGTCTATGGAATAGACATCCGCATTGATCCGAGCTGGCTTTTGGTCGCTGCATTATTTGTCTGGAACCTGTCCGCGCAGTATTTTCCGGAACTGCTGCCCGGGTTATCTCAGAGCACGTATATATCTCTTGGCATTGTCGCGATGCTAGGGTTTTTCGCATCGTTGTTATTGCACGAATTGGCGCATTCAGTTGTGGCGATATCCTATGGCCTGAAAATCACTGGAATTACGCTGTTCATTTTTGGTGGCGTTGCAGGGTTGAAAAGCGAACCCAAAGATGCGCGTTCGGAATTCTGGATCGCAATCGCCGGTCCGGCCATGAGTTTCGCTCTGGCGCTGTTTGGAAGTGTCATGGCCAATGTTTTGATCAACATGGGCGCCAATGAACCCGTTATCGTCCTATTCGCCTATCTAGGGCTGGCAAACCTGGTGCTTGCGATCTTCAACTTGGTTCCGGCATTCCCGATGGACGGCGGAAGAGTTCTGCGGGCTTTTCTNTGGTATCTGAAGTCCGACCTTGAATATGCGACTCGTGTTGCGAGCCGACTTGGCACCATTTTGGGCATCAGCTTTATGGCGGTGGGGCTATTTTTGGTGGTCAGCGGTGCTGGAGTCGGAGGGTTTTGGCTTATACTGATCGGTTTTTTTGTCTTTGGCTCATCTCGCGGAGCCTATGAAAGCCAAAAAGTCGATCGGATTTTGCTGGGCCATACGGTCGAACAGATGATGACACGGGGACCAATAACCGTTTCCCCCTCGATGACGATCAGCGAGTTGGTGCATGATGTTGTTTTGGGGCGGAATGTTGGGTTTGTCCCGGTGGTGGACGGAGCGGAGTTACTTGGTTATATCGACCGCAACATTCTGCACGGGATTGACCGTACTACTTGGGATGATTTGACGGTGGGGCAGGCCTACGTGCCTTTGTCAGCGGATAATTCGGTTCCCGAAAACTACCTTGTAAAGGAATTGGTAGGCCGAATGCAGCTTGGTGGTCAGAAAAAATTTCTTGTTGTGCGCGGAGATNAACTGCTGGGCGTGATATCCATTACCGATATCATAACCTATATTTCATTGGAAAACGAGTTTGGACGCCCCGTTAAATAGCTAAGCACAAATTATATCGGGTTTTTCTATTAGCGTTGAGGCACAAGCCTCCGACACGTGATATCCAGCGGTTATTTAGAACTTTTGGGTTAGCAAATAATAGTCCTCGTCCACGGAATAAACCACACCATCAGGCATTTCCTGCCAGTTTTCGTCTGTCAGCGGTTCCGAGGCAATTTCCACCGCTCGATAGTCTGATCCAAAGTCATGATGCACGTGAGATTTCCCGCAGATCGGGCATTCAAATTCGAACTCACGCTCAAGATGCCATAGCGTCCGGTTATAGCGGCTCCCGATTAGCTGGTCTCCGTCGGTCAGAACGATATTGAGGCCAACTTCTCGGCTCGGATCAATTTCCTGAGACCAATCAATTATCTGCCTTAGACCTTTGCCGACAGTATCCATGAGAGGGACTTCGGGATGGTCTTGATAGAGTGACATAAGGTAGTAGAAAATATGCTCGCTGTCCGTCGTTCCCTTGATGCTATTGCGGAACAATGGATCAATTTCGGGCATCATCTTGTCACGAACCTCAAGGAAGTTCGGAACTGTGCCATTATGGGCAAAAATCCAGCGTCCATGGCAAAACGGATGAGTGTTTTCAATAGAATGTTCACCAACGGTTGCCCTTCGCACATGCGCTACGACGGTGTGCGCATAGATACGGGAAGCGTTTTTAGAAAAATGCTCACCGTGAAAGGCGGCCCAGAGTTGTTTTTCGATCATTGGCAAATCATCGGGGTAGTCAGCGACCCCCCAGCCATGTGCATGCACCAGACCCTCGGAATCTCCCGCACTTTGGGCCATCAAGCTGTTTTGTGATCGGACAAGGCTGCATTCCACACGTGTTGGTTCATTGGCAGCAAAAGCATATAGCCGGCACATAATAACGACCTCCATGGTATTGTAGCATGATAAAATACTTTTGTTTATTCAGCAAGCGCATTGATTTGTTTCAATGCGTATGGAAAAGTACGATATAGTATGAAGGGCAGCACTGATCCGAATGTCGCAGGAACCGCAATGTCAAAATTAGCTAATGGAAAAATGGCGAAACGGTTGCTCAATCCTTCGCGACTGCCGATTATCCAGCGGCGTGATGTCGAGCTGGAGCCCTCTGAACAAGATCTGGTTAAAATTGTCGCTTCGGAAATTTTAGGCGAGAGTCGCAACCACGCGGAGCTTTCCTATTTCCAACCACAGGTTCAGCAAGGGCTGGGTGATACGTCTTATATATTTTTTGGTGACAATAGAGAGATTCGGCTATTTGGAAATCGCAATGCAGGCCCGATTGAATACCGCTTGTCGGTCCTTGCCGGAGAGGGCGATCTGGTCGTTATTGGTGGCAAACAGAATCGCGATTTTGAGCAATATCTGGAAAGGGATTTGGGCCTTGGCCGCCGTGAGTATTTGTATACCGGCGTATCGGATGATGATGGCACTGTACCGACACTACTCAGATGCTTAAACGATATAAACATTTATAAACAACTGCGCACAAAAGTTGAAGAACGCGGCGGCGCTACTCTGGTTGCGCACATCTCAACCGGTACCGTTTGGGCCCTTGCCAGAAAACTCGGGCGCGATACTGGCCTGCCAATACATGTTGCCGGACCGCGGCCATCGCTGACCGTGCAGGCGAATGACAAACTATGGTTCACATCGCTCACAACCCGTTTGTTTGGCAAATCCTCTGTGCCGCCTACTTATTCCGTCTTTGGTAAGGCGGCATTGGCTGGCCGCGTACATTCTCTGGCGCGAGATTTTGAAAAAATCGTCATCAAAATTCGTGATAGCGCTGGTTCGGCTGGCAATTTTCCCATTTTGTCAGCTGATATCGCCGGTATGGGTGTAAAGAAACTTTACCGGCACTTGGATGAAATGATCACAGATGTTGTTGATCATGCTCCTTACCCGATATTGGTTCAAGTTTGGAAACATGATGTCTTAACGAGCCCGTCTATCCAGCTCTGGATCCCTCTTGCTGAAGATGGTCCGCCTGTCATCGAGGGGATATTCGAGCAAAATATTACCGGACAAGCTGGCCGGTTCTCGGGCGCAATGCCGGCCATTCTGCCTGACGATTGGGATTTCACGCTATCACGAGGATCCCTGATTCTTGGTTATGTAATGCAAACACTCGGCTATTTTGGGCGTTGTAGTTTTGATACTATTATTTCAGGAGAGGATTTCGGATCAGCCAGCCTGCACTGGATTGAATGCAACGGTCGTTGGGGCGGGGTCTCAGTGCCAATGTCACTCATGAACCTACTATTCGCCCCGGACAAAACGCCTGCCTACATTATCTCCCACAACCAAGTTCGGGTTCCGTTGCAACACTCATCTTCAAGCGGACTGGATAAATTTAAAACCGAATTGTGGCATCCCGGTGCAAAAAGCGGGATCATTTTTATATCACCGATCAGCTTTGACGAAGGGAGCGCTCTGATATTTTTATCGCTTGCGGCCAGAACCAAAGATGCGCTCAATCAGGCTGATGCTGTATTTCAAAGGCTGGCGGAGATTACTTAAGTGCTGGTGATCTGCGGAATTGTGGAGCCTTTCTTCGAGTCAACCATCAACACTTTCCAAGATGACTTATATCAAAGACATTATGAACAGCTTGGCTACTATAGCAGTGCATTCTGGCTGGATGCAGGTAACCAAGTAAGGACCCGAGCTAAAAAGGAACGTATCATGACAGATATTGCACAAATCGTCTTCAAGGACGTTGAGCATTCCGATCTTGTTGAAGAGCGGATTAGCAATCGCATCCACAAGCTGGAGCGGATATTTGACCGGATTATCAGCTGCAAGGTTTGGGTGCGGGCTTCGCAGCGTCGACATACAAAGGGCATGCGCTACATAGTCGATATTGAGCTTCATACGCCTATGGGTACGCTAACTGTTGGCCGGGAGCCCGGTGATGTGAATGCACATGAAAACATTGATGTGACAGTCCGCGATGCGTTCAACGCGATGGAACGCCAACTTCGCAAGCATAAAGAGCTCCACAGTGGCCGCCCCGAGGAAGGTGTAAGCCCACTTCAGGGAACTATTGAGCGCCTTGAGCCAGAGAAAGACAGCGGCCATATCTCAACCACTGACGGTCGGTTGATCTATTTCCATCGCAATGCAGTGATTGATCATAGCTTTGACGATCTCAAAATTGGTAGCGCTGTCGAGTTGGTTGTGGATAGAGAGGGTGCTGAAGGTGGACCACATGCCAGCACTGTTCGCCCGATCAGCAAATTGCGGCTCGTAAATCAGACTTGATATGATACCGGTTCCGGTATGCTGGGCCCTGCATTTGGGACAAAATCTCAACTGATCACTTTAGACCCGTTGGGTAAGATGTTGACCTACGCCCCCAGAACTCCTCCAGAATGATGTAGAGTCCGCCCAACCAAAAGGACGGACAAATGAAGAAGCGATTCTCGGACGAACAGATCATTCAGAT
>JGI24025J20009_10001859_pt1 | contig 15610 bp, 13 predicted proteins | sample Cruoilmetagenom3_FD_20009 | JGI IMG/M metagenome (IMG submission 20009)
TCTCATCTTCTGACATTTGATATATAATATGTGTTCATTCTATATAAAGGTATCTCATTAAGGATGGCAAGAAATTTGATTTACCCGAAAGTCATGTAATACTTGCTTTAGCAATTTTGAACCGGAGAGCATCATGCAACAATGCATGAAATCTGATATTAGCTCGACGCAGGGCAATAGCGCGGCGGTACCTGCTTTGCGCGGGCACGGGCACTCGGGTCTGCCGGGCGGGTGCGGCTCGGTCCGGGGCGTGGTGGTGGTGATGCCGCGAGGGTTGCAGCGGTGGGTGTAGGGAGGTGCGTTTAGTTTTAGTGGGGTTTCTGTAGATGCGTCCGGGGTTACAGGTCTTTTCTGGCGGCGGGGGCTGGTTTTCCGAAGATCGCGATTGTGGAAGGCGACTGCCCAAAGGAAGCAAATGCTTGTGATGCGCCACTCCTCAAACTAAGGTATATGGTGATTCGTGTCGCCACAAACGGTATTCTATAAAATCTATATAAGAAGTAATACAAGTGCAGACCATACAAAAACAATATGCAACAAATGAATTCGGCACTAAAATCGCAGTGCAACTCAATATCAGATCCTTTCAGCAGTTGGAATTGTATATCGAGTTGCTGGAAGATCAGATAGATCTGGAATTGACAATGAGAGGATCCCCGATCTCGCGAATTGGGACGACTTCGTGAAATAACTCCGTAAAGAGGAAAAACTCTGATGTACGTTGTGTTCATCACGAATCAAGTCAAGAAAGAGCTTAGAAACGTGCCATAAGTATCTGATCGGATATGATGAAACATTTTCACACAACTACTGATAATGGGCTGATTTGTGCTTACTCTTCGATCTCCTTTATAAATATATCTTCTAATTTTTTTGATACTATTAATAGGACATAGCCAGATGTATATAAAAAAATAACACAATGGAATACTTGTATACTTTCTGGGGCCAACATATCACTGTATTTCTCAGAGAATTGATAGACATTTCTTACAAAAATTGCGATTAAACACGATATTGTAATCGGCAGGTAGACTAATACAGACTTAGTATATTCAGATAAAATTTGTTTGCTTATAAAATCTCTTGCCTTATATTTATGGATTTTTTGAACTTCCTTAAAAATCCCAGTTAATACAATCCCAAAGATGAAGTAAACGGCAAGTGCATAGTGATTTTTAAGTGCGAAAATCATAAATGTATTCTTGCCAAACATTGAATCGCTTACTAACAAATATGTTACGACCAATGAAAGAATAAGCGAAGTGCATAGCCAAAACATATAGTATAAATAGCTAAAGTATTTTATAAAGTTGGGATTTTTTAATGGTTTCGAGATCACTTTTCTAATTATTTCTTGCCCCGTTTGTCCGAGTGGTGCATGTATACCACCTGATGCAATCTGATCGAAGTTCCACTCTAATTCTAATGAATGTTTTTTTAAAGTATAATGCAAAAAGATTAGATACACTACTATTGCAAAAACAGTCGATATAATTAAGAAAAAACAAGGCGTCATCATATTAATTATAATTGGGTCATAATACGATATCCCCCCGATAGTGTATATAGTTGTTGCAGCACTACTTCGAACTGTGGATCTGGAATTTCGAGGTGCCAATAGACAGAAGCTATTGCAAGATATTTCGATAGATAAACTCCATTTATAAATAAAAATATACAAATAATAAAAATGCTAATATTGCCTTTGATATCCATATCATATTCCACGCCGAAATATTCAAAAATTAAAACATTCAAACAAATTATAAAATATATAAATAAGACTGAAGCAATAATAAAGCTTGTGATGAACAACTGGCAATCGAAAACCGTGGTGTTTTCTAACAGAACATCAGTAATTTGTTCTGAAACAAACCTTGCAAAAACAATAGATGCGAATAAAATAAAAACTAATAATAATTTTGAGTTTGTAAACTGAAATTTAATAGAGTTGCCTATCGACTGACACGAATCACCGCGTTTGGTCTTTCTGTATTTGTTAACTAACAAAAAACAAAAAAATAAAGATTCAAATAAAATTAATGTAATAAATGACGTTTTTATTATTATGAGAATCAACAATTGATTATTAAACTCAAAACCGCTAAACGTATCTAAATCTTGAAAAGCTATTAATGAAACTGTTAAACTACCTATAAAAGTGAAATAGAACACAAAAAAAGTCTCTTCTTTCAATGTTGTTTTCCACAATAAGATTTTATCACACTTAAAAAACAGTGTTTTCCAATTCGAACGCACTGATAGGATCATTGCAACCAAAACTAAATCTAAAATAAATGCAAGTAAAACTATTATAATATCTAAAAAACTCAAATTCCCACTTATGATTTTAAACCCTATGAACACTCGAGATATATACACGAAAAACATAAGCAACAAAACATAGATTAATATATTATATAAATAATTCACTAATCGATTATTTTTGACTTTTGAATAGCTATTGCAACATAATAAAAATAAAAGTATTATTCCTAAAACTGTTGTAAACGGCTTCAGCGACAATACTAACAACAGTCCCATGATATACCCAGCTAAAGATAAGATGATAACGCCCATCTTAACAATTTTCGATATTGTAGTATTATGCATAATAAGATGATAATAATTATTTATAAATTATAAAATACTCCCTATGACACACCAGCTGTATCCACGCCCACATTACCCTTTAGCCATTCAACGCCCCTCCGAACTTCCGCGGAACAAGTCTCCAAAGCCGAAATATAACCCACAACAAACCCCCACACACCCAGCACAATCGCGCGACCTACTTCGCGCGATGTGCCGGATGATACTTCGCGATCGTCTCGCTATCAATCCGCGTCAACTGTGCCTCAGACAGCTCTGCAAGCAGATTCCACCCGATCTCAAGCGTCGTCTCAATCGACCGATCCTCATCCTTTCCCTGCCTGACGAATTGATCCTCAAACATGTCAGCAAACTCGAGGAACTTCCGATCGCGCTCTGAGAGCGCCTCCTTCCCAACGATTGCGACAAGACCCCTGAGATCGTTTCCTTCGGCATAAGCCGCATACATCTGGTCGGAAACCGCCTTGTGATCATCTCTCGTTTTTCCAGCACCTATCCCGGAGTTCATCAGCCGTGAAAGTGACGGAAGCACATTGATCGGCGGATAAATCCCTTTCCGGTGCAGGTCCCGTGAGACAACGATCTGCCCTTCGGTGATGTACCCGCTCAGATCAGGTATCGGGTGGGTGATGTCGTCTCCTGGCATCGAAAGGATCGGGAACTGCGTGACAGAGCCTTTTCTTCCCTTGATGACGCCTGCCCGCTCGTAGATGGTTGAAAAATCGGTATACATGTATCCGGGATAGCCCCGCCGCCCGGGAACCTCTTCTCTTGCCGCGCCCATCTGCCGGAGGGCTTCTGCGTAGTTTGTAAGGTCGGTGAGCACCACAAGTACGTGCATATCATGCTCGTAAGCGAGATACTCTGCCGCCGTAAGCGCAAGTCTCGGCGTAATCAGCCGCTCGACAGCAGGGTCGTCTGCGAGATTTAAGAAGACCACAGCACGCTCAAGGGCGCCAGTCCGCTCGAAATCCTGCATGAAGGTCTGCGCCTCCTCGTTCGTGATCCCCATACCGGCAAAGACCACAGCAAACGCCTCCTCGCTTCCGGGCACCTTCGCCTGCCTTGCGATCTGGAGCGCGATGTCGTTATGGGGGAGTCCTGAACCGGAGAAGATCGGTAGTTTCTGCCCTCGTACAAGTGTGTTCATCCCGTCGATCGTGGAGATGCCGGTCTGGATGAAATCCTCAGGCGGCTTTCTCGCATACGGGTTCATGGCAGCGCCGCCGATATCGATCCGGTCTTCGGGAACGATCCTCGGACCGCCATCGAGCGGATCTCCTGATCCTGAAAGGATTCGCCCAAGGAGGTCGATCGATACTGGCAGTTTGATGGTCTCGCCTGTGAACCTGACACCGCAACTCCGGTTCAAGCCGCCTGTGCCCTCAAAGACCTGGACCACGACGATATCCTTGGAGGTGTCGAGAACCTGCCCGCGCTTCGTGGTTCCGTCTTCCAGTTTGATGTACACAAGTTCGTTATATCCGACGGGCTCGGTCTTTTCTACAAAGATAAGCGGTCCTGAGACTTCATTGATCGTCTTATATTCCTTCATTTCACTGCCTCCCGCATCGTCTCAAACTCCTCATTCATCGTGGCGAGAACCTTGTCCAGTTCCTTGTCAAGCTCTTTCTCGAACTTGACCTTTGATAGATCGTCCTTCGATTTCACAGAGATGATATCCTCGAGAGGAATACCGCTTTCCAGAGCGTTGTTCGCCATATCGGAGTACTTTAAGATCGCTTTTATCAACCTATACTGGTGTTCCATCGTACAGAACGTATCGACCGGATGGAATGCATTCTGCTGCAGGAAAATTTCTCGAAGCATACGTGCAACCTCCATCGTCAGTTGCTGATCCTCGGGAAGCGCATCCGAACCGACGAGTTGCACGATCTCCTGGAGTTCCGACTCCTTCTGGAGGATTTCCATCGCTTCACCACGCAGTTGCAGCCATTCAGGCGATACCTGCTCGTTGTACCAGTCTGATAAAAGATCGGTGTACAGGCTGTAACTCTCGAGCCAGTTGATCGACGGAAAATGCCTCTTCTGTGAGAGTTTCGAATCGAGAGCCCAGAAGACCTTGACGATACGGAGTGTGTTCTGTGTCACTGGCTCAGAGAAGTCGCCTCCCGGCGGGGATACCGCGCCGATCACAGTGACCGATCCGGTCAGTCCCGAGAGTGTGTCAACCCTTCCTGCGCGCTCATAGAATTCTGACAGTCTGGCAGAGAGGTATGCAGGATACCCTTCCTCGCCAGGCATCTCTTCAAGTCGCGATGAGATCTCACGCATCGCCTCTGCCCACCTCGATGTCGAATCAGCCATCAGCGAGACGTCGTACCCCATATCCCGGTAATACTCGGCGATGGTGATCCCGGTATACACCGACGCCTCTCTCGCGGCAACAGGCATGTTTGAGGTGTTTGCAATGAGTACGGTTCGTTCCATCAGCGGCTTGCCGGTTTTCGGATCAGCAAGTTCCGGGAACTCGTTTAAGACATCAGCCATCTCATTCCCACGCTCGCCACACCCGATATAGACCACGATCTCGGTATCGCTCCATTTTGCAAGTTGCTGCTGGGTAACGGTCTTACCGGATCCGAAAGGTCCCGGAATCGCGGCAGTCCCGCCCTTTGCAAGCGGGAAGAGTCCGTCAAGGATCCGCTGCCCTGTTATCAGGGGAATATTCGGCATCAGTTTCTTACGAGACGGTCTTGGCGCACGTACGGGCCACTTCTGCATCAATGTTAGTTCAGTACCGTCCGCGAGCGTGCATACGCAATCGGTCACCTTAAACGACCCCGATTTGATATCATCGACGACTCCCGACACGTTCGGCGGAACCATGATCTTGTGTTCGATATGGGTCTCCGGAACCGTTCCGATGATGTCCCCTCCCTTAACTTCAGTGCCAATCGTTGCGACCGGGGTGAACTCCCACTCCCTGGCACGGTCAAGCCCGGGAGCAGTAACGCCGCGCTCGATGAAATCGCTCTTCATCTTCTCCATGAGCACGGGAAGCGGGCGCTGGATTCCATCGTAGATACTCTCAAGGAGCCCTGGCCCAAGTTCAACAGATAACGGCATACCCGTGTTCTCGACAGGCTCACCCGGCGCGATGCCTGAGGTATCCTCATACACCTGAATGGTCGATTTGTCGCCCTCGATACCTATCACCTCACCCATGAGCCCCTCGTTGCCGATCTTGACCACATCATACATCTTTGTGGGTACATCGATGACGGTCACGACCGGTCCTGCTATCCGGTATATAGTTCCTTTTACTTCCAAAGATCAACACCTACTGCTTGTTTTATTTTTTCTCGTAACTGGGTAGTCTCTCCGCCCCCGACCAGAACCACAGTCGGCACGACCGATTCGTCGAGCACCGATTGCAGCGCATCCGGAAGAAGCGAAGCATCATCGTTATTCATGACCAGTATTCCAACGTCCGGATCATCGAGTACCTTGCGCACTGTCGGTTCTATCGTATCCTCAGTGACTTCGTACGTCTTTCTCATACCTGCGAGTTTGAATCCAAGCGTGAAATCTCCACGCCCGATTGTTGCGAGTTCCATTTTATCTCCTGCTGACGATATGTTTCATCGATACCTCAATCAATGCGTTCCATCAGTGTTAAATGATCGCTTCACAAAAGGTTCCGATGTAATAAATATCTATTGGATTCGTGAGCCCCTGCGATTAAAAATTCCTTGTTCGGTTCCACAAGCCATTGCCGGGTCTGTTCAGTCGGTTCAAACGTTGTCAGGCTTACTCTGCCACCTTGACCATACAGGGGCGGATCACTTTTGATTTGAATCTGTACCCGCGCTGCAGTTCCTCAACGATAGTGCCGCTTTCAGAGTCGCACTTCACCCGGGCGATCGTCTCATGCAGGTACGGATCGAATGCCGTACCGGCCGACTCGATCGGGGAGACCTCTTCCTTCTCGAGCACGTCATGAAACTGCCGCAGAATCATCTCTATTCCTTTTTTGATGTGGTCCAGATCATGATCCTGCTGAATAGAGTTAAGAGCCCGCTCAAGATTGTCGAGCACATCGAGGATCGACAGGATGAGCGATTCGTTTGCGTATTCGATCGATTCTACCGTCTCTTTCGCGGTTCTCTTCTTGTAATTCGCAAAATCCGCCTGCAATCTCTGCAAGCGGTCGAAATACGAGTCTGCCCTCTCCTCGCATTCCGCGAGTCGCTCTTTCAACGCCTGAAGCGTTTCTGCATCTGCATCCGTACCCTCTGCGGTATCAACTTCTGAAGCGCCTGACTCTTCGATCTCAGAATCGGTCAAAATCATGTGGTGCCTGTCCCGGTTTCGGAGTCAGTTCCTTGCGCTCGGATGCGAGCACATCATCGACCTTGAGGATCATGACAGTGGCATCGGTAGCGGATTTCAGGGACTGGGTCTTCACCTGGAGCGGCTCGATGACGCCATTTCCGTACATATCGATGATCTCGCCGTTGTACACATCGATGCCGGATGTTGTGCCGCCGGCTATGTGCTTCGCTTTGAGCATGGTCATCATGTCGGTCGAGTCGAGCCCTGCGTTCTCTGCGAGTGTGTACGGGATCGATTCCAGAGCATCCGCGAACGCATCGACCGCGAGTTGCTCCTTGCCGCTGATCGTTCTGGCATACTCCTTGAGGCGGAGCAAAAGTTCAGTCTCACATGCGCCTCCGCCAGCAACGACTGTGTTATCCTTGACGACATCAGCCACAACCCGCAGCGCATCGCCAAGCGCACCCTCGACGGTATCCAGAACATGTTCTGTGCCGCCGTGAACGACGATGGAAACGGTCTTCGGATTCGGGCAATCCTTTATGTAGATCAGTTCCTCGTCCTCCGCGCCCTTCTCCTCAACGATACCGGCTGTGCCGAGATCGCTCTCCTCCACATCCACGATATTCGAGAGGATCGTTGCGCCAGTGGTACGTGAGATCGCCTCCAGATCATTATCATTGACCCGCGCAACCCCGAGTATGCCGCGTTTGACAAGATGTTCTTGCGCAGACTCGGTGATACTCTTGGTACAGAAGACGGCATTCACGCCGATGTTGTAGAGACTATCGATATCTGACTTGATAGCAGACTCCTCTCCAGCGTACATCTCCTCCAATTGCGCAGCAGAGGTCACTTTCATCTTTTCGTTGCTCTTTCCGCCAGGCGCCTTGGCAAACTTCCGGAATTCGATGCCTGATGTCAACAGCGCAATATGCGCATCCTTGACGCGTTTTGGCATCGCATCGTGCACACGCCTCTTATCGATCACGACACCTGAGATCAGTTCGGTATCCTCGATGCTTTTACCGACGTTCTTCTGGATCCTGACGTTATTAAAGACGTCGATATCCCCGTTTTTAATGAGTTGTATTGCACGTACGCAGATGGGTGCCAGATCACCACATGCGATGGATTTGCCAGCCATTGCGGTTGCTGCGATGCTCTGCAGAAGATCGGTGTCATCCCCCGCGACATCGATTGCAAGTTCGCCTAAAATTTCCTGTGATTTGTATTCTGCCAGTTTATACCCTGCAATGACCGTCGTTGGGTGGATGCCCCGGTCCATCAGTCCGCCTGCTCTTTTAAGCAGTTCGCCTGCAAGCATAACAGACGCAGTGGTGCCATCACCGACTTCTTTTTCCTGTGTATTCGCAACAGCAACGATCGTTTTTGCGCTCGGATGCTCTACATCGATCTTGCGCAGAATGGTCTCGCCGTCGTTGGTGATCGTGACATCCCCTGCCACATCTACGAGCATCTTGTCCATGCCGCTTGGACCAAACGTCGATTTTACTGTGTTTGCCACTGCCATAGCAGCGGTGATGTTCATCTGCAATGCATCCTTTCCACGTACATGCTCCTTACTTGGGTCTACGACAATTATTGGTTGAGTGATCTGTCCAGCCATTACGAGCCTCCGCAATTGTTATATTCCAACTGATAGTACTTCTATAAAAAGATTGCGGATGGGCTGGCGAATCCCTTGATCGGAATGCCGGTCACATCCACTCGTAATGCGCTAGCACTTCCGGCTTAAACTCGTAGAGGAGACTGTTTTCAACATATCCGAAGAAGAGGCACCCCCTGCATCCTTCTGACGCCCTTCTCCGCAGGTCCTTTGACGATTTCCAGACATTCAGAATGCCGTCGCTCACATCCCCGAGATGCGTCCTTGCGACCCGGCAGTTCTCGATCCTGCCGTCGGCAGTGACATGGAGGACGATCTCGCTGGCATGGCACCTGAAATCGGGTTTCAGGTTCTTTACCATCTCCAGGTATGTCAGGGAATTGATGATCGGGAACTTATTCTTCTTAAGTCCGATGATCTGATCGACCGCCCTTCTGTACGCGCCCATGTCCCTGATCCCGAGCTCCTCCCAGACCCGCCCCGATATCCCGCCAAATTCATGGATCGGTTCGAACGATATCCAGACGCCGAGATCACGCGCCAGATATACCAGATTCCTGAGCTCATCCAGATTCTTTTCGCTGATCACACAGTTTAAGAGGATGCTGTGACCTGCCTCCTTCGCTTCCATTATCCCGTCCAGCACACAATCGAATTCAAATCCCCTGATCTCCTGAAATGTCTTTATCCCGTCCAGAGAGACTGACAGGTAATCGAGGTCCGATAGATCCGGGATTCGCTTCTTCAGGAGTTTTCCGTTGGTTATGAGCGAGGTCATCATCCCGAGGTCGTGGGCGTGCTTGAGGATTTCGGAGAGGTCCTTTCGCAGAAGCGGCTCGGCAGTCCATGCATTGTAGACCCCGATTCCAAAGGATCTTGCCTCATCGAGGAGACTTAGTATCTCTCCGGTCTCCATCTCCGCGCCCTCCTCCTTCCAGTACTCGCAGAACTTACACTTAAGGTTGCATCTCGCATTGATCCCGTGCGACAGGACAAAGGGTCTTTTCCTTACCTTAAGCTGCCAGAGGGCTTTCGATGCCAGTACCGGTGAGAATGCCATGTAGGGTTGTTATGCGCGAAGTTGGGTTTAAGTATTGGGTTTCTGATGGAGTGCCGACCTGCCCGGATGGGCACTGTCTAAAAACCTGGGTGTTTTCATCACCGCGGAGATCGCGGAGTTTTAAGACCGTTTCAATTCTCATTAGGTTTTGCGATGCCTCTACGCACTATGCGTGCTTCGCGGTAAAACTTAAGGATATAGCGATTTCACTGAGAAAGTCGACAGTGCCGATTCGGACTTCACGAGGTGTGCTGGCAGCAGATGAGAGAAGGCACCTTCCGACGCATGGCTTTTAAACTTCGCAGTGGCAATTCCCCCCTTTGCCGGCTTTACATACAGCCTCTCAAAGGACTCTCTGACGATCAGCCACACCCTTCCGCCAAGCATAAATATCTCGTCAACCGGATACTGCACCTCGCCGATCGTTTGCCTGGAACTGACGTCAATAACCGCAACCACTTTGTTTGAGGGAATATTCGAATGAATCTCACCCCTCGCTCCAATATCCATCAATCTGGTTGTTGCACGCCACTTTTCATGCCATTTTTCGATCCATTCGCTCTTCACAAGGTGACTTAAGATGTCGCGCAGTTCGTCTTCCGGACAGAACCCTCCGAAAAGATTCAGAAGATGGTAATCGGTAAGCCCGCATGGGCTGGCATAAAGCGAGGAAAAGACCTGCTGCACCACAACAGACGGATCGTGCGAATAGTCAACCGGTTCGAGGTATCCTGCCATTGCAACGTGAAACATCCGTTCAAGCAGCATCTGTTCATCCGCAGAACCATACATAGCAAAGACACGGTTTCGTTGCATACGCCTGCTCCCCCGCCCAATCCGCTGGAGCAGCGATGATATGCTCCACGGGACTTCTGCAAGCACGATGGCATCGATATCCCCGATATCAATTCCTATCTCGAGCGTCATGGTAGCCACGCAGACTCCGTACTGCGCGTCCTTCATGAAACTCTCGGCTTCTCCGCGAATAGATCTGCTCAAACTGCCATGATGGACGGCAACGCGGTTAGAACCCCACAGATCAACGCATTCCCTGGAAAACTCCTCCACCGTTGCTCTCTTATTGCAAAAGATGAGCAATTTCCGGATGTTCTCTCTTTTTACGCAGTCATATAGTTCTTCAGCCGATTCAACGAGCGTGTACTCAATTTCTCGCTTATTAGAGTCAGTGATGACCTCGAAATCTCTAAGATATCTGCTTCCCACCTCCTCCGGAGATGCTATGGTGGCAGAAAGGGCATAGACGTTGAAATCTGTTTCTGAAAGATGTTTTAGTCTTTTTAAAAGGATCCTGAGTTGATCACCTCGATATGTGTTGTCGATAAGATGTATTTCATCGAGTATCACCGCTTTTATCTTCTTAAACGCGCCGGGGTGTCTGCAAATCATCGAATCGAACGACTCGGGTGTGGTGATCAGAACGCTTGGAGACTTAGCTGGGTTAAATCGTGGCGTATCGCCTGTCTTTAACGACACCGAGACTCCAAGTTCATCCAGCTGTCCTTTAAGGCGGTCGTGCATATCATTAACCAGTGCCTTCGTCGGAGAGATGTAGAGGATCGTAATGCTATTCATGCCGCCCCACGCTTCCTTCAGATGCCTCTCGATAAGTGGTGCAATCACGGCTTCGGTCTTTCCACTGGCGGTAGCTGAGACGATGATCGCGTTCTTTCCAGCCAGAACCACAGGAACAGAACGCGCTTGAATCGGAAGGAGCCTGCCGTATCTGCCAAAGAAAGTCATCCACGTACGCCTGAGCCTTCGCTTATCAGAATCCATCCAGCAATTCCCCGATCGGCTTATCAGGATGAAAACGAGTGAGATCAAGAGCTTCTACCAGTCCCTTGATGAATCTGCGGGTATTATCCTTTGGTACGTACTCAAAGACACGTGAATCTGCCTGGAAATCATAAGCCAGATCGTACAACGAGATGATCTTCTCCGAGATGTTCTCAAAGTATTCCATACCAATGGATCCGATCTCCAATTTCCGGGCGCTGTTCAGCGGTTCTATCTCAAACATTTCATCGTCCTGAGTGAATGCAAACAGGATTTTTAAGTTGCACGGGACTCTCCATGTAAACGGCAGCCTGAAATGCCCGCAATACTGCAAATCGCTGTAATAGCCCCACCAGCCTTTGTAGAGACGGTGCTTGTAAAATTTATTCATACTGACCTCTTTTAACGACACCGGATCATCGCTGCCTGTCAGAACAAGTCCCTTTAAGAAATTCCAGCTTTTATTATTCTGGTATGACGTGTGCCAGAACGAGTCGACACTCTCGGCTTCATCGAACATGACCAAGAACCCGTCAAGCCCGAGAATGTTCTTTGCAGCCCAGCCAATCCCACTCAATATGTAGCAATAAATATTTCCGCATGTTGAATAATTATACATCTGTGGCTTGTGTGTCGATTCTCCTTCGATCCACTCATAGATGTATTCATCGTCCTCCCCGGTCCGTATCTTTTCGATCACTGTCCCGAGGTACTCATGTTCCTGCAACTCATGCCAATTGGGGCTCGCTGCAATCTCCCGCAGAAATTCCCTGAAACCGCCGTTATGCGTTCTGAATTTGAACGAACGGATTATAGCCTCATATATAGCCTTTGGTTTATGCAAAGGCAGTTCACCCGGGTCAAGCTCAACCATTGCAACTGCCCGGTTCTGTTTAAGGGCAGATGAGTAGAGATAATCCAGGAGATGTGTCTTTCCAACCCCATACTCTCCGGAAATTATCAGAGGTTCGCGGTCCGTCCTGCTTAGCCACTCTTTGATCTGCCCTATCGCGTAATCTCGCCCGAACGTGAACTCGTCCACCTGTCCACGAGAAACGATGCCCAACCGGAGTGCTTCTATAATCTCTCTTGCCCTGAACCGTTCGTCCGGTAATATCGGTTCTACTGATCCGGAGATTTCGACGTCTGGCACCGGCGTGGATCCTGACAGAAATTCAAGCTCATCCTGTCTGATCCACCGCAAAATACCATCCTCGAACTCAACAGATATTTCAAATCCTAAAAATCGGGTCTCTCGCACATCTCCAATCCCGTACAGAGCGTGCTTCACAAACTGCATCGCTTACCCCCCGGTTTTACGCAATCTGTGCAGCGCCTCGATGATATTTTTGACAAATTCTCTCTTGTACCCAATTTCCAGCTTCCGGTCATACGCAGCTTTCGCAACATCGGCTATCGTCTCATCAAGTGCACCTGTTTCAAACTTTACGCTGTATGCAACCTCGTAAATCGCAGATAGCTTGTCTCCAATATCCGTTAACAATTCTATCGGATCCACAGACGTTTCTTCGAGATATATCTTGACTCCGGTCGGGTTTGTCTCTGCATCGAAGACCGATGAGAGCCTCTGCCGCAGAGCCTCGTACACCTGCGTTCTGCCTTCGAGGAAGTTCTCATCAGGAACCGCATAGAACCACATCGCATTTCGAAAGTTGGCATGTCCGCATTCGTCGATTAGTTCCCTCATATTGCTCAAAAGGGCTGCTTTTTGCTTTGTGGTCATGCTCGGGGTCTGTTCAGCCTCGTCCATGAGAACGACGATTCCTGCGTAACCTATGTCTCGCACCCACTGGACAAGAGAGCGGATCATTTTAAACGCAGTGCTTTTGTCTATCTTTTCAAATATCTTGAAATCCTTGAGCAGGTTCTTAGGAGGGTTCTCGCCCTCCAGCCACTGGATGATTAACGTGAAATCGTCGTCGCGTCGTTCAGTTAGACTCAAGAAAGCGTCTTTTACCGCGTTCCTGAAGCTCGTGCTCTCGTAAGGACCAAGCGCGGACGCATAAGCATTGAGTTCCTGTGATATGAGATCATCAGGCAGTTTTCCTGCCATCTCCTGGTACTTCCGGCTGTACCACGCCTTGATGACCGCCTCGATTCCCCTGTCATATCCTGACAACAGTTCTTCCGGGGTCTGTGGGTAGATGAGATTTGAAGCGATGGTTCTGTACACCTGCTCCAATTTGTAAAATGGAGTCTGTTCAGGACTCAAAATGATGTATGACGCTATATAGTCGTAGTTCCACGCAATTTCCCTGATGCAATATAGAAAATGTGTTTTTCCACCACCATATACCCCAATCACCATTTTAAACGCCGAACCTCCATCTTTTACAAAACTTCCAAGGTAATCCTCATCGATTGTCCCGAGATAGTTGTCCAATCCCGCGGTGAAGTATTGAAATCCGTATTCCGGAGGATTTCCCTGTCCTCCGACGATCTCTATGATTTTCCTTGCTGGGATAGGGTCTATTCCCGCTTCATAGAGCCCGTACTCCAACTCCATGATTACACTTCCCTGAACCTGACGTGCGAGATATACGTACCATCTCCTCGTTCATTGGATGGCACCCAGAGAAACCCTGCCCTCCGCCTCGTATAGGCTCTTGTAGCGGTTACAAGGCTCAGTTCATGGCCATCCACCGCCCGTTCCTTCAATCGATACAGATCATAACTGAAGAAGACGCGCCCATACTCTTTGTAACTGCTCTTGACCGGGTTCGTTCTGAACTTTTTACCCTGGATCAAGAGTGCATACTCCAGAAGAATGTCTGAAACCGGAATCGAATCTCCGAAATTTTTCTCGCTGCGATGAGCTGCTGCCTTGTACGCCTCGAATAAGTTTAAGAGGAATGTTTCGCCATCAAGACCGCGACCGGTGATCTTCTTGTGGCTTGCTGCCAGTTTTTTTGCCACTACTTCGGGGATGGGTTTACAGGCGTCCAACCGCTCTTGCTCAGGACCGTACCAGATTACAACGCTGCCCGCTTCCAGTTTCACCTCCAGTGTGTAGAACATCGCCTTCAGTAACGGGTAGTGTCCACTCAATTCAAAGTTCACCTGCCTCAGCGCGTCTTCGAGCCTCCTGCCAAAGCTCTTCTGTGCCTGCTCTTCCCACTCAGGCATCTTTGATTTCACTGGCTGTATTCGCTGCTCTACATCTTCTTCGACAAAATCGGTCAGTATAGTCTGCTTCAATATCTTTTCAACCCTTTCAATCTCTTGTTTTATCTTGTAGATGTTACTTGACGGTTCATTCTCCGTATACCTCTCGATTGCACGGATGGCTTTGCGTATGTTCCTGATATTCGCTTCTTCCCGGGATAAGGTTCGCAGAACGTCGGTTACTGGTTCAGCCGATCTTTCGACAGGATCGTTTGCGTCCATGACTGTGCAATACGCTTGTGGTATCATAAACATTGTGCGCGTCTTCGAGCCCCCCTGACCACTTCTCTCCTCTAAACCCCTGAATAGTGGTTTTGGGTATCTGGGTAGTTACCTTTCTCCTTCGTTTTAGTTCCCCTTTTCACCGTTTTCCCATCCTTCATCCGCCGCCCCGCGCCACGTAACCAGTTCCCCGACCGGCTCCCTCCCGGTCCGCAGGCTGTTTAGCGGATCATCCCAATCCGGGTAGCCAATGGCGATTCCGATGATGATCTGCTTGGACTCGGGAATGTTTGCAATCCTTCGCACCTCGTCAGGATACGCGGCTGCGTCACCCAGAATGCAGGTGCCCAGGCCATATTCCTGCGCCGCAAGCGCTATTGTCTGAGTTACTATGCCGATATCGAAGACGAACCAGCCCGGCGCTGACTTATCCGCAACGATTACGATCCGAGCAGGAGCACCGTAATTGCTTACACTCATCCGGGACCACTTCTGCATCTTGTTCATGCCCGGAGCCGGATCAACAAGATCAAGAATTTGCTTGAAGAATTTCTGCTGCCTCTTTGCGCAAGATCCCTTCGGAGGCGTCTCAAACACCTCGATATCGGGATTGGGCTTCATATCCTCGCGGATATTCGCAACGGTGGCGTGATTAAGAGGCTCTCTGGTAATTCGCGAGTGCATGCACTTTTTCACTCTTCCAGAGGATCCGTTTATGGTAAGGAAGATTAAACCACAGAGAGCACAGAGGATCACAGAGAGTTGTTATTTTTATCTTTCGCCCCCTCTGTGTCACTGTC
>JGI24025J20009_10001860_pt1 | contig 15604 bp, 10 predicted proteins | sample Cruoilmetagenom3_FD_20009 | JGI IMG/M metagenome (IMG submission 20009)
ATTCTTGCTTTACACTGCTTTGGGTGGAGCTGTAATAGGTATTCTTATTGGGGCTCCAAAATTACAGTTAACAGCTTTTACCTCTTTCCATCAACCGGTAGGGTATATGTTCCCCATGCTCTTTGTAGTAATTGCTTGTGGAGCAATATCCGGTTTTCATTCCCTTTGTGCATCAGGGACAACTTCAAAACAATTGAATAAGGAATCAGATGCTAAGGTTATCGGTTATGGAGCGATGTTGCTGGAAGGATTATTAGGAGTTGTTGCTTTGGGTACTGCTGCTATATTAACTAAAGCAGGATTAGCCGATGGATTAGCCAATTGGGGTGGACCGGTTGGCGTTTTTGCCCATGGTATGGGAAGCTTTTTAGCGAATTTGGGTATACCTGAACAGATAGGAATAACCTTTGGTGCTTTAACCGTATCTTCATTCTTACTTACTTCTTTAGATACTGCTACCAGATTAGGAAGATATGCCCTGGAAGAGCTTACTGCTGATTGGGCACCGGCTATTTCTAATAGATATACAGCAACTATTATTACCATTATAGCCGGTGGAGGGCTTGCCTTAAGTGGTAGCTGGAGTGCTATCTGGCCGGTATTCGGCTCTGCAAATCAGCTTCTTGCCGGTTTGGCATTATTAGGAGCAACTGCCTGGTTAGCTCATATGGGTAAAAAATATGCAGTAACTCTATATCCAATGATCTTTATGGTTATTGTTACAATTTTTGCTTTGATTAATCTATTATTTACTAATTTTGGCAAGGGAAACTATCTGTTAGGGTTCGTAGGAATAATCTTAATGGTCCTGGCTGGTTTTGTAGTTAACGAAGGAATACAGGCAATTAACAAATTTAAAAGTACAAAAAAATTACAAGCTTAACTTTTAAAGTTAAATAAATTTCGGTAATTTATATGATAGATTATTGATTATAAAATTATTTATTTTTTATCCCTGCAACTTATTTATTATATATAATTTTCAGGAAAAGATAAGGTTAATAAACATTAAAATTTATTAGTCTTATCTTTTAAATTTTATATTTCTTTTAAATATTAAAGAAACAAACAAATATTTTATTATATTTCTTACTCGATTCTTAAAGTGATAATTGTAATCAGGCGAAGGAACTTAAAACAATGATACAAATTTCTTTCTTATGCCCAACTTTCTTTTTNAACACAAATAGCAAACTAAAATCACCAAATACCAATAGACAAGNNNGACGNTTGTCCTACGGGATNAATGGAGATATNCCCGATACTGACCTAAAAATGAAAAGATTTTTTTAAAAATCAAAAAATATGATAAAATAAAAATAGAAATATTTTAAATATCAAAATAATAAATTGTATAACTTGATCGGTAGACCTCATTTTAAGAGGGGGTAATTAGTATGGCCAGAATATTAATTATTTCTAACCGACTTCCGGTAACAGTCAGTAAAAATAAAAATAAAATCAATTTTACTCCCAGTGTGGGGGGATTGGCAACCGGCATATCATCATTTCACCAAAATCATGATTGTCTATGGATTGGCTGGTCAGGAATAGCTCGGGATAAAATGGATGAANATGATAAGAAAGAGATCATTNCCCAGCTTAAAAGATTAAAAAACTATCCGGTATTTTTATCCCATTCACAAATTGAAGCATATTATGACGGTTTTTGCAATAAGACGATCTGGTCTTTATTTCACTCTTTTACCCAATATACCATTTATGATAATATTCTCTGGGATGAATATAAAAAAGTGAATAAAGTATTTTGTCACACTATTTTGGATGTCGTGAAACCGGATGATATAATTTGGATTCATGATTACCAATTAATGCTGCTTCCACAGTTATTAAGACAGAGAATGCCCAATTTAACCATAGGTTTCTTCCTGCACATTCCCTTCCCATCTCAAGAGATATATCGACAGCTACCGTGGCGTCGGGAAATACTGGAAGGTATTTTAGGTGCCGATCTTATCGGTTTTCATACTTATGATTATGTACGGAATTTTCTAGATTCTGAATTACGGCTACTTGGTAATGAAAACAATATGGGTTATATGAATTATCAAAACCGTATGTTAAAAGTAGATACTTTTCCCATGGGAATTGATTATGACCGGTTTTCCATGGCTATTAAAAATAAAAACACACAAAAAGAAGTTGAAAAAATCAGGGAACAAATTGGCGGAAGAAAAATTATTCTTTCCATTGACCGTATGGATTATACAAAAGGAATTATAGAACGTTTAAAGGCTTATGAAATTTTCCTCCAGGAAAATCCGGAATATTTAGAGAAAGTTATTTTGATCATGCTGGCAGTTCCTTCGCGAACAAGAGTTGAACAGTATCAGAACCTTAAACAACAGGTTGATGAGCTCATCGGGAAAATTAATGGTAAATATGGGACTATAGGGTGGTCGCCTATTTGGTATATGTTCCGATCCCTTCCCTTCCCGGAACTGTCTGCCCTATATCATATCGCAGATATTGCTTTAATTACTCCTTTAAAAGATGGAATGAATTTAGTTGCCAAAGAATTTATTGCAAGTAAAGATAATGCCAGAGGTGTATTAATTCTAAGCGAGATGGCGGGAGCTGCAAATGAATTAGGGGAAGCATTGATCGTGAATCCCAATAATAAACTACAGATATCCTGGGCTTTGAAATATGCTTTGAATATGCCTGAAAAAAGGCAGATTAAAAGAAACCGGATTATGCAAAAAAGATTAAAAAATTACAATGTAAAAAAATGGGCAGATGATTTCAGGGAAACACTAATGCAAGTAAAAAACAGGCAGGAAATTTTTTCTACAAAGAGATTATCACCAAAAAAACGTTTAAAAATTATTAAAGATTATAAAAAAAGCAAAAATAGATTATTTCTATTGGATTATGACGGGACTCTTGTTCCTATTGCCTATAAATTTAAAAGAACCAGTCCGGGGAAAGATATTTTAAATACTATAAAACAATTAATCCTGGATAAAAAAAATCAGGTGGTTATTGTCAGCGGAAGAGGGAAAGAAACCCTGGAGAAGTGGTTTAAAGATATCCATATCGGATTGATTGCCGAACATGGTGCGTGGTTAAAAAAAAATAAGGGACTATGGGAAACGGTAGAACCTCTAAAGAAGGAATGGAAAGAGCAAATTAAACCGCTGTTAAAGCTTTATGTTGATAGAACTCCCGGTTCATTTATCGAAGAGAAAGAATATTCTCTGGTGTGGCATTATATCCGAACCGATCCTACCTTTGGCCGAATAAGAGCTTTAGAATTAAAAGATGCACTTTTACACCTAATTTCTAATTTAAATCTGGAAGTGCTTCATGGAGGAAAAGTCATTGAAATTAAACCGATGGGCATTAACAAGGGTTTAACCGCTTATCGTTGGATTTCTCAAAAAGATTGGGATTTTATCCTGGCGATAGGGGATGATTGGTCAGATGAAGATACCTTTGCCACTTTGCCTGATTCCGCATATTCTATTAAAGTTGGTATGGGTCCGTCTCAGTCTAAATATAATATTAATTCTTCCACGGAAGTAAGAGCTCTTCTGAAGGAGTTATCTAAAAAATAGATTATAAAGTCAATCTTTAAATACAATTTAATCTAAAAAATATTGCATCCAGTTTTTAACTTCTTCAGGTGAAGATAATCGATAATCTGCGGCAGATATTCTCGCTTTTTCGGCAATTAAAATACCGGTACCTCTGGTTCGTAAAATACGAAAAACATCTTCATCAGTTGTGTCATCTCCCAGAAAAAAAACCCGGTAATCAGACCAGGAGAGTTTCATAACATTCATCATCCAAATGATTGCTTTTCCCTTGTTCCATTCGATATTAGGTAAAAATTCAAAAACTTTCTTTCCTTTTAAAATGCGGATGTGTTTCAATTTTCCTTTTAAAGAATTCTTTAATATAGATTTTAGTTCTGGTAATTTATCTTTGGATACCATCCTGTAGTGAATAGCAACGCTCATCTTTTTCTTTTCCAGAATAACGCCGGGAATTAAAGATAATGCTTGATCCAAGTGATGAGAAATGTTTTCAATAATCGGTAAATATTTTTTTACCAGGGGAAAGGTCATGGAAATGCCCGGACCACTGATATCTAATCCATGATTTCCGGCATAAAAAATGTCAAGAATGCCTACCTGGTTAATTAAATCTTCTCTTTCTCTTCCGCTAATCAGGGCTAAATGATATTTTTTAGATAATTGAAGGAGTATATTTTTCATTGAAGGGGCTAATTTTGCCAGGTTTGGTCTTTGTACGATAGGGGTTAGTGTTCCATCATAATCGAAAAAAAAGACCGGCTTTTCTTTTCTTTTCATTATTTCTGGTCCGGTATAAAGATAATGTGGATTAATAGAGAGCCCTTCTGTTTCGGCCGGAAAGTATTTTTTAGATTTAAAAAGTTGAATAGGATGATGGTTAAACCAACACTCTATCCATTTAGGATTTAAAAAATCTAATTTACTAATAAGAATATCCGCTCCTTTTTGAAATAACAGTTTATCTTCGTTCGCGGTTGATTTCCAACCCACAATTAATGCAAAACCGTTATCCCTGCTTATTCGGATATCTTCAGGTTGAGAAAGGAAGATCATTGTTTCCGAAGGTGGAATCCCGAGGCTTATGGCAGCTTGCATTAAAGGATCTATTTTCACATCAGAAGATGCATTTGTTTGATTCGGTAAAATCAGTCCAATTTTTATATCCGGTAGATTTAAATGTTTGTTAAATCGAATAAATTGCTGATAGCGTGAGTTTGATTGATTGTTTTTGTTCAGCTGAAAGATCATCGCTTTAAGATTATTCCTGTACATCAGATACCTCTAATATTTTTTATTTATTAATCCTTGACATTCCTGTTAAAATAATATAAATAACATTAAAATATGTCAAGAAAAATCTGTTATTATTTATTACATATGATAAGAAAATAGAACCAAAATACTTTTATTTTAAAATATTGCTTTAAATATTAAAAAGGGATTAAAAATATGGAAAATTTTCCATTGGGTTCACTTTCGAATAAATTATTTAAAATGAGCGCTGAAGACCTTCACCTCTGCAAAAAAATTGCTCATACTCCTTTGCAGGAAAAAAATAAATTAATAAAAGATATTCAATTTCTTTGGAAAAAATATGATTTAGGCGTGGTTCTGTACGTGCTTTACCTGCAACAGCTCAATAGTGGATTTATTCTTTCAAATCCTCTTAATTATTCTAAAACTGCAAATGAAAGGTCTTTTTATGACCCGGCCACTAAAATTCGTTTTTTAGCTCAATGGAATCCGGAACGCGCATTGAGAAAAAATCATCAATTATTAATCGAGAGAGGTATTATTCAAAATCATGTTGATGAAACAAAATTAATCAATAAAGACAAAGAAGGAAAGCCCTGCTATCTTTGTAAAAAGAATATTGACCTGCAAAATCCTAAAGAAATTGTTCTTCCTCTAATCCTGGATGGAGAGCGATTTTACGCCGGTGCTAATTTTGCTTCCATTTCCGATAATCATTTTACTATTTTTCATAAACAGCACCGTCCCCAGAAATACCGAAAAAAAATCTTTTCCATTATGACAGATTTTTTAAACCAGACCGGAGGAAGTTTTTGTATAATCTATAACGGATTGGCAGGGGCTTCCATTGAAGCTCACGAACATTTTCAAACCACTTCCATCAGGTTTCCTGTTGAATCAATAAAATACAATAACCGGAATATTTTTTTTGATGATAAAAATCTACGGATATTAAAGCCAAATTATTATCTTCCTTTATGGATCATTGAAGGAAAAAAATACTCTAAATTGATTCCTACATTAAATCGTTTTATTTTGCAATGGCATTTGCAAAAACCTGAAGAACATACGGAAAATATTTTGGGAATAAAGATAGGTTCATTATTTCGGTTTTTTATATTTTTGAGAGAAAGGAGCAAATTAAAAGTCCCGGGAAGAGCCGGTGCTCTGGCAACGTTTGAAGCATCAGGTTTATTTGTATTTTCGGAATTTTCCGAAAATACAATAAGGGAAAAATCGAAAAAAGACTTTTTTTCTTCTCTTTCACTTGATATAATAAAAAATATGTTAAAAAAAATTGCTCCAAAGGACGTTTTGGAACTGAATAATATCATGAAAATGCTAAAAAATAATTAGCTGACTAGATTAAAAAAGGAGAAATATATTATGTATGATATTGATAATTATCGGGAAATTATTGGTGATAAAGCCTTTTCGGATTTATTTAAAAAAGCGAAAAATCTTAGCACAAAAAACATTTTGAACATTAATTCCACTGCCCANGGTGGTGGTGTGGCAGAGATATTGGAATCTCTGGTAATACTAATGAATGAGCTCGGGATTTATGCAGGATGGAGGATTCTTCATGGGAATCCCGATTTTTTCGCCATTACTAAAAAATTTCATAATGCCATACAGGGAAGTTCAATTCATCTTTCTGAGATCAAGAAAAAATTATACCTGAAAGCCAATCAAAAATTCTCGGTCTTTACCCATATCGATCATGATGTTGTAGTAATTCATGATCCTCAACCTTTACCTTTAATAAGATATTATCATAAAAGACAACCCTGGATTTGGCGTTGCCATATTGATTTATCCAATCCTCATAAGCAATTATGGCACTATCTTGAGAAATATATTCTCCGCTATGATAGGGTGATTATTTCCAGCGAAAATTACAGGCTGGAAAAATTTCCAGTTCCTCAGAAAATAATCGCTCCGGCAATTAATCCAGAATCTCCTAAAAACATTGATTTATCACCAAATGAGATTACCAGGCAGTGTAAAAAATTTAATATTCCCTGTGATAAGCCAATTATTACCCAGATATCTCGTTTTGACCGGGCGAAAGACCCGGCAGGAGTGATTAAGATCTTTAAAAAAGTAAAATCTAAAATTGATTGCCGTCTGGTTTTATGCGGAAGTATGGCTGTCGATGACCCTGAAGGGATTAAGGTATATGAACAGATTTTAAATTGTGCTCAAAAGATGATTGATAATAAGGATATTATTATATTTAATATTGAAAGTGATATTCTGGTTAATGTTCTTCAACGCATTTCCAGTGTTATTATACAAAAATCTATCAAAGAGGGTTTTGGATTAACGGTTTCTGAAGCATTATGGAAAGAAACACCGGTGGTTGCTTCAAATGTGGGGGGTATACCATTGCAGATTACAGACGGTGAAAATGGTTTTCTGGTGAAGNCCTTGGATTATAACGGTTTTGCCGATAGAATCATCTATCTTCTGGAAAATCCTTCAAAAGCAGAACAGATTGGCAAAAAGGGCAAAGAAACAGTAAGAGAAAAATTTTTAATAACCCGATTACTCGCAGATTATATTGATTTGTTTAATGAATTGATTTAAAAATATTTAAATTTGTCATATAAACCCTGATGAATAATTAAAATATGAATTTTATATTGATCCTTTAAACCATATACTAAAAAAAGGAAAATTAATACCTATGGAATGGCGTCTCATTAAAGATGGTTATCATACCGGCTTTATGAATATGGCAATTGATGAAGCGATTATGATAGCTCATAAAAAAGGTTTGGTCCCTCCCACGATCAGATTTTATCAATGGCTTCCTCCGACAGTATCCCTGGGTTATTTTCAAGATCTAAAGAAGGAGGTCAATATAGATGTTTGCCGAAAATCAGGTATCGATATTGTTCGTCGACCTACAGGAGGTAAAGCAGTTCTTCATGATCAAGAATTAACCTATAGTTTTATTATCAGCGAAAAGCATTCTTCGATCAATAATTCAATATTAGAGACTTATAAAAAGATTAGTGGCGGAATGATTAGAGGTCTTTCTTGTTTAGGGATAACAGCTGATTTAGTTCCACTGAAAGAAAAGCTTAAAGGGAATGCTTTACCTGATTCATCTAAAAATTCCATCACTTTTAAAGCGATTTGTTTTTCAACTCCTTCTCAATATGAAGTACAGGTTGAAGGAAAAAAATTAATTGGATCTGCCCAGGTAAGAAAAAAAGGAATTGTTTTACAACACGGTTCTCTATTGATAAAATTAGACAGGGATAAATTATTCTCTGTTTTTAATTTTCCCTCTACACAGGTAAGGGAAAGGGTTAAAGAAAGGTTTAAAGCAACAAGCGTGGAAGAAATACTAAAGGAAAAAATAGAATTTTCAAAATTATCTGGTGTACTACCCAAAGGATTTGAGAAAGAATTCGGAGTAAAGTTATTAGAGGGAAAGCTAACAAAATTTGAAGAAAGGATTTCTAATCACCTTTTGAAAAATAAATATTCAACTGAAGAATGGAATAATAAGAAGCAATATCAGGAAAGTATGTATTAATTTAACAATTTTTTTATTAAAATATACAGGAGAAGTTCATGTTAAAATTTAAAAGCAAGTTGATTGTCATAGAAGGAGCAATAGGTGTAGGAAAAACAAGTCTGGTTTTACAGCTCAGCGATAAATTTAACGCCAAACATAATCTGGAAGTGGTAGAGGAAAACCCTTTTTTGCTTAAATTTTATAATGATATAGAAAGATATGCTTTCCAGACTCAAATATTTTTTTTATTAAGCCGATACAAGCAACAGTTAGAATTAGCTCAATTGGATTTATTTAATCAACTAATCTTTTCTGATTATCTTTTTGCTAAAGACAGGATATTTGCTTATCTCAACCTTTCAGGGAGTGAGCTTTCAATGTATGAAAGGCTTTACGAAATTATGTCAAAAAATATTCCAAAGCCGGATTTAGTTGTATATTTACAGGCAAGTACAGAATTGCTCATGAAAAGAATTGCATTGCGAGACCGTCCTTTTGAGAGAAAAATGTCTTACGAATACATGATGAGACTCAATTCAACTTATGAAGATTTCTTTTCTTATCCCGATAATTATCAGGGAATAAAGTTAATCAAAATTAATACCAATGACCTTGATTTTGTAGGCAAAAAAGTAGATTTAGAATATATAATAAGTAAAATATTTAATGAGGGTGAATAAGAATATGAAGAAATTTATTATTGTTTCAGGCAATATTGGTTGCGGAAAATCAAGTTTAACTGACCTTTTAAGCAAAAGATTAGGTTGGAAGGCATATTATGAAGTTGTGGAGAACAATCCATACCTGGAAGATTTTTATAAAGACATGAATAAATGGAGTTTTCACCTTCAGGTATTTTTTCTTTCTAAAAGGTTTCATCATCACCAGGATATATTGAAAAATCCGGCATCTGTTGTTCAGGATAGAAGCATTTACGAGGATTCAACCATTTTTGCGAAAAATTTATATCAGCAGGGGTATATGGATAAAAGAGATTATGAAAATTACCAGGAATTATTCAAAGTGATGACGCAATTTCTTTCTCCTCCGGATTTAGTGGTCTATCTGCAGGCTACAGTTCCCACACTTTTAGAAAGAATTTCTTTAAGGGGAAGGGATTACGAAAAAAGTATATCCGGAGAATATTTAACTCAACTGAATGATTTATATGAAGAATGGATTGAGAATTTAAATATTTGTCCAATCCTGACCGTTCCCGCAGATGATCTGGATTTTGTAAAACGTCCTGAGCATTTAAAATTAATTGCCAATAAGATTTTGGATAAATTACAGGGTGTAGAAAAAGTTATCTTTGACTAATTTAAACACAGAAATAATTTTCTGAATTCAGATTGGAGGAAATATTTTGCGAGTAGCATTGATTTATAATGGTGAAAATAGAAAATTAGATCTTTTTATAAAAGAGCTATTTTCTGTGTTTAAAAGAAACGGGGATGAATTGAAGGTTTTTAAAGCAGAAAGGAATTCTACTGCAAATTATTTTTCATCTTATGATTTTATTTTAGCAGGATGTCCGGTTATTAGTTTTTTTAGAGGAAAACTTCCTTCAGAATTAACTGATTATATACAGAAATGTTCAGGTCTGGAAAGGAAAAAGTCCATTGTTTTTATTATTCCCAGGTTAATCGGAAATGATAAAACCTTGAAAAATTTAATGAGTTTGTTAGAAAAAAAAGGTTCATTCGTTATTGATTTTCTTCAAATTAAAGACCCCGATAAAGATAGTAAATTATTAATTTCCCACTTAAAATAGCAAATATAAGCAAGGATGAAGAGCAAAAAAAGTTTGGACTGGTTATCTAAAAAATCAAGCGTTTGTTTGAAATGAAAGTAAAAGAATGAAGGAAAATATTTTAAAGTATTTAGAAAAAAACAAATATGTTTCCGGAGAGATTTTAGCTGAAAAGCTGGGAATATCCCGGGTTGCTATCTGGAAACAGATTCAAAAACTGAAAAATTTAAACTATAAAATAATATCCCATCAAAATTTAGGATATTGTTTAATTTCGCAGCCTGACCTTTTATTACCCGATGAAATTCAAAAAGGTCTGGCTACTGATTATATCGGTCACCAGATATATTATTACCGGGAGCTGGAATCAAGTAACATCACTGCAAAAGAAAAGGCACGATCTAGAGGAGATACAGTATCTGAAGGTACAGTGATTATTACTGAAAAGCAGACGGGTGGGAAAGGTAGATTGGGCCGGAAATGGTTTTCACCGACAGGAGGCATTTGGCTATCAATTATATTATATCCACATCTTTCTCCTACATATATTCCCCGCATTACTTTAATGACGGGTGTGGCAATTGTCAAAGCAATAAAAGAATTGACTCAAGTTCAAGGGTTGATAAAATGGCCTAATGATATTTTAATTCATGAAAAAAAAGTTTGCGGTATATTAACCGAGATGAGTGCTGAATTAGATTTGATCAACTGGCTGGTAATAGGTTTGGGTATAAATGTAAACATTGATCATGGAGAATTTCCCAAAGAAATAAAAGATACCAGCATCTCCTTAAAAGAAATTTTAAACCAAAAAATATCCCGGGTTAAATTGGTACAATTGTTTCTAAGAGAATTTGAAAAGTACTATAATATGTTAAAAAGAAAAGAATCTACCTTAATCTTAGATGAATGGAAATTGTATTCCCATACCCTGGGGAGAAAAATAAAAGTCGAGGTTGGAGAAAGAGTTGTTATCGGAGAAGCCACAGATATTAATGATAAAGGTGCACTGATTATAAAAAAAGATAATGGAGAATGTTTGGAAATCATTTCGGGGACTATTTTAAAATAAACCGGAGGAATAAGATATTTTTTAATGAAAAAAGATACAAAATCAGCAATTTCTGATATTAAGAAGGATATGAATAAACTATTTTCCCCCAAAGATACTCTTGACCCGGAGGAAAAATGGTTTTTAGATATTTCTTCTTCTTCTTTTGGTATTCATCAACGGGCAGAAAAATTTATTAAAGAACTATACTGTTCCTCGATAAATATAAAGAAGATAAACGAGCAATTTAGAGAGATTGCTTTAGATGATATATGGTTTTATAAATCACACCCGGAAGCGGTTAAGATTTTAAGGATTATCCTTAATTTTTTTAAAAAGGTATTAAATATTGATGTGGATTATCACCATAAAGAGCGTACATTAAACACATTGTTGGAACTTTTACGATCATTATATCAAAAAGAATCAGATAAAAATCGTTTTGCCTGTATATTTATTAATGGAATCAACCTTTTAGAAGATACAATTAACAAAGATGAAGAAATACTTCTTCATGCCTCACACTTTTTAAAAATTATTCCGGATTCCCTTGCCGAAGATAATATATTTTCTAAAAAACTAACCTCTTTGCTTCAAAAATCTTTACAAAAAAATCTTGATTATTGGAAAAATAACCTGGATTTTAAAGATTGGTATGAAAAGGAAATTAAAATTATAGATGAAGGATATTCAGATTTTATTTCAAATTATGAGAAAAAGATGATAAAGAAAACTGAAGTAAAATTGAGCATAGAAGGGATCAAATGGAGTGATCTTAAAGCCATATTTGATTTTAAAGGTTTTATAAATGGATTAAATGATTTAATTATAGAGATAAATAAGGGTTTTGAAAAAGTGTATTATATTTTTTACCTACTGCATCTGCCCATTTCACCACATTTAAAAGACTTTTTAATCCTGGATTTAAATCTGGCTTTAAAAACGTTACCCAAAGAAGAAATAGAAAAACATTTTGATATCTTTTTACCGCGAATTTTTTCTGTTTTTAAAAAATTAAAAAATAGACATATGGAAAAAATATTAGATTGCATTCTTACTTTAGGCAAAAAAGTTTATAATATTCAAGATCAACCCCATATTGAATTATTTATCAATCAACTCGTTCAATTCGGATTTGTTTACCCTGAAGTTTTAGGCATTGATCAGGATTGGCAGATTTTAACAGACCAAAATCATATAAAAAATATTAGAGTCTGGCTGGAATTAATAGAATGCTCACCAAAATTAAATAGAAAATTATTGGCTGCACTGATTGTGAATCTGAAAGTAGGCGGTATATTCATTCGAGATAATGATCTTTTTCAAAGAGATATTAGCAAACTGTTAAATAGTGACTTCAAATCCTGCTATATTATGATAAAACAACTTACTTACCTCTTTCCGGTGTATTTTAAAAGTATCGGAGCAGAAGGTAAAATTCGAGATATTACTACTGCTTTGGATAAACAATCTTTTCGCGAAGATAAATTAATTCATTTTTTAAGAAAACAGATACATGCGGAAAGTAATAATACCCATATTGAGTTGATTAAAAAGGTATTTTGTTTCTGGTATGACGGTAATACTCAACCTCTATTGAAACACCTTCCACCGGATATTCAAAATGAATTGGAGGTATCGGGCAAATGGTTTGATCCGGTTCATAAGGCAGTTCGAGTGCTTTGTGAGAAGATGCAGGCCAATCCGACAACGATTCTAGAAAAAGATATTAAAATAATACAATCAAATATAAAAGAAATAGATGAGATCGATAAACCAACAGGAAAAAGAATTATGTATATAATCAAACTATATAGATTGTTAGAACATAAATATACTTTAGATCCAAAGGATATTATTAATGATTTGAAAAGTACATCTCTTGTGACCATGAAGGAAATTGATAATCTGGCGAGACATTTAAAAGAGAAGAGATACGCAACTTCCATTAAACAAATTTTTTCGATGATCTCCCGGTTAAAAGAAATTGTATTAAATAGAAAGGAAAGCAAATCTCATGAGGATATTTATTACAAACGTCATATTGCTGCCGGAATACCTTCCATGTTCGGACAATATTCTGAAATAAAATTTGAATCTCTGGGTTTGATTTTTCGATTAGAGAAATTAGCCGATCACCTGATTAATCAGTTGATCAATCAAAGAAATTTAGATTACATGACGATTGATGGTTTTCACAATGCTGCAAAAATATTAGAGCTGTTTAAAGAGGGTTTAAAACTAAATGGCATCTCAAGTGAAAATTTTAACTCACATTTAGAAATGCTTCATTACAGTTTTAAAACATCGACCTTTTCCATGGATCAATTTGTAAATATTTTTTATTTTCTTACCTTAAATATTAAGGAAATTATAGAAAATTATTATATGAATCCTTTCAACTCTTCATTAAAGACCCTTATACCGAAATTTATCAAAGAGAAACGGAAAAAAGAAAGTACTCGAATAAGTCTTGATTATATTACCCATAAAAGATCAGAAGAATTTTTTCGCGATGTCATATCATCTGCTTTTTTAGTACAGCATTTGGATAATTATCTTTCGCGGGTTATGGTAACCTTGAGAGAGATGACAGAAAAATTAGATCCTGAAGTAATTCATATGCTGTTGAATTATGATCCAAAACTGATTTTTTCTTCTTTTTACCAATCTACTCCAAGGGTAAATAATCAGACATTTTTAGGAGCAAAAGCTTATTACCTTAAAAAACTTTATTCCTATAAATTTCCTGTTCCTCCTGGATTTGTACTTACTACGGAATGGTTTCGGGATAGGAAAGCAGTGAAACAGTTCCCGGAAATGTACAAAGCAATATTAAATTTAATTGAAAATAAAGTAAAAGAAATAGAAAAAATTACAGGGAAGTGTTTTGGAGATTTAAAAAACCCTTTATTATTGGCTGTTCGTTCAGGAACCGTTATTTCTATGCCGGGAGCGATGGATTCGCTGCTGAATATCGGAATGAACGACAAAATTGCAGAAAGTTTAAGTAAAAAACCCGGTTATGGATGGGCAGCATGGGATTCTTATCGAAGATTATTGCAGAATTGGGGAATGGCTCATGGTATCCCGAGAGANGAGTTCGATAAAATCATNGTAGATTTTAANTCATTTTATCAGGTAAAAGAAAAGAAAACTTTTAGTAATNAACAGATGAAATCCATTGCTTTATCTTATAAAGGTTTGTTACATGAAAGGGGAGTGACACTTGAAGAAGATCCTCATAAACAATTGNTACAGGCAATTATTTTTGTATTCCAATCCTGGTATAATCAAAGAGCTAACATTTATCGAAAAAAACTTCAAATTGCCGAGGAATGGGGAACTGCGGTTATTGTGCAGGAAATGGTATTTGGCAATATTAATTATGATTCCGGCACCGGAGTGGTTTTTACCAAAATACCTTTTGAAAAAAGTTCGGAAGTCATTCTTTATGGTGATTTTAGTCGACGAAGCCAGGGAGAGGATATCGTATCAGGATTAGTTCACACTCTACCGGTTTCTGAATTTCAAAATAAAAAAACGCCAAACTTAAAAGGGAAATCTTTAGAAAAACAATTTCCTGAGATTTATCAAGAGCTTCTCCGATTAGCAAAGGAATTGGTTTATAAAAAGGGATACGAACATCAGGAGATTGAATTTACTTTTAAATCAAAAAATAAAAAAGATTTATATATCTTACAAACCAGGAATTATATTTTGAAAAATAAAGAAATAATACCGGTTTTTACGGATCCGGCAATACATACGCATTTAGTCGGTACGGGAATTGGAATTGGCAAAGGTGCAATGAATGGTCTTGTCGCTTTTAATATGAGAGATTTAGAGATGCTCATTAAAAAATATCCACGCAAAAATAAGATTTTAATTCGCCCGGATACAGTTCCTGATGATATTGCCATGATTTTTGAATGTGACGGATTGCTGACTGCACGTGGAGGAGTCACTTCTCATGCGGCAGTTACAGCTGCCCAATTAGGAAAGACCTGCGTGGTAAATTGCAGACAACTGGTTGTTATGGAACAGGAAAGGAAATGTTTTATAGATAAAGCAGAATTTAAACCAGGTGATGAAATTGCCATAGATGCTCATCTGGGGAATATCTATAAAGGTAATTATTTGATCAGTTCGGAACAGATAAATTTAGTTTAGTGGAGGCATATACTATAAAATGAATTCAATTACCAATGGAAATTATTTAGGCATTAACGGATTGGGTAGAATTGGTAAACTAACCTTATGGTATCATTTACAGGAAAATCATTTTGACGGATTTGTGATAAATGTTGGTCGTCAAGTAGGAAATAGCCTGGAAGATCTTATTCATCTACTGGGAACCGATTCAACTTACGGATCAATAGAAAAATTTCTATTTGGTTTTAATGCGAAAAAGGAAATTAAAGTAATTAACAGGGAAAATAATCATT
>JGI24025J20009_10001861_pt1 | contig 15600 bp, 11 predicted proteins | sample Cruoilmetagenom3_FD_20009 | JGI IMG/M metagenome (IMG submission 20009)
TTATTTTTTTATGTATCCCATCAACAGCTCTGGCTAAATACTTATATGTAATACCCAGCGCCGAGATCCCGCTGAGAAGTGGTAAGGGTAATGAGTACAGGGTTGTTGCCGTGATTATAAACGGTAGTCGGGTGCAACTGTTGAAAAAGGACGGGGACTGGGCCATGGTACGCACATCAAATAATAAGAAAGGCTGGATGCCTAAAAGGTATTTAAGCGCCTCCCAACCCTTGAAGGACGTGGTCGCTTCATTACAGGTCGAGAGAGATCAACTTAAAAAACAGACAACCGAAATTAGTGAACAACTGGATGAAGCCTCAGAGGCCCGGAATCAGTATGAGCAGGAATTGAAAGCCTGTATTCTGGACAGAGATCAAATCAGAAAGAGCTATGATGGCCTTAAAGAAGATGCTGCAGATGTAATAAATTTCAAGCAGGCCCTTTCAGAAACAGCAGAGGAACTCCAGGAAGTAAAACATAAATATACCATAGCTGAGCAGGAGAATGAACATCTCAGGGATAATAGCAAAATAAAGTGGTTTTTCGCCGGTGTCTGTACCCTGATAGTTGGTTGGATTATAGGTTTTATAACAACCCGCGGACGTAAGCGCAGACCTTCACTTCAAATCTAATAAGATAAAGACATTTGGCAGTGAATTTTGAATTTTCAAATTTCAAATTTTCAGTTTCGACATCGGCATTCAAAAGGATGCCGGAATTTATTTAAAATGTTAAGGTTCTTTATGATAAAAGGTTTTACTGATATGAGAATATTTAAATGCCCCGGGTGTGGTAAGCCGATTTCTTTTGAGGGGAACCCCTATAGGCCTTTTTGCAGTAAAAAATGCAAGATGGTGGATCTTGGAACATGGTTTAAAGAAGAATACCGGATATCAAACCCTATGGAATCTGAAGATGAATTTAAGGATTTAGAAATTGAGGAATTCCTAAATTAATGGAAAGAAGAATATGGACGAGAAAATCGAAAAAGTTATCCCTTCATACGACGTAATTATTCTTGGGACAGGACCTGCCGGTCTGCAGGCTGCAATTCATGCAGCAAGGAAAAAGGCCAGGGTGCTGGTACTGGGCCGTCCGGAATCCAGCAGCCTGTACAAGGCCCATATTGAAAACTATTGCTGTGTGCCCGGAGTAAAAACAGGAGAGGAGCTCCTATTAACAGGTATGCAGCAGGCAGAATATTTTGGGGCGGAACTTCTTCAAGAAGACGTTATAACAACCGCTGTCCTTCAGGGTGATGCATACCAGGTGACCACTGAGAGCGGAAAGACTTACTCTACATATGCCCTGATAATTTCAACCGGAGTAACACGTAAAGGCCTCGGACTTAAAGGAGAAAAGGACCTGGTCGGCAGAGGAGTCAGCTACTGTGTTGACTGTGACGCAAACTTCTATAGGGATGCTGTGGTGGCAGTAGTGGGAGACGGGAGCGCTGCTGCCCATGGCGCAGTCACTCTGAGTAAGATAGCTAAGGAGGTAACGCTCATAACTAAAGATTTGAAGGTGAACCCTGCGCTCAAGGCAGAGCTGGAAAAAGGCGGTGTGATAATGGTTGCCGGGTCCAAAGTAAAGGAGCTCATAGGCACCGACAAGCTGGATGCCATTGTACTCAGCGATGGCACCGAACTTTCCCTTGACGGACTCTTTATTGAAAAAGGCGCCAAAGGGGCCATGGAGCTTACGGCTTTTCTGGGAGTAAGCCTGGATCCGGAAAAATTCACTTATATAGTCACTGACAGAAAACAGGCCACCAACATAGGTGGCATCTATGCAGCAGGGGACATATGCGGACCTCCCCTTCAGATGGCAAAGGCCGTTGGAGAAGGTTGCGTCGCCGGTCTTTCCGCGGGCGGCTTTGCACTCAAAAAAAGACGAAAGGAGACGCAAACAGTTTGATATCGCATGAATTCCAAGACCTTGGTTAATAGAGTTCTACTTTTTTCATGCATAATATCGTTGGCTGTCTTTTGGAGTACTTACTCCCACGGATACAGGTGGGGAAAAAAGGCAGTGAAGAGTTATCGGAATTCGGGAAATGCAGTCCGGCAGACTGATGATGGCGGATACATCATTGCAGGGACTACATGGATTCTTGGTGGGATGTACAGTAATGTCTTACTCATCAAGACAGATGCCGGAGGCAACGAGGTCTGGAGTAAAAGCTTCAGGTCAGGAGACGTGAATCGGGGGCATTCACTTCAGAGGACTATTGATGGCGGCTATATCATCGCCGGGACGACATGGCCTCACGGTCAAAAGCTTAGTGATGTTTACCTTATCAAGACAGATGCTGAAGGCAACGAAGTCTGGAGCAAGACCTTAGGGGGAAGCGGCCGGGATTACGGGTATTCGGTTCAGGAAATTAGTGGCGGAGGATATGTTGTTGCCGGACAGACAGATTCCTTTGGCGCAGGAAAAAATGACATTTACCTCATCAAAACGGATGCCGAAGGCAACGAGGTCTGGAGCAGGACCTTCGGGGGAAGCGGCCGGGATTACGGGTATTCGGTTCAGGAAAGCAGTGACGGAGGATATGTTGTTGTTGGGCAGACAGATTCCTTTGGCGCAGGAAAAGATGACATTTACCTCATCAAAACGGATGCCGAAGGCAACGAAGTCTGGAGCAAGACCTTCGGGGGAAGCGGCCGGGATTACGGAAGATCAGTCCAGCAGGCTGCTGATGGCGGCTATATCATTGCCGGGACGACATATCCTCCCGGTGCATCGTACAGTGACATCTGCCTTATCAAGACAGATAATGATGGTAACAAGACCTGGTATAAGGTCTTTGGCAAAAAGTATGGGGATCAGGGATACTCAGTCCAGAAAATCGTAGGCGGGGGGTATATTATTGTTGGGAGTACGTGCTCCCATGATAATACAGGCAGCAGTGACATTTACCTCATAAAGACGGATGCCGAAGGCAACGAGGTCTGGAACAGAACCTTCGTGAGATACGAGTTTAATTGCGGATATTCAGTTCGACAGACCGTTGACAATGGCTATATTATCGTCGGGAAAACGGCCTCGTATGGTGTGATGGGCAACTGCGAGGTCTATCTCCTCAAGTCAAATGCCGACGGCGACAAGATTTGGAGCAAGATCTTGCGGTTAAAAAAACCATAAACCAATATGTCCTGTAAATATTCAATAAACCCGTTGTAGGGGCGAACCTGTGTGTTCGCCCGTTGTTTGGGCAGACACGCAGGTCTGCCCCTACAAATGGAAGGAAACGCACAGACCGGATGATATTAAAAGTCTATACAGTTGGTCCTCTGGATGTTCAGGCCTATATAATAGGATGCCCTGATACGGGCGAGGCCATGGTCATTGATCCCGCAGGGAGTGAAGAAAAACTGGCAAAAGAAATCACCGATTCAGGCCTCACCCTGCGTTACATAGTCAATACCCATGGTCACCCGGACCACACCTGTGGAAATCAGAAAATGAAGGCCCTTACCGGGGCACCGGTGTTGATGCACAAAGCCGACGACATCATGTTCAGAAACCCTGAGACGGTTGAAATGTTCAGGGCGTGGGGCTTTGAGCCGGCTCCTCCGGCAGATGAATATATTGCCCACGGAGATGTGATCAAGGTCGGCAATCTCAGGTTCGAGGTAATCCACACTCCAGGACATTCGCCTGGCTCAGTATGTCTTTACGGGCATGGCTATATAATTACCGGAGATACCCTTTTTGTCGGTGCTGCCGGACGGACGGATCTGCCGGGAGGCTCATTTGAGACCTTGATCAAATCCCTCAAGACCCACATTTTCCCCCTTCCTGATCCCACCATAGTGCTCCCCGGGCACAATTACGGGGACAGTCCGACATCCACTATTGGACAAGAGAAAAAGACCAATCCATACCTTACCAGGGATTGATCTCCTGAAAAAGGTCCTGATCTCCTGTCCGGTTGGTCTTCCTATCTGCAGTGTGTGGGATGATCTGGTCTCTGCTGTAAGGCAGAACCAGGTCATAATTGTCAGCGGGGAGACAGGTTCCGGGAAGACCACTCAATTGCCAAAAATATGCCTCGCAGCAGGAAGGGGTACGCATAGGAAGATTGCCTGTACACAACCGAGGAGGGTGGCAGCTATAACAGTGGCTGCCAGAGTTGCCGAAGAACTGGGGCCTCAAGGACCCAGACTCGTGGGTTACAAAATACGCTTTAAAGACAGTACTGGGCCTGAAACCAGGATCAAATTTGTAACAGATGGCATGCTCCTGGCTGAAGTGCAGCGAGATCCCAAACTCAGGACGTATGATACCATAATTGTAGATGAGGCCCATGAGAGAAGCCTCAATATAGACTTCCTCCTGGGGATACTCAGAAGACTCCTGCCGGTCAGGCCTGAACTAAAGGTCATTATCACATCCGCCACAATGGACACTGCACATTTCTGCCAGGCATTCGGCAAGGTCCCTGTAATAGAAATTGCAGGTCGCGCTTATCCCGTGAAGATACAATACAGTCCTACAGAACAAGATGAAGAATCTGATATAACTACTGTTGAAAAGGTTATTTTTGCAACGGAGGAGATTAGAAAGAGGGATCCCTTTGGTGACATACTTGTCTTTCTTCCCACGGAAAGAGAGATACTGGAAACCGTCAAGATCCTGAAGGCCGGGTGCGAGGATGAGGTCCTGGTACTTCCCATGTACGGCAGACTGGCCGCTTCTGACCAGAAGCGCATATTCAGGCCGGCCCCTGTTCAGAAGATCATAGTAGCTACGAACGTAGCCGAAACCTCCATTACAGTCCCTGGAATCATGTATGTGGTGGATTCGGGTTTGGCTAGAATTGCCCGCTATAACGTCAGGTCCCGCACAAAGGCACTTCCAATCGTTCCCATATCAAGGGGCAGCGCGGACCAAAGGGCGGGACGTGCAGGGAGGGTCCATGCCGGGGTCTGTGTCCGGCTTTACAGCGAAGAGGACTACGAGGATCGGCCCGAATACACTTTGCCTGAAATCCGCAGATCAAATCTGGCCGAGGTCATACTGCGTCTTTATGCAATGAAACTTGGGCCTGTTGATAAATTTCCTTTTGTGGATGCCCCATCTTCCCAGGCCATAAAAGAGGGATTTACCACCCTGAGAGAATTGAGGGCCCTGAATGCAGCAGGCAAACTGACCGGGACAGGGCGAATTATGGCAAGGCTGCCTCTTGATCCGCGAATTTCAAGGATGATCATTGAGGCCCGGCATGAGAATGCACTGAAAGAGGTTGTCATAATTGCGTCGGCCATGAGTATCCAGGATCCCAGAGAACGCCCGGCAGATAAAGAAAGCCAGGCAGACCAGGCCCACTACTTCTTTAAGGACCCTTCTTCTGATTTATTGACCTTTATCAAGATGTGGAATGCCTATCACAAAGAGCTGAAAGCCGGGCGCAGCAGGAATCAGATACGAAAATACTGCAGAGAGAACTTCCTCTCCTACAACAGGATGCAGGAATGGAAGGATATCCATGATCAGATAATGGATATCCTCCAAGAAGCGGAAGAATTCCCCCAAATCACCAAATTCCCTCTCAATCACCAAATCACCAAATCACCAAATCACTCAATCAATAGGTCCATTCATTGTTCTGTTCTCTCGGGCTTTTTGGGGCAGATTGCCCTTAAGCAGGAGGGGTCCCGCTACCTCGCAGCCCGAGGGAGAGAGGTCTTCCTCTTTCCGGGTTCCTCACTTTACAAAAAAGGCCCTAAGTGGATAGTGGCGACAGAGCTCATACGGACATCCAGGCTTTTTGCCAGGACAGTGGCTGCCATTGAACCCGAATGGATAGAAAAACTGGCTGACGATCTTTGCATACACAGCTATTCGGATCCACATTGGGAAAAACGCCGTGGAGAGGTAATGGCATGGGAGAGGGTCACGCTTTTTGGTCTCCCGATAGTTGAAAGACGAAAGGTCAGATACTGGAAAATTGATCCGACCGAGTCCAGGGAGATCTTTATACGACAGGCACTGATTTCAGGTGAGTTTAAAAACAAGTACCCATTTCTTGTCCACAACATGGAGTTGATTTCAGAGGTCCAAGACCTGGAGGACAGGACCAGGCGACGGGATATCATGGTGGACGAGGAAACTCTCTATTCCTTTTATGACCAAGGGTTGAGTGAGATAGAAAAAATACTGTTCAAAGACAAATCCTACAAGGGGAAGAAAAGCCCGGGGTCTGAAGTGATATGTAATGAGCGTTCTCTTGCCAGGGCATTGCGTATTTCCAACAATGACGTTCCTGCTCTATGCCTTACAAAAGAAGATTTGCTCAGATCAATCCCGGATACCGACGTGGTCGTCCAGTTTCCAGGACACATAAAGGTCTCGGAACACAGACTCTCACTAAGTTACCGCTTTTGCCCGGGTGACGAGGCGGATGGAGTTACTGTAAAGATCTCTTCGGGCATACTTGCCTCTTTATCCCCGGAGCCCTTTGAGTGGTTGGTCCCAGGCCTGCTCCAGGAAAAGATCACCTATCTCCTGAAAACGTTGCCCAAGCAGATTCGCAAACACCTTGTACCCATACCCAGGGTCGCGAAAAATATAAGGAAAAAACTCAAAAAAACTGAGAAGGGCCTGCTTAGCTCATTACAGGAAGAACTTTTCAGGCAATATGGCATACATATAGAAAGGAAAATGTGGCCACGGTCTGAAGACATCCCCTATCACCTCTTGATGAGATTCGAGGTAATAGACCGGAATGGAAAAGTCCTTGATTCAGGGCATGACCTCAACCGCATACAGGATAGATGGAAAAAGTCCCCTTCTACTTTTGATCAAAATGATCCCGAATGGTTAAAGATCAAGGCCGGATGGGAAGTGTCAGGGCTCAATCTGGGAAATCTTCCTGATCTTCCGAGTTCGGTCATGAGCTCTTCAGGAGACAAAGAGAATCCCATAAAGGCCTTTCCAGGACTTGTTGTAGAAGATAGCAGTGTATGTATAAGGCTTTTTCTCAATCAGGATGAAGCCCTTTCAAAAACCCGGCAAGGGGCAAGGCGACTCCTCGCCGATTACCTGGGCAAAGAGCTTGGATATCTCAAAAGAAACTGTGTCCCCGGCGGTCTGTCGCTAAAGGCCTGCATTGCCTTTGGAGGCACACAGAAGCTGCGTCAATCTGTATATGCCTTTCTCTACAAAGAGCTGTTAGGAACCTGGAAGCAAATCCCGAGCAGATCCGATCTTATCAAGAAGGCCAGGGAATTGGAGGGAAAAGTTTTTCAGCAAGCTGGCCCGATCATACAGTTACTGGAAAAAGTGCTTGAGGCCCATATCGCAGCGAAGCAAGAAATAAGGCGTCTTCAAAATACTATAAAAAGCACTAAGAGCCGTTCTCCAGTCCTCAAATACCTTGAAGTAGAGCTAATAAGACTCACTCCGCCGAACTTTCCTGAAAATGCAAGGCTGGACCAGCTTCCCGACCTGCCACGATACCTGAATGCCCTGGCTGTCAGAGCCCAGAGGGCATACGTTGATCCCCTGAAAGATATGGCAAAGGCAGCCGGATTAGAGCCATTTTTGCTGCACCTCAACGAGGCCAAGACCCATCTTGAGGCGAAGAAAGAAACAGAGCTTGAAGAAGAGATCAGGCACTTTGAAACGCTCATTGATGAATACAGGGTATCTATATTTGCCCCTGAACTTGGCACGGCAATATCGATCTCTCCCAAGCGTCTCTCTGAGGCCTGGGAGAGGCTAAGGGCCCTTTTGTGAAAAAATACCTGGACGATCAGGATGACCTGACCGCCAGGATGACACGGTCTGTCATTTCATCTACAGAAACTCCGGATAAAATCCGTAGACAGAGCTTGTCGATAATATCCGTCACAACATACCGGTCATGACCGATCTCAGGGACTTTTGTTAAGAAACCTTTTTCATCAAGGGCCTTTAAGGATAAAGCAATACTACTCTGGGCAAGGCCGATCTTGCCAAGACTCTCCTTGGAAAAGATACTTTGATATTCATCCTCCATGCCTGATATAGCCTGAAAAGTCTTCCGCTGGACAGGTGTTAACTGTCCAATATGGGCCTGAAAAGGCAAAAGCTCTTCCAATAAAAAATCCCTCAAAGCTATGCCTAAGGCCTCTGGCCAATCAATTCCACTTGTCTTTTCGGTGTCGCAGAGATTCCATAGGTTATGCATCACCTTTTGTAGCCCATATGGATGGCCATCCAAAAAACGGCAGACAACCTCAGGAATGACTTTTGGGATATCAATGCCGAGGGTCCTGGAAAAATTTTCTTCCGCAAAAGGAATAAAGAAATCTTCTTGTAGGCTGTTAATGTCAAGGGACTTAATTCCCCGATAAAACATACGGGCCCTGTCGGAAAACATCTTCCGCAGAACAGTATTTTTTGAACCACAGAAGACAACTGAAAATCCCTCCGGCCTCTTCTGAAACACGCCCCGAAAGAGCTTTTCATAAATGTGATCCTTATTATCCGGGGCATATATTATCTCCTGGAACTCATCAAAAGTAACAAGAACACGTCGATCTATGAGTTCCGGAAGACTGGTCAGCAGTTCCAGGCGTATAAGACTTTCAGCTATCAATGACCCCGCATCTTTAGATTTTAAACCAAGTCCAAAAGAAGGCGTCATTGTAACCGGATCAAAAGAGAGCTCAAGTGATACTTTTTTTGCTGCCAGGGCCTTTCTAATTTTTTTGCTCTTAGGGAGCGCCTTTGTCAGGATTTCATCCAGGCGAATAACAAGTTCCCGTAAATTGGGAACAAAAGTAAAATCAAGCTCAATCCGTATCCAATCATTACCGAGACGTCCCTCCAATTGGTTCAAAATAGAGGTCTTCCCACAGCGCCTCGGACCATACAAAACAACAAGACCTGAATTTTTCGCCTCTCTGATGAGAGTCTGAAGCTCCTTCTCCCTGTTGCAAAATGGTTCACCCCATTTTATAGGTCTTGTCAAAAATGGATTTCGTAAAAGAAATTTCATGTTTTATGTTTCATAGATTATGAAACTTTTGTCAACCCAATTCCAGCATTTTTCGCATTTTTTCTTATTTTACCCCCTCCCCTGTCGGATTATCCTGGATTATGTATGACAAATTTCGACCTGTGCGGTTACACGTCAGATTGTGCAACACACGAAAAAGAAAAGGATTATCACGAAAGCACGAAATACCGAAAAGAATATCAGTAACTTGATAGTATGTGAATTTTCTTTTTAGACACGGATTTCACGGATTACACAGTATAAACCTAACCCATAGCCATCAGTGTAAGCCGTGTCTAAAATTTTCTAAGCCCGAAAGGCGCTAAGTTTATTTCTATGTCTTATTTCGTGTTTTCGTACCTTCGTGTTTTCGTGATTAATTTTGAGTAGTTTCTTAACCGTACAGGTCCAAATCGTTCAAGTTGATAGCTAAAGAACAATTTATTGCCGACATTGGTGTCGGTATCAAAACACAGCAGCTTGGAATATTCGATTTTAGGGCGTTTCTTAATATTGCGATGTTGCTGATCGAAAGTGAACGGGCCCGCATGCTGCGGCAGACTACTCAGGAAAAATGGAGCTTAGGGGGAATGGTCAAAAAGTTTTATGCCCACAGTCTTGAAGGACAGCTGCCTGACAAATGGCAGCCGCTTGAGGATCATTTGAAAAACGTAGCGGAAATGGCCAGAGATTTTGCCAAACCATTCGGTGGCGAGCACTGGGCCTATCTGGCCGGGTTATGGCATGATCTGGGGAAATACGCTGATGCGTTTCAGGCAAAACTATACGTCGAAAACGGCTTTGAAAGTCATATTGAAACCAGGCCGGGAAAAGTAGTTCACTCGGAGGCGGGTGGCCATTTGGCAACTGTGAAGGGCTGGAAAGGAGCGGACCGCATTCTTTCCTGGCTCATCATGGGGCATCATGCCGGATTGACGGATTATTTCACGGATGAAATCGGAGCGAAAGCGCTTGAACCGAAAATGCGCAATTCGATCCATTCAGAACAGATTCTCAAGAATGTTCCTGAAATGATTGCAAACCAAACCATGCCTAATCAGGTAATCCCTCCGGGCGCTGATCCCGCCTTTTTTATTCGCATGCTTTTTTCCTGTGTTGTCGATGCTGACTTTCTTGATACCGAAACCTTCATGAATAAAGCCAAGGCTGGACTTCGGAACCGGGAATACCCCCCGATGCAATTTTTATTGGAAAGCTTTGATGAATTTATGATGCGTCTGTGCAGCAAAGCAAAGCCGAGCCCTGTCAATGAAACACGGGCTGAAATCCTGAAACAGTGCCGACAGGCGGCGGAAAGCAAACCCGATGTGTTTTCGTTAACAGTGCCGACAGGCGGCGGCAAAACTTTATCCTCTTTGGCCTTTGCCCTTCGTCATGCGGTCAAATATAAAAAAACCGCATCATTTATGTTATCCCCTACACCAGCATTATCGAGCAAACCGCAAATGTTTTTCGGCAGATTCCCGGTTTTGAAGATGTGGTGATAGAACATCACAGTAATGTGGCGGAAACGGATGAAGACAAGGAAACAGCACGTAATCGGCTGGTCGCCGAAAACTGGGATGCGCCTCTGATCGTTACGACATCTGTGCAATTTTTCGAATCGTTGTATGCCTGCAAAACAAGCCGGTGTCGCAAACTGCATAATATCGTCAACAGCGTCGTTATTTTGGACGAGGCTCAGTGTCTTCCGCCCGAATATCTTCGCCCGTCGGTCTTTGCCATCCGTGAACTATTCCGCCACTATCACGTCACACCAGTGCTTTGTACTGCAACGCAACCGGTCCTGACCCGGACCAAGGAATTTGACTTCAATTTCAAGGAAGGTTTTGGATCCGTTACTGAAATCGTCGAAAGCCCCGGCCAACTGGCCGAAAGACTGAAGCGAGTAAAAACGCAATTATATCGCAATGGCCTGACTCCGGTCGATTTGCCTGAGATTGCAGAATCAATCCTGGCAGAGGAAGAAGCTGTGCTCTGCATCGTTAACCGTAAAGAGGATGCTCGATCACTGGCCCGCTTGCTTTCACCAGAAAAAACCTTTCATCTGTCAACCAACATGTGCGCCGAACATCGGTCTAATACCCTCGAAAAGATTAAAAACAGGTTGATTAACCATACATCTCCTTTTTTTGTAATCAGCACATCCTTGGTCGAGGCCGGGGTAGATATTGATTTTCCCGTTGTGTATCGCGCCCTTGCCGGCCTTGACTCTATTGCCCAGGCAGCCGGCCGATGCAATCGTGAAGGAAGGCTTCCTGCTTTTGGCAGAACCATTATTTTTGTTCCAAAGGACCAACCAGGGTATGTGCGGCAGCCTGCTGGAATTGCGCAGGAATTGTTGCACGGCAAAGATCTGGCCAATTTGCTTACCCCTGCAAACTACGAAAGGTATTTCCGACAACGCTTCTGGCAGCTTGGTGAAGCCGCTCTGGATATGAAAGATATCCTGCAATTATCTTCTGGACGTGGAATGAGCTACTATTTCCGTACAGCAGCCAAGCGTTTCCGGTTTATCGAGGATGACTGGCAGCAATCAGTGATAGTACCATATGGCAACGCTGTCGAACTCATCGCCCGTCTCACCGCAGAACCGTGGAACCAGCGCACACTGCTAAGGAAACTGGGGCGTTACTCAATCAGTATTCCCAGACATCTTGTCGGACCATTGGCAGCCAGGGACTATCTCCGCGAAAGCGGTTACCCCGGTCTTTTTCTGCTTGATTATAGCCTGTACGATGATGCCTATGGGTTCATTCCTCCCGATGAATCTGTGGGCATTGATCCTGAAAAATTTTTTGCGTGAACCAAAGGAGAAAGAATCATGAAAAAAAGCAATCCTTTCCGGTTGCGGGTAAGGGGCGAAAATGCATGTTTCACCCGGCCGGAAATGAAAGTAGAGCGTGTCAGTTATGATGTAATGACACCTTCAGCAGCGCGCGGCATTCTGGATGCCATACTCTGGAAGCCCGCCATCTCCTGGCGAATTCTGCAGATCGACGTTTTGAATCCGATCAAATGGGAATCTGTGCGGCGCAACGAAGTGGGCGCGGTCATCCCGGCCCGGAATGTGACGACCGCCATGACCCAGGGCACCGGTACACTTGGGCTTTATATAGAAAAAGAACGTCAGCAGCGGGCCGGACTTTTTCTCCGGGATGTCGCCTATCTCATACACGCGGAATTCGAGATGACTGATCAGGCTGGTGAAGAAGACACCGTAACCAAGTTCGAGCAAATGTTCATCCGTCGTGCCTCCAATGGCCAATGTTTTCAACGGCCCTATTTCGGCTGTCGGGAATTTCCCGTGGACTTCGAGTTCATTCAGAGAGAGGCCGGGCCTATCTCCGCCATTGCGGAGACCCGCGACTTGGGCTGGATGCTTTACGATCTCGACTATTCCGGTAGGGAACCCATGCCGCAGTTTTTTCATGCCCGCATGGGAAACGGCTGCATTGATCTCAGAAACGTGGAGGTGCGGTCATGATCCTCAAGGCACTGGCTGACTACTACGACAGAATGCGCAATGATCCTGACTGTGATGTTGCGCCGCCGGGATTTGAAAAGAAGCCTATCCCTTTCCTGATTCTTATCAGCAAGAATGGCCGGTTTGTCAATCTTCGGGATACCAGAACAGGAGAGGGAAGAAAGAGAATCGCCCGTGAGTTTAAGGTGCCTCAAGGAGAAAAGAAAGCATCTGGTATCAAAGCAAACCTGCTCTGGGACAACCCCCAATATGTGCTTTGTATGGCGAAAAGTGATTCAGAAAAAGATAAAAAAAGAGCACAAGACGCCTTTGTTGAGTTTAAGCGAAGAATCGAAGAGACCTTTAACGGCGGTTTCATTGACGAAGGAATAAGTGCTGTCAAGAATTTCCTGTCGAAAAAAGATTTTTCGACACTTTTTCAACATGAAGCATGGCAGGAAATTCAGGAAAATAATCTGAACCTGACTTTTATGCTGGAAGGAGAGGATGGTCTGGTGTCTCAGAGGAAAAACGTAATTGATCGTATCATAGAATACATGAAGCCATCAGGTAACCTTCAGGCATGTGCGGTTTCAGGGAAAATGGAAGCCCCGACTGCCCTGCATACAGCCATAAAAGGAGTGTGGGGTGCGCAGTCATCCGGAGCAAATATTGTTTCCTTTAACCTAAACGCTTTTCGTTCTTTTGGAAAAAAACAGGGTTTGAATGCTCCGGTTGGACAACAAACGGTTTTTGCCTACACCACCGCCTTGAACACCCTCCTGGCAAAGGGTTCCCGGCAGCGCATGCAGGTGGGTGATGCCAGCACGGTGTTTTGGGCCAAGGGGAATCATCCCTTTGAACAGGATTTCTCCTGTTTTCTCGGTGAACCGGCAAAGGGCGAAGAACCGGATTACGGCAAAATTCGTTCTCTGCTGAACGCGTTAAAGACAGGCGTGTTGCCCGAGGAAGACAGCATGCCATTTTATGTCCTGGGCCTTGGCCCCAATGCTTCCCGGATTGTCATTCGCTTTTGGTACGAAGGATGCGTCCGCGATCTCAAGCGGAAAATCGGTCGGCATTTCGAGGATATCGAAATTGTCCGCGCACCGCATGACCGCGAATTTCTCTCGCTTTTTCAATTGTTGGTTTCAACGGCAACGGAGGGCAAAGCGGACAATATCCCGCCTAATCTCGGCGGAGAAGTGGCCCGCGCAGTCCTGACCGGCACCGGTTACCCTCGTACCCTGCTGGCGAATGCGGTACGCCGCTGCAAGGCCGAGCAGAAAGTAACCTATGCCCGAGCGGCTATTATTAAAGGGTTTTTAACTCGTGATTCACGACTTCGAGGAATAACAACAAAGGAGGTTCAAATGGCATTGGACAAAACAAATGAAAATACCGGATATGTGCTCGGGCGGTTGTTTGCTGTGCTGGAGCGTATCCAGGAACAGGCCCAGACCGGACTTAACAAGACAATCCGCGATACCTATTTCGGCGCTGCGACCAGCAATCCGATGGTTACATTCAAACGGCTGCAGGATCTGGCCATTCACCATCTGGCCAAGATGCGCAACACCGGGAAAAATACGGTGTGGCTGGACAAGCTCATGCAGGAAGTGGTGGATAAAATTTCCGCCAGTGGCATTCCTGCAACTTTGGCTCTTGAGGATCAAGGACGTTTCGCCATTGGTTACTACCATCAGCGCCAGAATTTTTTTAATAAAAAAGATGATGAAACCAGAGGAGAGGAAAAATGAGTGAAGCAATCAAAAATCGCTATGAATTCGTGCTGTTGTTTGACGTAAAAGACGGAAACCCTAACGGTGACCCGGATGCCGGAAATCTCCCACGCATCGATCCGGAAACCGGCAACGGTCTGGTGACGGATGTCTGCCTGAAACGCAAGGTTAGGAATTATATAGGTCTTTTAAAAAAAGAGCAGCCTCCGTATGAAATTTATATAAAGGAAAAGGCAGTCTTAACCAATCAGCAAAAAAAAGCATATGATACACTTTCTGCCGAAGAAACAGAAAAAAGTTCACAGGCGGAACAAGCAAAACAATGGATGTGCAAAAATTTTTTTGATATCCGTACATTCGGTGCGGTCATGTCACTTAAAGAATTCAACTGCGGTCAGGTCCGCGGACCGGTTCAAATTAGTTTCTCTCGAAGTGTGGACCGGATTTTTACCGGCGAACATACCATCACACGCATGGCTGTAGCCACACAAGCGGAAGCAGACAAACAGAAAGGCGACAACCGGACAATGGGGAGAAAATTTACCGTCCCTTACGGCCTTTATCTCACCCATGGTTTCATTTCAGCGCCTTTTGCCAAACAAACCGGCTTCAGCGAAGAAGATTTAAAACTTTTATGGGATGCGTTGATAAATATGTTCGATCACGACCGTTCAGCCGCTCGTGGCGAAATGACGGCCTGTAAACTGATTGTATTCAAACACGACAGCGAACTCGGCAACGCCTCGGCCTATAAACTTTTCGATCTGGTAACGGTCAACCGTTCCGGAGACGGCAGCGCGCCGCCGAGGTCATTTGGCGATTATGAAGTAACCATTGACAAAGAGAATGTGCCGGCAGGGGTTACTGTAAATGAGATGATTTAGAAAGGAGAGTAAAAATGGAGGCTTGGATGTGAATTCCGATCTTGGCAAAATCATCTTGTATCAGTCTGAGGATGGACGGGCTGCCCTTGATGTGCGTCTTCAGGATGAAACCGTCTGGCTGACCTTAAACCAGATGGCGGAGTTGTTAGATAGGGACAAATCCGTTATTTCCCGTCATCTTGGGAATGTTTTCCAGACCGGTGAGTTGGCAAGAGAAGCAGTTGTTGCAAAAAATGCAACAACTGCCTCGGACGGTAAAACATACCAGGTCGATTACTATAACCTGGATGCCATTATTTCCGTGGGCTACAGGGTAAATTCCAAACGCGGCACCCAGTTTCGCATCTGGGCTACCACTATTCTAAAAGACCATCTGATGCGTGGTTATTCGCTAAATCAGCGCAGACTGGCCGAGAAAGGCGTGGAAGAGGTGCGGCAGGTTTTGAGTCTGCTTGCAGGCACCCTGGAAAGTCATAACCTTGTCAGCGATGAAGG
>JGI24025J20009_10001862_pt1 | contig 15595 bp, 13 predicted proteins | sample Cruoilmetagenom3_FD_20009 | JGI IMG/M metagenome (IMG submission 20009)
CTCTACCTCAAGATCGCGCAGCAAGCGGGCGAATGCCTCCTGATACGCATCGTGGTCTTTCCAGCGACGAAAGTCGCCGATGTGCCGTGTACACTGGACGTGGGCTGCCCACGCTAGCTCCGTTTCCATGACGCTCTCGTCCAGCCGGGTGGGAAACAGCGCCGTCCGTTCAGCTTCATCCGCTTCATCCGCTGACTATCGCCTCCCGCCCGCGCCGGAAGGCGCTCCGGTTCAGTTCCACGTAGCGAGCGGGCACCCGCTTCTCGATCACCTCCAGCCAGATGGACTCCGGCACGTCCAGCAGGCTGGAAAGCGCGCCCAGCAGCACCACGTTGGCCGCGCGGACGTTGCCCAACTCCTCGGCGATGGTCATGCCGTCCACCCAGCGCACGTCGCCGGTCACCTCGGCCAGCACGGCGCGTATGTGCTCATCGTCGGGGTATTCTGCCCCGCCGGAAGTGACGGTGATGGGGATGATCTCGTGGTCGTTAACCACCACGGTGCCGCCAGGCCGCAGGAACTCGATGTGGCGCAGTGCTTCCAGTTTCTCGAAGGCGACCAGGACATCCACCTCGCCCTTGGCGATGAGGGGGGAGTAGACCTTCTCCGCCCAGCGCACGTGGCTGGTGACGCTGCCGCCCCGCTGGGCCATGCCATGCACCTCGGCCTTCTTGGCGTCGTATCCGGCCTGCACGCCAACCTGTGTCAGCACGTCGGAAGCCAGGATCGTCCCCTGGCCGCCGACGCCGCAGAGCAAGAAGTTTACATTGTTCATGGGTTGCCTCTTTGTGTCGGTGAATGAGGATTAGGACGCGTGGCTCCAATACCTAGTACCCAATATCCAGTACCCAGTCCCTATGCCTTGCCTCACTCCCCCATCTGGTCGCGGAACAGAATCGCTCCGTTGGGACAAAGTTGAGCACACAGTTCGCAGCCGGTGCAGAGCAGCGGGTCAATCTCCGCCTTCTGCCGCCCCGTCTTCTCGAAGATCTCCTCGCTCTTGCGCAAGGCGGGGCAGCCGGTGCGGATGCAGGTCCAGCAGGCGACGCACTTCTCGGGGTCAATGCGTAGCGGCAGCCAGGTGCGGCGTACCTCGGGCAGCAGCGCGCACTCCCGCCTGGTGATCAACACCGACGGGCCGTCGTGCTGGCGGCAGGCCTTGAAGGCATCACGTACCGCCTTCACGTCGTAGGCGTCCACTACGTGCACTTCCTCCACTCCCAGTGCCCGCACCAGCGGTTCGAAGTCGATCTTCACCGTCTCCTGTCCCTGCAGTGTCTTGCCCGTGCTGGGGTTGTCCTGATGCCCGGTCATGGCCGTGATGCGGTTGTCCATGATCACGGTGATACTCTTGCCGCGGTTATAGACCACGTTGAGCAGCGCGGGCATGCCAGTGTGGAAGAAGGTGGAATCGCCGATGACGGCCACGTGACGTTCCTCGTCGCCGGCCACGTCCGCGCCGTGGGCCACGCCGATGCCTGCGCCCATGCAGCCGCAAGTGTGAATGCTGGACAGCGGCGGCAGCAGCCCCAGTGTGTAGCAGCCGATGTCCCCCTGGATGGGCAGCTTCGAGCGGCGCAATTCGACGAAGACGCTCCGGTGCGGACATCCGGGGCAGAGCACCGGCGGGCGGGCCGGTAGCTCTCTCTTCTCCAGTTGAGGGACGGGCGCGGCGGCCGAAGGCGGGAGCAGCCCAGCAGTGATAGCCGCCTGGCGCACCACGCCCGGGTCCAACTCGCCGCAAGCGGGGAAGATAGACTTGCCCCCCTCGTAGGGCTCTGGCCCAGAGTAGACCTCCACTCCCATGAGCCGGATCTCCTCTTCCAGGAAGGGGTCCAGCTCTTCGAGGACGACAAGCCGCTCCACCTGCGCGGCGAAGTCACGCACCATCTGGCGGGGCAGCGGATAGGTCATGCCCAGCCGCAGTACCGACGCCTCGGGGAAGACCTCCTTGGCGTACTGGTAGGCGACGCCGCAGGTGACGATGCCCAGATCCCGCTGGCCCCACTCGATGCGGTTGTGGGGGAAGGTCTCGGCAAACTCGGCCAGTTGGCGAATGCGCTCCTCGATGATGGGATGCTTCTTGCGGGCGTTGCCCGGCACCATGACGTACTTGGCCGGGTTGCGGGGATACTTCTCCACCGTCGGTGGCTTCGTGACCCGCTCTCCCAGTTCCACCAGCGTGTCAGTGTGGCACAGACGGGTGGTCAGGCGCAGCAACACGGGCGTGTCGAACTGCTCGCTGATCTCCAGCGCCACGCCCACCAATTCTTTGGCCTCTTGACTGTCGGAAGGCTCCAGGCAGGGCACGCGGGCGAACTTCGCGTAGTGCCGGTTGTCCTGCTCGTTCTGGCTGGAGTGCATCTGCGGGTCGTCGGCGGAAACGAAAACCAGCCCCGCCTCCAGCCCCGTCATCGAGGCGTAGAAGAAGGCATCGGCGGCGACGTTGAGGCCGACGTGCTTCATGCAGGTGAGCGCCCGGCGCCCGGCGTAGGCCGCGCCGATGGCCACGTCCATGGCCACCTTCTCGTTGGTTGCCCATTCGGCGTAGACGTCGGGATAGCGGGCGAAGCTCTCCAGTATCTCGGTGCTGGGGGTGCCGGGATAGGCGGAGGCGACTTCCACGCCTGCCTCCCAACCGCCCCGCGCCACGGCCTCGTTGGCCGAGAGCAAGACTTTCATGACAAGTCCTCCATGAGCTCCCTCGCCCGGTGCTGAAGCAGCCGGGTTCATAGAGCCAGTAGTCCATCACGTTGGTTTTGATGCATGAGGGTAACGATTCTGTCCCTGTATGACGCACCGGAGTCCCGAACTTGTTCGGGACCATCGCGTGCCGCACCCCCAACAAGTTAGGGACTCCGGCACTCTGTGCCATATCAAAACCACCTTGATCAGGTGCTAGATGCTTCGGGCTTCCGTTGAGTCCCCGAAGGGGGCTTCGTCCTTTCAGCCCGGAGCTTCCAACTCCGGGCGAATAGCTTTCAGTGAGTACAGCCCTTCAGCACCAGCGGCAGGTAGAGATGCCACTCGGCAGCGGTCGGTGTACTCGTGGGCGTAGCGGATGGCGTCGCTGTCGGCGTGTTCGTGGTCGTCGGCGTCCATGTTGACGTGGAGGTTGGTGTCGCCGTAGGCGTTGGCGTGTTGGTCGCCGTAGAGGTGGGTGTCGGCGTTGGCTTCGAAGGGTCCCACTCATCGGCACCGATGTCATATCCCGCAACCAGGGGCCGTGGATCACCGTCTATGTCGTCCGTCACGCCGGCATCCACTTCGCACCCCCTTCCGAACTTTTACCGCACGAATCCACGTTGAGCCATTATACCTTGCTTTTCAGAGCTGAGCAAGGCAGGAGAGGATCAAAGTGGTCGGCTACGCCTCTGCGCTGCCCCGGTTTTGCATTCTGTGTTCCATCGTGTATCATAGATCTGATACCTCCCCAGAGATACAAGGAGACGACACATGCAGGATCACCGTGTCCGAGAACATCCGATCCTACCCGTCGAAGAACGGGCCACGTTCGAGTTCACCTGGCAGGGGCAGACGATGGTGGCCAAGGAGGGGGAGACCATCGCCTCGGCCCTTTTCGCCAACGGCGTGCGCATCTTCGGCCAACACCACAAGGACGGCGCGCCGCAAGGCATCTTCTGCGCCAACGGGCAATGCGCGCAGTGCCTGGTCGTGGCCAACGGGCTGCCCGTAAAATCGTGCATGGTGCTGGTGGAGCCGGCAATGCAGGTGGAGCCGATGGTAGGGCTGCCAGTGCTGCCGGGGGTCGAAGGGGAGATGGCGCTGCAGCCTCCCGAAACGGTAGATGTAGAGTGCCTGATTATCGGCGGAGGGCCTGCGGGGCTCTCGGCGGCCATCGAACTGGGCAAGGTCGGCGTCCGCACGCTGATTGTGGACGACAAGCACCGGCTGGGCGGCAAGCTGGTGCTCCAGACCCATAAGTTCTTTGGCTCCATCGAAGACTGCTACGCCGGCACGCGGGGCATTGACATTGCCACGATGTTGGAGGAGGAAGTTCGCAGTTTCGAGAACGTGCAGATGTGGCTGGACACCACCGCTCTGGCTGTCTTCTCCGACCGCAAGGTGGGCGTGCTGCAAGGCCAACATTACGTGGTCGTCCAGCCGCACGTGCTGCTGGTGGCCACGGGAGCACGGGAGAAATCGCTGGTCTTCAAAGGCAACACTCTTCCTGGTGTGTACGGCGCGGGCGCTTTCCAGACCTTGCTCAACCGCGACCTGGTGCGTCCGGCCGAGCGACTGTTCATCGTCGGTGGGGGCAACGTGGGCCTGATCGCTGGCTACCACGCCCTGCAAGCAGGCATTGAGGTGGTGGGTCTGTGTGAAGCATTACCCGACTGCAGCGGCTACAAGGTGCACAAGGACAAACTGGCCCGCTTCGGCGTACCCATTTACACCTCGCATACCATCCTCAGCGCTAACGGCCAAGTACAGGTGGAGTCGGTGACCATCGCCCAGATTGACCGCAACTGGCAGCCGATTCCCGGCACGGAACAATCCTTCGCTTGCGATACGGTGCTCATTGCCGTGGGGCTCGATCCTGTAGATGAACTCACACGTAAGGCCAAGGAGTTTGGCCTGCCGGTCTACGCGGCGGGCGATGCGGAGGAGATCGCCGAAGCCTCGTCGGCGATGTTCACGGGCAAGATCCGCGGCCTGGAGATCGCCAAATCGTTGGGCCGGGACGTGGGAGAGATCCCGCCAGAGTGGCACCGCACCAGCGAGATCCTCAAATCCCGCCCCGGCGCGGTCGTCGTCGAGGACATCCCCGAACGTGAGGATGGGGTATTCCCCGTCTTGCACTGCGCCCAGGAGATCCCCTGCAATCCGTGCGCGAGCGTCTGCCCACAAGGGTGCATCATTATTGGAGGCGACGACATTCGCGGCTTGCCGGAATATGTGGGCGAGGGATGTTCGGGGTGCCAGAAGTGCGTGGCCATCTGTCCTGGATTGGCCATTACGCTGGTGGACTATCGCAAGGATCGGGACTACCCCACCGTCACGATCCCCTACGAGTTCCTGGGTCGAACCATCCACGAAGGGGATGTGGTCACGGTGCTGGACACCGAGGGCAGCATTCTGGGCAACGTGGAGGTGGTCAAGGTGCGGGCGCCCAAGATGGCTGACCGAGCCTACCTGGTCAAGGTCAGGGCGCCCGGGGAGATCGCCAAGCGCATCGCTGGCATCCGGGTGCAAGAGGAGTCCGTGGGCGAACCGCTGGGCCACTACGTGGGCCGCATTCAGGACGACGCCATGATCTGCCGTTGCGAGCGGGTCACGGCAGGCGAGATCCGGGCGCTGATCCGGGCGGGGATTCGGGACATGAACGATATCAAAGCACTGACACGGGCGGGGATGGGAGCCTGCGGGGCGAAGACGTGCACGGTGATCATTAAGCGGCTCTTCCGTGAGGAGGGCGTGCCGGAGGGTCAGTTCGTGGAGAGCACGCAGCGTCCCCTATTCGTCGAAGTGCCGTTGGGCGTGTTCGTGGGCGTGTCCACCGGCGAGCGGCCTGAGGAAACCGCCGTCGTGCATGCCACCGACATCCATGAGGGAGGGATGTGAGCTGTAGGGTGGATCGGATTCACGCATCACGTTTCACGCACTACGCTACGTTTGGCGGGATACGACGATGACGTCGTGTCTCACACAAGGGGGCGTGTATGACCACCAAAGTGTATGATGTCATCATCGTCGGCGCGGGGAGCATTGGCTGTCCGGCTGCTTTCTTTCTGGCCCAGGCCGGGATCAAGCCCCTGGTCATTGATCAGTTTGCCAGCCCCGGGCAAGGCTCGAATAAAGCGGCCATCGGTGGCATCCGCGCCACCCACTCGCACGTTTCCAAGATCCGCGTGTGCATCAAGAGCCTCGATGTCTTCTCTACCTGGGAAGAGCGCTACGGCGACAACCTGGAGTGGTACCGCGGCGGATACTCATTCGTGGCCTACCGCGAGCGGGAGGAACAGGTCCTCAAGAGCCTTCTCAAGGTGCAGCAGTCGTATGGGCTGAACATCCGCTGGTTGGATCGAGATGGATTGCTGGAGGTCATTCCGGCGCTGAACCCGCGCGACTTGATCGGTGGTACGTACTCGCCAGAGGATGGCAGCGCCTCCCCCCTGCGCTCGGCGCACGCCTTCTACGCCCGGGCTGCGGAGCGGGGTGCCGAGTTCCACTTCAACGAGCGGGTGACAGGTATCATCACCCGCGGCGGCAAGGTGGTCGGCGTGCGCACGGACAGGGGAGGCTATGCCACGAACACGGTCATCAACGCGGCGGGGCCGTGGGCCAAGGCGGTAGCTCGTATGGCCCGGTTGGACGTGCCCGTCGTGCCCGACAGCCACGAGGCAGGCATCACTGAGCCGGTGGCGCGCTTCCTGGAGCCGATGGTGGTGGACATCCGCCCTGCCCAGGGCTCCAGGAACTACTACTTCTACCAGCACAAACCTGGTCCCATCGTCTTCTGTATCACTCCCGAGCCGCCCCTTGTGGGCACCGACCGGAGGGAGACCTCGGTCTTCCTGCCCATGATCGCCCGCCGCATGGTGGACTTGATGCCACGGCTGGCTAACGTCCGAGTGCGGCGCACGTGGCGGGGGCTATACCCCATGACGCCTGATGGCTTCCCCATCGTGGGGCGAGTGAAGGAGTTGGAGGGTTACATCAACGCCGTGGGGATGTGCGGGCAAGGCTTCATGCTCGGTCCGGGGCTGGCCACCTACCTGGTCAAGATCGTGCAGGATAGCCTGACGCCAGAGGACGAAGAAGTGCTGGCCGGGCTGACGCTGTATCGGGACTTTGGTGGGGAAGAGAAGTTGAAGTAGCCGAGCACGGTCAATTCACGGTGGTGGGGAACGGCTTGCAGTCATCTTCACTTTCTGACCCAGGTATCGTATAGCTCGTCTAGCTCCCTTCCCGCCACCTGCTCGGCCACCCCAAGGAAGCCTTCTCCTGTAGCCACCTTGTACTTGTAGCGGCGGTAATACTCTTGAAGGAATTCGAAGAACACTTCGTCCTCCATTTCCCGCTGCAGGGCATCCAGAAAGAGGGCGCCCTTGCCGTACACGATCCAGAAGTACATGGCATCCCTCGGTGGCAAATCATAGACGGATAGGCCAACCGGCTCTTTCCCGCTTATCCTCCCCGCTGCCAAGCCCATCTCGTAGTCCTCAAGGACGTTCTTCTGAAAGGCCCTTTTTGCCTCATCCTCCCCATGAAATTCATGGAAGTAGATGAAGGCTGAGTAATCAGCCAATGCTTCGTCCAGCCAAGGTTCCAGGTGAACGTCGTTCCCTACCACGCTGAACCACCACTGATGGGCAACCTCGTGCACCAGGTTGTATTCCCAATTCTCTTCTCCGTGGGTATAGAAAACGAGGCCGGGATACTCCACCCCCGCTCCCGCCGGCCCCCACCATTCCGGGTCAAATTGGGTCACGATATCCAGATCGGCATAAGGATAGGAGCCGAACAATCTGTCGAAGCCTTGCACCGCGTCGGCTACAGCCCTTAGCTTAGCCTCAACCAGCGGGTCGTTGGGAGAGTGCCAGAGGTAGATAGTAACCCCGTCCACATTTGCTTGAACCCGTTGCAATGCTTCCCCGAAGGCCAGGGCAAAGTCCCGCAGGCCGGGCGCCAGGAAGGTGTGGGTCACCGTTCCATCGGAGTTGGAGTAGGTGGTCACTTCGGTCCCCGACGCCGCAACGACCATATCGCCTGGAAGGGTGAATTCGACGACGTGGAGCCCGCTCTCGCTGTAGACGAGGTCGCCTTCGGGAGCGATGTCCTTTCTCCAGCCCGTTTCATCATAGATGGCCAAAAGGGGATAGAAGGAGGCCAACTCCCAGCGCTCTTTGTAAGCAGGGCCTAGCGACATCGCGAAATCCAACTCCAGGCGGATGGTCGCGTCTGGGGCCAAAGGATGAGGTAAGGGAGCTACCACCGCCGTATTGGAAGCGATATAGCCAATCTCCACCGGCTCCCCATTCACGGTGACCCCTCCCACCTGCATCCGATCTTTATAGGCAATCCCCTCCGTGGCGGGGCCAAAATTGGGATAAAGGCGCAGGACCAGTTCCTCCAGCGTCTGGCCCTCGTGGTTGGTGAAGAGAAGCGCTTCTCGTGTGACCACTTTCGTGACCACCTTCTCAATCACAATCGGTGTAGGTGTGGGCGCGGGTGTGGCTGTGACGAACACCTTCACCTTGATCACCTTCTCAATCACGCTCGGCGTAGGCCTAGCGCAAGCCGTGAGAAGCGATATCAACGAGATCAGCAGGATGGGCAGTTTCTTCATCATCAACCCCCCTCTACCGATTCAATGCAATGAAGTAGAAGAACCCTGTTGACCCCAAGATATGACAGCGAACGTCTAGGATCAAACGAATTCCATCCCTGTACTACAGTGGCCCTCTCCTATTTCGGACTCCTTGGCAAAAGATGATAATCTCGATCACAATCCAATTCTACCGTACAGCGGGGAGACTTGTCAAACCTGATAGCGGCCAAGGGCAGTTGCATCCATCGCCAAGTGACTTGTTGGGGAGGAAACCGTCATGCGGAGTCTCTGCACATGCTCGTGCTGCGCCTGTAACTTTCTCCGCCACAGCACGTAAAGGTAGGTGAAAGCATCTGACCAAGGAGGAAGGAATCATGCAACGCCGGACTGTGTGGATCATCGTGATTGTTGTGCTGTTGCTGCTGTGTTGCTGCGCCATGACCGGCGTCGGGCTGGGTCTTGGCCTCTTCTCGTGGAGCCGGGAGACCGGCTTCGACTTCGATGTCGCCGACTTCACTGGGCCTAGCGTCGAGGCGACGGCGATCATGAGGGAACAGTTTGCTGTCGAAGGAATACCCCTGCTGGACGTGGACTGCCCTGTCTGCGATGTGGAGATCAGCGCTGGATCGGGCGCAGTGGTGGAGATTGAGGCGACAAAGCATGCCTGGGCAGGCGACAGAGATGCTGCTGAGCGGGCGCTGGATCGAATAGATGTGTCGCTTATCCAGCGGGACGAGCGTATTCTCGTCAAAGTGGACATGCCTCAACTGCGGCAATTGGGAGGTGACTGGCGTGAGAAGCGCGCCCGCGTAGACCTGGAGATCACCGTACCTCAACAGACCGACCTCAAGCTCCAGTTGGACATCGCCGACGTAGAGGTCGAAGGGGTCGAGGGCCAGGTGGACATCAGCACTGACGTAGGGCAGGTGGAACTGAAGGACGTCGTGGTTCGCGACAGTCTGAAGGTGCGAACCGATGTGGCTCGCATCCGCTTCGAGGGGGTTCTAGGCGAAGGCGTGCGTTGCGACATACGGAGCGATGTGGGGGACATTGCCCTGACGCTTCCCGCCGACAGTAGCTTCGAGATTGATGCGGAAAGCAATGTAGGGGCCGTGACGTGTGATTTCGATGTCAGGGGAGTCCAGGGACGGAAGCAATTCGTCGGCGGACGTATTGAGGGCACAGTGGGCGAGAATCCCACGGCGAAACTCAAGCTGGGGTCCGAGGTAGGGAGCATCCGGATCTACAAAGACTAACGTCTCTTGCCAGACTCTTCGCTCCGTTGGGGAAGCCCAGGCTGCATGCCTGGGCTTCCTCGCGTCTGGCTTCCCAAACCCTGCGAAGAGCCGCAGGGTTCTCCACAGACAGTTTGACGCGTGTCTCTGTCCGTGGTATCATGGCAGAGACGACGGCGCGGAGCGCACTTGGTTATGGACGAAGTTTATCTCGACAAGGATATTGCCGCCACACGCGGCGTACCCTCGCTGGTCTGGCGGGCAGGACAGGAGCGACGGCTGGGGATGATGCGGTGCTGGGCATCACTGGACGATGCACGCGTCCTGGTGGACGGCTGCGGCGTGGGGATGTACGTCCGGGCACTGCGCGACTTCACGCTACACGTCTACGGACTGGACATCGAGCCGGAGCGGGTGGCCGAGGCACAGGCAGCGGTGCCCGATGCTGCATTGCAGGTCGCCGCTGGCGAAAGGCTGCCCTACGCCGACGGCAGCCTGGACGTCGTCCTCAGCCACGAAGTGATCGAGCATGTGGACGATGACCAGCAGGCGCTGGTCGAGGCGCTACGCGTACTGCGGCCTGGCGGTCGGCTGCTCCTCTTCTGCCCCAACCGGCTCTATCCTTTCGAGACCCACGGCCACTACTGGCGGGGCAGCTACCACTTCGGCAACACGCCGCTCATCAACTGGCTGCCGGACCGCTGGCGGAACCGCCTGGTTCCCCACGTGCGGGCCTACACGCGGCGGGACCTGAAGCGGCTCCTCGCTGGGCTGCCAGCCCGTTTCGTTCACTACACACGGATCTACCCTGGTTTCGACAACATCGTCGCCCGCAGGCCGGTGTTGGGCCGCTGGCTGCGACGTTTCATGTACGCTCTGGAGCGAACGCCCCTGCGCGCCTTCGGGCTGAGTCATTTTCTGGTAGTGGAAAAGACAGGAAGTAGACAAGTAGACAAGTGAACAGGGAAACAAGTAGACAAGGGGCAGCCAGATGCTCTTTAACGCCTTGTGTACTTGTCTACTTATCCCCTGGTGCAGAGTGACAGCTCAGACAGGTGTCGTTACTCCACCCCTGGTGATCGTTGGGGAAGGGCATTGCCTTGTCGGCGTCGTGGCAGAAGAGGCAGTCTTCTCGACCATCCAAACCGTGGGTGATCGGCGGCAGCGCCGCCTCCGGGGTGGGTTCAGGGGGCTCAGGCTCCACACCGGCAAGCCAGGCATGGACCAGGCGCAAATCGTCGTCGCTGATCCACGTGCCACTCTGCTCTATCGCCGGATCATCCGGAGCCGTCGCGATGGGCGGCATGCGGTCCGCAAGGGGCGACCGCGTGCGCTGCCTGAAAGCATCGAAGTCGAGGCTCGTGTCGGCCAGCGGTGGCCCAAAGCCTCCCCCTCCCTGGTAGCCGTGACAGTTACGGCAGGAAAGCCCAGACCGCTCCTGCCAGATGCTCTGTCCCATCTCCGCGGTGCTGCCCCCAGCCAGCCGGGCGGGCGATGGCTGCACGTCATGGCAGACGGTGCAGGTTTCGTCGCCGCTGCCCGCGTGATTGGCGGGCATGGCGTGCGGCTCGCCTTCGCCGTGGCAAAGGTGGCATTCCTCTCGCCCTGCCACCGGGTGCGGGATCAGCCTAGCCGACACGCGGGCAACCGTAGGCAAGGGGGCAGGCAGAGCTGGCGAAGGTGAAGGCGATGGAGACGGGGTGACCGCCTGGCTACACGTTCCGAGAACAGGGACGAGGACCACAACGGCTATGAGGTAGACAAGGACGATCATCGTCTTGCGTTTTCTGTAGACCAGCAAGCTCTTTCTCTCCCTTGTTGCCTGGTGACTGCGGCCTTGACAGCGAGCATCTGCTGCGCAAATCTGCTGCGCAGAAAAGGAAGGTCGCAAGAACAACTCATGCGACCCTTCCGTCTCACCGCTTATACACAGAAACCCCTCACTGTGTCACACACGGCAACTTCAGCTCCTCAGAACCGCTTTCACCCTGGCAACTAGTAGCGGATCCTCTGTGCACATCTGATGCAGAGTGTCGTATCCGGCAGTATGTCCAGCCGTTCGGGCTCGATCTGTTCGCCACAGCGTTCGCAGATGCCGTAGTCTCCTTCATCCAGACTCTTCAGGGCATCTTCCAGGGAAGCGATCTTGGCCAGGACGCGTTTGCGCAGAGCGAGATTCATCTCCCACTCATAGATATCCGGGCTACCTTGACCCAGACCGAAGTCAGGCCGATGCTCTAGCTTCCTTTCCAGGCGCGTCAATTCCTCTCGCGCTTCGGCCAGTTCTCTGAGCAGTCTAGCCTGATGCTCCTGCGTTGGCTGCTTCTTGCTCTTTCCTCTTCGATTGCGGTTGCTGGCATCCGCTGATTTCACGACACTCTCTGGGTATTAAGGCAGAACTGGCACGCGGCCACAAGCCCGGCGGCTATGGAAAGCCGCCCTACTCACATCAGTTTTCCGTAGGGCAGGTTTCCATACCTGCCGCTCCGCTGTGGAAGGGCTGGTTAGTTGCCCATAGGCTTCTTATAGCGGTAGGTGATCCGTCCCCGTGTCAGGTCGTAGGGCGACAGCTCCACCCGCACACGGTCCCCGAGAAGGACGCGTATGTAGTGCTTACGCATCTTCCCCGACAGATAGGCCAGCACGGTGTGGCCTCCGTCTAATTCCACGCGGAACTGGGGACCGGTGAAGGTTTTGAGAACCGTCCCTTCCATCTCCAGTTTCTCTTTGGATGATTGTGCAGCCATCAGATCCTCACTCTCTCATCCGCCACTCTGTCTTGCGCTGCTGTCGCCTTGCCTTGCGGATGGCCTTCTGGCGCTTGCGGCGACGCAGCTCGCTCGGCGGCACGTACCACCGCTTCCTCCGCACAGTGCTCAGGATCCGAGATCGGGTGACTTCCTTGCGGAACCGCCTCAGCAAGCTGTCCGGCGACTCTCCGGGTCGAAGTTGAACTGAAATGGCTACTCACCTCCTTAGGGTCAAGGTACTGCTCTGCACAAAAAAAGAGCTCAATGTCCTGGTCGCAGACAGGCACGCAGGCAATCGAGCTCATCACCCCTTACTTTCAGGGTACTCTCTCAATTATCCTCGCGATGGCTCCCTCCCTGACAAGTGCATGATAGTTTGACAGGTACCGCACTATTCAAGAGAGTTTGCATTTGTCCGCCCATGCCTCGACTCACCTTACGGCTTGTCTCACGACCCCTATTATACTCAAGTTGTCCAAGATGTCAACTTGACGTATCTGCGTGGTATGCTTATTATCGCCGCCTGCGCAGCCAAAGCGAGAGACTCAGCAAGATGACAAGCAGGCCAGCTAGGGCGATCTCTACCAGGTGCGGCAAAGTCCACCATGAATCGGGCCGCGCAGCTTTCCCCAGGTGCGCCAGCGTGGGCTGCGGCAAAGGCGCCGGCGTCGGTGCAACGGCAAGCGAGACTGCGGTTTCCTCCTCTTCCTTTTCCTCTGCTGCTTCCTCTGCTGCTGCTGGCGCGGGTGGGGCGCTGGGCTTGGGCTGCTCGGGCGGCGGAGCGGTTTCTCGTGGTGGTTCTTCAGCCCTCAAGGCCACAACCGTCGGCGCTGGCTCTGGTCTGCTTGCCTCTGCCTGGCCTCCGCCCACTGCCAGCGGCTCATCCCTGGGCGTGGCGGCCAGAGCCAGCATCTCCGCTTCAGTGTGCTTCTCGACAACCTGTTTGCCGGCTCTGTCGGTCTCCTGAGTCTCTTGCACTGCCATAATACCTGTGTCTTGCACCGCCTCCGCTTCCACCAGCACGGTTTCTACCACGACTTTCTCTGCTACCATGGGTGCTGGTGCCTCGTAGCGCATGGGCGCCCGCAGAACATCACCCACCGCGACGACGAGCAAGAGCGCAGCTACCACCGCCGTGGCCCCCTGCAGGTAGGCGGAGAACCGGCGTGCCCGGCGACGCGCCGCAGTGCGTCTTACGTCTGCTTCCGAAAGGGTGAAGGCGTGAGGCACGCTCACTCGCGGCGTGGCGCGCAGCAGATCCGTTGTGTAGCGCAGCGTGTCCAGTTCGCGAGCACAAACCGCACAGGCGCGCAGATGCTGCTCCACCCGCCCACGTTCCTGGGGCGTCACCTGCTTGTCCAGATAGGCGGAGAGGAGCTCAGGAGCGATGTGCTTTTCTTTCCGTTTCTGTGCACGTCCGAACATCTTCAAGCGTCCTACCTCATGCCTCTTGCATCTCGCGCCTTGTGTCCCGCACTTTGTAGACGATAGCGAGAAGGCAAAAGTTCCTGCTGCTGTAACAGGTAGCCTCGCAGCTTGGCTCGTCCCCTGCTCAGGCGGGATTTGACTGTGCCCAGCGAGCAGCCCATTGCCTCGGCGGCTTCCTGGTAGCTCAGTCCCTGGATATCGGAAAGCACCACCGCTGTGCGCTGGTCAGGTGGCAGCGTGGCGATGCCTGCCTGGATCACCCGGCCCAGTTCCCGTCGCAGTGCCTGTTCTTCTGGCCCAGCGTGGCCGTTGACCAACTGCCAGGCATGTTCGGGCGCTACATCCAGATCGTCCAGAGACGAGGCGCGCCGTCGCTGCCGGGCCCGCAGGGCATCGTAGCAAGTGTTGGTGACGATGCGCAGCAGCCAGGCTTTGAAAGAGCCTCCCCGGTAACCGCCCAGTGCTCTGTAGGCTTTGAGGAAGGCGTCCTGGGTGGCGTCGGCGGCCGCGTCGGCATTGCCCACGATCCGGTAGGCCACGTTGTAGGCCAGACCTTGGTAGTGCAACACCAGTTGGTTGAAGGCAGGCAGCTCACCGCGCTGGGCGGCGGCCACGAGTGTTTTTTCGTCCATGTCCCGCTACATTGAGACTCAGTGAGACTCAGTCTTCGCAAGGAGCGGTAGATGTGCCATACTTGGGCAGGAAACGGGCCATAGCTGAGCCTTTCTTGTCCCCGACAAGCTCTGATGGTGCCGATTGAGGGATTTGACGAAAACAGCCTGTTCGACTATACTAGAGTCGTGCCGAAGTGCTGGAATAGGTAGACAGGGCGGTCTCAAAAACCGCTGAGGGCGACCTCGTGTGGGTTCGAGTCCCACCTTCGGCACCGAAGGGGAGAGCCATTAGCTTTCCTCACTCATTATACCAGTTTTTGCCGAATCACGCCAAGAAGCAAGGCTGGTGGGAGCACTGATGAGACCTCCGAGGTCTCGAGAAGACCTCGGAGGTCTGTTGTGAGCCGAAGGGATGGCCCAACCTGGGGTTTCCCGCGGAGCCTGAAGCCTGTCCTTTCGAGCACAGAGGAGACCATTGGATACACCATTTCAATACGTTCGTCGACGCTTCTTGGTGGTGCTTTGTTTCCTGACCGTCATCAGCCTAGTAGTTGGATTGTCAGGATGCGCCAGCCAGGGGCGAGATGGAGTGTTGTCGAGGGAAGCGAAAGGGGGGCGCGCGCTGGACATCGCCGCTGACTACGCGAAAGATGCTGACCTGGCGCGGGCACAGGCCCGTTTGAATGAACTGGACGTCGCCAACGCCACCCAGTGGGTGGTGATGCTTGCCGAGCGGCACATCGCCGAAGGGGGTGATGATGGTGTGGCGCGCCCACTGGCCGAGTTGGCCCGGGATCTGGGCTGCGGCAGCCAGAAGATCGCGGCCTATCTGGTGCCGCCCACGCCGGTTCCCACGGCAACGCCAACCGCGGAACCGACGCCCACAGCTCCTCCGACTCCCACACCAATCCCGCCTACGCCCACCCCGGAGGTTCCGACGGCGACGCCGGTGCCCTCGACTCCCACACCCGAGCCGGCGACTTTTCCCCCGACTCCCAAGCCGCACGTGGTGGTGAAATCGGGCGGGGTCAACGTGCGCAGTGGCCCGAGCACAGCGTATCCGCTTCTGGGCTTGCCTGAGGAGGGCCAGCGGTTCGACATCGTAGCCCGTAACCAGGCGGGGGATTGGTGGCAGATCTGCTGTTTGGCGGGGGACCAGGGCTGGGTCGCAGCGTCGTTGGTGGATACCGGCGGCCCGACCGATACTGTAGCTGTGGCGTCCAATATCCCACCACCGCCCGCCACGCCCACTCCGGCCCCGCCCACGGCGAC
>JGI24025J20009_10001864_pt1 | contig 15590 bp, 18 predicted proteins | sample Cruoilmetagenom3_FD_20009 | JGI IMG/M metagenome (IMG submission 20009)
CCGTTCTCGCCGCAGATGGCACGCCTTTGAAAAAGAAGCTTGCGCAAGCTCTTTTTGTAAGCCGTGCAAGGGCCTTCGGGTTGGTTTTACCACTGTTATTGTTCATTCTCGCCAGCTTCATTGTGCCAATTATGACGCTGATGGTGCAGGGGGTTAAGAACGACACGTATTCTTCAAACATGCCGGCGACCACGGATATCCTGAAAGACTGGGATGGCTTGTCGGAGCCGACGGAAGATATGTACGCCGCCCTGGTGCTTGATCTGATCCAAGCCAGAGCTGACAAATCGATTGGCCGTGTCGCCACCCGCGTTAACCGCGAGGTGTCAGGGACGCGTTCAATGTTCACAAAAGCCGCGCGCAAGGCGGCCAAACTCGAAGCGCCATTCATGGCTGCGATGATTGATATTGATGAAGACTGGGCAGACGTTGCGGTGTGGGGCGCAATGAAAGTATCGTCGCAAACCTATTCGCCGGCCTTCTACGCGGCGGCAATAGATGGGGAATATAAGGCGGACGGCTCGTTCGAGCGACTAGACGAAGAAGACCGGATTTACGTATTCCTTTTTGTTAAAACACTCATCGTCAGCTTGGTCGTGACCCTTGCCTGTCTGATGCTAGGATATCCCGTCGCATGGCTGTTGGCGAGCCTGCCAGTCCGGCAATCCAATATGCTGATGATCCTCGTGCTTCTTCCGTTCTGGACGTCACTTTTGGTGCGCACAACTGCATGGATCGCGATGCTACAAAGTCATGGTGTATTGAATAACATTTTTGTCTGGCTTGGTATCACCAGCGACGAAAACCGCTTCAGCCTGATCTACAACATGACCGGTACTATCGTCGCGATGACGCATATTCTGCTGCCGTTCATGATCTTGCCACTTTATTCCGTCATGAAGGGTATTCCGCCAACCTATCTGCGCGCAGCGAAGTCATTGGGCGCAAGCAATTGGACTGCGTTCTGGCGGGTTTACTTTCCGGGTACGATCCCGGGCATTGGCGCGGGCGGTCTGCTCGTTTTCATTCTGGCAATCGGCTATTACATCACGCCTGCATTGGTCGGTGGGCAAGATGGCCAGCTAATTTCGAACTTCATCGCATATCACATGCAAAAATCCCTCAACTGGTCGCTAGCGGCGGCCCTTGGCGGGATACTTCTGGTGATCGTGCTCGCAATTTACTGGCTCTACGACAAAGTCGTGGGCATCGATAACATGAAGATGGGATAACTGATGTCTGCACTTCCTCCGTATGCCACCTTGGGCCAACGCGTTTGGTATTATGCTTTTCGTGTGATTTGTGCGCTGATTTTTCTGTATCTTATTACGCCGATTCTGATCATCGTACCGTTAAGTTTTAATGCCGAACCGTATTTCACGTTTACCTCCGGCATGCTGAGTTTTGATCCCGAAGCTTATAGCCTGCGCTGGTATAAGGATATCTTCTACAACGGCATGGCCAATCCGGAAGCTACCGAGGGCTGGTGGGCTGACATGTGGCAGAACGCGCAATGGGTGCGGGCAACCAAGAACAGCTTTATTATCGGATTTTGGGCGACATTGTTGGCCACAGGTTTTGGCACCTTGGCCGCGATTGGCCTAAGCCGTTCGGAAATGCCTTACAAAGGGTTGATCATGTCGATCCTGATCTCGCCGATGATCGTGCCGCTTATTGTGACTGCTGCGGGTATGTTTTATTTCTACTCGAACGACTTCAACCCCTTTGTTGAAGGCAAGCAGGCACTTGCGGGTACCAAGTTGGGTATTATTCTGGCGCATGCGGCCCTTGGTACGCCGTTTGTGATTATCACCGTGACATCGACGTTGGTCGGGTTTGATAACAGCCTAACCAAAGCTGCCGCCAATATGGGGGCGGGGCCTGTAAGAACGTTCTTCAAAGTGCAGATGCCGTTGATTTTGCCTGGGGTGATCTCGGGTGGATTGTTCGCCTTTATTACCTCTTTTGACGAAGTTGTAGCCGTGCTGTTCCTTGCTGGCCCCGAGGATAAAACCATTCCGCGCCAGATGTGGTCCGGAATTCGCGAGCAGATCAGCCCTACGATTTTGGCCGTTGCCACAATTCTGGTGATAATTTCGATCTGCCTGTTAACAGTGCTCGAACTGTTACGCCGTCGTTCTGAGCGGCTACGCGGTATGAGCCCGGGGTAACCGGGAAGACAATCTCAACGCAGCCTCATCACACAATTTTTTAGGAGAATATGCTTCCTAAGATATCAGTGGTTATCAACTGTCTTGTAAATAACTGACCGGTCAGTTATTAAGTTTCTGGAACGTCAAGCGGGCAAATCACATGACCAAAGCTGCACCTACCAAAGATTCCCGAAAGTTTCGTCGCCGTGCGGATGCGCGGCCAGACGAAGTGCTGGATGCGGCTTTGACGCTATTTATGCGCGAAGGATTCGAGGCCGCTCGGGTTGAGGATATTGCGAAGATAGCCGGCATCTCGAAGGCCACGGTTTACCTTTACTTTCCGTCCAAGGTGGCGCTGTTGGAGGGTCTGGTGAGGCGTGCGATATCGCCGGTGGCGATCTTGGCGGAAAACATGCTCGATCAGTTTGAAGGCACTGCGAAAGAGGCAATAACGCTGGTCCTTGGACTTGTTTCCTCCCGAATCTCGGACCCGAAAATATATGGCGTCCCTGCGATTATCATGTGCGAAGCCAGCCGTTTTCCCGATCTGGCGAAAATCTACCAAGACGAGGTGATCTCCCACATGCTACCGGCGCTCCGCTCCGTTGTGGATAGGGGGATCGCATCGGGTGAGCTGCGCAATGTCGATGCGGAGCTTACGGTCAGAAATATCGCTGGCCCGATTTTTATGCACGTCGCGGCGGCCAGTATTTTTGGCGTAGGGGACAACTCCGCGGCCGGTTTACGGACGTTTATGGAAAACCACCTCGACGTATTGTTCAACGGTATTAGTAAGGAAAAACCATAAAATGGATGAAGTGATTTCCTTTTTCACGGGATTGTTGGTTGCAGTCTTCCCTGGATTTTCAAACGAACCGGACTTGAGCTTTTCGGGATATGTAGAAGCTGATTAGGTATACGTTGCGCCGACGGCCACGGGCCGGATCGATGAAATTAAGGTTGTAGAAAACCAACCCGTCGCGGAAGGTGACACCCTGTTTGAGCAGGACCGCGCGCAACATCTGGCCGCTTTGTTGGCGACCCGTTCCACGGCTGCCGCGTTGCAGGCGGCGGCAGATAACATCCGCACCGGTGCGCGTGAGGAAGAGCTGGCGGTAGTGCGCGCACAGCTAGAAATGGCCGAAGCGAACTTGGCACTGTCGCAAGCGAATCTTGATCGTGATCTGAAGTTACTGAACGATGGATTCGTCACCGACGTGAAGGTCGATCAGGAGAGGGCAACGCTCGCCGGTGCTGTTGCGCAGGTCAACCAGTTGAAGGCGCAACTCGTGTCGATGGAATTGCCCGCCCGTAGTGCCGAATTGCTGAAGGCTGAAGCAAACGTGCAGGCCGCCCTTGCCGAAGTTAGCGCCGCCACCGCCAGACTAGACGCGCAAACCACGGTTTCACCGGTTTCGGGTCGGGTTGAGCGGGTGCTTTACGAAGTTGGCGAAGTGGCGATGGTTGCCGCACCGGTGATCTCGATCCTGCCTGAAGGCCCGCACGCCGTGATCTTTTACATCACCGAAGAACGTCTGAGCGAGCTCGAAATCGGCGATCCGCTTTTGCTAAGCTGTGACGGCTGCCCCGATGGCCTGCAGGTGAGCTTGGAGAACATCGAAAGCCAGCCGGAATTCACGCCGCCCATCATCTACAGCAAAGACGAGCGCTCGCGTCTGGTCTTCCGCGCCAAAGCGCGCCTGCCTGAATTGGTCTCGCTTAACCCGGGCCAGCCGGTCAGTCTGGAAAGCCTGCCATGAACGGCGACGTTGAAATCGCCATTGATGCGCGCGGGATTACCAAGGTTTATGGTAAGAATACCGTCGTTGACAATTTTGACATCCGCGTGCCTAAAGGCGCGATTTACGGGTTTCTGGGCCCGAACGGTTCGGGAAAAACTACAACGATCCGTATTCTGTGTAGTTTGCTGACGCCCGATGCTGGCGAAGGAACCTGTGTCGGGCATGATATCCGGACCGAGCCGGACAAGATCAAGGCGCAAGTCGGATACATGACGCAGAAGTTTTCGTTGTATCAGGACCTGACCATTCGCGAAAATCTGGATTTTGTGGCCCGTATGTTCGGTGTGAAGAAACGTCGTAAACGGGTGAGCGACGCGCTCGAATCCCTTGGGCTTGCGGATCGTTCCCATCAGTTGGCCGGAAACCTGTCCGGTGGCTGGAAGCAACGGTTGGCGCTGGCATCCTGCCTTATCCATGACCCGAAACTGCTGTTACTCGACGAACCGACAGCCGGTGTTGACCCCAAGGCGCGCCGCGATTTCTGGGACGAAATTCGCCGGTTGTCCAAGCAGGGTGTGACGGTGTTGGTCTCGACCCATTACATGGACGAGGCGGTGCAGTGCGATAACATCGCCTATATCGCTTATGGCAAAAAGTTGATCGACGGGCCGTCCGCCTCGATTGCCAAACAGGTTGGCCTGACCACCTACCGGATTGAAGGCAAACACTTGTCCGATCTCGAGGAGCGCATCAAAGGCCTGCCGGGGGTCGCCCAAGTCGCCCGCTTCGGCACGGGCATCCATGTTTCAGGTATTGACGCCGCAACCCTTGGTCAAACTGTCAAACAGATAGCAACCGACGAAAACCGGAAGTGGAGCATGCAGCCTGAGGGACTGGAAGAAGCTTTCATTTATCTGATGACTGGCAGCGATGACCCCATTGAGGCAGGCGAATGAAGCTGTTCTCCCTCAATAGGTTTCTAGCGGTCCTGACCAAGGAATTCGTCCAAATGCGCCGCAACCGGGTCACCTTCGCGATGATGATCGGGTTACCGATAATGCAGTTGCTGCTGTTCGGATTCGCGATTAACGCCGACCCGCGCAACCTGCCGACGATGATTGATCTGGGCGACAACGGTCCGATGACCCGCGCGATTGTGTCGGCCATGCAGACCTCGGACTATTTCGAGTTCATCGGATATGCGAACGGATACGAGGATGGCGAACAGGCTTTGCGCACCGGCGAGGTTAACTTTGTCGTCGTCATCCCGCCCGATTTCGAACGCGACGTCTTGCGCGGCGACAAGCCCGAAATCCTACTGGCTGCGGACGCCTCCGATCCCTCGGCAACCAGCGGCGCGGTTAGCGCCTTGAGCGGCATCCTCAACATCGTCGCGCGGCAAAACCTCAGCGGTCCGCTGGCGATGGTCGCAGGACAACCGGCACCGTTCACGATCAACGTTCAGCGGCAGTACAATCCCGAAGGCCGCACCGCGACCAACATCGTACCCGGCCTGCTTGGTATAATCCTGTCGATGACGATGGTCATGATCACCGCTGTGGCTATCGTCAAGGAAACCGAACAGGGCACAATGGAGATGCTGATCGCCACGCCGGTGCGCCCCCTCGAAGTCATGCTCAAAGACGCGGGCGTACCCGACATCAGCAGTGAATATCTGGCGCTAATAATTATCCTCATCGTTATCAGTCTGATCGCCGGCAAACGCTATCGGCAGACGCTGGACTAGGGGTGGTCAAAAACCGGTGACAATCCGCCTGAAAGATTGCAAGCTGCGGGGAACGGATAACGGTGCAAACACATGGCTTGCGCATAAGAAAGGGAAGTGTATGACGCTTCAGTCAATGACAGGTTTCGGGGCGACTACGGGGCAGGCGGGTGATGTCGGCTGGGCTTGGGAAGTGCGTTCGGTTAACGGGCGCGGTCTTGATATCCGTATGCGGTTGCCCGAAGGTGCCGAGGCGTTGGAGCCGATTTTACGCGCCGCGATTGCCAAGAAACTCAGCCGCGGGAATGTCTCCCTGAACCTAAAGCTGTCGCAAGCGTCTGATAGCGGGGTCCCAGCTTTGAATTCAGAAAATCTGGAGGCGGTCATCTGGGCGGCAACGCAGGCCAAAGATATTGCCGAGGCCAACGGACTGAACCTGCAGCCGGTCTCTGTCGGGGATTTGTTGGCGCGGCCTTGGGTCTGGGAAGCCGATGCCCCCCGCGATCAAAGTTGGCTGGAGACCGCCAAAGGTCAAATTCCAGCGCTGATCGACAAGCTGGCCGCGGCCCGCGGGTCCGAGGGGCAAGCGATTGTCGCGGTGTTGTCCGGTCAGATCGAAACAGCAGCAACCTTGTCAAAATCCGCACGCCAAGCCGCCGAGGAACGGGCGGCGCGTACGGGCGGGATGTTGCGCGAAAAGGTTCTGTCGCTTCTGGAAATAACCGAGCTCGCCGACGAAGAACGGCTGGCGCAGGAGCTCGCGTTGATCGCGGTAAAGGCTGACGTGACCGAGGAGCTGGACCGCCTCGACGCCCATGTTATCGCGGCGCGCGAATTGCTGGGCGGCGACGGACCAGTGGGCCGCAAGTTCGACTTCCTGATGCAGGAGTTCAACCGCGAGGCCAATACCCTCTGTTCCAAGTCGGGTTCCAGCGATTTGACCGCAATCGGGCTTGAACTCAAGCTCGTGATCGATCAAATGCGGGAACAAGTGCAAAATTTGGAGTAACCGATGATCAACCGCCGTGGCCTGTTAATAATCCTGTCGTCGCCCTCGGGTGCCGGAAAGTCGACGCTGTCGCGTAGGGTGTTGGAGGATGATCCGGACGTGACCTTCTCGGTTTCCGCTACCACCCGAGCACCGCGCCCCGGCGAGGTTGACGGACGCGAATATTATTTCAAATCCCGCGAGGCATTTCAGGAACTGGTCGCCAACGACGGCATGTTGGAGCACGCCGAAGTCTTCGGAAATTTCTACGGCTCGCCGCGCGCACCGGTCGAGGCGGCGATTGATGCCGGCAAGGACGTGTTGTTCGACGTTGATTGGCAAGGCGGGCAGCAGATCCGTGGCTCGGCGTTGAAGGATGCTGTGGTCTCGATCTTTATTCTGCCGCCCTCGATCGCTGCGCTGGAGTCGCGATTGATGTCACGCGGGCAGGATAGCGCCGATGTCGTGGCTAGCCGTATGGCGCAGTCCCGCTCCGAGATCAGCCACTGGGCGGAATATGATTACGTTTTGGTAAACGATGATCTGGACCGCGCCGAAAACGAATTGCGCTCGATCCTGATTGCCGAACGTTTGCGTCGCGACCGCAATCCGGGTCTGGTGCCATTTGTACAATCGCTGAACGAAGAATTTGAGGAGCGGCAGTCATGAGCCACATTTACGATATCGACGGACGCACTCCGGCCTTCCCTGCGGATAACGACTATTGGGTCGCCCCGACAGCGGTGCTGGTCGGCGACGTGGTGTTGGAGGGTGGCGCTTCGGTCTGGTTCGGCGCAATTATCCGCGGCGACAACGAACGGATTACAGTCGGGCAGGGCAGCAACGTGCAGGAGAACTCGGTTCTGCATACCGACATGGGCTATCCGCTGACGATTGGTGCGGGTTGCACCGTCGGGCATCGGGCAATGCTGCATGGTTGCACGATTGGCGACAACAGCCTGATCGGCATGGGGGCGACGGTTCTGAACGGGGCCGTCATCGGCAAGAATTGCCTGATCGGAGCCGGTGCGCTGATTACCGAGGGTAAGGTTATTCCCGACGGATCACTGGTGATGGGCGCCCCCGGCAAAGTCGTGCGCGAACTGGATGCGGCGGCAATCGAGGGCTTGGCAAACTCTGCCCTCGGCTATCAGGCGAATATGCGTAAATACCGCGATGGGCTGACGCTTAAAACCTGATCGTCATCTCTGCTTCTGCTTCCTCCATCCGGATTTTACGGCCCAGTTCGGCTGCCAACGTCTTGGAAAGTGGAAACTGTACGCGGGCCGGTGTTATCGTGCGAGGGTACTTTTCGACATCCAAAACATCCCACGCTTCGCAACGCTGCACACGTTTGCCGCGCGCCGTGATAACAAACTGGTCGTCATCGCGCGCAATCGAAATTGTGCCACCAACCGGCAGTGCCGTTTCCGCACAAAGCAGCATCAGGAACAGCAGTTTTACTTCTTCTCGTGGCAACGCTGTTTCGGACAGGTGCCATTGCAAGCCCAGACGGGGCGTCTGCAACATATCTGTTGCGACCGCCGAAATGTCCTCCACGCCGCTCATCGCGCCGAGGGTGGATTGACCGAAACATATTCTAAAAAACCGCAGCTTGTTCTTGGCGTTTTCAACACTATCCGCGATCAACCCGATTTCGGGCATACTGTCCGTTAGCCCCTCCAACAACTCGATGCCATTGCCAATTGCCCCGACGGGGCTTATCAAATCGTGGCAGATTCGCGAGGAAACGAGGGCTTCTATACCTGGTTCCCGCATTAGCAATCACCGGAGGTGGAGATGAACCAGTATCTGGAACCTGGAAATTTTGTCCGGCATCCAACCCAACCCGAGTGGGGTCTTGGGCAGGTGCAGTCGGTGATTGGCGACCGTATTACGGTCAATTTCGAACACACGGGAAAAGTCGTGATCATGGGTTCGCAAATCCTTCTGGAACGTGAGTACATCAAGTAGCTTAGCAAGGCGACCGTTAAAGTAAAGTTAACCGCGCCACACGCAACCGAAAAGATGCGATGTTATATCCGTGCCGAATGCTTGCGCCACCGAGGTAAAAACCTTAGATAGACCGCAGCGACAAACATGTTCATGGCATCTCGCCGGAGGCTTAATCCACATGAAAATGGATATTAACCGTTTCGAAGTCCGGCTTGCGGAATCAGACGAGGACGTCACAGCTGCGCAGCGCTTGCGTTACAAAGTCTTTGTCGAGGAAATGGGGGCCAGCGCTAGCGAGGCCGAGAAAGCTACGCGTCTGGAATGCGATGAATTCGACCCATATTTTGAACATTTACTATTGATTGACAAGCAAGCAGGCGGTGACCCGCTCGATAAAGTCTGTGGCGTTTACCGGCTTATGCGCGGCAGCACAGCACGCGAAGGGATCGGCTTCTACGGTGCATCCGAATATGACCTGAGCAAGTTGGAAAACCTCGACCGCGAGACATTGGAGCTCGGCCGGTCCTGCGTTTCCGAGGAACATCGCGGTGGCTTGGGGATGCACATGCTCTGGAACGGGTTGGGCGATTACGTCAGCGAACATAATATCGGCGTGATGTTCGGCGTTGCCAGCTTCCATTCCGCCGATCCGGCCCCGATTGCCGAAGCTTTGGCCAACCTTTACCACAATCACCTCGCCCCGCCCGAATTGCGTGTAAAAGCCAAAGCCGACAGCTACGCCGAAATGAACACCATGCCCGCCGACCAGATCAACAAACGGCGTGCTTTGCAGCTGACGCCGTCACTTATCAAGGCCTACCTGCGGCTTGGCGGGTTTGTCGGCGAAGGCGCCTATGTTGACCATGATTTCAACACTGTTGACGTCTGCCTGATTATGGACACCCAGAAGATGACCGAAAAATATCGGGCGTTTTACGGGCGGAAGAGGGGCTGACGCGTGGACAGCAGTCACGTCATTATCCCAAAACCTAGGCTGATCCATTGGCCGGGTATCGTTCTGCGCATCGCTGTGATGGCGATCGGCTCGGTCCTGCTAGTATCGCTCTATATCGTCTTCTATGTGATCGAGCTTGTCCTGCCGCGCCTACATGCGACGGCGGAGATTGCCACTCTCTGGGGGCGGCTGGGATTGCTGGTTTCGGGGCTGAAGCTCGAAGTCGTGGGCAAGCACATGAAACACGGCGGGGCCTTGGTGGCGAACCACTCGTCTTGGCTGGATATTTTCACCTTCCATAGCGCGGCGCGCATTGCCTTCGTCTCGAAGGCCGAGGTCCGCAAATGGCCCGTTATAGGTTTTATGGCGCGGGTCACCGGCACGCTGTTCATCGAGCGCAACCCGAGGCTGGCGAAATCGCATCAAACGGCCTTGTTGGAACGTCTCGACCGCGGCGACCAGCTATGTTTTTTCCCCGAAGGCACGACGACGGATGGCCGCCGGATCTTGGAATTCAAATCGACCCTGTTCAGCGTCTTTCATACCCCCGAATTGATAGAACACGTATGGGTCCAACCCGCTACCGCCACCTACTTTGCCCCCGATGGGCAGAGCGCGGATTTCTATGGTTGGTGGGGCGACATGCGGTTCGACTCGCATATATTCGCAGTATTGGCTTATTCGCGCGGCGGCAAAGTGCGGGTCACATTGCATGATCCGGTTAAGGCGAGCGATTTTTCCACCCGTAAAGAACTGGCGCGATATTGTGAAAAAGTGGTGCGGGGAGGGTTCGCCAAGGACCTCGGGGTCGAGGTTAGCGAAGTCTCGCAATAATCGCCTGAAGCGCCGGGATTGGCCCTTCGTCAGCCGACCAGATTTCGGTCCCGACCGTCACGAAATCAACGTAGTCCTTGATCCCGTCAATCGCTTCCATGGTAACGCCGCCTTCGGCCACCACAGGCACTTCGATCATCTCGGTCCACCACTGGAACAGTTCCGCATCTGCAACCGTTCCATCACCAAGCGCGCTACCGCTTATCGGACCGAACGAGATATAATCTGTCCCGATTTCCGCTGCCGTCATGCCGACATGCTTGGAGGTCTCGCAATACGCGCCGACAATCGCATCCACCCCGAGCTCCTCACGCGCATCGCGCACATGGCGCGCACCGTCCGTCAGGTGCACACCGTCGAGACCGTGCGTTTTAACCATGCGGTAATGGTCGTCGATCACGATCGCTACATCACGGGCGTGGCAAATTTCGCGCAGGCGGTCGGCGGCTTGAGAAAGCTCGCGCTCGTCCGTCGTCGACAGGGATATCCGCAGGCAAACCACCGGCACTGTGTCCAGCACCTCGCCAAGGGTGGTGGCGAAAGTAGACAGCTCGAAGCTGGCTGGTGTTGTCAGATAAATCTGCGCGGAATCTGGTTCGGACATATCAGGACCTTCGTCGTGTGTAGGGTGCGTGGTTCCCCACGCACCGCTTGTTTCAAAACTTACCGTTTCAGGATCGAGCGACCGGCATAAACCGCAGATTCGCCGAGTTCTTCCTCGATACGGATAAGCTGGTTATATTTCGCCAGACGATCCGAGCGCGAAAGCGAGCCGGTTTTGATCTGCCCGCAGTTCGTCGCCACAGCCAGATCGGCAATCGTTGTATCTTCGGTCTCGCCGGAACGATGGGACATCACAGATGTATAACGCGCACGGTGCGCCATATCGACAGCGGTCAGCGTTTCGGTCAGCGTGCCGATCTGGTTCACCTTCACAAGAATCGAATTCGCAACACCTTGGTCAATCCCGTCCGCCAGACGCTCAGGGTTGGTTACGAACAGATCGTCGCCAACCAACTGGCAACGATCGCCAACGAGATCGGTCAGGGCTTTCCAGCCTTCCCAGTCGTCCTCGTCCATACCGTCCTCGATCGAGATGATCGGGTAGGCATCGACCAGTGCCGCCAGATAAGCTGCATTTTCAGCCGACGACAGTTTTTTGCCTTCGCCCTTCATGTCGTAAACGCCGTCTTTATAATATTCGGACGACGCACAATCGAGCGCCAGATAAACGTCCTCGCCCGGTTTGTAGCCGGCCTTTTCAATCGACTTCATGATGAAGTCCAGCGCGTCGGTTGTCGAAGAAAGGTTCGGCGCAAAGCCGCCTTCGTCGCCGATACCGGTGTTGTGACCAGCGGCGGATAGCTCTTTCTTCAGGGTGTGGAAAATCTCGGCCCCGATGCGCACCGCGTCGGAAATGCTGTCAGCCGCCACGGGCATAATCATGAATTCCTGAATGTCGATCGGGTTATCGGCATGTTCGCCACCGTTGATGATATTCATCATCGGCACCGGCAATACCCGCGCCGAGGTGCCGCCAATATAACGGTAGAGCGGCTGGCCAACGCAGTCGGCCGCGGCGTGGGCTACTGCCAGCGAAACACCGAGGATCGCATTGGCGCCAAGGCGGGCTTTGTTGGGGGTGCCGTCAAGATCAATCAGGATCGAGTCAACTTCAACCTGCTGGGTCGCGTCCATGCCGACGAGCGCGTCGTAGATCTCGCCGTTGACGCCGTAAACTGCCTTCTGCACGCCTTTGCCGCCATAGCGCGACGCATCGGCATCGCGAAGCTCGACCGCCTCGTGGGCGCCGGTTGATGCGCCCGAAGGCACAGCCGCGCGGCCCATCGAGCCGTCTTCCAGAACCACATCGACTTCGATCGTCGGGTTGCCCCGGCTGTCAAGAATTTCGCGGGCGGTAATATCGAGAATTGCGCTCATGGTTTAACTGTCCTGTTTTTCATCAAGAGTGGGGTCGCGCGTTCTTTACACCTCGAAGAGTGTTCATGAAAGCCTTATGAGGCTTTTCTGGCCCGTTGTTCGCGATAAATCGTAAAAAGACCCGATCCGATGATGATCGCGGTGCCGATCAGGGTCATCGCGTCAAGATTTTCATCAAAAACCAGCACGCCGATGATCATCGCGAATACCAGCCGGATATAGCGGAAGGGCGTCACGACAGCGACTTCGCCAATCCGCATGGCGGCCACGATGGCATAATATCCGAGCGGCCCGACGATTAACACCCCTACGAGCAACGGTAGCAGGTCGAAACTTGGCATTACCGCCGACCCCTCGAACACCATCAACGCCAATCCGGCCGGTGCGATTACACCGAAGCCAAACGCGGATAAAACGGTGCTCGAAACATGGTTCGGAATGGCACGTGTGGCCAGATCACGGATCGACAGCCCGATTACGCCTTGCACTGCGAACAATGAGGCGGGCTCGAACCCGTCAAGACCCGGACGGATGACGATTAACACCCCCACAAAGCCGACTCCGATCGCCACCCAACGCCGCCATCCTACTGCCTGCTTCAGGAATAGTGCGGCGCCAAGGGCGACGGCCAACGGCGTCGCCTGCAAAATTGCCGATGCACTCGAGATTGGTGTCAGGACAACCGCCAACACATAGCCGAGCGTACCGATGATTTCGCCCAGGTTCCGCATCAACACCGCCGGCAACAATAAGTCCCGCGTCCAGAGCTGTTTTCCCGCCCGCTTCGCAATCACCGCGAAGATCAGAAACCCTCCAACCCCGAGGAACACCAGAATCTGTCCGGTGCCCATGCTAACGGCTATCTTCTTGATGAACATATCCTCGACCGCGAAGGCTGCCATTGCGCCCAGCATCATCAGGATACCGATCAGATTGTCCGAAGTCTTGTGTTCCATCATGCACCCGCCAACCGGCGCACGCACCGATGTTAGTCTTTGTTTTTGTCCGAAATAGGAACCCCGTAAAGCTCCAGCTTATGCCCTCGTAACTTATATCCCAGCTTTGCGGCGATCTTCTCCTGCAAAGCCTCGATATCGGGGTCAACGAACTCAATAACCTGTCCGGAGTTGATGTCAATCAGATGATCGTGATGTTCGCGTTCAGCGTCCTCATAGCGGGCACGGCCGTCACCGAATTCCAGACGTTCGAGGATGCCGGTCTCGTCAAATAACTTCACCGTGCGATAGACCGTCGCCAACGAGATTTTGGAGTCCACGGCACTGGCGCGGGCATATAGTTCCTCGACGTCGGGATGATCGGTGGAATCCTCCAGAACCTTCGCGATCACGCGCCGCTGGTCGGTCATACGCAAGCCGGCGCTCTCGCAACGTTCGATGATGGTCTGGTTTACCATGGGAGTTCCGTTTTCAGTTTGCCAAGGTGATAGCGTAAAATCCGGCGTCGGGGAATCGAAAATAGCCGAGATATCGATTTTTCCGGAACCGGTAAAAGAAAAGGCGACCCGTGGGCCGCCCGTTCGAATTCCTGTATTACCAGCTTATTCGCTGGCAGGTGGCGCTGTTGGCGCATCCGTTGCTGATGGCGGTGTAAGAACCGCATCGCCCAGTGTCGGTGTCAGCGTCGGATCAACCGAAGCCGGTGCATCAATGCCAAGGCGGTCCAGAACCGAACCCTCGCCAGCGTTTTTCGCTGCGATAACTGTCAGCGCGAGGCTGGTAATGATGAAACCTGCGGCCAGCATCCATGTCAGCTTGGTCATCGCATTTGCCGCACCGCGACCCGAAACAGCGCCGTCGCCGCCGCTTCCCATGCCCAAGCCACCACCTTCGGAGCGTTGCAACAGAACGGAACCGATCAGCGCTAGCGCTAGAATCAGGTGGATGGATAGGACGATAGTTTCCATAATCGGCGTCTCTTTTCAGGTTATCACAAGTGCGCTCGGCGCAGTCCGGCACCTTCTACATAAGAAGTGCGGGGTTGTCGAATAGAAATCCGCACCGGTCTTCCGCCACGGGGATTACCTGTTGAAATAGTGCTGACGTTGCAATCCCGCAACCGCGCCACGGCAGTTTTGCGCCGGATTCCCGTCATTTGGCAGGTTTTGGCATTGGCAAACGGGGCCACAAGCGGATAGTGTTCGGCCAGCTAAAAATGGAGAATTGAATTGAGCGATACTGATTCCTTTATCGAGGAGGTCTCCGAGGAGGTCCGCCGCGACAAACTCTACCGGTTTTTCAAGAAATACGCCTGGGTGTTTGTTGGTGTCGTTATCCTTATCGTCGGCGGTGCGGCTGTCAGTGAATATCTGAAAGTCCGCGATACTGCCGCTTCACAAGCGGTTGGCGAGGCACTGCTCTCCGCGCAAGAAAATAATGACGCAGCGGGTTTTGCCGCTATCGCNGCCGAGGGTGGNGAAGCCGCAATTCTGGCGAAACTCGATCAGGCGGCGGTTCTGGCGTTCGACGGGCAAACCGGNGCAGCNGCCGCTATTCTTGATGCAATCGCGTCGGATGGCGATGTTCTGCCGCTTTACCGTGACCTTGCCTTGCTGAAATCCGTGATGATCAACGGCGAGAATATGACAGCAGCAGATCTGGACAGCGCCCTCGTTGGCCTGACCTCCGTTGGCGCTCCTTTCCGTCTTCTGGCGATCGAGCAACGCGCGATTGTCAGCCTGCGGAACGGCGATACAGCAGCCGCACTTGCGGACCTGAAAGAAATTTTAGACGATCCAAGTACAACTCAAGACTTGCGTAATCGTACACAAGAGTTGACGATATCTTTGGGCGGAGAACTTTCCGCCCCGCAGTCCGGCAATTAGCTACGCCGGATAAGTAAAGTAATTAGGTTGAACGAGGCATACTAGTATGGGTAATTTACGTGTTTCATTTTCCAAAGCAGGGCGCTTTGGCGGTTTGGCACTGGTTCTCGGCGCATTGGCTGCCTGTGGCGGCAACGACAAACCTCTAACCGGTACGAGATACGCCATTGGCGCCGCCGATGTGGCGACCGCAACCAATCAGGCAGCCGCGATCCGTTTGCCGAATGCGGTTTCGAACGCCGAATGGACGCATATCAACGGTTCTGCCAGCCACAGCTTCGGTCACGCGGCCCTAAGCCAGTCACCTTCCTTGCGTTGGAGCACGGACATAGGGCAGGGCGTTAGCCGCAATGCGCGTATCACCTCCGGCCCGATCACGGCGAACGGTCTTATCTATACCTTGGACGGCGCCAGCCGGATCACAGCCGTAGGCACCGACGGCTCGGTGGTTTG
>JGI24025J20009_10001866_pt1 | contig 15581 bp, 14 predicted proteins | sample Cruoilmetagenom3_FD_20009 | JGI IMG/M metagenome (IMG submission 20009)
ATTGACAAGAATTCGCGAGCATTGGAATGGTTGCTTCATCTTACAATTTGACCGGTGGGCTTATAGCCAATTCCCAAAAAAAGGGTGATCTCACTGGGCGTCGATAATTCTTGGTTAATACAAAGGTGATAGAAGCTTCAATATCAATTCAGAATTTAAACCTAGTGGATCAGGTATTTCCACGAAACAGTGGTTAACTTTTGTCAGATGGAGGTCATTATGGCTATTAATCTTAAATCATATGTCGCAGCTTTGCTTACGACGGTTACATTTCAAACGGCGGAAGCCGCGACACTAAACTACTCGCAAATAACAAGCGTTGAAGAGTTCTTGCAGCACATTGTGGGAAAAAGACTTCATCGAAATAGAAGCTCCTTTTACATCAACGCAGACAGAACAATTACTGGCGTCTATAACGGAAGGCCAATGTCTGGTGTTTGGGAGTGGGATGAAGATAAAAACGCTTTTTGTCTCGACCTGTCAATTCCCAACAGGAGATACAACTGCAAAATTGTAGAGCTTGAAAATGACGGCTCCCAAGCGATGCGCTTCCGCCGCTTTCGACGTTAGAAAAGCGGTATTAAGTTTAGATAAATTATGGGCTCTACGATGAATACCCCGAGTCGTGTGTACCATACAAGTATTGGTCGTCGGTTTGTGCATCGGCAGCGAACGACCACTCTACACCCATTTTACCCCTCCCTCCGATCAGATTCTAATAACCATGCAGCGACCCGTTGAATTCGCACCGCTTTGCCGACATTGGCCCGATTGAAATACTGCACAATCGACGAATGACCGCTTTGGTGGCACATTACAGCGCAGCTAGTTACGCGCAAGGGACGGCTTTGGGCCGGAAGCGGCCATGGTAGCTGTGAGCGAGTTTGACAATATTATGTTTGATTGTGGCGGCCAAAGGGATTGCACCCGTAACAGATTTGAAGGCGGTCAATTGACGGTCGAACTTGTCAAAACTTTTGACAAGACAGAATCGCGGCACGCCCAATGTAAGCTCGTACTAGAGTGTGATAGAGTGGCTACTATACGGCTACTAGAATACAAACTACGCCAGGGTAATTGTTCGCATATACATCTAACATCATGATATTATACAATTAAATGGTGCCTCCACACGGACTCGAACCGCGGACCTACTGATTACAAGTTAGTTTCTCAAGATTGCCTCCATTTTCTCTGCGGGAAGCCGGCTATTTTCGGATTTGGTGCAAATTTGGTGCAACAAGCCTCCGGAACTGGTGGCAATGCATGACAGCCAGCATCGCCAATGGGAATTGTAATTATTAATAATCAATCACTTAGAGTTACAGCATATCCTCAGTAGTCCGTATGCTCATTACTTTTAATCAGTAGGTCTCGGGTTCGGATCCCGACCGGCTCACCAAATTATACTTTCATTGCTATAGCTTACAGCCTCTTTTTGGGCCCGCCATTCCCTCTTTCTACATTGGGGGTGCAATCCGGAAGTTCTAAGAACAGATTCGCACCGTTGCAAAAGGAACACCCTGTGATTGCAGGAATGAAGCGACCCGGTTTTCGACTGCGCTGGTTTTGGCCTCATAGCGCAAATCCGGCTGTCGTTGCTGGCCTGTGTATGCTAGGGGTGGGCGAACGGAATTATCCATTTATACAAGCATCCGAGAAGTTGAATGCGGCAGGTGATACAAGTGAGGTTAGCAGTTAGAGGTATTGCACCTTGAAGACCTACACGAAAATCGCTGTGGTCGCGATTCTATTCAGTCTGACTTCGGTTGCCTCCTATTTTGTTCTTGTGCAGTATTTTTCCAGACAGGAAGCTACGCAAACCAAGAAAAATGCGGCCTTTTTCGCCAATACGATTGATGATGCACTACTTCGCTTGTGGCATCTACCGTTTGTAATTTCGAAAAATGAAATCGTGGTTGAAGCGCTTGAGAGGAGCAACGGGGCGGCGCTTGATCCGCTTTTAAAGCAGTTTTCGGACAGTGCGGGCGCAGATCACATTTTTCTGATGGACATCAACGGTAAAACGGTTTCCGCTTCGAACTATCAAAGCGAAGATAGTTTTGTTGGAAATCTCTATACATTTCGGCCCTATTTCAGAGATGCACTGCTGGGAGAGACCGGCCATTTCTTTGCCATCGGGGCCACCACCGGTGAGCCGGGGTATTTTGTATCTGCGCCGGTGCGGGACCGGCAAGGCAATATCTTTGGGGTTGTCGTGGTCAAAACCGGCTTGGATGCCCTAAACCGTGCCTGGCGGGATTCCGGTGCGCGGATTTTGGTTAGCAGTGCTGATGGCGTTGTATTGCTGGCATCAAACAGCGATGATCAGTTTGGAGTGCTCCAACCGCTGAGCCCTTATGCCCGCAAAAACCTGGAGAATTTCCAACAATTTGGGGGGCGCCCGCTGGAGGCGCTCGACTGGCAAACCGGTAAGAATGGGTGGGCGACACTGGACGGAGCCGATTACGTGCTCGCGGAGGCAAAAATCCGGCAAGAGGACTGGACTCTGCATTTGCTATCAAACCTTTCGGGCATAAGGCAGCGTGCGGCGCTGGCTGCTGTCGGGCTTCTGGCACTGTTGCTTGGGGCCACTGTCGCGGTTACCGGTTTTCGCTCAACCCGNTTAAANCTNGCCCTTGGAAAATCCGACGCGGACCGNATGCAGCTAACCCGNGAGATNGCGGTCCGGCGCGCGGCAGAAGCAGATCTGCNGACCGCGCAAGGGGAACTGGAACGCAATAGCCGATTGGCGGCNTTGGGGCAATTGTCGGCCTCGATTACGCATGAGCTCGGGCAGCCGATCTCGGCNATGCGNAACCATCTGGTGGCTGAGGAAATTGCCAGCAATGCAGCGCCGGGCAGTCTCAACCCACAGCTAACCCAGCTGGTAGAGCGGATGCAAAATATCAACAATCAACTCCGGTTTTTTGCAACACCGCGAGTTGAAGAAAGTTCGGTCTTTGACCTGCGAAAGGCCAGTGATGCCGCGATCGACCTTGTGGCACACGGGGTAAAAGCGGTACAGGCTACGCTCAAAACCCGCTATGCCGAGGAACCGGTTTTAGTATCGGGGAACCAACAGCGGGTCGAACAAGTGCTTGTCAATTTACTGCGCAACGCGATTGATGCAGTCGAGGGGGTGCAGCCTAGAACCATATCTGTATCGGTTGAGTGCCGCGAGGGCCAAGCGTGTGTGCAGGTCAGCGATTCCGGCCACGGGCTTGGCGGTCGTAGCTTAGACAACCTTCAGGAACCATTTGTAACCACAAAACCGTCAGGGCAAGGTATGGGCTTGGGCTTGTCGATCTCGGTGCAAATTGCCAAAGACATGAATGGGCGGATTGAGGCAGCTGATGGCAAAACCGGTGGTGCGGTGTTTACCCTGTGGTTGCCCTGTGCGGAGGATCGAAAGTGAATAAACCTGCGTTTAAGATATTGCTGGTTGACGATGATCGCGAAATGCGGGCCTCGCTGGAGCACCTGCTTGGGCGTGCCGGCTGGAAGGTTGAGGCCTTTGCCGATGCCCGAATTGCCCTGACCCGCCTCGCTGATTTGGCACCAGATGTCATCCTTTCAGATGTTCGTATGCCGGGGATGACCGGGCTTGAACTGCTGGCAGCGCTGGATAAGAACAATGCCCCGCCGCTGGTTCTGATCTCGGCCCATGGTGATATTTCCATGGCGGTGCAGGCCATGCAGGACGGGGCTTATTCTTTTCTGGAAAAGCCTTTTGACCCACGGCAATTGTTGCGGGTCTTGCAACATGCCGCTGAAAATCACCGGTTGCTGGCGAGCACGAAACGCCTGCGCAAACAGCTGGCGCAACTGTCAGGGATTGACCGGGTTCTGCTCGGACCCAGCCCGGCTATGACCAACCTGCGCAACGAGGTTTTCGAAATTGCCGACACGCAGCACACGGTTTTGATACAAGGCGAAACCGGCACCGGAAAAGAACTGATCGCCCGCGCCCTGCATTCAATGAGCCCCCGTTGTGACCATGAATTTATCGCCGTCAACTGTGCCAACATGTCCTCTAAATCCATGGATCTACAGATGTTTGGCACCACAGACGGGCCGCTCGGGTTTTTCCGCAAGGCGGAGGGAGGCACGGTTTTTCTGGATGAAATAGCGGCGTTTCCGGTTGAGGCGCAAGCCAAGCTATTGCGCGTTTTGGAGACCGGAGAGGTGATACCCGTTGGGTCAGACCAAGTGACTTTTGTCAATGTCCGGGTTATTGCCGCCTCCAATGAGAACCTTGAGGCCAAGGTTAAGAACGGTGGATTTCGAGCTGATTTCCTCTTTAGACTGAACACCTTTCAGATAGACCTGCCAGCCCTGAAGACCCGGGGCGAGGATGTGATTATCATCTTCCAGCATTTTCTGGCCCAGGCTGCGCAGACCTATGAAATTGAGCCGCCAGATTTGACAGCGGCGGACACCGCGGCGCTGTTGTCTTATGAATGGCCGGGCAATGTGCGCGAATTGCGCCATGTAGCCGAGCGCCGGGTGCTGGCGGCACGCCGTGGTGGCGGCTCGGTTCCGGCAGCTATGCGGCTAGAGGAAGGCGAGCACGATGTGCCTGAAACTTTGCGCGAAGCCATCGCCGCTTTTGAGCGCACCCTGATCTGCAAATCCATTTATACACATTCAGGCCGCATGGATGCGGTTGCCGAAGCGCTCGGCATTGGCCGAAGAACCCTGAATGACAAGATCGTCAAACTGGGGATCGATAAGGAAATATTGCTCCCTGAATAGCGCGCGGATATCCGCATGGCGATTTGACCGTAGCTTGCGGTTTTCTTCATAGGCGGGGTTTTTCGAGCGTTTTAGGTTCCAGAGCATCTTGGTCCGACTCATCGGACCGGTTCTCTGGGAGGAAAAAATGAATATATTCAAATCGGCTGCGGCGTCAGCTATGGCAGCATCTCTATCCTTGGCGGCTCCGGCCCAAGCTGAAGAGGCCAATTACATTCTGGCAACCGCTTCAACTGGCGGCACCTATTATCCAGTCGGCGTGGCGCTGGCGACTCTGGTCAAGGTGAAATTACAACCGCGTGAGAAAATTGGCATGGCGGCGATCAGCTCGGCAGGTTCGGGTGAAAACGTTCGCTTGCTGCGCGAGGGTGAGGCGCAGTTTGGCATTATGCAGGGGCTGTATGGTTATTACGCGGCCACGGGCACCGGCCCGCTGGCAGAGGTTGGCCCACAGGAAGGTCTGCGCTCGGTTACAATGCTGTGGCAGAATGTGGAACAGTTTGTTGTGGCATCGGATGCTGCCGAAACCGGCACAGTGGCTGATCTTGTTGCGCTAACAGGGCAAAGCATGGCTTTGGGCAAGCAAAACTCAGGCACGATTGGTTCCAACGCGGCATTGCTTGATGGCCTCGGGGTGGATATCAACACCGACTATACATTGGTGCATGGCGGATACGGCCCCTCGGCCGAAGCTTTGCAGAACGGTCAGGTGCGTGGCGTGGGCATCCCCGCTGGCGTTCCAACCGGTGCCATCAGCCAGCTTTTTGCGGCATCGGGTGAGGATGTAACCCTGCTGAACTTCACCGAAGAACAGGCAGTCGCCGCCGATGGTGGGCGCGGGTTGTGGACACCCTTTACCATTGAGGCTGGTACTTATCCCGGTCAGGATGCTGACATTAACACCATTGCACAGCCAAACTTTTTGGCGACCAGTGCGGATGTGTCAGAGGAAAATGTCTATCTGATCACCAAGACCATCTATGAAAACCTGCCCTTCCTGCAGGCGATTCATCCGGCAACCAAAGCCATGATGATCGAACGCGCTATTGCGGGTCTGCCCCTGCCTCTGCACCCCGGTGCGGCGCGGTACTACGCTGAAGTCGGCGTTGATATCCCCGAAACCCTGATCGCCAACTGATCAGGTTCAACCACACCTGACCCGGGCTTTCCGGGTCAGGGCATTATTTCGAGGGGCAAAAATGACCGATTCCAGCCAACAGTCTGATGACATGTTAACACGCGCCACCCATGGCCGTGTTACAATCCTAGTGACGGCGTTTTCCGCTCTATTTGCCCTTGCTCACCTCTATAACGCGCTGTTTCCGGTGGTGTCCGAGTTCCAGCGCAATGCCATCCATTTTGCCGGCTTTGCCTTTTTGGCGGCCTTCTTTTATCCGCTATTTGTGGGGCGCACCAAATCCCGCAAGTTGCTGATCTTTGATCTGGTCTTTGGCGCGTTGATCGCAATTTCAGCGGCGTATCTGTCGATGGCAGAAAACGCGATTTATGCGCGCGGGGTCAAGCTGTCATGGCTTGATTGGCTCGCCACCGGCATTTGCATTATTGGGGCCATTGACCTGACAAGGCGGCTCACCGGTTGGGTAATTCCGGTATTGATCGTTTTGGCAATTACCTATGTCGGTTTCTGGGGGCAGTTCATCGGAGGGGTGTTTTCGTTCCCCGGCCTTTCATGGGAATCCGTCGCGTTTCGCTCGATCTTTGGAGATGACGCAATGTTTGGCACCATTGCCCGGATTTCCTCTACTTATGTATTCCTGTTTATCATTTTTGGCGCCTTTCTTTTGCGCTCGGGTGCGGGGGATTTCATCATTGATCTGGCGCGCGTGGTGGCTGGTAAAATGGTGGGCGGGCCGGGGTTGGTTGCGGTCATATCCTCGGGGCTGACCGGCACGATTTCCGGCTCGGCTGTGGCCAACACGGCCTCAACCGGTGTCATCACCATCCCGCTGATGAAACGCGCCGGTTTTTCCGCTCGATTTGCTGGCGGGGTCGAGGCCGCGTCCTCGACAGGAGGGCAAATAATGCCGCCGATCATGGGGGCCGGTGCCTTTGTCATGGCCAGCTTCACCCAAATTCCCTACGAGACCATCGTGGCCGTAGCCGCCTTGCCCGCCCTGCTTTATTTTCTGTCCGTCGCATTTTTTGTGCGGATTGAGGCCAAACGCCTGAACCTGCAACCGATGGAAGCCAGTAGCCAGACCCTCGGAGCGGCTTTCCGCAAGGGTGGGGCCAGCTTTGTGCTGCCGATCGGCCTGCTCATTGGCTTGCTGGTCTCCGGTTTTACCCCGACCTATGCGGCAGTGATCGGTATTGCTGCCGTCATTGCCTCCAGCTGGCTAACGCAAAACCGCATGGGGCCGCGTGCCGTGGTTGAGGCGCTGGCGCTTGGCACCAAAAACATGGTGCTAACAGCGGTGTTGCTCTGCGCCGTTGGGCTGGTTGTGAACGTGATAACCACAGCGGGTGTCGGCAATACTTTCAGCCTGATGATCGCCAGCTGGTCAGGGGGCAATATTCTGATTGCCCTCACATTGGTGGCATTGGCGAGCCTCATTCTAGGCATGGGCCTGCCGGTTACGGCGTCCTATATCGTGCTGGCAACCCTGTCAGCCCCCGCGCTGGCCGGGATGATCTCCGACAGGTTTGTGATTGACGCATTGGCAGATGGCAGCCTCTCCGAAGCTGCCAAGGCAATTTTGATGCTGGGTGTGCCGGAAGCGATGGATTTGCTGACCGGTGACATAACCCGCGCACAGGCCAGCACGCTGATCAGCAGCCTGCCATTGGAAATTGCCGCCCCGCTACGCGACCTTATGGTCCCGGCCGAGGCCACGCTGGCGGCCCTGCTTTCAGCCCATATGATCATCTTCTGGCTCAGTCAGGATAGCAACGTCACACCGCCCGTGGCTCTCGCCTCGTTTACCGCAGCCGCCATAGCCAAAGCCCCCGCCATGGCGACGGCAGTAACCTCGTGGAAGCTGGCAAAGGGCTTGTATATCGTGCCTGTTCTTTTCGCTTATACCCCGCTTTTATCCGGAGACTGGGGTGCCATGCTCACCGTATTCGGCTTTGCTGTGGTTGGCATTTACGGCATTGCAGCAGCGTTTCAGGGCTGTATGGAGAATCCATTTGGGGTCGCCATCCGGAAACTTGCCTTTATTGGCGGCGTTGCATGCTTATGGCCCACTGACATTCGCATCCAGATCGCCGGAAGTGCCATCGTCATCATTCTTTTCGTTCTGAATATTCGCGGCATTGGCACGCTGACAACTCCGATTGAGCAAGAAGAGGGGATAGAATCCAGCGTTTAACCCAAGGGTTGCCAAGGGTCGCTCGGGTTCATACCCCGCCTATTTCACGGATTGTTTCCACAACGCGGCTTACCCCGCTCCGGTTCTTAAGCGCGGCAAATACAGTGGGGAGCCCCCCGCGCATTTTTTTTGCATCGCGATCCATCACCCCAAGATCGGCACCCACATAGGGGGCCAGATCGGTCTTGTTGATGACAAGGATATCCGAACGGGTAATGGCCGGGCCGCCTTTGCGGGGGATTTCCTCGCCCGCAGCGACATCAATAACATAAACGGTGAGATCTGCCAGTTCAGGGCTGAAGGTTGCCGACAGGTTATCACCGCCGCTTTCGATCAGAATGATTTCAAGGTCTGGATGCCGTGTATTCAGATCGGCGATAGCCGCAAGGTTGATCGAGGCATCCTCTCGAATGGCCGTATGCGGGCACCCGCCGGTTTCAACCCCAACGACCCTGTCCGACGGTAAAATTTGCATACGCATCAGCGCTTCGGCATCTTCTTGCGTGTAAATGTCGTTGGTGATTACGGCGATGGAATGAGTGCTGCGAAACACTTCAGAGAGCGCCGCAGTCAGTGTCGTTTTTCCGGCGCCGACAGGGCCGCCAATGCCGATACGTAACGGGCCGTTTGGGCTACTCATGTGCGGAATATCCTTGAATATTGGGTTTCGTGTTGCATCGAGGCGATGTCGATCAGGAAGGAGGTGGAGGAAAGCATAGTTAGGTTTCCGGTTTCGGCCTGCTCGGCAACCTGCTCACAGGTTGGTGTTAACGCGCGCAAAATCTGCTGGCCCTCGGTTTGGCCAACGGGCATCAGGCGTTGGCTCGCTGCCACTAGATTGGAAACAAAAGCAAAGAGATACATTTTGATCGTCAAGTGCAGGGGCAAATCCTGCAAAGCGGCCGCGCGCCCCAACGCCACCGGATAGGTTAAACCGTGAAGTTCGGCGCCCGAGATCGCTGCGGTAACGGCACAAAAAGCTTCTCCCTGCTGGGTGCTCTCAAAGAGGCGCTCTTTTGAGGGAGCAAAGGCCCGCGCGGTTGCGTCAATCTCGGTCAATTTGTCTACGTGGCCAGCGCGGTAGGCCGCTGCAATAAACAGCGCATCGGAAAAGCCAGCGCCGTGTTTAAGCACATCTTCCAGCCATTCCGTGAGGCTGCTCGCATCCCGCAACCATCCTTTATCAACCGCCGCCTCCAAGCCGTGGCTGTACGCAAAAGAGCCTACCGGATAAGCTGGCGAGAGCCACTGGTTTAGGGTCAGAATTTGGGTGTCAGTGGGCATGGGCGTGGGTGCGGCCATGTCCGTAGGCGCCGCCCTCCGGTGTAAAAGGTTCGCTTACCTCGCGCAGGGTTGCGCCCAGTTTTTGCAACATGTCCCGCATAACGTGATCGCGCTGAATCAACAGGCGGTCAGCCTCGATTTGACAGGGCATATGCCGGTTGCCAATGTGCCAGGCCAGGCGCGTCAGGTCTCCGGTCACCTCCATCAAACTCTCAGCTGCGGCGCAGACCTCGATCAAGCGGCCGTCTTCGAGTTCAAACGCATCGCCATGGTTGAGCGAAGTGGTGTGCTCGAGATCGACCAAAAAGCGCTCCCCCCGCGCGGTAGTTAGCACTTTGCGGCGGAAAAACCGCCCCTCGTAGTCAAGCGTGACCTGATCGCTGGCCTTGGGGTGGCCGTCTACACGGATGACTTTGTGGCAGGCAGGAAGTTGCATGGCCATTCCTTCAAAACATAAAATACCGTTGCGCCATGGGCAGCACTTCAGCAGGTTGGCAGGTCAACAATTCCCCATCGGCACGGACCTCGTAAGTTTCCGGATTGACCTCCATCACGGGTGTCGCATCATTAAGAATTAAGTCTTTTTTGCCAATGCCACGGGTGTTTTTGACAGCAACCGTCTGCTTGGCAAGGCCGAGGCTTTCGCCGATCCCCGCCTCCTGTGCGGCTGCACTTACAAACGTCACCGCCGAGTTTTCAACCGAGCGCCCGAACGCGCCGAACATCGGGCGGGAATAAACGGGTTGTGGCGTGGGGATAGAGGCATTCGGGTCACCCATTTGGGCCATGGCAATGGTGCCGCTTAGCAAAACCATCTCGGGCTTCACCCCGAAAAAGGCCGGGTTCCACAATACCAGATCGGCGCGTTTACCTTCCGCAATCGAGCCGATTTCGCTCGATATCCCGTGCGCGATGGCGGGGTTGATTGTGTATTTGGCAATATAGCGGCGTACGCGGAAGTTGTCGTTATCGCCCGTTTCCTCGGGGAGCTTGCCGCGCTGTTTCTTCATCTTGTCGGCTGTCTGCCAAGTGCGGATCAGCACTTCGCCAACCCGCCCCATGGCTTGGCTGTCAGACGCGATAATGGAAAACGCGCCCATGTCATGCAAAATATCCTCTGCGGCGATGGTTTCCCGCCGGATGCGGCTTTCGGCAAAGGCCACATCTTCGGGGATGGATTTATCCAGATGGTGGCAAACCATCAGCATGTCGAGGTGCTCTTCGAGTGTATTCACGGTAAAAGGCCGCGTTGGGTTGGTAGAAGAAGGCAAAACATGTTCTTCCCCGCAAATTTTGATGATATCGGGAGCGTGCCCACCGCCTGCGCCTTCGGTATGAAAGGCGTGAATGGTCCGGCCCTTCATGGCCTTCACAGTATGCTCGACAAAGCCGCTTTCATTGAGGGTATCTGTATGGATCATCACCTGCACGTCCATGGCATCAGCCACGGAAAGACAGCAATCAATCGCAGCGGGCGTGGTGCCCCAGTCCTCGTGCAGCTTTAGGGCGCAGGCTCCGCCAAGCACCTGTTCCTCAAGCGCGGCGGGTAAGCTGGCATTGCCTTTGCCGGCAAAGGCGAGGTTCATGGGAAAGGCATCTGCCGCTTGCAGCATCCGCCCTATGTGCCACGGCCCCGGCGTGCAGGTTGTGGCCAGCGTACCATGCGCGGGGCCGGTGCCGCCGCCGAGCATGGTGGTCAGGCCGGAATGGAGGGCATCTTCGATCTGCTGGGGGCAGATAAAATGGATATGGCTGTCAAACCCGCCAGCGGTGAGGATTCGACCCTCGCCCGCAATCGCCTCGGTTCCCGGGCCAATAATAATATCGACACCGGGCTGGGTGTCGGGGTTTCCAGCCTTGCCGATTTTGTGAATTCGCCCGTTTTTCAGGCCGACATCGGCTTTGTATATACCTAAATGATCCACGATCAACGCATTGGTTATAACGGTGTCTACCGCACCCTCAGCCCGCGTGACCTGAGATTGCCCCATTCCGTCCCGAACAACTTTACCCCCCCCGAATTTAACTTCCTCACCATAGGCGGTGAGGTCTCGTTCGACCTCGATAATCAGGTCGGTATCGGCAAGGCGGACTTTATCACCGGTGGTCGGGCCAAACATGGCAGCGTAGTCGGCGCGTTTGATTTGAGTGGGCATCAGAGGGCTCCCATGATTTGTTGGTTGAAACCATATATTTTGCGGTCTCCGCCAATGGGAATGAGCTGCACTTCCCGCCGTTGCCCCGGTTCAAACCGCACGGCTGTGCCTGCGGCGATATCAAGGCGCATACCCCGCGCGGCTTCTCTATCAAAGTTCAGGGACGGGTTGGCCTCGCCAAAGTGATAATGCGAGCCAACCTGAACCGGCCGGTCGCCCTGATTGGCGACCATCAGCGTTATCGCTTCCTGACCCGCGTTCAGAGTCAGGCTGCCATNTTTGGGAAATACTTCACCGGGGATCATGTGAGCGCTCCTTCGCGGATGGGGTTATGAACCGTGACAAGCTTGGTGCCGTCAGGAAAGGTGGCTTCGACTTGCACATCATGGATCATTTCGGGCACGCCCTCCATGCATTGCGCGCGCGTAACCACATGAGCCCCCGCTTCCATCATATCGGCAACCGAGCGGCCATCGCGGGCGCCTTCCACCACAGCGTCGGTTATCAGCGCGATCGCTTCGGGATGGTTGAGTTTTACGCCGCGCTGCAAGCGCTTGCGGGCCACTTCCGCCGCCATAGCGATCAGCAATTTGTCTTTTTCACGGGGGGTTAGGTTCATGTTAGCTCATCCAGCATTTTGGTAAGTGTTGGTGTGTCAAAAGGTTTAATATCGGGATCAGATGCTTGCGCAATTCAAAACTGTCGGGGGCCAGCATACGCACCACCAATACATTTGGCTGAAGCAAGCTTGCGCCGCCATGCTCGGGTAACAATTGGCGAACGGGTTTTAGCCATGTTTCAGCATCATTTGAAACGTAAACCAAAGTGGCAATAGCGCGGGCATTTGAGGCAATATGGGGTCGGTCCAGCAATTTTTGAGCATCGCCCTCTAGGGTCATGGCATCCAGAAACAGCGGAACGCCATCCTGCCATATATCAATCCTGTCGCGAAAGTGGATATTGCCTAGGGTCTCTCCCATTTCTGTTCGCCCAAAAACCAGAGGCTCAACAATCAGCGCGCTGGCACCGACCGCCAGATTAACCCGCAAAGAGCGTTTGAAATTGCAACCTTCAAACAGGATGGTTTCTTGTGGTAACCAGTTCACGCGGGCGTTATCCGCGGCTTTTATCTGTGTCGCCATGTGGCCCGTTTCGAAGCTGCTGGCCTTATATGCGCGCTCGGCCGCCTGACTTGTCAGCGTCAATGCGCAGCCTTCACCGGCTTCGGCTGAAACCGAAAAACAATCTCCGCCCGTTATACCGCCCGCCGTATTCACCAGAACAGCCTCCACCGCTTCGCTGCATGGCCGAGGAAACAAACACCTGAGCGAGCCCGACTGACGCAGGTTTTGAAGCCGCGAAACCGATTCCGCCGCTTGCACAGACAGGGCAACTGCCCCGCGTGCCCGTGGCACCAAAGCAACAGAACTGTTGCTCTCGGTGGAAACTGCTAGTGAAATGCCGTTCTCCCAAGTCAGAATATTTCAGAAGATATGACGGGGATTAGCTGTGAACGCTCGAAAATTCGACTTTGCTTTTGTCTAAAAAAATCAAATGCCTAAAATATAGGCATTGATATCGAGGGTGATCAAAATATAGCCATTTACGATCATTGGCTTTGAATAAATCGGGGATTGGATTGTTATTCCCGCCCGGATGGAGAATCACTTTGCCTGCTCGTAGAGATAAAAATCTTGGAAAATCGGGTGTGTGACGATCAGACGACTTGGAACTCATACAGATCGCCACACTGGTGCAACATGAAGTTGCGGAGCAACGGTAAGGGAAATTGTGTTTGATCGCAAGAGACCCGACATCGCCCTCCGCGAGGAGAATTAGATGACTTTTCTTAAAACCACGTTGGCAGCAACCACTGCGTTGGCTGCTTTGGCCGTTTCCGCGCAAGCTGCTGATTGCCCGATCAAAGTTGGTGTTTTGCACTCGCTATCCGGAACCATGGCGATTTCTGAAACCACGCTCAAAGACACCATGCTGATGCTGATCGAACAGCAAAACGCAGCCGGTGGCGTGCTTGGCTGCGAATTGGAAGCCGTTGTGGTTGACCCCGCTTCTGACTGGCCGCTTTTCGCCGAAAAGGCGCGGGAACTGCTGAGCGTGCATGAAGTGGATGTGATCTTTGGCAACTGGACCAGCGTGAGCCGCAAATCGGTTTTGCCGGTGATCGAAGAACTGAACGGCTTGCTGTTCTACCCCGTACAATACGAGGGCGAAGAAAGCTCGCGTAATGTGTTTTATACGGGTGCTGCGCCAAACCAGCAAGCCATTCCGGCCACAGATTACTTCCTTGAGGAACTGGGCGTGGAGCGGTTTGCGCTACTTGGCACGGACTATGTATATCCGCGCACAACCAACAATATTCTGGAAAGCTATCTGCAATCAAAAGGCATTGCCGAAGACGATATCTTTGTGAACTACACCCCGTTTGGTCATAGCGACTGGTCGACCATTGTCGCTGACGTTGTGGCACTGGCAGCGGATGGCAAAAAAGTTGGCGTGATCTCGACCATCAATGGGGACGCAAATATCGGGTTCTACAAAGAACTGGCAGCCGCAGGCATTTCAGCTGACGATATTCCGGTTGTGGCTTTCTCGGTCGGTGAAGAAGAGCTGTCCGGTCTCGACACATCAAACCTTGTCGGGCATCTGGCGGCATGGAACTACTTCCAGTCAGCGGATTCCGAAGCCAATGTTGCCTGGATCGACGCCTGGAAAGCCCGCATGGGGGAAGAGCGCGTCACCAACGACCCGATGGAGGCCCACTATATCGGCTTCAATATGTGGGTAAACGCGGCAACCGCAGCGGAAACCACCGATGTGGATGCGGTGCGCACCGCCATGTATGGCCAGGAATTCCCGAACCTGACCGGTGGCACAGCCGTGATGTTACCAAACCACCACCTGGCAAAGCCGGTTCTGATTGGCGAAATTCAGGAAGACGGCCAGTTTGATATTATCAGCCAGACCGAAGAAGTTCCCGGCGATGCATGGACAGATTATCTGCCTGAAAGCGCGGTTCTTGTGTCGGACTGGCAGGAACTGGGTTGCGGTATGTATAACACCGAAACCTCAAACTGCGTTCAAATCAAGTCGAACTACTAAGAAAACAAACCGGAGGGGGCTCGTCTCCCTCCGGGATTTGAGGTTTGTGTACTATGAGAATTTCATTTCTGACCGTTCTGTTTGTGGCGATTTCAGCTTTTGCCTCTTGGGCGCAGAACGCGACTATGCAAACCGTGTTGCAGGAAAACCGCGAACTGATCGTTGAAAGTTCGCGCCGGACAATCGAGCCAGCCATTAACGCGGTGGCCGATAGCGGCCTGACCCAAGCTCAGGAAGTTCTCGAAATCTGGCAAGCCAAAGAAATCTGGCTGCGCGAAAGCGACGGGCTGTTTTTTCGCGGCGAGCGGATCGACTCCAATACTTATCGTCTTTACGACCTTGATAGCGGCGAAATTGTGGGTGAGGTTGCTAAAAGCGGGCTCAAACAGATCAAACCCAATAGCGGCATCCGCGCGCTGATCGCTACAGCGCTGGTCAGGTTTCAATTACTCGACCCGGATATCGAGCGGCGGCGAGATGCGGTTTCCGCGATCGAGCGAGCACCCGAGGCCGATCTTCTACCACCTCTGCGGGCTTCAATCAAAGATGAGCTGGACGCCGACCTCAAAGCGCAAAAAACCCGTCTCGAAACCCTGCTGACAATTGCCTACGACCCAAACGAAGCCTTGCGGCTTGATGCCATTCATCTCATGTCCACCGATCTGGGGCTGGATGTCCGCGCCACGCTAAACCCGTTGGTCACCGCCGAATTGCAGATCCTGCAGGGTGACCTTCCCGAAGGCCTGAATGTTGCTCGAGAACTGAATCCCGGTACTGAACCCCTTTCCGTTAAAGATGCCTATGCCCTTTTGGTAGAAAACGGACATGCCCCGCCGGTTATCAGTGCGCAAGATGTGCGCGTAGCGCTAGTCGCGCACATTCAGGATGGACAGGTAGGCGGCTTTGCCGTCAGCGAGCTCGACAGCCAAGA
>JGI24025J20009_10001867_pt1 | contig 15578 bp, 16 predicted proteins | sample Cruoilmetagenom3_FD_20009 | JGI IMG/M metagenome (IMG submission 20009)
TGCATCAAATGCCCGAAATTTCCTGATTGCGATGAGATTGCAATGACGAAGCGGCTGTAGCTGTGGTGGGAGCGGGGCAGATTGACCTGCCCCGATATTCGGAAATACAAATATTTATAACAAATCTGTCTAATTACATGGATGTGACTGGATATGCAGGTTAAATCAATAGAACTTCGACTTTCTGAGGATCTATATATGAAAATCGGGGCTGTGGCGAGCGAACACTTTGAAACCGAGCAGAAGTATATGCAAAACGTGATTTCAGATTCGGTCAGGGAAGAACTCGAATTAAAGGACGTGAAGCGACAGATAGCATCCAAATACGCAGAAGGCAAGATAAGTTACGAGTCTTTAAAGGCATTACTCGGATCAAAAGAGGCAGAACGTCTCAAAGTATATAAAGAAACAATATTAGAGTCTTTTCTGGAAGCTGATGAAGTTGCAAAGGGGCTAACTGCGTGATCACCATATCGGCGGACACCAGTGCGCTAATCTCGCTTGAAATAAAAGGGCTCGTTGGTCTGGCTTCGAAATTCGTCCGATTTGTCATTCCGGCAACGGTTTATGAAGAACTGGGCGACATTGCCAGGTTCGAGGATGTGCATGGCACGTCTGCAACAGATCTTTTGGGATTGGTCAGAAGCGGAGTCATTACGGTACAATCGGCGTCCGCGATGCCAGAGCATCTGAAAAACATCGACATCGGTGAAGCTGAGATTTTGTCGTTGGTGGCATCGCGCAACTGTGACTATATCATTACCGATGACGTCAGGGCGCTACCATACATGAGATCTGTTGCGGATGTGAAGGTGCTGACGTCGGCTTTTGTTATACGTTTGCTGTACGATGTTGGCAGTTTATCCCGCGAAGATGCTTTAAACTCGGTAAAAGAGATCGCCATATCCCGAGATTGGTATGGGGGAGTTCTTGAGGTCATTGCGTATAAATATTTTAACGATGAATCTTAACACGACCGGACGCAGTTGTTTCTGGTAATTGCGGCACTGATGGGGGTAGGAGTGGCGGGATCGAGGCAGGTTGACCCGCGCCGGTCATGCATCTTATTTATATCACTACAGGTCACAAGTATCTGCATGGAAGAACCATCTCAAACTGATCTCTCAGAGATGTACCACAACACCGAAAGTATCATCAACTCGATAGTGGGTGAGGTTGGCAAGGTCATCGTCGGTCAGAAGGACGCTCTGGAACATCTGCTGATATCATTGCTCTCCAACGGACATGCGCTTATCGAGAGTTATCCGGGTCTTGGAAAGACGCTCATGATCAACACCGTATCAAGGGCGATGGATCTCTCATTCAACCGGATCCAGTGCACGCCTGACCTGATGCCGTCTGATATCACAGGTACTATGATCGTGGAGGAGCATGCCGGAGAGAAGCGGTTCCGATTCGAACGTGGTCCGGTCTTCTCAAACATCGTGCTTGCGGACGAGATCAACCGTGCATCCCCAAAGACCCAGAGCGCGTTTCTCGAGTCGATGCAGGAGAAGCAGATCACCGCTGGAAACGAGACCTACAAACTGGATGCTCCGTTCTTCGTTCTTGCAACCCAGAACCCAATCGAGATGGAAGGGACGTTCCCGCTGCCAGAAGCCCAGCTCGACAGATTTTTGATGAAGATACTGATGAATTATCCGTCTTTTGATGAGGAGCGCACCATCGTGGATCGGTACACATCCGTATCCGAACCGAGTGTGAACCGTGTCATCGACAAGGATGCGCTCATTGCGCTTCAGCACCTGACCAGGGAAGTTCCGATCTCTGAGGAATTAAAGGCGCATGCGATCAACATCGTGACCGCAACCAGGACGTGGGAGAACCTCGAATACGGCGCATCCCCGCGTGCATCGATCGCGCTTATACTGACAGCGAAGGCGAGAGCACTGATTCGTGGGCGCAACTACGTATCCAAAGAGGATATCCATGCGATGGCATGTCCGATCCTGCGGCACAGGATCATCCTGTCGTTCGAGGCAGAGCGGATCGGGGTCACGCAGGATCAAGTGATCCGGGAGATCCTCAAGGGTGCGAAGTAGACTGGCAATGCGGTTGTAAACACTTCGAGTTACCCGAGTTACCGCATCGATGCCGGGGCATTAGCGATTTCGGTCAAGCACCACAAAACCGCGAACACCTCCACCAACCCCAAAAGAATATGTAGCATCATTGCAACATGGAGCCTATGCTTCCGATACTCACGAAGTCGCTTAAAGACGCGCCGATCACGCTTCGAGGTGAATATTATTACTTCATCCACCCGATAACGGACGGCGTACCCGAACTTACGCCTGCACTCCTCTCAGAGGTTGCGGATCGCATCATCGAACTGGCCGATACCGATGTGGACAAGATCGTGACCATCGAGGCGATGGGGATCCCGATCGGGACCGTTCTTTCCATGAAGACTGGCATCCCGCTTGTGGTCATCCGGAAAAGGCAGTACAACCTCCCAAATGAGATTGCCGTGCATCAGCGTACAGGATACTCGAAGGGAGAACTGTACCTGAATGGGATCAATAAAGGAGACCGTGTGCTGGTCGTGGATGATGTGATCAGTACGGGGGGTACGATGAAAGCAGTCAGCCTTGCGCTTGAACTTGCCGGCGCCGAGGTATCAGATATCGTCGCGGTCATCGAGCGCGGCGAAGGCGCAGAGGCATTGCGCGCCTCGGGGCGTGATGTGAAGACACTGGTCTCGGTGGATGCGGATGCGGAGGGCGTCACGATCAAATCGGCTCAGTGATGGCTGATACGGTTCTTGTCTCTGATCTCGTCACCTATCTACGATGTCCGCGCCTTGTATACTTTCGCAGCCGGCACAATGACCGAGAACCTGTGGGGCGGGAGGTGGATGCGAGATACGTAGCCCGACTCATCTCAAAGGAACTTGCGCTCACGTATCACCGCGCCGCTGCAAGTGCAAGCGAAGATGCGGCAGAAGCGCTGCGGATCGAACTTGACCGCATCGTAAACGACCTATCCGTGATCTACCGTGCCGAACTTGCAGGTGTGGATCGCTCCGTGATCCGGGACGCAGCAGAGAGCATCGATACCGGCGCAATCGGATCCCGGATCGCGGACGTCATCCGGAAGACCGGGAGGGACGAACTTCTCGCAAGGATAACCCCGTGTGCGGTCGAGTACGCAATCTATTCGGACGCTCTCGGGCTAGCGGGGTCTCCTGACAAACTGGTGCGGGTGGGTGACCGCGTGCTGCCGTACATGATCCGGACTGGCAATAAGCCGGAAAACGGGGTGTGGAAACCTGACCGGCTGCAGATCACGGCTTATGCGATGCTTGTGGAAGAGCGGTTCGGACAGGTCGTGGAGTACGGTTTTGTGGAGTACGCACGGTTCTTTGAGATACGCGAGGTGGTTATCAGACCCCGGGACCGGCGCAGGGTTCTTGAGCTGCGAAACCGTGTTCGGATGATCAAAAGCGGCAGGATGCCTGACCGCATGCAGGATGCGCCGTGCAAGCTCTGTGCATTCGAAGAGGATTGTGTCGCAAAGCGGTCGCTTGCATCGAAGTTCTGGTAGCGTTTCCAAATTCTGTAATTTGTATTAAATATTAAAAATTCAGAGGTAACCGAAAAACATATATGCAAGCGATCTCACCAAAATACAATCGATAATTACTCCTGGAGGTAGTGCAATGAATGCATTGATACTTGCGATTATATCGCTCGGTGGTTTTCTTCTGGCATACAGGTTCTATGCGACCTTTCTTGCCGAAAAGATATTTGCGTTAAATCCGGCTGCGAGAACACCCGCGCATGAATTCGAGGATGGTGTCGATCACGTGCCGACCCTGAAATCCATCCTCTTCGGACACCACTTCGCGTCGATTGCCGGTGCAGCACCGATCGTCGGTCCTGCTATCGGCGTGATCTGGGGCTGGCTCCCCGCGTTTCTCTGGGTCGTGTTCGGGACGATATTCTTAGGCGCTGTCCACGACTTCGGCTCGCTGGTCATCTCTTTAAGGCATCAGGGGAAGTCCATCGGCGAACTCACCGAGAACATCATAGGGACTCGTGCAAGGAATCTGTTTCTATTGATCATGTTCTTCCTGCTCCTGATCCTGATCGCGGTCTTTGCTCTTGTGATCGCTCTGATGTTTAACTGGTATCCACAGACAGTCTTCCCGATAGCCTGTGAGATGATCATCGCGGTTGCTGTTGGATACATGGTATATCGGATGAAGACCGGCGTCTTGATACCGACCATCATCGCGGTGATCGTTATGTACGCCACGATATACATCGGGACACTCTACCCTATCGAACTTGGTGATACGTTCCTCGGTTCCGGTTTGACCACATGGATATACATCATACTACTCTACTCGTTCATCGCAGCGGTGCTCCCGGTCTGGTTGCTCTTACAGCCGAGGGATCATATTAACGCACATGAACTCTTCATCGGCATGGGTCTCATGTATCTCGGACTGTTGATCATACGTCCTGACGTGGTTGCGCCTGCAGTTCAGTTACACCCGGAAGGTGCTCCGCCGATCTATCCGTTTCTCTTTGTGACGATTGCATGCGGCGCGATATCAGGATTCCACAGTCTCGTGTCATCAGGAACCACTGTCAAGCAACTGGACAATGAGGGTCACGCAAAGATGATCGGTTACGGCGGCATGCTTGCAGAAGGCGTCCTATCCACGATGGCTATTATTGCATGCACAGCAGGATTTGCCACCGTAACGCTCTGGAACAAACATTATGCCAGTTGGGGCGCGGCAGCAGGACTCGGAACAAAACTCTCTGCCTTTGTGGATGGCGCGGGAAATTTCGTTGCAGCATGTGGAATACCGCCTGAATTCGCTATTGCGATCGTTGGCGTCATCGTTGTCAGTTTTGCGATGACCACCATAGACACTGCAACGAGATTGCAGCGATACGTGATTGGAGAGATCGGCGGCAACTACAACATAAGCATCCTCGGGAACCGGTATGTGGGGGGTGCGATCGCCGTACTCACCGCACTTGCGCTTGCGCTTGCAAGGGAGGCAGGCAAAGGCGGAATGATTCTCTGGCCCGTCTTCGGAACGACCAACCAACTGCTTGCAGCACTCGCTCTGCTCGTGATCACACTGTATCTCATGCAGACGAAGAAGCCGATCATCTATACGTTGATTCCAATGATCTTCATGATGATTACCGCGATGGCTGCCATGGTACTGAATATCCAGACATATTACAACACAGGAAACTGGATGCTGACTGGAATCGGCATCGCGATCTTCGTGCTCGCATTGTGGCTTCTGTTCGAGGCATGGGATGCATATCGGAAGAGGGATGTTCATCGATAACATGCTTCAGATAAACGAATGCTTGCAACATGAAGAGTATGCAATATATTTAAAGCAGAGACCAATAGATAACCACTGATGAAGGCGGTTATTCTTGCTGCGGGTGAAGGAGTACGGTGCAGACCACTGACACTTACGAGATCGAAGGTGATGCTTCCGGTCGCAAACAAGCCAACGGTCGAGTATGTGGTTCGCGCGCTGCACGACAGCGGTATCAGAGACATCGTAATGGTTGTCGGGTATGCAAAAGAGCGCATCATGAATTATTTCGGGAACGGGAAGGATTTTGATGTTAATATCGAATATGCGGAGCAGAAACAGCAACTCGGTACGGCATACGCGATAAAACAGGTAAAGGATCTCGTGGAGGGCGAATTTCTTGTACTTAACGGGGACAATCTCGTGAGCGAAGAGACGATTACAGACCTCACAGAGAAACACACGGAAGGTATATCGATTCTGACAGCAGCAAGAGCGGATGCCACCGGATATGCGCTTGTTGAGGAGAGGGGTGGAAAGGTTCTAAAGATCATCGAGGGTCTAACGCTCAAGGACGTCCACAATGTCAACACAGGCATCTACATATTCGGTCCGGATATCTTTGATGCGATCGAGGAGACGCTTAAGTCCGATCTCGGCGAGTTCGGGATCACCGATTCGATACAGCAGATGGTCGATTCCGGATATGGCGTCCATGCATGCAGAACAGACCATACGTGGATGGATGTGATACATTCATGGAACCTACTCGGTGTGAATGCAAGGATTCTCGAGGACATCCATGAATCGGTGCACGGAACAGCGGAGGTGGACGGTACGATCAAGGGCAGAGTGGTCGTTGGTAGCGGTTCGATCATCGGAGCAGGTTCGTACATCAAAGGTCCTGCGATCATCGGAAGGGACTGCGAGATCGGTCCGAATGTGGTCATCGCGCCGTCGACATCCATCGGAGACAACGTCACGATCGAGCCGTTCACATACATCAGAAACAGCGTGATCCTTGATAACACATACGTAGGCTCGGGAAGCACCATAAAAAACTCCATTATAGGCGAGAACAACCTCATCGAGAGCCATTTCATCACAGAGAGCGGAAATAATTTGATGATAGAACTGGAAGGGGTGCTGCACCACGCAGACGAACTCGGCACCGTACTCGGCGATGGTAACAGGGTCGGATGCAACGTCTCGACTGCGGCTGGCACGCTTGTCGGAACAGAGTGCAGGATCGAGACTGGTGCTGTCATCAGGAAGCAGATACCACCCCATGCGCTGGTGATGTGATATGTGCGGCACAATTTTTTCTCCGAAAAAATTGGATGTTGGCAAGCATTCCGCTGACGCCCCGCCCTTCGGGCAGTGGCGTCGATGGATTCCTTTGGAATCCATTACGCTCCAGCTGGACTATCGATTTTCGATTGTGCGGTGGGTGAGGTAGATGTGTGGCATTGTCGGTTATATCGGTAACGCCTCCGGCGTCGACGTCCGAGACGGAGAATTTTTCACGGGCGTTACATCCGGAGCCATGCCAGTTCTCTTCGATCTCTTGAAGAAACTTGAGTACCGCGGATACGACTCTGCCGGAATCGCTATCCTGAACGATGAAAATGATGAGATCCGGACATCCAAGACCGAAGGAAGCGTCGGTGACCTGATATCGATCACGCCTGATCTTGGAGGGCACATCGGAATCGGGCATACGCGGTGGGCAACGCATGGAAAGCCATCGACCAGGAACGCGCATCCACACTCTGATGGCACAGGCAGGATCGCTCTCGTCCACAACGGAATCATCGAGAACTATACAGAGATCAAGGACAAATTGATTGAATCGGGTCACGAATTCAGGTCAGAGACAGACACAGAAGTACTTCCGCATCTGATCGAGGAATATTATGACGGCGATCTCGAATCAGCAGTGCGAAACGCGCTGTCGATGGTTCGCGGGTCGTACGCACTCGCGGTGATAAGTGCTGACAATCCGGGCAAGATCGTTGTCGCGCGGAAGGATAGTCCCCTTGTCATTGGGCTTGGGAATGGCGGGGTTTTTGTGGCATCTGACGCTTCTGGGATCCTTAAGTACACGAGAGATGTCATCTTCATGAACGATGGGGAGATCGGAGTACTAACAGATTCCGGTATCGATATCACGACGCTTGAGGGGGTTTCTGTTGAGAAGAAGATCGAAACGATAGAATGGGATCCTGAGGCGGCAGAGAAGAGCGGTTATGAGCATTTCATGCTAAAAGAGATATTCGAACAGCCAGACACCATCAGGGATACGTTTTCAGGAAGAATATCGGCAGACGGGATCGATCTCGGTGTAGCGCTGCCGAACGTCAGGAGGATCGTGATCATCGCATGTGGAACCTCGTACCATGCCGGGCTCTTTGGGAGGTATGTGATCGAGCGGTTTGCCAGAATCCCTGTCGATGTCGAGATCGCATCCGAGTTCAGGTATGCCGATCCGATCATCGATTGCGGCGATCTCGTGATAGCGATCACGCAGTCAGGAGAGACCGCTGACACCCTTGCAGCGGTCAGGGAAGCCGGATCGAAGGGCAGCCAGAAACTCGGGGTCGTCAATGTGCTTGGAAGCAGTATAACACGGGAGTGCCAGTGCCTCTTCACGAGAGCGGGTCCCGAGATCGGTGTTGCTGCCACAAAATCGTTCACATCGCAACTGGCATGTCTGCTCTTGCTTTCAGTGCAGCTTGGTAAAGCGAGAAAGACGTTATCGACTGCTGATGTAAACGACTTCGTCTACGAATTAAAGCAGATGAGCGGGAACATCCAGCGTGTGCTCAAGAGTGCACCTGATATCAGGGAGTGTGCAAGCATGTTTGCTGATGCGGAGCAGTTCCTGTTCATGGGCAGGGGTGCAAACTACCCAGCCGCGCTCGAAGGCGCGCTAAAGCTGAAAGAGATATCCTACATCCCGGCAGAAGGATTTCCAGCAGGCGAACTGAAGCACGGTCCGCTTGCCCTGATCTACGACGGGGTCCCGGTGGTTGCGATAGCGACAAAGGATCCGGTGTACGAGAAGACGCTCGGGAACATCAAGGAGGTGAAGGCAAGAGGCGCAACCGTCATCGGCATCGCAAACGCAAGCGACACCGAGATTGCGAAATACGTGGACTACGTACTCAGGATACCTGATACCAACCCGTGGATCGCGCCTGTCCTATCTTCAGTCGTGCTCCAGCTGTTCGCATACTATGTCGCGTATCACAGGGGTTGCGAGATCGATAAGCCGAGAAATCTTGCAAAGAGCGTTACGGTTGAGTGAGAGTGATAGGTGACAGGAGTGATACCATGAAATTCGGATCGAGCGGGATACGAGGAATCGCGAATCAGGCGGTTACGTCAGAATTAGCCCTCCGGATCGGGCGCGGGGTTGGCGCGGACAGGGACCGCGTCGTCGTTGGGCACGACACGAGAAGAGCGGCAGAGATGATTGAGTACGCAGCAATATCCGGGCTTCTCTCGGTGGGATGCAGGGTTACGCGGGTTGAGATGGTTGCAACGCCGACGCTTGCTTATGCTGCAAGGGATTATGACTGCGGCATCATGGTAACCGCCTCTCACAATCCGCCCGAGTACATCGGCGTGAAACTCTTCAATTCTGATGGGATGGCGTTTGACTCAAAGCAGCAGAAGACGATCGAACGGTTGATCGGAGATGCAGGGGATGCGGATACCAAACTTGCATCGTGGGATCGGATGCATCCGGTCAGAACGGACGGAAACGCTGTCTCAAACCATATATCAATGATCCTTGCAAGTGTGGCGATCGAGAAGAGGATGCGGGTGGTGGTGGACTGTGGCTGCGGCGCAGCATCGCTCACAACGCCGTACCTGTTAAGGGCGATGGGTTGCGATGTGGTGACGCTTAATAGCCAGCCAGACGGGTTTTTCCCGGGACGGGGTCCCGAACCGAAGGGCGAAACGCTCACTCTGCTTCAGTCAGCGGTTCTCAGTACGAATGCCGATCTCGGAATTGCGCATGACGGTGATGCGGATCGGATGGTCGCTGTCGATGATCAGGGAGAGGTCGTCAGCAATGACAAACTCCTCGCGTTCTTTGGAATGCATGAAGCACGGAAGAAGATGGTCATTCCTGTGGACACTTCCATGTTAATCGATGCGGTGCTCCCCGATATCGAGATAATCCGAACGCGGGTCGGGGACGTATTCATCGCAGAGGAGATGAAGCAGGCAGGGGCTGATTTCGGCGGCGAGCCGAGCGGTACATGGATATTTCCGCGGGTATCATACTGTCCTGAAGGCATCTATGCTGCAGCAAGGCTCGTTGAGCTACTGAGCAGGGAGGACGCGGGATTCAGCGATCATCTCTCGCCGATGCCGGAGTACGAGATAAAGCGCGGATCGATCTCATACTCTGGAGATATCGACGGTACGAGGATCGAAGAAGAACTGCGTACGCTCCCCTCGTCCGATATCAGCACGATCGATGGGATCCGGCTCGGATTCGATGATGCGTGGGCGCTCGTCCGCCCCTCCGGAACAGAACCCCTGATCCGGATCACTGTCGAGGGCGCGACATCGGGAGTGGTCGAGAAATTATACCATGAGATACATAAAATCGTAAAAGGAGCGATCGATGAAAGCAGTGATCCTCGCAGCAGGTGAAGGGACGAGAATGCGTCCGCTTACGGCATCGTGCCCGAAGGTGATGCTGCCGGTTGCAAACAGACCGATACTTGAGCATATCATCGTATCTGCAAGGGACGCCGGGATCAACGATTTCGTCTGCGTGGTCGGGTACATGGGCGATGTTATCAGGGACTACTTTGGGGATGGAAGCCGCCTTGGCGTCCGTATCGATTATGTGGAGCAGAGAGAGCAACTCGGCACCGCCCATGCGATAGAAATGGCTTCTCGATCTGTGGAGGGTCGATTCCTCGTCTTAAATGGCGATGCGATCGTTGCGCCGCCCGATCTTCGCGCTCTCATCGGGCGGGAAGAGGATATCGTCCTTGCAACGACGGAACTGGAAAATCCCGCGGGATACGGCGTTGTGAAGACCGATGGCGGCAGGGTCGCCCGGCTCATCGAGAAACCAGACCATGCCGCCTGCAATCTGGTGAATGCAGGGATCTACCTCTTCTCCGATACCATCTTTGATGCCATCAAGGAGACTGGTGAATCGGTACGCGGGGAATACGAGATCACGGATTCCATAAATGCGCTTGCCAGCGATCTCGATATCGGCTACTCGATGCTCGATACGTGGATCGATATCGGAAGACCGTGGAACCTGCTGGATGCGAACGAATATCAGCTGTCAGCCATTGAGACGGAGATTGCAGGCGTAGTCGAACCCTACGCCACATTAAACGGCAATATTCGGGTCGGGAGGGGCAGCATCATCAGAAACGGCTCTTACATCACAGGACCTGTAATCATCGGAGAGAACTGTGATATCGGTCCGAACTGCTTTATCAGACCGGGTACGGCTATAGGCGATAACGTACGCATCGGGAATGCTGTTGAGGTCAAAAACAGCATCGTGATGGACGGAACAAACATCGGTCATCTCAGTTATGTCGGGGATAGCGTCATCGGGCGTGGATGCAACCTCGGCGCCGGAACGAAGATCGCAAATCTGCGGCATGACGGCAGGAACATCCGTGCGGTCGTGAAGGGTGAGTCTGTCGACACCGGCAGGAGAAAACTCGGCGTGGTCATGGGGGACGGCATACATACCGGGATCAATACGAGCATCAACGTCGGCGTGATGATGGCGGCTTGCATGAGCACGCGTCCCGGGGAAGTTGTGATGCGATGATTGGGACGCAGCAGGAGGTGTATGTCGTCCTGACCGGAGACCTGAAATCCTCAAGGAAGCTTGGCGAAAGGGCAGAGATTCAGGAGGGGGTGAAAGGTGCTCTAGCGGTTGTGAATGAGCGGTTTGCAGGGGCGATTTCTGCAAAATTTATGATTGTAGGGGGCGATGGCTTTCAGGGTATGCTTTATTCGACGGAATCTCTTTTTGATCTCTATTATTCGCTTTTTGAGCATATTGGGTACCGATTCTACGTTGGCATCGGTACAGGGGGAATATCCACCAACATGAGCGAGAACGTTGGCGAGATGGATGGTGAGGTTTTTCACAGATCCTCTGATGCGCTTGGTATGGTGAAGAGGAAGCGCGGGTGGGTCGCATTCGATAGCGGCAGGAAGCTCGATGGCGTCATCACCTCCTCATGGAATCTGATGGCAGATGCGATCTGGAACTGGAGTGAACGACAGAAGGAGATCATATTGTATTATAGAAGACACGGCGAAGGCAGAGATGCTGTCATATCGGCGAGTCAGAACTTTGGCATCGGCGAGAGGAGCATCTACAAGACACTCCGAACCGGCAGGTACCATCTGCTGAGATCTGTAGAGGATGCGCTGGAGGAAGTATTGAACTGAAAATGGTTCGAAATGGATATTGAACTGAAAACGGTTAACAGGATGTGGTTATAGGATGGATTTTATCTATGTGGTCGCTGTGGTCTCTCTTGCGTACCTCGCTGTGAGTGTTGTTGGCGCTTATGCCATCAGATCGATGCTTACAAGGTATGAGCCGGCGATAGAGGCCGGCGGCTTGAGAGGTGCCGGGATGGCGATAGGAATCATCGAGAGAGTGATGGTCCTGACCTTCGTGCTGGTCGATCAGTATACAGCGATAACCATCGTATTTGCCGCCAAGTCCATTGCAAGATTCAACGAACTGGAGGATCGGGATATGGCTGAATACTATTTAATTGGAACGCTTTTAAGCATAACCGTTGCGATGATTATTGGGATTGTTACCCGCTGGGTTATCTGGAGTGAAATGATATGAAAATGTTAATGGATAGTATGTGCGAGGTTTAAGCGAATGATTAAGAAAGCGATAATCCCTGCTGCGGGGCTTGGAACAAGATTCCTTCCGGTTACGAAATCGATGCCGAAGGAAATGCTCCCGATCATCGATAAGCCGATCATCCAGTTCGTTGTGGAAGAGGCAGTAGCTTCCGGCATCGATGATATTCTGATCATCACAGGTAGGGGCAAACGGGCTCTCGAAGACTATTTCGACACATCTCCGGAACTTGAAAGCCATCTCCTTAAAAATGGGAAGGATAAGCTGTTACAAGAGGTACGAGATGTCTCTTCAATGGGGGACATCCATTACATACGGCAGAAAGAACCAAAGGGACTTGGGGATGCAGTTTTGAGGGCGGAAAGGCACGTCGGAGATGAAACATTCGCTGTTCTGCTTGGCGATGACATCATTAGGGGAGAACTCTGCATAAAGCAGTTGATGGACGTTTACACGACGCATAAACGCTCTGTTCTGGCAGTGGAAGAGGTCAGTGACGTGAGCAAATACGGGATCATACAAGGCAGCAGGATCGATGAGTCGGTCTATCGTGTCGAGGATATCATCGAAAAACCAGACGCGTGCGATGCACCATCGAATATGGGCGCGATCGGGAGATATATCCTTACGCCAGCGATATTCTCGTGCATCAAAGAGGTAGCACCCGGGTTTGGGGGCGAGATACAACTGACCGATGCCATAAGGATGCTTGTTGATCGGGAGGGTGTTTGTGCATACACGTTCAGAGGAAAGCGATACGATGCAGGGGATAAAGCCGATTACATAAGAGCAATCATCGATTTTGCGCTGGAAAGAGAGGATTTAAGAGAAGAGATCAAGAATTATCTACAGGTGCTGAAATGAAAGCACTGGTAACAGGTGGCGCGGGTTTATAGGTTCAAATCTCGCAGAGGAACTTGCAAAGAAAGGCGAGCATTACTGCAGGGTTTTTAATGAGATATACGGCTTGAAGACAGTCGCTCTCAGGTATTTCAAGGTCTACGGTCCGAGACAGGATCCATCATCAGATTATGCGGCTGCAATACCGAAATTCGCGAATCGGGTCATGGCTGGCAAGGAGCCGATCATATGCGGGGACGGAGGGCAGACCCGGGATTTTACGTTTGTGCGCGATGTGGTGCAGGCGAACGTGCTTGCGATGGAGTCGGACGCGACAGGTGTGTTTAATGTGGCGAGAGGGACTATATAAAAGGAGCTATACTGAATATGTACTGGAGATTTGAAAATGTCGTCTGTAATTGAAAAGGAGATCAGTTCTCTCGTCGGGATTGGGTTCTATGAGACCGAAGATGGTGTTATAGCAGATGCGGTGCGGGCATTGTTAGAGAAGAAGCCAGAAATGAGGCGGGAAATTGCTGTAAATCTCTACAAAAACGACGAGGTAAGCTTGTGGAAAGCCTCAGAGATTGCGCGCACGAATCTTGAAGAATTCAAGGACGTTTTATCGTACAGGGGTATAAAAATAAAGGTGGGTGGAACAAAAGAAGAGAGCGATGCGCGTTTAAAAGAGGTTTTCTGATGCATAGCATCGTGGTTCTGGACTGCGACCTGATAAGCAGCTTTACCAAGATTAATAGGATTGACCTGCTGGAGACGTTATAGATCCCATGCTTGGTGAATGGTTCACAGTTCAATATTCCCAAAAATCGAACAGTTCACAGTAATATTTTTGAGTTGTGGCGCATGAGTGTATCTCATGAAACGGGACATCATGCATATCCTTGCGGACTGGAATCTGTGGTGGGGGACCGGCGAAGTGCCTGAAATCCTGCTTGGCAGGGAGCGCGGGAAGTCAGAAGAACTAATAAACCTCATGGGATTGCGCGAGATAAAAATAGTCACTGGTGTGCGCAGAAGTGGCAAAACGACCCTGCTATATCAGGTAATCGATCATCTTCTGAAGAGTGGTGTTTCACCCGAGAACATCCTTCTCATAAATTTTGAGGACGCTGCGCTTGCACACTACGCCCCCGACGAGATATATGAAAGTTATCTCGCCCTGCTCAACCCTACGCTTGGCAACTTTGTCTTCATCGACGAAGCGCAGAGAAAACCGGGTTGGGAGCACTGGATCAGAAAGATGTACGACCTGAAACATGCTGCGAATTTTTTTGTCTCGGGATCATCTGCTGATCTGCTAAAGAAAGAGCACTCAACCCTGCTCACCGGAAGAAACATCTCGATGGACGTATTTCCGATGAGCTTCCGTGAGTTTCTGGATTTTTCAGATGTACGGGTGAAGAGTACGGAGATTGTGGGAACAGAGACGCGGTCGAAAGTGCTCTTCAGTCTGAAGAAGTATCTTGAGTGGGGTGGCTTTCCCGAAGTCTTTTTCGTAGACGAGAAATATAAACGCCGCCTGCTGAGCCAGTATTTCGAGGACATCATCTACAAGGACATTGTAGACCGGTACGGCACAAATCCGGGAAAAACAAGAGAGCTTGGAGTCTATCTTCTCACAAACATAGCCAACCCAGTCAGCAAGAGGAATGTGCGAAACGCTCTCGGCTTCGGACTTGACACCATATCCGACTACATCGCATACATGGCTGAAGCGTACCTTCTGTATGCTGTTCCTATCTACTCGCCATCGCTGAAAGTCCAGTCCGCAAACCCGAAGAAGATCTATTGCATCGACACCGGTCTGCGAAATGCGGTGTCATTCAAGTTTTCAGAGGATATCGGGCGTCTTGCGGAGAATGCGGTCTTTGTAGAACTGAAACGGCGTGCAAAGGAAGTATTTTACTGGAAAAGTGCTGCAGGAGAAGTGGATTTCATTGTGAGGACAGGTTTACAGATAGAAGAAACCATTCAGGTATGCTGGAACCTTGATAGTGAGCGCACACGAAAGAGAGAGACCAGGGCATTGTACAGCGCAATGGAAGCTTTTAATCTGGATTCGGGCATTGTGATAACGGAAGATATGGAAGATGCGGAAGAAGTGAATGGTAAACAAATATTCTTTGTGCCAATATGGAAATGGTTTTTAGACTAATTGGCATCCGTTTCTCCGAAAGACGTGAATGCAATCTTGTCTTGCCTACTCGAAGGCAGGTTTTACTGAAGAGTCCGGCACAGCGAACTTTCCTGAAAGTTTATCGTATGTGTTTAGATGCGGCGAAAAAACCACGAGATTAACACAGAAATCTTGTGGAAATCTGTGTAATCTTGTGGTTAGCTAAACACGGCACTGTCTGAAAACCAAGTGATTTATGTTGTGGTCGAATCGATCCCATACAAGCGGTAAAAACCACCGGATTTAACCACAGAGGACACAGAGAGCACAGAGTTTTTAAATCGATCCTCTGTGTCCCTCTGTGCTCTCTGTGGTTG
>JGI24025J20009_10001868_pt1 | contig 15575 bp, 7 predicted proteins | sample Cruoilmetagenom3_FD_20009 | JGI IMG/M metagenome (IMG submission 20009)
CTGAGGGATTCGACTCTACTATAGCCCCAACTGAGGGATTCGACTCTACTATAGCCCCAACTGAGGGATTCGACTCTACTATTACGGAATTAATAGATTTATCTAAATCTATTTGGCAGCGCGATTATTATGAACATATAATACGCAACCAAAAAGCGTATGTTACCATTGAGAATTATATTATCAACAATCCTAAAAAATGGGAAGAAGATAAATTTTATAAGCTATGAGTATATTAAATGAAAGCACCATAGAAGAATCTTTTATTGACCAATTAATCAATGAAGGATACACGTATTATAACGGAACAGATATTTCGCCAATTAGTAATAATCCACAACGTGAAAGTTTTAGTTCTGTATTATTAGAACAGCATTTTAAAAATTCTCTTAAAAAACTAAACCCAACGTTGCCAGAATCTGTACGAGTTGAAGCCTACCAAAAAGTTATTAATCTTGGTACAGAAGATATCATGGAAAACAACGAACGTTTCCATACACTACTTACCAATGGTGTAACGGTAGAATATACCAAAGAAGGTAGAACCAAAGGGATTAATGTAAAATTGTTAGATGTAGAAAATCCTGAAAACAATAGTTTTTGGGTAATTAATCAATTAGTAGTTAAAGAAAACAACAACGAAAAACGCTTTGATGTAGTAATCTATGTAAATGGTTTGCCTTTGGTTTTTGTAGAACTCAAATCAGCATCAGACGAAAAAGCAACAACAAGAAAAGCCTACACACAAATACAGAATTACAAAAAGGCAGTACCAAGCATTTTTTATTACAATGCCATTTGTGTGATTTCAGATGGCATAGATGCAGGCACATCTAGTGTATCTGCACCATTTTCTCGTTACTTATCTTGGAAATCACCAAAAGAAGTACCCAATGAAGTAAGAACAGAATTGCAAATTCTTACCGAATATATGCTGAACAAAAAAACATTGGTTGAGTTAATTCGATATTGTACTGTTTTTGAAAAAGAAGAAAAGAAAGACGAGAAGACAGGCATCATATTTCAAGTAAATATCAAAAAAGTTGGTGCATATCATCAATATTATGCCGTACAAAAAGCAGTTGCTCAAACCTTACGAGCAACACATTCCAAAGAAGGCGATAGAAAAGTTGGTGTAGTTTGGCATACACAAGGTTCAGGTAAATCTTTATCCATGGTATTTTATAGCGGACAAATTATTACGCATCCGCAAATGGAAAACCCAACCATTGTAATGCTTACAGACCGTAATGATTTAGACGACCAACTATTTGGTACGTTTGGAAATTGTGTTGGTTTATTAAGGCAAACACCAGTACAAGCCGAAAGTAGAGAACACATAAAAGAGCTATTAAAAGTTTCTGGAGGAGGTGTTATTTTTACAACCATTCAAAAATTTGCACCAGCAGAAGGCAATGTTTACGACACGTTATCAGACCGAACAAATATTGTAGTCGTAGCAGATGAAGCACACAGAAGTCAATATGGTTTTTCTGGTCGTGTAGTAGAAACCGATGATGGTTCAGAAATAAGATACGGAAATGCCAAGTATTTGCGAGATGCGTTACCAAACGCCTCTTACATTGGATTTACAGGCACACCCATAGAAAAAGAAGATAAATCTACACCAGCCGTTTTTGGCGATTATATAGATGTTTATGATATAAAACAAGCCGTAGATGATGGTGCAACCGTTCCTATAAGTTATGAATCTCGTTTAATTAAAATTAAACTAGACGAACAAAAAGCGAAAGAACTTGATGATGAAATTAATAGTATTGAAGGAGCAACAGAAGAACAAATAGAAAAAGCCAAAAAGAAAACAGCGACTATTGATTCGGTAGTTGGTGACCCAGACCGTTTAAAAGATGTTGCAAAAGACATCGTGACCCATTTTGAAGCACGACAAAGTGTATTTGAAGGAAAAGCTATGATTGTAGGAATGACACGAAATATATGTGTTAGGCTTTACAATGAAATAATTGCTTTAAAACCAGAATGGCACAATGACGATTTAGACAAAGGAACCATTAAAGTGATAATGACGAGTACTACAGACGACCCAGAAATTTTTCAACCACACCATACCACCAAAAATCAAAGAAAGGATTTAGCAACCAGAATGAAAGACACCAATGATGAATTAAAATTGGTGATTGTTCGTGATATGTGGTTAACTGGTTTTGATGCACCAAGTATGCATACGTTGTATGTAGATAAGAAAATGCAAGGCGCAAATTTAATGCAAGCCATTGCAAGAGTAAATAGAGTATATAAAGACAAACCAGGAGGTTTAGTAGTTGATTATATTGGAATTGGTCAAGACTTGCGTAAAGCAATGGCAACCTATTTACAAAGTGGTGGAGAAGGCTCGCCAGTAGTAGATATAAAAGAAGCCATTGCAGGAATGAAAGAGAAGTTTGAAATTGTAGAACAAATGTTCAACGGTTTTGACTTTAAGCAATATTTTAAAGTAGATACAGCACAAAAATTGCAAGTGTTATTGGGAGCTCAAAACTTCATTTTAGCAGACCAAAAATTAAAAGACCGCTTTTTAAAAGAAGTGACGTTGCTATCGAAGTTATTTGCTATGTCCATTCCAAGTCCAGAAGCAGAAGTATTAAAAGACGGAGTTGCATTTTTTCAAGCTGTAAAAGCAAGATTAAACAAGTTTACAGGAAGTGGTGTAAAATCTGATTATGAAGTAGAAACAGCCATTAAACAAATTGTAGATGATGCTTTGTCGAGTGATGGCGTAATAGATGTTTTTGAAGCAGCAGGAGTTGCAACACCTTCGGTTAGTATTCTTTCGGATGAATTTTTATTGGAAGTAAAAAATATGCAACAAAAGAATGTTGCTTTTGAACTTTTAAAGAAACTGTTAAGTGATGAAGTAAGCATGAGAAAGACAAAGAATTTAGTACAAGGAAAGAAGTTTTCTGAAATGTTAGAATCTGTTGTAAAACGCTATCATAACAATCAGATAGATTCAGCTCAAGTATTAGCTGAATTATCAGAAATAGCAAAAGAAATGCGATTGGAAGATTCTAAATCAGAAGATTTAGGATTAACGCCAGAGGAATATGCTTTTTATAGTGTGTTAAAACAAAATGACTCGACAAGCTTTTTGAATGATGACAAAATGAAAGAACTGATTCATACGATTGTAGATGTTATTAGAAAAAATGCAACAGTTGATTGGAGCAAACGAGATGATGTAAGAGCCAAATTACGATTGACAGTAAAGAAGATATTAATGAGATACGGTTATCCTCCAGATGTTGCGAAACTAGAAGCTGACCGCGTATTAAGACAAGGAGAAGCATTAGCGGAAATGTTCTCTTCTGAGAATTAAACTGACTGAATTTTGCTAACGTTAATATTTAAAGTTTGCAAGAGTTTTATACTCTTTTAAAATAACTCCAGTCTGTGACAGGTAGGCAAGTGACGATTGTGTTTGGTTGGTTTATTGAGATTTCTTGATAGGCTGGGAGTGATAGGGTTTTGGTTTTTGGTTGCTTTTTGATACTCTTAAAAAGTTTGAAGTGTTTAAAATATCTTTATAGTGAGAAATTTTTTCATGGCTAACAATCATTTCATCTTTTAAGAATCCAGCTTCTGGGATATTTTACATGATATAGAATTATAGCTTCTACATTAAATACGAACATTAATCTCCAGCGCGCCATCTTTGTTAAATATTGCTTCATCTACAGGATAAACCAATATTATAAAATGTACTATAATATTCTGCTTTATGTAACTTGAGCTTTGCATTAAATAGACGCTATTGTTTTAAAGGTTTTCGCGAATCTCCTTCGTCGATTTGGTTAAAAGCAGGGCAGAGCGTTAAGAAAAGGTTTGGTAGACCTTTTTTGAGAAAGAGCCAGCTGACGCTATGGCATGCTGCAGTTTCTTGAATGAATTTATTCTAAAAGTTTCAACTACAATGTTAATGAAACTGCTTGCGATTGACGAGCGCCTATTTATTGAAATAGGTTGTGCTAGTAAACGCTTTTTTTACGAAAGGGTAGAGGATATGGGAAAATGCGTGTGATGATGGTCCAATTTTCTATATACTATTGCGCTCTTTAATTTAATATATGACTAATTAGAGAGTATTTTAAAAGTTGATTCTCTTACGATTAGTTCTGTCTTTACTTCTATAGTTTTGTTAATTTTAAAATCGTTATCATCTTCATTTTCAATCTCTTCTATTAAATATTTAATGGCATTTTTTCCAATAATATTGCCTGGTTGATTTATTGTTGTTAGTTTGGGTTCTATTATAGTAGAATTAATAGAGTTACTGAATCCAACTACAGCAATGTCTTCTGGAATATTTATATTTAATTTCTTTAAAGTTTTTATAACTCCTATTGCAGCACTATCTGTTATTGCAAAAATAGCATCTGGTCTTACTTTTAGGCTTAATAATATGCTTGCCATTCTTTTGCCTTGATGAAGAGAAATATCATCAACACTCAAAACTAATTTTTCATCAAATTCAATATTATACTCTTTTAAGGCCCTTAAATAACCAGCATATCTTTTTTCTGATATATAAGAAAACTCTCTTTCTTTAATTATGGCAATTCTCTTTTTACCAATATTGATTAAGTGTTCTACAGCGTTAAAAGCAGCTTCCTCATCATTAATAGTTATTTGAGTACACGGTATTTTATTAGATACTTTATCAAATAAGATTAATGGAACGGTATTAACTATAGGTAGAATATGATCAATTTCTTTGGTCATTTTGGTTAATGATGCTAATATGCCATCTACTCCAAACTGTATCATGGTATTGAACATTTCTTTTTGTTTACTAATATCGTTATTAGATTCTGATATAATTACACGATAACCTTGTGCAGAAGCCTCTTCTAGTATTCCACGAACAATGGTTACTGTAAAATAATGTGTGATATTAGGTACTATAACTCCTATAATATTTGATTTGTGTTTTCTAAAACCTTTAGCAAAAATGTTTGGAACATAGTTCATAGTCTTTGCTAATTGATTCACTTTTTCCTTAGTCTCAACACTAATATCTGGATGATCATTAAGAGCCCGAGAAACTGTTGAAATGGATACGTTTAATTCTTTAGATAACATTTTTAATGTTGTAATTTTCTTTTTCATAAGTGCGTTTTATTAAAAGCATTAGCTGCAAACGTTACCGCAAACGTTTGTTTGATAATTTGATGATTTATGATGCAAAATATTGGTTATTTGATAATAAATTTACATAAATAACAACTAAATATACAATCAATGAAAAAATTATTACTAACATTCGCTTTTATTATAAGTGCTTTTGCTCTTTTTTCGCAAACAGAAATTAGCGGAAAAGTTACAGATGTGTCTGATGCGCCCATAATTGGTGCTAATATTATTATTAAGGGAAGTACATCTGGTGCAATAACTGATTTTGAAGGAAATTTTACTTTTACCACCAATTTATCAGGAGAACAAACACTTCAAATTTCTTATGTGGGATTTCAAACATTTACGGAAACTATTAATTGCGACGGAAGCACAGTTTCAGTAAGCGCAATTTTAGAAGAAGGAGGTAATTCTTTAGATGAGGTTGTTCTTACAGCATCTTCTACGTTTAGATCTCAAAAAGACACACCAATGTCTATTAGTTCAATAAAACAAAAAGAGATTACTAAGCTTTCTGCAAATAGCCAAGCGGATATTTTAAGAAGTATCCCTGGAATTACTGCTGAAGGTGGTGGTGGTGAAACAGCTACCAATTTATTTGTTAGAGGTTTACCTTCTGGAGGACAATACGTATTTAATCCTCTTCAATATGATGGGATGCCACTAATGAGCACATTTGGATTAAATTCTTCTGCTCATGATGTTTATGCAAGACCAGACATAGGCTTTAAAGGAGTAGAATTTGTAAGAGGTGGAGCAGCTGTATTATATGGTTCGGGATCTGTTGCTGGTATTATTAACTATACAAGTAAAACAGGAGACAGTAATGAAGAAAACATAATCAATTTAGAATACGGAGATAATGGGCGATTAAAAACTGACTTTTATTCTGGTGGAAAATTAGGAAGTGAAGACTCTAACACATATTATGCTTTAACTGGTTTTATAAGAAAAGACAGTGGGCCACTTGATACTGGATTAGAAACAAGAGGTTATCAGTTAAGAGGAAATATTAAGAAAAAATTTGAAAATGGTTCCTTTACAATTCATAGTCAATTTATAAATGATAGAGCACAGTTTTATTTACCAATTCCATTACAAGGTGGTTCTAGAGAACGAATTGCAGGAAACGATGGAGATGATGTTGAGCAATTATTATCTGGTGAACTAGCAAATACTTCATTTTTAACACCAGGAGGGGTTTACAACAGCCCAATTGGTGATGGTGTTTATACTAAAGGAGCTTATTTTATAGCTGATTTTGATTATAACTTAAGTGATAATTTAAAATTCAAATCAAAAGTTAAGTATGCTAACTATGAGCATAGTTTTGCTTTGTATATAGGCGGAAATGGTAATTTCGGAAATCCAATTGCAATTTCAGATTATATTAGTGAAGTTGCCCCAGGAAATTTAGGATCTAGTGCAACATATCAAGGTGGATCTGGAGAGCAAATAAACAGTAATGATTTAGTTATTGAAAATTTGCATATTGATAGGTTAAGACCAATGACAGATTATTCAGGTGAAGCGAGTTTAATTTTAAATTCGAACAACGGAAATCACACCTATACATTTGGTACATTTTTAGCCAGAACAGAAGCTGATGATGTTAATTATCAATACAGAGTACTTTCAGAATTTAACAATGATCCACGATTAGTAAATCTAAGTTATACTGATGCAGGTGGTGGAAATGTAATTTACTCTGAAGGTGGATTATACAACAGAATAGGTATGACTTCCAATAAATATCTAACACAAAGTAGAACGGCATTTTATTTTACTGACGAAATGGTTTTTGACAGATGGCGTTTTGATGTTGGTTTGCGTATCGAGTCTACCAAAGGTACTTTTAGAAATGGAAGTTTAAATGAAACGCAAGTATATGACAACAGCGAACTTACAAGTGATTTACAAAATGTACGTTTTGCAGATGGTAATTTTGTAACTGGTGAGATTGAAGATACGGATTGGGCAGTATCAATAGCAGGTTTATATGAGTTAACAGAATCTACAAATCTATATGCTAACTTTTCTAGAGGATTTTTCTTTCCTCAACAAAGAAGTTTTGCACCAACTCCAGGAATTAGAGATACTAATTATGAAGCAGAAACAATTTTGCAAGGAGAACTTGGTGCAAAGTTTGGCACTTCTAAATTTTCAGGATCTGCAGCAGTCTATTATGTAGGGTTAAGTGATCGTATTCGTATAGACCAAGCTATTGTAGGAGGAGAGTTAGTTGACCAAGCTAGAAGTGAGCAATCAACAAGATCTATTGGGCTAGAAGCTACAGGTAACTATAGATTTACAGATTATTTAACAGCATTTGCAACACTAACATACCAAAGTCACGAAATTACAACAAACCAAACCGAGGATTTAGTTAATGGAGGCATAGTAACCATTAATGAAGGTAACGAAATAGCAAGACAACCAAATGTTTTAGGAACACTTGGTTTAAACTACGATAATAGAAAGCTTGATGCTAATTTTACACTTAATCATACTGGAGCAAAATATACAGATGATACTAACAATGTAGAATTAGATGCTATTACAATGGCAAGGTTAGGAGCTGGTTATACTTTTGAAACACAGGGTAATAATAATCTAAGAGTAGGCTTCTCTGTATTTAATCTTTTTGATAGCGATGGTCTTACAGAAGGTAACCCAAGAGCAGGTATTGCTGGTCAATCTGATGATGGAGAATTTTTTCTTGGACGTCCAGTATTACCAAGAAGATTTTTTATAACTACAACGTTTAATTTTTAAGTTGATTATTTGATTGATAGTCAAGCATTGGCATCAGCTTATTGATGTCAATGCTTTTTTTTTAAATAAACTAATCTATATGACAATATACCATTTAATAGAAAAAGCCAAACAAGTTCTTAATTCCAACTTTAAATCTGATAAAGGTTTTACTATTCCTTGCGAAGGTCTATATCCTTTTCAATGGAACTGGGACTCTGGTTTTATAGCTATAGGATATGCACATTACGATACTAATAAAGCTAAAAGAGAAATAGAAGCNTTATTAAGTGCNCAATGGGAAAACGGNTTTATACCACATATTGTTTTTCATAATGATAGTGANACTTATTTTCCAGGNCCTGAGTATCATCTTTCCAAATTACACCCTTTAGCATCGAAAACACATAAAACAACAGGTATGACACAGCCACCTGTTTTGGGTTTTGTTCTTAAAGAAATTTATGATATTGTAGATGATAAAACGGATATGCTTAGCTTTATAAAGCAAAATATTGATAAGGTTTATAAAAATCATGAGCATTTTTATTCACACAGAGACCCAAATAATGAAGGCTTAGTTTATATCTATCATAATTGGGAGTCTGGTACAGATAACTCACCTATTTGGGATGATATTTGGGACACAATGAATCCGCCAGAATATAAGTTTGAAAGAAGAGATACAACACATGTAGATGCAACTCAAAGACCATCTAATAGAGAGTACGATTACTATTTACACCTTATAGAAATTGCAAAGCAGAACAATTATGATGATGCAAAAATAGCAGAACTTTCACCATTTTTGGTACAAGACCCACTTTTTAATGCGATGCTTATTAAGTCTAATGCTGCGCTAATAGAACTTTATAAATTAATTGATAATTCTGAAGATAAAATTAAAACATTGCAACAATGGCAAACTAAAGCCATTTCAAGATTTAATGAAAAACTCTTTAATGAAAAATTAGGTGCATACGTGCATTATGACTTAAGAAATAAAAAGCAAATAGAATTTTTATCATCATCATCTTTTGCGCCATTATCTGCTGGTATTCCTAGTAAGGAAAGAGCTGCAGTTATAGTTAAGACCATGATCGATAGGTTTGGTGGAGAAGACAAATACCTTTGCGCATCCTTCGATCCAAGTAGTGATAGATTTAACTATAAAAAATATTGGAGAGGACCAATCTGGATTAACTTAAATTGGCTACTTTACAAAGGATTAAGATTATATAATTTTAACAATGAAGCAAAACGTGTAAAAGAAGATTCTATAGCATTGATAGAGCGTTATGGCTTTCATGAATATTTTGATGCTAGAAAAACTATAGAAGAAAACACTGGTTATGGTGGCAATAACTTTTCGTGGAGTGCTGCTTTGTTTTTAGATTTAATAGAGGATAAAACTTGAGTAATATAGTATGAAACTAAGATTTTCTGAAAAATTCTATTTTAGAAAACAGTAAAGTTTAATTACTTCCATTAAAAAGAGTAAATTAATTAAAATTTCGAAAGGCAAGAATCAGTAAAAAATAAATTGAAAACTAAACTAATATGAATTGGCTAGACTATACAATTATTATTATTTATCTCGTTGGATTTATAGCTATGGGGTATTTCTTCAAAGAGAATAAAAATTCAAAAGATTATTTTCTTGGAGGTAAAAGTCTTGGCTGGTTTCCTTTAAGCTTGTCAACAATGGCAACGCAATTATCTGCTATTAGTTTTATTTCGGCACCTGCATTTGTTGGTNTAAAGGCTAATGGAGGTATGAAATGGTTAACCTTTGANCTTGGNGTNCCATTGGCTATGGTAGGCATAATGTTCTTTATTATTCCNCCNNTGTACAAATCTGGTATTGTTAGTATTTATGAATATTTAGAGCAACGATTTTCAAAATCTACAAGAAAACTTATTAGTGTCGTTTTTCAAATTAGTCGTGCTTTAGGTACAGGAGTTATGGTGTTTACTATGGCTTTAATTATACAATCAGTAGTAGGTATAAGTTTTCATTGGACACTTCTAATAATAAGTGTTGTAACACTAATATATTCTTATCAAGGCGGAATGAAAGCTGTAGTTTGGGGAGATGCTATACAAATGATTATCTTATTTGGAGGTCTAGTTATCTGTTTAATTATAGGGTATTCATTAATGAAAGACACTGGTTCGTTTAAAGGTTTTGATGCAGATAGACTTCAAGTTTTAGATTTTAATAATTTAGGCTTCTTTGACGGAGAAGAATATGGGTTTTGGCCAATGCTTTTAGGTGGTTTATTTCTCTATTTATCTTATTATGGTACAGACCAAACACAAGCCCAACGGTTATTATCTGCAAAAAACGAGGGTACAATCCGTAAATTATTATTGGCAAATGGGCTATTAAGATTTCCTGTAGTTTTGGTGTATTGTATTATGGGACTAATAGTAGGTTATCTTGTAAGCAATATTCCAGATTTTTACGACAGTATTAAAGAAACAACACGAATTCATTATCCAGCAGAATATGCTAAATCTGGGATTAAGCCAGATTTAATGATACCAGTTTTTATTACCAATTATTTACCAAATGGGCTCATAGGAATATTAATGGTTGGTATTATGTCTGCTGCAATGTCTTCTTTAAGTTCAACAATAAATTCGTTAAGCGCAGTTACTATCGAAGACTTTTTTAATAGCGGAGAAAAAAAATTATCAGAAAAAAAATACATGTTCTTATCCAAAGCATTAGTAGTTTTTTGGGGAGTAGTTTGTATTTTGGCAGCTTACTTATTCGGAAATAGTGAAAGCACAGTTATTGAGCTTATTAATGCTATTTCATCTTTATTTTACGGACCAATATTAGCAGCATTTATTATAGCTATTTTCTTAAAAAAAGTGAATCACATTGGAATGAATTCCGCTATAATAACAGCAGTTTCAATTAATCTTATATTCAAATATTTACCTGAGTTAGTTTATTTTTTTAGTCAAGGAAATTTCTATTCTGGTGATGTTTCAATTCATGNAGCATTGGCAGAACTAGGAATAAACAATGTTCCAGATTTATTTTGGATATGGTATAATTTAACAGGTTTTGTAATAGCACTTATAGTGGCGATTATTGTAAGCAAACTAACTTATAAAACACCTGCCAAACAAATGGATATTTCATATACATTTAGCAGTAGCGAATTACTTAAAAAAGAAAGTGTTATTCTAATTTCATTCTTTGTTTTTATATTGGTTATTAGTTATTTTCTTCCAAGTATGTTAGGTTAAATTTATCATGAAAATTGTATTAGCACCAGACAAGTATAAAGGTTCACTTACAGGACTCGAATTTTGTAATATTATAGCGCCAATTTTAAAATCATCCTTAAATGCAGAAGTCATAAAAGCACCTCTAGCAGATGGAGGAGATGGTACAATTGAAGTTGTAAACTATTACTTAAAAGGAGAAACAATCAAGATTAAAGTAAATAACCCTTTATCTAAATCTGTTTTAGCATCTTACCTTTATTCTAATACATCTAAAATAGCATTTATAGAAATGGCTGAAGCTTCTGGCATGAAACTATTAAAACCAGAAGATCAAAACTGTATGTATACAACCACTTTTGGTACAGGTCAATTAATTTTACACGCCATCAACAAAGGAGCAAAGCATATTATATTAGGCATTGGAGGTAGTGCTACAAACGATTGTGGTATTGGTATGGCTAATGCTTTAGGATATCGTTTTTTAGACAAAAACAATAATGAAATAGAAGCGATAGGTAGTGAACTCACTTACATTACTAAAATAGATGATTCTTTAGTCGATGAAAGATTAAAAAACATCAAATTTCAAATTGCCTGCGATGTTACAAATCCGTTATATGGACCAAATGGAGCAGCATATGTATATGCCAAGCAAAAAGGAGCAACCGAAGAAGATATTAGTTATTTAGATTACGGTTTACGCAGCTTCTCAAAAGTATTAGACAAGCACTTTAATCTTCAAACACAGCAAATACAAGGTGCTGGTGCTGGTGGAGGAATGGGAGCAGGAACAGTTGCATTTCTAAACGGAAAATTATTACCAGGTATAGATGTTATAAAACAAATAGCGAGTTTTGATACTAAAATAAAAAATGCAGATTGGATTATAACTGGAGAAGGCAAATTAGATGTCCAAACGCTATCCGGAAAAGCCTTGAGTGGTGTATTGTCCTCAGCAAATAAAAATAAAATAAAAGTTGCTGCTTTTTGTGGAAGTATAGATTTGGTATCTGAAGAATTAAATAAAATGGGCATTGATTACAGCGATACTATTGTAAACCATGCATCTAATTTAGATGATGCTCTAACCAATACAGCGCATTATTTAGAACATATAACCAAGAAATTTATAGTAGAAAAGTTGAAATAGATGAAACTATTAAAATTTAATCCAGTCTAAAGCTACCGTATATGCAGAGGAAATAAACTAAAAACTGTTCTAAACAAAGACTATTGCTTTTATTTGGCGTTGGCAAACAATGGATAATTAACGCATAAAATAAACTACAATAGTAATTTTATTTTATGAAAGCAATCAAGTACTTGGTAGCGGCAACTACAAATCTATGATTTGTAATCATGAATTCCTCTAAAACAATATTAACCTTGTGAATAAACACTTTTTAGGGGAAGCGACGATAGGAAAGAAGTGAAACGTATGTCGAATTTATTATTTTTTATTATATTTGAAAACACATCTCCCTGAAGGTAATATTAATAGCATTTAACATAATAAACAACCACCTTAATAGGGGTTATTGTTATTTATTAATCTTTTAATGTTGAATAAAAATTATGTACAGGAAAATTCTATCTAGTAAGATCTTAATTTTATTATTTTCACTTGCCTACCTACAAGGTAGTTCTCAAACACCAGAGTTTTGGGGTATGACTTATGCAGGAGGAGAGTCTTTCTCCGGAAATATTTTTAAAACAGACGAAAACGGAAACAACCAAACCGTAGAATATGAGTTTTTAAAAATAGAAGAAGCATATCCTTATAATAATAGATTATGTGAAGCTAGTAACGGAATGCTTTACGGAATGACAAATGAAGGAGGAGAAAATAATGTAGGTGCCATATTTGAGTTCGATCCATTAACAAAAATCTATACTAAAAAAATAGACTTTGACTATACAAATGGTGCATCACCTTATGGAGGGTTAATAGAGGCATCTAATGGAAAATTATATGGTACCACACAACTTGGTGGTACAACTGGAAAGGGAGTCCTATTTGAGTATAATTATACTACAAACGTATTAACCAAACTGTTAGATTTCGATGGTGCCAATAAAGGCGCCAATTCTACAACACCATTATTACAAGCAAGTAATGGGAAATTGTATGGCACAACAACAAGTGGAGGTTCAACTACAAACTCATCTTATTCTGGGGATGGCGTTTTATTTGAATATGATTTAGATACTAACACGTTTACAAAATTATTTGATTTTATTTCTGGGACAAGTGGAAGTGGTTCAAGTGCAGGTCTAATACAGGCTTCTAATGGAAAATTGTATGGAACAACTCAACAAGGTGGAAATGGCCATTCAGGAAATTTAGGCGATGGTGTACTATATGAATATGATATCGTTAATGATGCTTTTACCACCAAATTGTTTTTTGATTATATAAACAAAGGCTGGGCTCCTGTTGGTGATTTATTAGAAGCAGACAATGGTAAATTATATGGAACGACACGTTTAGGTGGAACTACTGATATTGGTGTTTTATTTAAATACGATATTGATACAGATACATATACTAAAATATTAGATTTCAACAATACAGATAAAGGTGGATCCCCTAGAGGATCATTAATTCAGTTATCTAATGGTAAAATTTATGGAACAACAAGTGATGGAGGAATAGAAGTCAATTCTAATGGAATCATATTTGAGTTTGACCCAATTACCGAAGGGTTTATTAACAAAAAAGAAATAGGTGGATTGCTTGGTAATGGCTCACAGACTGGATTGGTTCAAGCAACAAATGGGAAGCTTTATGGTTTAACTGGATTCGGAGGAACAGGAAGTAAAGGAGTTCTGTTTGAATATGACCATATTACAAATAGCTACATTAAAGAAATTGATTTTAAAGGTTGGCAAAATGGATCAATTCCATACGGAAACCTTTTATTTGCAGCAAATGATAAATTTTATGGATTAACTAGAACTGGTGGAGGTTTTAATAAAGGTACATTATTTGAATTCGACCCATCAACAAATCTATTAATAAAAAAGATTGATTTCGATGGAGATACAAATGGAGAAAACCCAGAAGGCAATCTTATTCAGGCGGCTAATGGAAAACTTTATGGATTATCTACAAAAGGTTCACCAAGTTATAATATGGTCTTGTTTGAATTTGATCCAGTAACAAATGCTTTTGTAAATAAATTAACTGAAGTTGAAGCTGAACTAGGAGGTGAGGTTCATGGTAGTTTACTGGAAGCAGCAAATGGTAAACTCTATGGATTAACAAATGCTGGAGGCAATTTAGGAAAAGGTATTTTATTTGAGTATGATTTAAGCACTAGCACATTTACTAAAAAATTCGATTTTGATGGATCTAACAATGGTGCTTACCCTTATGGTGATTTAATACAATCGAGCAATGGAAAACTTTATGGATTAACAAGACTAGGAGGAACTGATGATGAAGGTACACTGTTTGAATATAATATAGCTACTAATACTTTTACTAAAAAAATAGATTTTCAAGGTACAATTAATGGAAGTACACCGTTAGGTAGTTTACTTGAAGCAGCTAATGGTGAACTATATGGAATGACATCCAAAGGCGGTACAGATGATTTAGGCACCTTATTTGAATACAATATAGTAACCAATACAATTATAAAAAAGATTGATTTTGATGGAACTAACAAAGGTCAAGATCCAAGAGGTAATTTAGTGCAAGGATCAAATGGAAATCTATATGGTTTAACTCAAAAAGGAGGAGTTGATAATCGTGGAGTTATGTTTCAATTTGATATTTCAACAGATACATTTATCAAAAAAATAGATTTTGATGGTGATAATGGATACTGGCCTTACGGCAGTTTAGTTGAAATAAATAGTAATTCACTAAACACCCAAAATTATAATAATAACTTGTCTAATATTAGTATCTATCCCAACCCAATAACAACTGAATTAACAATAAGTTATAACCTTTTAATTATCAATGAAATTAATTTATATGACATGACAGGCAAGTTTACTCAAAAGATTATTCTTAAAGAAGACTCATCTGTAGATTTAACCCATCTAAATTCCGGTATCTATATGATAAGGATCAATACTGATAAAGGAAATTTTTATCATAGAATTATAAAAATGTAAATTTCAATTATATATAAGACAGCAGATTTTGAGTACTGCTCATTCTTGTATTATAAAACAATCGAGCGTTTAGCAGAAGATATTTTACACAACGGCTAATTATAGCTACATAGAATACACACATTAATCGCCAGCGTGCCATTATTCTTAAATATTGCTTCATCTACAGGGTAAACCAATATTATAAAATGTACTATAATGTTCTGCGTTATGTAACTTGAGTTTTACTCATTGATTATCGTTTTAAATTAATGATTTCGTGAATCTTCGAT
>JGI24025J20009_10001869_pt1 | contig 15572 bp, 16 predicted proteins | sample Cruoilmetagenom3_FD_20009 | JGI IMG/M metagenome (IMG submission 20009)
CGGGCGAGATCGCCCGGATAAAAATCCTGTCTTCGGCGACAAATTCTCTGGCGGGTAAGCGGGTCGGCTGAAACCGGTGCTGTCAAACCCATGTGGCACATTCCCATGTGGCCCATTCGATTCGGTACTGCGCCACGATTGCAGGCCGAATCGGGACAATCACCAACAATTCTGGTGAGTGTACGCGACATGGCCACAATATATGGTGTTTTCGCTTCACAAACCGCCCGTTATTACCTAATCTTGCTGTATTAATGTTTTTGGGCGTCAGACGGTTTGGGGATCGGGTGCTGTTTCATGGGGAATTAGGTGAGGTATATCTGCGGTGATTGATTTCAAGTTGAATAAATTCCTGCCNGCTTTGGCTGTTGCAGGTGTAATTTTTGGGGTGCTGATAGCCCCGGATCAGGTATTGGCCCAGTCTGGCGACACTCAGCAAACCNTCGTCGGCGAACGATACGTGCCGACGATCTGGGTCGATCCGGATGGTTGCGAGCATTGGGTCATGGACGACGGGGCCGAGGGGTACATGACCCCTCATGTTACGCGTCAGGGCATACCAGTCTGCCGGCGCGGCACGTTGTGCGGCGTCATGCCCACCGACCAGTTCTTTGCCACCGACAGCTATCGGATCAGCGGATCGGGCCAGCAAAGCCTGCGCGAGTTTTTTACCACAACCCGCGCGAAGGGTTACATTGTTACCGGCCACACAGACTCCCGGGCATCTGATGCCTATAATTTGCGGCTGTCCAACAACCGGGCAAATTCGGTTGCCCGTGTGGCACGCAGCACCGGGGCCAATGTGGTGGAAATTCGCGGTTACGGCGAACGTCAACCAAGGGCCAACAATTCCACGACCGCGGGTATGGCGCAAAACCGCCGCGTCGAAATCATCTGTGTGAACTGAGGGGCCGGATCATGAGATTTTTCAAAAGTATTCTTCTTCTGGCCGCAGCTGGTGGGCTGGCTGCATGTGATCACAAAATCGACAAAACCGTCGACCGTGGTTTTGACGCAAAAGACCTCAGTACGCTCAAAGCCGGGATATGGGTTGATCCGACCGGCTGTGATCATTGGATTATCGACGATGGGTTCGAAGGCTACCTGTCGCAGCGTCTCGACCGCAACGGCAAGCCGGTTTGTTCCGGTGCTGCCCCGACGAGCGTGGCAACAGGACCGTACAAATCCGGCTCCACTCCGAGAGTGGCGACCGGGCCATTCAAAGACGGGTCAGATATCCCTGACAGTATCTGAGAAACAAAGCCTGATGCTACTATGATCGGTCGCCCACAATACCGGGCGGCCGATTATTTGTATCAATTTCGTGAAAAAATGCCTGCGCCGCTTGCGTGACAGGTCTGTTCTTGGCACGCTGAAAATGAGATTGCCGAAAACACAGGAGAGAGGATTGTCCATCAGCGCCCTGCCCCCACAACAACCAGACACCGCACCGCGTGAGGTGTTGATAGAATTCCCGGACAATCGGCTGCTGATTGATCTGTGCGGTGAATTTGACCAGAACCTGGCCAACATCGAACAGAAGACCGAGGTGCAGATCGTTCGGCGTGGAAATCAACTTTCGATCATGGGCGAAGAGGCGGCACAAAAGCGGGCCGCAGAGGTGTTGCAGGCGCTTTATGTCCGGCTTGAAGCCGGGCGCGACCTGGAAAGCGGCGACATCGACCGCGAATTGCGCATGGGCAGCTCTGATGCAGATGCCGGTGACCAGCTTGAAATGTTCAAGCGCGGCAAGATCGAAATCAAGACCCGCAAGAAACTGGTCGAGCCGCGCACCGAGGCGCAAAAAGCCTATGTTCAGGCGTTATTTGAAAATGAGCTGAGCTTTGGCATCGGGCCAGCAGGCACAGGTAAAACCTACCTTGCCGTGGCCGTGGGTGTGTCGATGTTCATCAATGGCCAGGTCGACCGGATCATCCTGTCGCGCCCGGCAGTCGAGGCGGGTGAACGGCTGGGTTTTCTGCCCGGTGACATGAAAGACAAGGTCGACCCTTACATGCAGCCACTCTACGACGCGCTGAATGACTTCTTGCCGGGCAAGCAACTGGCCAAACTATTCGAGGAAAAAAGCATCGAGATTGCCCCGTTGGCTTTCATGCGTGGGCGCACCTTGTCGAACGCATTTGTGGTGCTGGACGAGGCACAGAACGCCACGGCCATGCAGATGAAAATGTTCCTGACCCGACTTGGAACCAATTCTCGCATGGTGATCACCGGCGACCGCTCCCAAACTGATCTGCCGCGCGGCCTGCCTTCGGGGCTGGCTGATGCAGAACGCCTGCTGGCCACTATTCCAAAAATCAGCTTTTCCTATTTCACCTCAAAGGATGTGGTCCGCCATCCACTTGTCGCCGCCATCATTGAGGCATATGAGGCCGATATATAACGCACTTCACTCCTCTTGCTCATCTTTGGTCCTCAAATATCCCGGGGGAATGGGGGCTGGCCCCCAATTTTAGCATAAGTCACATGAACATCGACATCACCTTAGAAGAGCCGAAATGGGCTTCCCTGGCTCTTATGCCACTGGCAGAAGACGCGGCCAAAGCAACTCTGACACTTCTGGGGATCAACCCAGACAACTGCGAAATCAGCCTATTGGCCTGCAATGACGCGCGCATCACCACTCTGAATGCCGATTTCAGAGACCGCACCGGTGCCACTAATGTGCTCAGCTGGCCTGCCAACGATTTGGCGGCGCAAAACGAAGGCGGGATGCCTGACTTGCCAAAAGCAGATTTCACCGGAGAAATGGCACTGGGTGATATCGCTATCGCCTGGGAAACCTGCGAAAAAGAAGCACGCATGGCGGACAAACCAATGACCGAACATGTCACCCACCTGATAGTGCACGGGGTGCTGCATCTGCTGGGTTTTGATCATGTCCGTGACCCGGATGCCACTTTGATGACGGAAAAAGAGGTCGAAATACTTGGCAAACTGGGGATTAGTAACCCATATAAAGGCACAGACGGGCCATAAAGGCTTTCTTGGACAGGACAAATGGGCGACACAGACGGCGATTCTAACGCAGCGCATCGCGCGCAAAATGCAGACAAAACCACGGGTGATGGCTCCAAAGACGACGCTCACCAGATTGGTGAACAGACCGTAACCCGGCCTGGATTCTTCGGCAGGATCGTCGAGGCACTGACCCCACCCGAGGAAACCGCTGCCAACGGCCATGCCACGCTGGCTGTGGCGCGCACCCATGGGATGATCAATCTGGCCCGGATGCGGGTCGAGGATGTTGCGATCCCCACCGCCGAGATCATCGCAATACCAAACACCACCACCAAAGAGGAACTGGTGCAGGTGTTTCGCGACAGCGGCCTGACCCGAATACCGGTTTATGAGGCCACTCCGGACACGCCGCTTGGCTTTGTACATCTCAAGGATTTCGCCTTGCTGCACGGGTTCAACGGTAACAAGGCCAAATTCGATCTGACGCAGATTCTGCGCCCTCTGCTGTTTGTACCGCCCTCGATGCCGATTGGCGTTCTGCTGGCCAAAATGCAGACAGAACGTCGCCATATGGCCCTGGTAATTGATGAATATGGCGGGGTTGACGGCTTGTTGACCATCGAAGACCTGATCGAACAAGTGGTAGGCGAGATTGAGGACGAACACGACACTGGCGAAGACAAGACCTGGGTCAAGGACAGGCCGGGTTGCTACACCGCTTTGTCCAAAACCCCGCTGGACGAGTTCGAAGCCGAGATCGGTCGTTCGTTGACCGGTCACGAGGACGTGGACGAGGAAGAGATCGACACACTGGGCGGGCTGGTGTTCATGCTGTGTGGTCGGGTACCTGCGCGGGGCGAAGTGGTGGTACATCCTGACGGCCCCGAGTTTGAGGTGATAGACGCCGATCCGCGCCGGATCAAACGACTGCGCGTACGCCTGCCGGACATCACGGGATGAGGCCACCGATGCGCTGGCCGGTAACGGCCCGCATGGGCATTGCTGCGATTCTGGGTGCGTTGGCGGTGTTCGGACTGGCACCATGGGGCTATTGGCCGGTTACACTGGTGGTATTGTTGTCGGTTCCGGCCCTTTTCCTAACGGCATGCTCAATGCGCCATGCGGCGCTGATCGGATGGGCACTGGGTGCCGGATGGTTTGCACATGGGCTGATCTGGATTTCGGAACCGTTTCTGGTGGATGCGGCCCGCTATGGCTGGATGGCCCCTTTCGCGGTTGGTTTCATGGCAATTGGCGGCGGGCTGTTCTGGGCGGTCGCGTTTGGCACGGCCTGGCGACTGGGGCGTACAGATGCAAGCCGTGTTATCGCGCTGATCATCGCCTGGTCGCTGGTCGAGTATATCCGCGCCTATTTGTTGACAGGATTCCCCTGGGCTGCTTTGGCACAGATCTGGCCGAACAGCGATACCGCCTTGTTGTTGGCCTGGATCGGCCCGCATGGGTTGGCTCTTGCCACCTTGATGGCCACTTTGCTGCCGGGGCTGGCCTTCCTGAAATCCGGCACTGTGTGGGTCAGGATAACCAGCCTTGCACCGGCGGCGATCCTTGCGGCATCAAGCGTTGCGCTGGCACAGGCGCGGCCTGACGTTGCACCGCTTACCGGCAAGATCATCCGCCTGATCCAGCCCAATGCGCCACAGCATCAGAAATGGGATCCCGCCTTTATGGGCATGTTTTTCCAACGCCAGCTCGAATATACCAGCGCCGGCCCGCGCCCCGATCTGTCCGATCTGCCCAATCTGATTGTCTGGCCGGAAACATCAGTGCCTTTGCAACTGAGCCAGGCCGCCCCGGCCTTCCAAGCCATATCAGAGGCGGCCACAGACATACCGGTCGTACTGGGAATCCAGCGCTCCGAGGGCGAACGTTACTTCAACTCCCTGATTTATCTGGATGAAGCGGGCCAGGTTGCCGGGCGCTATGACAAGCATCATCTGGTGCCGTTTGGCGAATATATACCGCTGGGAAATCTGGCGGCACGGTTTGGATTGCGTGGGTTCGCGGCGCAGGCCGGGGATGGCTATACCGCCGGGCCGGGACCGAAAGTCCTGAGACTGGGTAATTTGGGCAAGGCTCTGCCGCTGATCTGTTACGAGGTGGTATTTCCTCAAGACGTGTCCGGCACACAGGAACGATCCGATTTCCTGTTGCAGATTACCAATGATGCCTGGTTCGGACGCCATTCCGGCCCTTATCAACATCTCGCGCAGGCGCAGATGCGGGCCATTGAACAGGGCTTGCCGATGATCCGCGCCGCCAATACCGGTGTATCGGCGATGATCGACCCCTGGGGGCGGATTACTGACCAACTTGCGTTGGGACAAGCGGGTTTTGTCGACGCTGGCCTGCCGACCCCGCGCACCGCCACGATTTATGCCCGAACCGGAGACGGCCCTGTGTTGCTTTTGTTACTGATTGCAACCTTTGGACTTTGGGGGCTGCAATCACGCCGCACTGCGTCCATATAGCGATTGACCCGGATGCGCAGCGCGCGTAGCCGGGAGATCAGAACCTGCCACAACGGCTTCCTGACGTGGCGGAATAACCCTGAATGGAGCACTTTTCATGTCCCGAAAGAACTATACTTTCACCTCGGAATCCGTTTCCGAGGGGCACCCTGACAAGGTTTGCGACCGCATTTCCGATGCTGTTCTCGATGCCTTCATTGCCGAAGAACCCGAAGCCCGTGTGGCGGCCGAGACCTTTGCAACCACCAACCGCGTGGTCATTGGCGGAGAGGTCGGCCTGTCCGATCAGGACAAGCTGCATGAATACATGGACCGGATCGAAGACATTGCTCGGGCCTGTATCAAGGATATCGGCTACGAGCAGGAAAAGTTTCACTGGAAAACCTGTGAGATCACCAATCTTCTGCACGAACAATCGGCGCATATCGCCCAGGGCGTGGACGCGGATGGCAGCAAGGACGAAGGGGCCGGGGATCAGGGCATCATGTTTGGCTATGCCACGACCGAAACCCCCGAGTTGATGCCGGCACCTATCCAATATTCCCACGCGATCCTTCGACGTCTGGCCGAGGTTCGCAAGAATGGCACCGAACCCGCCCTTGGCCCGGACGCAAAATCGCAACTTTCAGTGATCTATGAGGACGGCAAACCGGTTGGAGTCAGTTCTGTCGTTCTGTCGACCCAGCATCTGGACCGAGACCTGAGCTCGGACGATATCCGCGCGCTTGTAACCCCCTATATCCAAGAGGTTCTGCCCGACGGCTGGCTGTCAGAGGCGACCGCATGGCACGTCAACCCGACCGGCAAGTTCGTGATCGGCGGGCCGGACGGCGACGCGGGCCTGACAGGCCGCAAGATCATCGTCGACACCTATGGCGGGGCTGCGCCACACGGTGGCGGGGCGTTCTCGGGAAAGGATCCGACCAAAGTGGACCGGTCAGCGGCCTATGTGGCGCGGTATCTGGCCAAGAACGTCGTGGCTGCGGGCATGGCCGATCGTTGTACCATCCAGTTGAGCTATGCCATTGGCGTCAGCCGACCGTTGTCGATCTATGCGGATACCCACGGGACGGGCAACCTAGACCCGGCGGATATTGAAAAGGCGATTGATCAGGTGATCGACCTGACACCGCGCGGTATTCGCCAGCATCTGCAACTGAACAAGCCAATTTATCAGCGGACAGCGGCCTATGGCCATTTCGGGCGTGCGCCCGATTCTGATGGCGGGTTTTCCTGGGAAAAGACCGATCTGGTCGAGGCGCTCAAGAAGGCCGTCTGACCCGCTTAATTGTCACTCACCCTGCAATCCGTCCGTAGGGTGGGTGAAACCCACGCGTAGCCGGTTACTTGCCCGATTGAATCCCAGGCCGCCCCGGCTCGTCACCCATCAACATCCAGCGAATACCCGGCGCTTCGTACTGTGCGGATCGGATCATTCTGCCCCTTTTGCTTCAACGCTTTGCGCAAGCGGCCAATGTGAACATCGACAGTTCTGCTTTCGACATTGATGTCATGGCCCCAAACCCGGTTTAGCAGGTTTTCGCGGCTCCAGACCCTTTGCGGGCTTTCCATGAAGGTTGCCAAAAGGCGAAATTCCGTTGGCCCCAGATTGACCGGCACACCATTTCGCAGGACTTTGTGTCGTTCGGAATCCAACACCAGATCGCCATAGGTCAGGGTTTGTCCGACACTGGCACCGCGGGTTCGGCGCAGCATCGCGCGGATGCGAGCCATCAATTCATTCACCGAATAGGGTTTGACAACATAGTCATCGGCCCCGGTTTCAAGGCCGCGAATGCGGTCGCTTTCTTCACCGCGTGCCGTCAGCATGATCACCGGAATGGATTTGGTAAGCTTTTGCCTTTTCAGACGGCGGCAGACCTCGATGCCGGATGTCTGTGGCAGCATCCAGTCCAGAATGATCAAATCGGGTTGATGCTCCTCGGCCAGCAACAATCCGGTTTCGCCATCCTCTGCCCGCAAATCGGTAAATCCGCTTTTCTGCAAATTGTAGCTGATCACCTCCATCTGAGAGGGTTCGTCTTCTATGATCAGAACAAGAGGAGTATGGCGGTTTTTGGACATCGGTCAGCTTTCCATATCCGGATGCACCGCCATCGTACTTGTTATATCACTCTTGCTGCGTTCATCGGTTGGCAGAGACCCGCTTGCCATGTAATGTACCTGCTCGGCGATGCTGGTGGTATGATCGCCGGCGCGCTCAATGTTCTTGGCGATAAACAACAGGTGCATACAGACCGAAATACTGCGGGGATCCTCCATCATGTAGGTCAACAGCTCGCGGAACAACGTGTTGTTCATCAGGTCGACTTCTTCATCCCGGTGGCGCACGTCATCTGCCAGTTCAATGTCACGTTTGAGGAATGAATCCAACACATCCGAAACCATGAGCTGCACCAGATCGCTCATCCGTTTCAGCGTTTTCTCGGACGACCCGATTGGTGGTGCCTGCACCAGAACACTCAGCCGCTTGGCAATGTTCTTTGCATAATCGCCGATCCGCTCCAGACTGGCGGAAACCTTCATGATCGCGATAATCATCCGCAAATCATCCGCCATTGGTTGCCGCAGAGCCAACAGGCGCACAGCCCTTTCGTTGATCTTCTGTTCCAGCGCATCAATGCGATGATCTTTGTCGCGCACCTCCTGGCCAAGTGTTGTGTCGCGTTTGACCAGCGCCATCATGACATCAGCCATCTGGAGTTCAACCAGCCCGCCCATTTCCAGCAACAGCCCCTCGATCTTTTTCAGGTCTTTATCGAAGGCGCCGACGATATGTGTGTTTTCCATGCCCAGGGTTCCTTAACCAATACGACCGGTAATATAATTCTGAGTGCGTTCGTCTATCGGGTTGGTGAATATTGTGTTGGTCTTGCCGTACTCCACCAGCTCTCCCAGATGAAAGAATGCCGTATGCTGCGAGACACGCGCCGCCTGCTGCATCGAGTGGGTCACAATGATGATGGTAAAGTTTTCGCGCAACTCGTGGATCAACTCCTCGACCTTGGCGGTGGCAATCGGATCCAGCGCCGAGGCTGGTTCGTCCATCAGGATAACGCGGGGCTGCACCGCGATTGTGCGGGCGATACACAGGCGTTGCTGTTGCCCGCCCGAAAGACCGGTGCCGGGCTGATCCAGCCTGTCTTTCACCTCGTCCCAAAGGGCGGCGCGGCGCAGGCTGTCTTCCACCCGATCTTCCAGCTCGCTTTTCGATTTGGTCATATTGTGGATTTTCATCCCATAGGCCACGTTCTCGAAAATGGATTTGGGAAATGGGTTGGGTTTTTGAAACACCATTCCCACATGGGCGCGCAAAGCCACGACATCGACATTTTTGTCATAGATGTCCTGACCATCAATCAGGATATCGCCTTCAATCCGGCAAATATCAATCAGATCATTCATCCGGTTGATACATTTCAGAAAGGTGGTTTTGCCACAGCCAGACGGCCCGATGAACGACGTCACCTTGTTGCGCTTCACATCCAGAGTGATGTTATGCAGCGCCTGTTTCTCTCCGTAGAACACGTTGACGTTTCTGGCCGAAACCTGTGTTTTCGAGAGGGTGTCTGTTTCTTGCATATTCATGTCAGAACCTTTGGCTGAATTTGTTGCGCAGCAGGATGGCGACCAGGTTCATCAGGATCAGGAACAGGATAAGAACGATGATTGCGGCCGAGGTTTTTTCCAGAAAAGCCCTTTCCGGACTGTCAGCCCACAGGAATATCTGCACCGGAAGCGCCGTTGCCGGCTGAAGGATCGAATTTGGGATATCGACAATAAAGGCCACCATTCCGATCATCAGAAGCGGGGCCGTTTCCCCTAGGGCGCGGGCCATACCCACAATGGCCCCGGTCAGCATCCCCGGCAAAGCCAAAGGTGCAACGTGGTGAAAAACGGTCTGGATACGCGTGGCACCAATCCCCAGGGCGGCCTCGCGGATCGACGGAGGCACCGCCCGCAGCGCCGCGCGCGCCGCAATGATCATGGTCGGCAGCGTCATCAGCGCCAGCACCAAACCGCCAACCAGCGGTGAAGATCTTGGCAAGCCAAACGCATTCAGGAAAACCGCCAGCCCGAGCAGGCCAAACACGATGGACGGCACGGCGGCCAGATTGTTAATATTCACTTCGATCAGATCGTTCCAACGGTTCTTTCTGGCAAATTCCTCAAGATAGATCGCCGCCAGTATCCCCACGGGGAACGACAGGCAAAAACACACCAGAAGGGTAAGCGCCGTGCCGACAAATGCCCCAAGTATACCGGCCAGTTCCGGTTCGCGGGAATCGCCGGACGTAAAAAATGCACGGTTGAAACGGGTTTCAATCGCATCTTCCTGTTTCAGCGATTCGACCCAACCCAACTGCTTGTCGTCGAAGCGGCGCATTTTTTCATCGCCAGTAATGGTCAGATTGCCCTTGATCAACATATCCAGATCATCCGACGCGACAAACCATATGTTGACGGTTTGTCCGATCAGGTCAGGGTCGGCGACCACCTTGTCCCGCAAGGTATAGGCCGCATCATAGCTGACTAATCCATACAGGTTTTTCTTGTCGCGGCGTTTTTTGACCTCGGGGAACCGGCTGCGCAGGGCGGACTTCACAAGTTTGCTGTAATCGGCGTCGGCAATGGTATCGGCGCTGATTTCTTGTGGATCAATAAAGACACTCAGCTCGACCTGGGTTTGTTTCAGCGCGCCGGATCCGATCCAGGCGATCGAGCCGATCATGACAACCAGGAACCCGATGGCGATGAAAATCGCGATGCGGCCGAACCACATGAACCGCGTTTCTGCCGCATGTCGGCGACGCAGGGCCGGGGATATTTCGGTGAATATATTAGTCATATTGTTCCCGGAAATGCTTGACGATTTTCTGGGCAATGATGTTCAGCACCAGAGTGACGCAGAACAGTAGAATTCCCAGCGCAAAAGCCGACAGTGTTTTGGCTGAATCGAACTCCTGATCGCCGGTCAGCAGCGACACGATCTGCACCGTCACCGTGGTAACGGCGGCCAGCGGATTTAGCGAAAGATTGGCGGCCATGCCAGCGGCCATCACCACAATCATGGTTTCGCCGATTGCTGTCGATGTCGCCAACAAAAGGCTGCCTGAAATGCCCGGCAGTGCAGCAGGCAGAATGACATTACGGATAGTTTCAGCCTGCGTGGCCCCCAGCCCATAAGACGCATCACGCAAGGATTGTGGGACCGAATTGATAACGTCATCCGACAGGGATGAAATCAGCGGTACAATCATGATGCCCATGGCAATACCTGCGGCAAGCGCGCTTTCCGAGGCAACCTCAAGCCCGATTGACGACCCGGTCATGCGAATAAATGGCGCGATCATCAACGCGGCGAAAAACCCGTACACCACGGTGGGAATGCCAGCCAGAATCTCCAGCACAGGCTTGATGATATTGCGGGAACGCGGCGTGGCGTATTCAGCCAGATAAATTGCCGAGGCCAATCCAAGCGGCGTGGCAATCGCCATGGCAATGGCGCTGATCAACAGGGTACCAACCACCAATGGCAACACACCAAAACTACCTTCAGCCCCAACCTGATCCTCGCGGATCGCAGTTTGCGGGCTCCACTCAGTGCCAAACAGAAAGTCCTGCCATGGAACCATCTTGAAAAACTGAAAGGCCTCAAACGCTAGCGAAAAAACGATGCCTACAGTTACACCCACGGCAACCAGAGACGAGGAAACCAGCAGAATATGGACAACCAGTTCACCCAGACGTCGGCGCGTTCTGTTGCCGGAAACAAAGGGGGCTGTTGGAATTTCACCCATGTTGCGGTGTCCTGTTGATCGGATTTGGAAGGAAGTGACGGGTCGCCCAAGTCAGGCGGCCCGTCAGTCTGGTTACATTCCCAGATTTTGCAGTGTGCGGGCTTTTTCGGCCCATTCGGCCCGCTCGTCTTCAGGCATCGGGATCAGACCCTTGTCTGCCAGATATCCGTCCTCGCCCGAGGCCTTTTCGCTGGTGAACTCGGCCAGATACTCTTGCAGACCGTCCACTTTGCCAACGTGATCCGCCTTGACGTAGAAAAAGAGCGAACGCGATACCGGATAGCTGCCATCAGCAATCAGTTCGAACTCCGGGGCAACGCCACCAATCAACGCACCCTGAACAACATCGTCATTCTGGTCCAGGAAGCTGAAACCAAAGATACCGAAGGCATCCGGGTTGGCGCGCAGTTTCTGCACGATCAGGTTGTCGTTTTCACCCGCCTCGATAAAGGCACCGTCCTCGCGGATCGTGTGGCACAGGGCTTTATAGGCAGGCTTGTCCTGCTTTTTCAGCGCCTTGATCCAATCAATACTTTTGCATCCGCCTTCCATGGCCAACTCGACAAATGCGTCGCGCGTACCGGATGTTGGCGGCGGGCCCATGACTTCGATCTTCACGTCAGGCAGGGCGGGGTTCACATCATGCCAGGTTGAATATGGGTTGGGCTGCGTTTTGCCTTCGCCGTCCGGAACGTTTTTGGCCAGTGCCAAAAAGATGTCCTGCAATGTCAGTTCCATTTGAGCAGTTTCGCGCGAATTGGCCAGCACGATACCATCGTAGCCGACTTTGACTTCGACAATGTCGGTCACGCCATTGGCAGCGCATTTTTCAACCTCAGAGGACTTGATCCGGCGCGATGCATTGGTGATGTCAGGCGTATCCAACCCAAGCCCTTCACAAAACAGTTTCAGACCACCACCTGAACCGGTGCTTTCCACCACAGGTGTTTTGAAATCGGTCGATTTGCCGAAACGCTCGGCAACGGTTGTGGCGAATGGAAACACTGTGGAAGATCCGACAATCTGAATTTGGTCATTGTCTGCGGCAGTACCGGCAGTGGCCGCCAGCATACCTGCTCCGACCAGAGCACAGGTGAGAGATGTCTTCANGTTCAACATAGCAATATTCCTTGTAAGGTGGACAGAAACAGCCCGTTTCGGGCCNGGTNTCTGCCGCCTAAAGTTCGCGTATGTATCGCCTATGACAGTTTCATAACAGTTTTGTGACAGTTCAGGATGCATCGGGGGCTGCGGGCAAGAAAACCGTAAATCGACTGCCCTCTCCAACTGTGCTGGTGATCCGCATTCGGCCCAGATGGCGGGTTAGAATGTGCTTTACAATTGCCAGCCCCAGCCCCGTACCGCCTTTTTCGCGAGAGCGGCCACCGTCAACGCGATAAAACCGCTCGGTCAGACGCGACAGATGTTCGGGGGCAATTCCAGATCCGTAGTCCGTTACCTGAACAGACACCCCAGGACCGTCCATCCCTCCGACCCGTTCAAGACTGGATATCCGCACCTCAATACCTTTGTCAGAATCGCCGTATTTCATCGCGTTTTCAATCAGATTCAAAAACACCTGCAACAGTTGGTCGGCGTCACCCTGCACCAATCCAACCAGTCCATCGTCGGCTTTCAAGTCTATTGCGTGCCCCCCTTCTTCGGCCCGTTTTGAAAGCACCGCAATCGCCTGTTCAGCAATCGACACCACGTCCACAACGGTTTTCGGGCGTATGTATTTGTTGGCCTCTACCCTGGACAAGGACAACAAATCGCCAATCAGACGATCCATGCGCTGCGCTTCGCGCGACATGATTTCCAGAAACCTTTCCTGCGCCTCCGGATCATCCTTCGCCACAGTTTGCAGCGTTTCAATAAACCCGCTGAGAGCCGTGAGCGGCGAGCGTAATTCGTGACTGACGTTGGCCACGAATTCGCTGCGCATTTGCTCCGCTTCGCGAATGTGGGAAATGTTGTCAAAACAAACCAGGGCACGGGGCACATCACCGGCCTGGGTTTTCCTGTTCAAGGCGGTTACTGTGACTTTGTAGATCGTGCGCACCGGCTGCTGCAACTCGATAACGGCCTCGGATCTGTCTTGTCCGAAAAGGACGCGGTCAATCGCCAGCAAACAATTCGGGTGGCGCACCGTCTGGACAAAATTCAGGCCCGTCAGGTTCTGGCCAAACAGGGCTTGCCCGGCACTGTTGGCAAACAAAAGAGTGCGCCTGCGATCCACAAGGAAGGCTGCCCCGGTCAAGCCGTTCAATACTGGTGCGAGGCTCTCTATGCTCACTCGGGGTGCCTGTTATCAATTCTGTATTCCTGTACATATACACTGGTGGGCATCAAGGCTACAGGCCAGATTACAATGGTGACCTGCCCCCTTGCCGACATAGGAACGCTGTCCTGCCACCTGCGGTATTCGGGTGCTGAGAGACACCTTAATGTCGGTGGGCTTTGCGCTAGAATGAAGATGCCTTGGGAGGGGCCAACGGAAGTACCAAATCCCATGCCGGGACTGGATCAGATATGTGGGGTTATGCACGAACAATGTCTCACTTGTCTGTCGCACCGGGTGCAAACAACCACTAAGGCATTGGTTTTATGAGATTTGGTGGAGCCTAGGGGGATCGAACCCCTGACCTCTTGCATGCCATGCAAGCGCTCTCCCAGCTGAGCTAAGGCCCCGAACCTGTGCGCCGGTCAATAGGCGCAACCCCGAACGGGATCAAGCCAAAAATATTGCCGGCGCAAAATAGTCGAACTTACTCGTCGTCTTTTGCCGGAACGTCGGCAATTTCGTCAAGCGAGACTGTGTCGTCGTCGTCATCATCATCCAGAACGTCATCGCCCAGATCAACATCCGAATTGTCGTCATCGTCCAGGGTGATTTCCCCTTCCGCCTCTTCGGCCTGCTTAGCCTTCAGCGTCGCGGCGTCTTCTGCATCTGACGCTATCATCCGGCTTTTGCCGGACTCCTGCTCCATGACCTCGCCCGTGTAGGGGCTGACGATCGGAGTCTTGTTCAGGTCGTAAAACCGTTTGCCGGTGGTCGGGCAGACGCGTTTGGTACCCCATTCTTCCTTGGGCATGTGAAATCCCTTAAATTGTTTGGCTAGTTCTTATCGACGATTCCGCTCACGTGCCATAAGAGGTGGGGACTGTCAAAGCCTTTAGCAATCGGAAACCACACAATGGCCGATCACATCCTGCCGGGAGTGCCGCCGATACCGCTGGTTCTGCGGCGTTCCGGACGGGCGCGGCGGATTTCCCTGCGTGTCTCTCAGTTGGACGGACGGGTCACGCTGACGCTGCCAAAAGGCGTGCCGGAGGCCGAGGCGCTGAACTTTGCCCAATCCAGGGGCACATGGATTCGCGATCACCTAAGCGCGCGCCTTGAAGACATTCAGATGCAACAAGGCACCGTTTTTCCCATCGAGGGTGTCCCTTGCCGTATCGTTCCGGCGGCCAAAAGAAAGGTGACAGTACGTCCCGGCGAGGTCGAGGTACCGGATGGCCCGGTTGGTCCGCGCCTTCAATCCTGGCTGCGCACATTGGCTCGTGATCGTCTGGCGGCGGCTGCGGATCACTATTCAGACCGGCTTGGCCAGTCCTATGCCCGCATTACGTTACGCGACACACGGTCCCGCTGGGGATCTTGTTCGTCACAACGGGCCTTGATGTTTTCCTGGCGTCTCATTCTCGCCCCGCCTGAGGTTCTGCGCTATGTGGCAGCGCATGAGGTGGCGCATCTGGCTGAAATGAACCATTCGCCGGCTTTCTGGGCCAATGTCGAGCACATCTACGGCGCGTATGCCGCCCCGCGCCGATGGTTGCGCGAAAACGGGTCTGAACTGCACCGCTACCAGTTCTGACCGAGAAATCCGCGTCGCGCCAGCTGGGTAAAGACCCGTTTCGGTTCGAATTCTTTGATGCGAATTGTTGACCTTTCGTGGGTTTGTGATCACAACGAAGGCGCAATGATCAACCCCAAGCCAAACGAAGCGTCCCCGGTGGCCCATGACAGGATCTATCGGACCCTGAGAACCCGAATCATGTATGGCGATATTGCGCCCGGTCAGGCCCTGACCTTGCGGGGGCTTGGTCGCGAATATGGTGTGTCGATGACCCCTGCACGCGAAGCGTTACGCCGGTTGGTGGCCGAGGGCGCGCTGTTTCTGTCAAGTTCTGGCCGGGTATCAACGCCAGAACTAACAAACGAGCGGATCGAAGAACTGGCCGCGCTGCGCTCGTTGCTGGAGGTTGAACTGGCCAG
>JGI24025J20009_10001870_pt1 | contig 15563 bp, 15 predicted proteins | sample Cruoilmetagenom3_FD_20009 | JGI IMG/M metagenome (IMG submission 20009)
CAAGCCGCCGACGTAGCAAGGCGCGCAGGGGTAGAGGTTATTATTGCAAAAGGCGCTGGCAACAACGTTATTTTAAAATGCATGAGTGAGCAATTACCCGGCACGCGGTTTTTAAAACTCACTGCGCCAAAAGATGGCCGTAAAAAATGGCTAATGGCAGGGCCTAAAAGTACCGGCCAAATTATGATTGATAAAGGGGCTATTTCGGCGCTACAAAACAAAGGGGCAAGCCTGCTGGCCAAAGGCATAACCAATGCATTTGGCCGTTTTGAGCGGGGCGACTTAATAGATTTAATAGACGCCAATAACCAAGTTATTGCACGAGGGTTAACACGTTTTAACCAAGTTGAAGTAAATAAAATTAAAGGCGCTCACTCAGAGCAAATAGGCGAGCTACTCGACTTTGATAGTGGCGCTGTGGTGCTACACAGAGACGACTTAGTTTTGCTTTAGCTTTTTAAATAGCGCGTGTTGCGGCCGTATATTCGGTATTTAAGCAAGGCAGAGCCTATGTTGTGTTTAGAATAACTGGTTGTACAAAAACATAAATACAAAGCATAAATGCAAAGCATAGGCTGTTTGAGGCTCTGCTGTATGTAAGTTATTAAATAACAGCGCAGTAGTTATTGAGCTCACTAAGTTACTAAGCTCGCGCTACGATTTAATAGCGCTTAGCTAAAACAAACTTTAATCCACATAGCTCAATGCGACCTAATTAAAAAGTATTGGTTAATTAATTAGCAAAGTTGATGATTTTGTCTAAACTGACTGAAGTTAAAACAGTTTAGGCAAACTAATGAAGGCAAACAATTGCGGGCACGAATGGATAATCAGTCTAACCCAGCAAGAAGAAGAAAGTGATTTAGATGCATCATTAGTGCAGATTATTGGCGACCTACTCGAAGTTGAAAATTTTGCTATTTATATTAATAAGCACTTTAGTGCGCAATTACCGCCTACGCTTATAAACACCCACACCCGCCTTGAAGTATTAGAGTCTAACGAAGCCTTAGCGCTGCTTAATAAAGTAACCCAAAACAAAATAAGAGTAAGCCGCGCCTTAGGTGTAGTAACTACGTATGTGCCAGTGTATTACTTTGGTAAAGTAATTGGCATATTACTAATAGAAACCACAAAAGAGTTAGCGCAAACCACCACAATGCTCGCCGTGCATATTTTAAATATTTATGCCAACCAGCTAGGGCTATTACATAAATCGCGATTAGACCCTTTAACCGAGCTTTTAAATAGACAAACCTTTGATAAAAAAGTGATCGAAATTGTCTCAGGCAAAGGCTTTTTATTGCCCCGTGATGATACCAACGAAAAGCGACGATGGTATTTAGCCATTGCAGATATCAATCACTTTAAACGCGTAAACGACAGCTACGGCCATGTAATAGGCGATGAAGTTATTTTACTTGTGGCGCGGCTGTTAAAAAATAACTTTAGGCTAGAAGACTACGTATTTAGGTATGGTGGCGAAGAGTTTGCGGTGTTATTTCAAACCAAAACCGAGGCACAAGCACATATAGCACTTAACCGTTTGCGCTCAAATATTGCTGAGTATCCTTTTCCGCAAGTTGGGCAGCTTACAATAAGTATTGGTTTTTTAGAGCTGGCAAGTATTGATACTGTATCTAGTATCGTAAACCAAGCCGATATGGCGCTGTATCATTCTAAAAATGGCGGCCGTAATAAAGTGACCGCTTATAGCGAGCTTGAGGTAAATGAAGAAGTGACCACCGATAATAGTATTGAGCTTTTTTGATTGTAAATTTGTGCTAAAATCTGGCTCCTTAAATTGTTGTAGGCAGGCACAAAACATGAAATTCGTTCGTTGGTTTTTAGGTTGTATAATTTTATTCTTTAATTTTGTATTTACTCCTCGCAGTAAAAAGCGTGCAAGCGATGTGCAAGCGCAGCTTGATCAGCAAACCTCACAATTTAAACTTTATCAATTTAAAGCATGCCCGTTTTGCGTAAAAGTACGCCGTGCAATTAAGCGCGAAGGCTTAAAAATAGAAACGCGTGATGCAAAAAATAATCAACAATTTCGTCAAGAGCTGTTAGAGCAAGGCGGCAAAATTAAAGTGCCATGCCTTCGTATAGAAAAAAATGGCCAAGTAGAGTGGCTATACGAATCTAACGATATTATTGCTTACTTAAACAAAGTAGCGGCTTAAACGACCCCCTTAATTTTTATCTCACTTATTAAAAGAGACATTATCATGACAATCCGTACTCGTGTTGCCCCATCTCCAACAGGTGACCCGCATCTTGGCACCGCTTATATTGCTTTATTTAACTACTGTTTTGCTAAACAACAAGGCGGCGAGTTTGTGCTTCGTATTGAAGATACAGACCAAGTTCGCAGCACGCCAGAGTCAGAACAAGCGATTATGGATAGCTTACGTTGGTTAGGTCTTGAGTGGGATCATGGCCCTGACGTAGGTGGTGAATTTGGCCCTTACCGTCAATCAGAGCGTAGCGATTTATACAAAAAATACGCACACCAATTAGTTGAGCAAGGTAAAGCATTTTACTGTTTTGCAACCAGCGAAGAGCTTGACCAAATGCGTGAAGAGCAAATGGCAGAAGGTCTGCGCCCTAAATACGACGGCCGTGGCTTAAACCACACCGAAGATGAAATTAAAGCAAACCTAGCTGCAGGAAAGCCTTACGTTATTCGTATGAAAATACCAAGCGAAGGCACTTTTAAATTTAACGACTACCTACGCGACGAAATTGAGATCCCGTGGGAAAACGTAGACATGCAAGTGCTATTAAAAGCCGATGGTTTCCCTACGTACTTTTTAGCAAACGTAGTGGATGACCACCACATGCAAATAAGCCATATTTTCCGTGGCGAAGAGTGGATTAACTCAGCACCTAAACTATTAAAACTTTACGAAGATTTAGGTTGGGAAGCTCCAGTACTAGGCCACTTACCACTACTGCGTAATCCTGATAAATCAAAGCTTTCTAAGCGTAAAAACCCAACTTCTATTAATTACTATAAAGAAATGGGTTACCTACCAGAGGCCGTGCTTAACTACTTAGGCCGTATGGGTTGGTCAATGCCAGATGAGCGTGAAAAATTCACTCTTAACGAGATGATTGAACACTTCGATATGAAGCGTGTATCACTTGGTGGCCCAGTATTTGATGTTGATAAGCTAAGCTGGTTAAACGGCATGTGGATCCGCGAAAACCTAACAGACGAAGAGCTTGTACAGCGCTTTGTTGATTGGAAGTTTAATGGCGAAATGCTAGCTAAAGTATTACCAGAAGCTAAAACGCGCATTAATACGCTTTCGGACATGGTTGATTTAGCAGGGCATTTTGTAGGCGGCATTCCAACTTACGACCCAGCACTGTTAACGGCGGGCAAAGCTGACGAAAACGTAATACGCCAAGCGCTACAGTTTTTTGTATGGCAGCTTGAAGGTTTACGTAGTTTTGATAAGCCAGCTATTTTTGCNATTGCAAAAGAAGTTGCTACATTCCACGAGCTTAAAATTAAAGACTTTTTAGAGCCAATATTTGTAGCAATCACGGGTAAAACGTCTTCAACGTCAGTACTTGATGCAATGGAAATTTTAGGCTCTGACTTATCACGTGCGCGTTTACGTGTCGCGCTTGCTCATTTAGGCATTTCTAAAAAGCAGGCTAAAAATATTGAGCGTGCGTACCGCACATACCCAAGTGCATAATCTTTAGTCATACTTTATAAAAAGCCGAGCTTATTAATTTAAGCTCGGCTTTTTTGCTTCAGGCTGTTTGGCTATATGTCATCGCGTTTTGATATTGTTTAGCGCAAGCCGTGGCGCTTTAGCAAATGCTACAATGCTGTATGTAAATTAAAAGGAGGCAGTATGATTGCACCTGTAAAAAACAAAGCTTTATTTAGCAGTAATGCCTTTTCAATAAACCTAGTTACTTACCCTACACATCACAGTGTGATGAACCATATAGATCCAGTACAGCAAGGGCGCTACTACAAACTTAATTTTGTACTAGTAAAACCTAAAGCTGGTGGGGTTTTTAAATGCTCAAAATGCATTATTAATTGGTTTAACCGCGTGTATTTATTTAGACCCGACAAATACGAGCATAGCGTATCTAAAATTGAGTCGGGAAAGCGCGTACTACTTAGCTTTGCGCTTAATATATAATTTATTAATAGTCGTAGGCCTGTCCGCTGCATAAAACAGACAGGTCACAATACGATACAGAGATTTCGCTACAAGAATTTATAGTAAAGGCATTACCGCCTCTGCGCATTGCATCTGCTTTAAGTAAATCTATAGCATTTGATTTTAAGCGATTGTAGCTTATATTATTGTCGCTTCTACCGTCGCCATTGCAGCTTTCGCCTTCAATTCGGCCTAAAAGTGTGGCGCCACTTTCGTGTGCTTCTTGGTCGCTATAAAACTGTTGTAAATCTCGTTTTTTAACGTACGTACCAATTTCCTCAGATAAAACATCGTTATCTATATCGGTATGAAAAGTCACGCTAGAACATCCAGCCAAAGTAGTGAGTACGCTTATTACTGCAAAAACACGTAACATAATAATTAGTCCCTTATTTAGTTTGGTACCTAAATTACTAACTAAAACAGGCGTGTGCAACATTTACTCTTAAGTTAATTGTATGAATTTGTAAGTGATTCGACCTCTCTTTAAATTTTTTCTGGTAGTATGGGCAGGTTATAAGCAGTTTAAGCAGTGAACAATCTATGTTAAGTCCTTACTTTCAGCAGCATGCTGATTATGTTTCTATCTCTCGTGAGCAAGGGTGTCGTTTCGCAAAGTGCGTTGCCGATGATTACAACCCACTTCATGACAAAGATGCCAAAAAGTTTTGCGCGCCAGGAGACTTACTTTTTTCTTTAGTGTTAGACCGCTACGGTATAAGTGAGCGAATGGAATTTACCTTTGCCGGTATGGTTGATGAAAACACCAAACTTAACTTCCCAGAAGGGGATGATGAGTTTGATGTAACCAACGGCGACAAAGTAATTTTAAAGGTAAAACGCGAAGGTAAAACCAGCAAATGCCCAACACTTACAAATAGCTTAATAAAAAACTATGTTGAGTTTTCTGGTGCTGCATTTCCGCACGTAATTATTCCGCTAATGGGTAAGCAAAATGTAATGATTAACCCAGCGCGCCCTATGGTTATTTACGAGTCGATGATCATTAACCTTGATAACATTAATATTCAAACGCCAACGCTTGAGTTTGCTGAGCCAAGTTTTGAGTACACGGGTAAGCGCGGCAAAATTACCTTGCGCTTTAATTTACTAGAAAACGGCGAAAAAGTGGGTTTTGGTGAAAAGCACATGGTGGTGTCGGGTATTCGTGAATACTGCCAAGCAACGGTCGATGACTTAATCGCGTTTTATAATGAGCGAAAAGCCACCTTAAAACCGGTTTAAAACGTTATTAAATTATAATACCAATCCGCAATAATACTTAATCATTTTTAGGGGCTAAAACGTGTTGCTATCTGCGTTAAAAAATTCTCATTTAGAACAACTAAATAGCGAATTTTTTGCCTAGCTATCAACACGTTTATCTGTCCTCAAAATAGATCACTTAATTAAGCGGATTGGTATAAAAAGGGCGCTAAATACATTGTTATTTAGCGCCTTTTTTATTGGTTTAGAGAATGCAGCTAGGCTGAATACTTTTCTGAGCTGGTTAATTTACGCAGTACCGTAATATGCGTACAATAGCGCTCTTTGTTATTTTAAAGCTAAGCCTATGTCTGCCACATCGTTCTCATCTCTTAAACTCGATTCGTTATTACTAACCGCAATTGAGCAAAATAATTACACCACGCCTACCGCAATTCAGGTTAAAACTATTCCGCACATATTAGCGGGCAGCGATGTAATGGGCAGCGCGCAAACAGGCACAGGTAAAACAGCCGCCTTTGTATTACCACTACTACATAAGCTTTTAAATACACCAAAAAAAGATGAGCCAGGCATAGCCCGAGTGGTTATTTTAACGCCCACGCGTGAGCTTGCTCAGCAAGTGTTTGCCAGCTTTGAAAAATACGCCCAAGGCACAAATATTCAAGGCGCTTTAGCGTATGGCGGTGCAAGTATTGGCCCGCAAATTAAAGCGCTTAAAAAGGCGCAAGTGATAGTCGCAACGCCTGGGCGTTTACTTGATCATATTGTTAAAGGCAGTGTGGTGCTTTCAAGTGTTGATTCGTTAGTATTTGATGAAGCCGACCGTATGCTGGATATGGGCTTTATTGATGAAATAAAACGTATTTTGCGCCACATTCCAGGCGATCGCCAAACCTTATTGTTCTCAGCCACATTCGATGACAGCGTGTTTGAGCTGAGTAAAAAACTACTTAAAAACCCCGAGCTAATTGAAGTTGATAAACGTAACTCAGCCGCCGTTGAAGTAGAACAAGTTATTTACGCAGTAGATGAAGAGCGAAAGCGCGAGCTTGTATCACACATGATTGGCATGAAAAATTGGCGCCAAGTACTTATATTTACACGCACCAAACAAATGGCCGATAAACTTGCCAAAGAAATGTGTAAAGACGGCTTAAAAACTGAGTCTATCCATGGCGATAAATCACAAGGTGCACGCGACCGTGCATTACAAAACTTTAAAGAAGGCACAACGCGGGTTTTAGTTGCTACCGATGTAGCTGCCCGCGGTTTAGATATTCCAGCGCTTAAATACGTAATAAACTTTGAGCTACCTTACATAGCAGAAGATTACGTACACCGAATTGGCCGTACGGGGCGCGCTGGCGAGCAAGGCCTTGCCATGTCGCTGGTAAGTATTGACGAGCAGTGGTTACTGGAAGAAATTGAAGTACTACTGGATACCCGTTTAGCACCACAATGGCTAGAAGGTTACGAGCCTGATTTAAACAAGCCCCCTAAAGATAACCGTAAAAACACCAACAAAGCGCGTAAAGATCGCGATAAAAAGCGCATTACCGGGCAAAGAGCACCAAGTAAACGCCGCAGAAAGTAGCCTTAAACATATTTATTTGGCTATACTAAGGCCACTAAATAGCTGAGGTATAGTTATGTTTGAAACAGATCAATGGGCGTTTTCTGGTGTCGATGGCCAAATATCATTACATAAATGGCAAAAAACCATTGATCTTATTACGGGGCTTTTTTCGGCCCCCTCTGGTTATATAGTGCAAGCTACTAGTAAAGGTTATCGTGTAGTTATTAGAGCTAATGAAGGTGGCTCACACTTTGAAACCAACCCTATACTCCCTCCCGAAACTCCCTTATTTTGTAAATATGTAGCCGAAAACAACAACACTTTGTATGTTAGCGATACCCGCAGCGATACGCAGTGGAATACCATGCCCGAGGTTATTGAAGATGGCGTTGAATCCTACCTAGGCTTGCCAATTCACTGGCCTGAAGGTGAAGTATTTGGCACCTTGTGTTTAAAAGATTCAAAGAAAACCAGTTACACCGATGAATATTTTGAGCTAATAGAGCAGCTTCGTGATTTAATTGAAGACGATTTAGCGCTTATTTATAGCTTTGAGCAAATGCGTGAAATAGCCATGCTCGACCCGCTTACCAATATTTATAATCGCCGTGCACTTAGCTTACTTGCCCAACACAAACTTAATTTAGCGCTGCGTTTAGGTTTTGATGTGTGTTGCTTGTTTATTGATATAAACGACTTTAAAAAACTAAACGACACTTATGGCCATGAAATAGGCGATCAAGCGTTAATCCTCTTAGCAAATACCTTAAAAACACATTTAAGAGAGGCTGATATAGTAGGTCGTTTAGGCGGCGATGAATTTGTAGCTGTGATGCAAATTAGTGATAGAAGTAAGCTTAGCCATATTATTGATAAAATAAAAATTGAGTATACAAACGCACTATTAGAGAACAACGTATGCGCGCTGACACTCAGCATAGGCGAAAGTTTTACTAATAAACAAAAGCAACCTTTTGATACGTTATTAAATTTGGCCGATCACCAAATGTATAAAAATAAACAAGCGTACAAATTGGCTAAAAAAGCATAATAATAAAAGTAATACACTTAAACATAGCAACAAAAAAGCAAGCCATTAGGCTTGCTATAAACAGGGAGAATTAGGCTCTAAGCGATTTGTTTTTCGGCTAGGTTTAATTCCATAATGGCTTTTAATAAACGGTATAAGTTTATTGATGCGTCAATTTCTTCTTTACGGTTTGTTAAGCTTTCAATATTTAAGCCTAGTGGCACATCTAGGTGCGCACAGCTTTTGAGTATTAGGTCGAGATTTTCTCGGCAAATACGTACAGATTCACTTAAGGTATTGTCTGCATCAAGCATGCGCCATTTAGTGGCTTCTGGCACTGAGATACCCAACCATTGCATAAACTCTAAGGTTTTATCGCCACCGCACGGCGTAAACGTTAAAATAATCCGTTTTGGTGTAATACCTTGTGCTTTACAGGTGCGCGCGTAACTTGTTATTAGCTCTATAGTTGCTTGCGCGTCGTAAACCGCTTGCGATATAAAAAACTGACAACCTTGTGCTGTTTTTTCTATAAGGCGCTCGTGTTCATTTCGCTTACTTGAATGTCGCTCAGCAATGGTAACGCCCCCTAAAAAGAAGTCATCACTTTGCTCTGCAAGCGTTTTATAGGCATCGGGCAAGCTTAGTTTTATATCACCTACCGATGAGGGGCTACCCACTAAAACGACATTTTTTAAATCGTAGTCGTTTTTAGTTTCATCCAACCAGCCTTTAAACTCCTCTACACCACGCTGTGCCACACTTTTGTAAGTAATGACATCTGGAGCAGATAAATTACGTAGTAAGTGGCTGTATTCACGCGGGTCTACAGTTTGTTTAAACGGAAATGGGCGTGCTTTATCTGTACGGCTACTTTCATCTTGAATGTCGTAAATTATCACGCCGTCGTATTCAATTTCGTGTAGGCGAGCAAGTAGTTTTTCTGCAATGATTTTTAGTTGCGCTTTATCAGTACCAATTTTAGGTGGAGTAGTACCAATAAGATAAACACCTTGATTGGTGTCTTCTATTTTTTCTTGTAGTGATAAAGCCATAATCCTCATTCCAGCTTAGTCCAATGTATGTAATTTAATATAGCAGCCATTTAGACGTCTAGATAGATTTATTTAGTGAAAGTTTTTCAATCAACTTGAGCTTTTTTCATACTTAAATGTTTTTAAAATAGGGAATTGACACAGTTGTTTACATTATAAATAGCCGCTGGACTCTTATATTTAGTGGCTTTGGGGCATAATCTAAGCGAGTTAGTATTAAACCTAATAACAAATTTGCTCAATTTAAAAAGGGACAACAATGAAATTTAAATTACTAGCAACAAGCTTAGCGGTATCGCTGGCACTAACAGGCTGCGCAACACAGCAAAGCGAAAACACCCAAACGGCACAACAACAGCAAACAACAAAAGCTGACGAACGTGTATTTTCGCAAGAGTACTTAATCGAAGAGCTTAATAACGGCTTACGTGTAATGGTTGTTAAAACTGATTACCCCGATGTCGTCTCGCTGCAAATTCCGGTATCGGTTGGCTCACGTAATGAAGTAAAAGCAGGTAAAACCGGTTTTGCTCACTTTTTTGAGCACATGATGTTTAAAGGCTCTAAAAAATTTCCGCAAGAGGAATACACTGCCATATTTAAAAATGCAGGGGTCGATAACCGTGCTTACACCACTAACGATTACACAAACTACCATTTAAACTTTTCAAAGCAGCATCTTGATAAAGTACTTGAAATTGAAGCCGATATTTTTCAAAACTTAACCTACACCGAAGAGCAATTTAGAACCGAAGCGCTAACGGTCAAAGGGGAATATTTAAAAAATAACGCCAGCCCAATTCGTAAGTTATTGAGCGCAGTACGCGAAGAAGCGTTTGATACGCACACTTATAAACATACCACCATGGGCTTTTTTGAAGATATAGAAGCCATGCCAGATCAAATGGCTTACGGTAAAGAATTTTTTGATAAGTTTTATAAGCCTGAATATGTATCGCTAGTGATTGTGGGCGATGTTGACCCAAAGAGACAATGGCTATGGTTAAAAAACATTGGGGTGGCTGGAAAAAAGGCGATTACGTTGCCGATATTAAAGCTGAGCCAAAGCAGCAAGCACCTAAATATGTACATGAGAAAAACGAAGGTTTGCCTGGTCATTGGTTGCTTGTATCTTACAAAGGTGCTGCATGGGAGCCTGCTAAAAAGGACAGAGCCGCACTTGATTTAATCTCACAGCTTTATTTTTCTAATAACTCCGATTTATACCAAGAGCTAGTTGTTGATAAACAAATAGCGAGTCAAATGTTTACCTACAATCCAGAGACAAAAGATCCTGGCTTACTGCATGTGTTTGTAAAAGTAGAAAACGAAGATGATTTAGCAAAAGCACGCGATGCTATTAACCGCACTTACGCAAAAGCACGTACCGAACTTGTTGATGAGCAAAAACTAAGTGATTTAAAGTCTAACCTTAAATACAGCTTTATTAACGGCTTAGATTCATCACAAGCGATTGCATCAACCCTTGCAAGTTATATGCATTTTGAGCGCGACCCAGAGGTTATCAACCAGCTTTATAAATCGGCCGACAACATCACAGCACAAGATATTAAAGCCGTGGCTAATAAGTATTTTGTAGATGACGCGCGTACTACCGTAACTATGTCGGCACTTGATAAAGCGCCAGGCTTTGAACAAGAAACAAGCTTAAATGCATTAGTAGCTAAGCATGATAAAGCGCCAGAGGCACCAGTATTTAAAGTGCTTGATAAAACGAATAGCTCGCCGCTGATTGATGTAAACTTTTTATTCAACACAGGGGCTGCTGCAGACCCGCAAGGTAAAAAAGGAGTTGCTGCGCTCACAGCCGCTATGCTTGCTCAAGGCGGCTCGCAAAGTACGAGTTACAAAGACATACAAAAAGCGCTTTATCCGCTTGCTGGCAGCTTTGGTTATCAAATAGATAAAGAAATGCTGTCATTCCAAGGGCGTATTCATAAAGATAACGCTGCCACATGGTATGCGCTTGTAAGCGATCAGTTACTTAACCCAGGCTTTAGAGACGATGACTTTAAGCGCCTTAAAAAAGAAATGATCGACGGTATTAAGTCGGGCTTAAAAGCCTCTAATGATGAAGAGCTAGGTAAAGAAGTGCTTTACAGCGCACTTTACAAAGGTCACCCATACGAAAGCTACAATTACGGGGATATTTCGGATTTAGAAGCATTAACGCTTGATGATGTAAAAGCCTTTTACAACACAGAGCTTACCCAATCTAAACTAACACTGGGTTTAATTGGCGCTGTGCCAAAAGCGCTTAAAGCAGAAATCATGAGCGACTTAGCAACCTTACCTAAAGGCGAGCAAAGCCGTTTAAGTATTCCTGATGCGCCAGAGCTTAAAGGTCACCATGCCACGATTGTAGAAAAGTCGGCGCAATCTACTGCGGTATCGTTTGGTTTCCCAATTGATACTATTCGTAGTAGTGAAGATTGGACAGCCCTTTGGCTGGTGCGTTCGTACTTTGGTGAGCACCGCAGTTCTAACTCATACCTGTATGAGCGAATTCGTCAAACACGTGGTATGAACTACGGCGATTACGCCTACATTGAGTACTTCCCACGTGGCATGTTTCAAACTAAGCCTGATGCAAACTTAGGGCGCTCTGAGCAAATATTCCAAATTTGGTTACGCCCGCTGCGCTCTAATAACGATGCACACTTTGCAACACGTACCGCGTTGTTTGAGCTGGATAAGCTTATTAAAAATGGTTTAACCGAAAAAGACTTTGAAGCAACACGTAACTTTTTAATTAACTACGTGCCGCAGCTTGTCGCAAGTCAAAACCGCCAATTAGGTTATGCACTTGATAGTGAATTTTATAACACAGAGTCGTTTGTAAAATACGTGACAAGTAAACTTGAAAAGCTAACGCTTGCTGATGTTAATCGCGTGATTAAAGATAATCTGCAAACAGATAACGTACAGTACGTGTTTATTACCGGTGACGGCGAAGACATGAAAAAACGTTTAGTGTCAGAGCAAACATCGCCTATGGTTTACAACACAGAAAAACCAGCAGCGCTTGTTGCTGAGGATAAAGTCATTGCCGATTATAAATTAGCTATTCCAGCTAACAACATTGAAGTAATGGCTATTGAAAAAGTGTTTCAGTAATTAATCTCTTTTTCTAACATATAAAAAATGCCCCAGTGCTTATAGCCTGGGGCATTTTTATTTAATTAGTGCTATTAAAGCGTAATATTAGTTAGTCGCTAAAAGCACTGAGCCTGCGCCTAGAGCAAAGCTTATTAAGGAGCTAATAACCACTCCCGCTAAAAAGCTTTTAGTTGGCGTACTTTTAACGTCATTATTTATAGGCTCATCAAGTTTAATGAGCTCGCCTTGGCGTACTTCAAGTACCGCGCAAAGCGCCATAGTGGTTTCTTTAGAAGCGGCGCCTTCTTTTTCTACCCGTTGAATGGTCCGCAAACTTACATCGCAGGCATCTGCGAGCTGTTGCTGCGTCCAATCTAACTTACTTCTAAGCGATTTAACTGTTGTAGGATTTAATTGCACGTTAAAGCTTCCCTACAAATAGTTCAACAATAGTTGCCGTTGTATAGCCAAACACCGCCCCACCTAATGTACAGCCAGCAAGAAAAAATGCTGCCTTTTTAGGATCGTCTGAAAGACTACTTTGAACTTGTTTGGCTATTACACTGCTATTTTTATAAAGAGTGCACTCAAGACGCCCCGTAAGTATATTAAGCATGTCAAATTTTACTTGGTACTGTGAGCCCTCAAAAGCAAAAGAGTGTGTGCTTGCACAGTAGATATTTCGTTTTTTACTAAATAGGTCATCGTTTACAAACACTTCTTCTTTACCCGTAAAGTAGCTTCCAAAACAGGCTATTTGATTGTCGCCATCTTGAAAGTAAAATTTATAACCAAGCTTTTTTGTATTCAATATATCGTTTTTCATCATCGTTATCCTTGTTGAGTTGATGATGCTAATTTAGCGTTTGTTTTTATTTTTTACGCCGTCAGTAGTATGCCAGTAGCTAGTTTGGCATATGACAGTAACCCTGTCATGCTGCTTTAGTATCTGATTTTTAATGTAAAAGTAAAATTTTTATATATTTTATAGACTACTTAGCTGTCATACGGAGTATTACTTCACATTAATAAATTATGCAACTAGCGTGAAGTAAAGTAACAATATTGTGTTAAAAAATTGTTATTGATTATACTGATTAACAACAAAGCTAAAATGGAAAGCTCGTGATTGACGATAAAGCGTTTTTTAAGTTGGTACTAGATACCACGCCCGACCAAGTAGTGGTTATTAACTCTAACGGCGACATAGTTTATATAAACCGAAGCTGGCAAAGCTTTGGTGAGCAAAACGACTGTGCCTGCTGTGATATGTGGGAGCAGCAAAATTACTTAGCAGAGTGTGAAAAAGCTGCTAAAAAAGGAGATAGCTTTGGTTTAAAGGCATTTAACGGCATTAAATCAGTTATTTTGGGGGCTAATGACGACTTCTATTTAGAATATCCATGCCATAGTGAAGATGAAAAGCGTTGGTTTATGATGCGAGTAGTGTCGTTTAGCCATACCGATAAAGCGTATTACGCTATTAGCCATCAAAATATTACCGAGCGTAAACTGGCTGAAGAGCAAGTACAAAAACTTGCCGCTATTGATGGCTTAACTGATATTGCTAACCGAGGCTTTTTTGATACCTTTTTAGAGCAAGAATGGAATCGTTGTCAGCGTTTAGGTATGCCGCTTTCGTTGGCTATTATTGATATAGATGATTTTAAATTACTCAATGATACTTACGGCCACCAACAAGGCGATACATGCTTAAAAAGGGTGGCTAAAGTACTCAATGAATTTACTAAACGCCCAGGGGATTTATGTGCCCGTTTTGGTGGTGAAGAATTTGTATTAGTGTATGGAAATACAAACTCAGATCAGGCCTTGTTAGTATTGAACGATATTTTAGAAAAATTAAAACAGTTAAACATTGAAAATAAACATTCATTACCAAGCAGAACCCTTACAGTGAGTGTAGGCCTCACTACTATTACACCCAGTAGTGACTTTACCTGTGCGTATTTAATCAAAGAAGCAGACGATTTACTTTATAAAGCAAAAGATAAAGGAAAAGATGCTTTGTGTGTGAGTGATTTAGCACTCATATAATTTTTTTACTCTTAGTTATACCTAATAACCAGAACAAATAACTAAGGCGTTAACACCTTAGGCTTTAAATCCGTTAAACTTAGGAAAAGGCTCTTTTTATATCAATTTAAGGCAGTGTAGTATTATGCGTCATGAAATTTGGCAACAGCTTCGTAGTGAAGCGAATGAAGTTGTAACTCGCGAACCACTTTTAGCAAGTCATGTGTATTCATGCATTTTAAATCATGAGTGTTTAGGTTCGGCGTTAAGCTTTATTGTTGCTAATAAGTTGGCAGATGCTGTTGTATCGGCTTTTACAATACGTGAGTTATTCGACCAAGCGTTTGTAAAGTGCGACCGTATGCTTACTTATGTGGCCGAAGATATTAAAGCCGTTAAAGACAGAGACCCGGCAGCCGAAACCTACCTTACGGTTATTTTAAACCTAAAAGGGTTTCATGCTATTCAAGCGCATCGTTTAGCTAACTGCTTGTGGCAGCAAAACCGTAAAGAGCTTGCTCGTTTTATTCAAAGCCGAACCTCAGAAGTGTTTGGGGTTGATATTCACCCTGCGTGTCAGGTTGGTAAAGGGATAATGTTTGACCACGCCACCGGTATTGTTATTGGTGAAACGGCGGTAATTGAAGATAACGTATCAATACTGCAATCGGTCACGCTTGGTGGTACGGGTAACGAGCAGGGCGACCGTCATCCTAAAATTAGAGCCGGTGTGCTTATTGGTGCAGGCGCTAAAGTGCTGGGTAATATTGAAGTAGGCGAGGGCGCACGTATTGGCGCAGGTTCAGTCGTTTTAACTGCGGTACCGCCACATACCACCGCTGTAGGCGTACCGGCTAAAATTATTGGCAGACCGGATTGTCCGTGTCCGGCGCAAAGTATGAACCAAAACTTTTTAACCACTCCAGAGCCTGAAAACGAATCACACACCAGCGCCATGCTGTAATAGCAGCCTGTATAAATAAAAATAATTTTAAAAGGAATTAAAATGAACAAAAATAGCTTATTAACACTAGGGATAGGATTTATTGCGGGTGTAGGTTTAACGTGGAGCTACTTTAATTTATCTTCAAGTGACGCAAACCCCGCAAAGTTACAACATGCTGATACAAAGCAGCAGGCACCTTTTGTTCAGCCAGTTAAAAGCAGTGAAGCAACAGCAAAGCGTGTTGTACCCGCTGCCCCTGAACAAAGCGCTCATATAGAGCAAAAAGATAATCCCCCTAAACCAGAACCACAACCGCTAGATGAGCTTCCTTTAGAAGAGCAAGTATCGCAGCTTAAACAGCAATTAGCAGCGC
>JGI24025J20009_10001871_pt1 | contig 15560 bp, 14 predicted proteins | sample Cruoilmetagenom3_FD_20009 | JGI IMG/M metagenome (IMG submission 20009)
ATCCTGACCATGAACAACCCCCCGGCCAATACCTGGACACCCGAGAGTCTGGCTTATTTGCAGCAGGTCGTCGAAGAGTTAAATGCCGACAAAGAAAACTACGCGCTAATTTTGACCAGCGAAAGCGAAAAGTTCTTTAGCGCCGGTGCCGATTTAACCCGTTTTAACCACGACAACACAGGCGATGCCTTCGACTTTATTAAGGCCTTTGGTGTCGCCTTTGAAGCCCTGGCCAGTTATGAGGGTGTATCCATCGCGGCCATTACCGGCTTTGCCATGGGTGGCGGCCTTGAGTGTGCGCTGGCTTGCGATATTCGTATTGCCGAAGAACAGGCGCAAATGGCTCTGCCCGAGTGCACCGTTGGCTTGTTGCCCGGTGGTTTGGGTACGCAGCACTTGCCCTGGTTGATCGGTGAAGGCTGGGCCAAGCGCATGATTCTGTTGGGCGAGCGCGTTAAGGCACCAAAGGCCGAGCAAATTGGTTTGATTCAGGAAGTGGTGCCCACGGGTACGGCGTTGGAAAAAGCGCTGGAATTAACCGCCAAGGTCGAAAAGCAAAGCCCGACGTCTGTGCGTATCTGTAAAGAGTTGACCATGTCTTCTCGCGAGCGCGGTTTGAGCAGTGGCTTTAAGTTCGAGCGCGATGCCTTTATGGATTTATGGGGTAGCGAAGATCAAAAAGAAGGTGTTGCNGCTTTTGTTGAAAAGCGTAGNCCCGAGTGGAAGAACGGCTAAAGCCNGTATTTAGCGAGATTTNCGTAGGAGAAAAGCGTGTCAGAACAGCCCGTATTATTTAGTGAAAAAGCCTGTAGCAATGGTAAGAAAATTGCCATCGCCACCCTNAATGCCGAAAAGGCTCTGAATTCGCTCAGTCTGGAAATGGTCGATATGATCAGCGCCCAAACTGAGCGCTGGGAGGCCGATGACAGCATTGTCTGCATTTTGCTCGACAGTGCGGGCGACCGGGCTTTTGCTGCGGGCGGCGATATTCGTATGCTCTACGAATCCATGGTGGAATGTGGTGAAAACTACAATGCCTATGCCACTGACTTTTTCTCGCGGGAATACGTTCTCAACCACCGGCTGCACAACTTCCCCAAGCCGATCATTGCCTGGGGTAATGGCTTTGTAATGGGCGGCGGTATGGGCTTGTTTGAGGGCGCCGATTTTCGCGTCGTCACCGAGAGCACGCGCATTGCGATGCCGGAAGTGACTATTGGTTTGCTGCCCGATGTCGGTGGCACCTGGTTTCTCAATCAAACCCGTGGCAATAGCGGCTTGTTTTTGGCACTGACCGGCGCGCAGATTAATGCCACCGATGCGATGTACACCGGCCTGGCCGATGTGTTTATTCCTCACGCTGAAAAGGCGGCGATGCTCGATGCGCTGGCAACATTGGACTGGACAGCAAATGCTGACGACGACCGCAAGTTGATGACAGCGGCGCTGGATGCTCTGCAAAGCCAGCATCAAGCACTGCTCCCTGCGGCTCAGCTTGAGCCCCACATGAGCTGGATTGATGAGGTCACCTCGGGTGCCGATTTAGAAGAAGTGGTTGCCGCCATCACCGCCTATGAGGGCGACAACAAATGGTTGAGTCGTGCAGTTGGCACCTTGAAAAAAGGCTGCCCGGTCTCGGTCTTTCTCGCCTATGAGTTGAATAAGCGCGGTCGTGACCTGCCCTTGAATGAATGCCTCAAGCTTGAATTAATTGGCACGGTGAATTGTGCTAAATACGGTGTTTTCCGCGAGGGCATTCGCGCGCAGATTATTGAAAAAGACAATAAGCCCAACTTTCAACCGGCGACGCTTGCTGAGTTTTCCAGCGAGATGCGCGAGCAATATCTCACCTGGCCCTGGGCCGATAAAGCGAACCCCCTAGCCAATTTATAAGGCGAGCTGGCACCTACCTCTTTAAGCTATTTATTAAGGAATAGATCATGGCAAAGAAAATTGCATTTTTTGGTTTGGGAAACATGGGCGGCCCGATGGCAGCAAATTTGGTCAAGGCCGGGTTTGAGGTTTGTGCTTTTGATTTACAACCTGCCTCGGTGGCGAAGGCTGTAGAGGATGGTTGCAGCGCGGCCAGCTCAGAAAAAGAAGCTGTGGCCGGTGCCGACTTTGTTATCTCGATGTTGCCCAATGGCGCCATTGCCGAAAGTCTTTACATTGACGGCGCCGCTTTACTCGACCTCGTCGATTCCTCTGCCCTGTTAATTGACTGCTCCACTGTTGCAGCATCGAGCTCGCGGCGCATTGGTGAAGAGGCAAAGAAACGTAATATTCGCGCAATCGATGCCCCGGTCTCCGGCGGTGTTGGCGGTGCGCAAGCTGGTACGCTGGCCTTTATGTGCGGCGGTGAAGAGGCTGACGTTGAAGCAGCTCGTGAAGTGCTGGTGCATATCGGTGCCAATATTTTTCACGCTGGTGCCAGTGGTGCTGGGCAAATTGCCAAAATCTGTAACAACATGCTGCTCGCCGTGCATATGATTGGTACGGCGGAGTCACTGCAGTTGGGCGTCGACAATGGCCTCGATCCAGCTGTGCTGTCAGAAATCATGCTGAAAAGCTCGGGTTGTAACTGGTCGCTGGAAAAATATAACCCTTACCCCGGCGTTATGGATGGCGTGCCCGCCAGTCGCGACTACGAGGGTGGCTTTATGGTCAAGCTGATGCAAAAAGATCTTGGCCTGGCGATGGAGGCGGCACTGGGGAGCCACTCCAGTACGCCGATGGGTGCACTGGCGAATAGTCTTTATGGCCTGCATGAAAATGCCGGTGGCGATAAGCAGGCGGACCTCGACTTCTCCAGTATTCAGCAGATGTTTGGGCAAAAAGAGGATTGCTAGCGACTGGATCTGGTTTGACTATTATTGGTGGTTGCCACTTGTCTGAAATATACTTGGCTTAACGAAAAGCTTACANAGTTCAATTCCTTTTCTCATCGGTTAGCGTATGATCCATGCTCGATTTGGTTCATGGCCCCGNCCCTGCAGTAATCTTGGGGGCTCATGTTGTGATTAAGGGATAGGTAGCGAACGGAATCATATGATGGATAACAGGGAAGATCAGCTCCTACTTTCACAGAAAAAAATCCTCGAAAAAGTAGCTCTAGGTGGCGATTTTCAGCAGATGCTCGATGAGTTGTGCGTAACTTCAGAGCTTTTAGTGCCCGAATCCGTCTGCTCGGTGATGTGCTTCGACCAGGCGAAACAGCAGCTCAATGTTATATCTGGCCCCAGTCTTCCAGGTGCGGTGGTCGATCGCTTAAATGGCACTGTTCCCGCAGCAAAGTCGGGTTCTTGCGCCGCGGCTGTTTCTCAAAATACGCCTGTCTATGTCAGCAATACCCTGGAGGATGAATGCTGGTTAGATGTTCGTCAGTTAGCACTCGACTTTGGTATCAATGCTTGTTGGTCCCATCCTGTTAGAAATACCGAGGGTCAAGTTATCGGTTCCTTTGCTATTTCGAGTTTCGAGGTGAGGGAACCGAGCTATTTTCAACAACAGCTGCTCACTGAGTCTGCAAATATTGCCGGTATTATTCTCGAGCGCCGCGACCGCGAGAAAGACCTGTGGAACAAGGCGCATCAGGATAAATTAACCGGCCTCTGTAATCGGCCAATGTTTGACATGACCCTGAATCACGCCTTATCCAGCGCAAGGCGCCATCAGGCCCAACTGGCCGTATTGTTTATTGACCTTGATAACTTCAAGGTTATCAACGATACCTATGGTCATAAAGCCGGTGATGATGTGCTGCGAGAAATAGCCCAGCGACTCAAACGCTGTCAGCGCAGTAGTGACACATTGGCACGTTATGGCGGTGATGAATTTACCTTGCTGCTGGAAAATATTGATGATTTAAACAGCGTGACCCAAGTGGCCCAGCGGATTATTGATGAGTGCGCCCTTCCCATTGTCACCGATGACCACAGTGTTGGTATATCGTCAAGTGTCGGTATTAGCCTCTTTCCTAACGATGCCCTTGAGCTTCGAGAATTACTGAGCTTTGCCGACCGGGCAATGTACAAAGCCAAATCAAAGGGTCGCAACGGCTTTTATTTTTACGAAGAGGGATTAACGAGAGTTGTTGAGGCGAAAAAAAGGCTCAGCATTGAGCTGCGTAGCGCTTTGAAGAATGATGAATTCGAGTTGTTTTATCAGCCACTATTTAATGCTGACGGTTCAATATCGCGTTCTCTCGAAGCATTGGTTCGCTGGAATCATCCTGCGCGAGGCTTGTTGACCACGGGTGACTTCCTGCCGATGGTGGAGGAAGAGGGCTTGATGGATGAGCTCAGCGAGTGGGTGTTACATGCGGCTTGTCTTCAGGCTAAGGCCTGGCTTGATCGTGGCCGTTTAATTGATAAAGTGGCGATAAATTTTTCATTGTTCACCGGGCAAGGAAGTATGTATGAAATGGTTGTACGGGTGCTCGATGAAACGAAGCTTTCCCCCAATTATCTAGAGCTAGATATTGCCGAGAGTTTGCTCGTTGGTAATAGTGGCGGACTTATTGAGGAATTACACCGGCTCAGAAAGTGCGGGGTGGATGTGGCCCTCGATAACTTTGGTGCGGGTGGCATTTCTCTGTCACTTCTCACTCGCTTACCTATTGATTTGTTAAAAATGGACAGGGATTTTGTCGATAACCTGACAGAAGATAATGATGATCCCCGATTGATAAAAACAGTTGTTGCCATGGCTTCAAGTCTTGGTTTGCCCGTGCTGGCTAAACGAATAGAAACTGAGTTACAGCGCGATATTCTTGCTTGTGAAGGCTGTGATTTTTTGCAGGGCCATTTGTTTTCTGTTCCGCTGCCAGTATCTGAGATTGAAAACCTGCTTCAGCGGCGCTGAGTTTTACGTCTGCATTGATCCCTTTTTTCTCGCGAAACAACGCAATAAAACAGTAGAGCGCCTATTCCTGGCAAGTCCTTTTATGCATTAAGTTCTATGTGTTCGGCCAAGGTTTTATATCACTTTTGACATCTTTTTGGTGCCCCATTAACGTATGATATTGCTCATTAATTGTTAGGTTTGGAGAGCTAAAAATGAGCGTCATTGTAGACAAGAACGTTGATGTATCTATGCGTGACGGTGTGATTTTACGAGCCGATATTTATCGCCCCACCGATGAGGGGCAATACCCGGTTCTGGTGCAAAGAACGCCCTACAACAAGGAGATGTGGCTGATCACGGCCTCGACACTCGATCCTATTCGAGCTGCCGCAGCGGGTTTTGTGGTGGTGATTCAGGATGTACGCAGTCGGTGGGCCTCAGAGGGGGGCGTGTTTTTCCCCTATCGTGATGAAGAACCGGATTGTGCGGATACGGTTGACTGGGCTGCGAAGCAGAGCTGGTCGGCTGGCGTTGTGGGTTGTTACGGTCTGTCATACATGGGCGGTAATACCTGGCTAGGGGCTGCGTCGGGTCACGAGGCGCTGCGAGCCATTTCACCAACCACCGCACCGAATAGTTTTTGGCACAATAATTTCTGGCGCGATGGTGTCATGCAGCTTTCTACATTAATGACCTGGGCGCTGCGTATTATTGGGCCTGCCGCTTTGATTCGCTCAGGTAAAGAGCTGCCTGAGTTAATGGCTCGCCTCACGGAGCTGGCTGACGCCAATGATGCCTTTAGTGAACTGGTGTGTGAGCAGCCCCTGAACGAATTGAGCGCGGGGCACAAAGAAGATGAAAACTTTGTGCCTTTTCTCTATGAAATGTTTAAACACCCGGTGCCCGATGCATGGACGGACGGCATGCTGCTCAATAATCGCCACGAGTCGGTTAAAGTGCCTGCGCTGATTATTGCCGGCTGGTACGACATGTTACTCGGCGCTGATCTTGAGCACTTTGCCGGTATGAAAGCCAATGGGGGCACTGAGCAAGCACGTGAAAATACGCGCATTATTATCGGCCCCTGGTCCCACGGTATGTTTATGAACATGGTCGGGCAGGTCGATTTTGGCTTTCGTAGCAGCGGCCTGTTTATGGATTTAAAGGAAGACCTGACCACACTACAGTTGCGCTGGTTTAGTCGTTGGTTAAAGGACGAACAAAATGGCATTGATAATGAAGCGCCGGTTAAGCTCTTTGTACAGGGCATTAATCGCTGGCGTGATGAACAGGAGTGGCCGCCTGCGCGCGCGGTAGCGACGCCCTGGTATCTTGGCGGTAATGCCAATTTCGGACCTGACAAACCCCAGCTGGAAATGTCTCCCGATAGCTATGTCTACGACCCTGAAGATCCCTGTCCAACTTGTGGCGGCACCTTATTAATGCCACCAAAATATGCGCCGGGCCCTCTCGATCAAGCGCCTATTCTCGGCCGCCGCGATGTGCTGGTTTATACCTCGGATGTATTGGCAGAAGATTTGGAATTAGCGGGTCAGGTTAGTGCTGAAATTTATGCCAGCACCTCTGCGCTGGATACTGACTGGATGATTAAACTCTGTGAGGTACGTGCCGACGGCAAGACATTTAATGTGTGCGACGGTGTGCTGCGCGCCTCTTATCAGGTTCATCAAACGGGGCAGGCTTTTGAGCCGGGTGAAGTGGTGAAATGGAAACTTAATTTGTTGGCGACGGCGATGGTGTTTAAGGCGGGGCATCGTCTACGAGTGATTATTACATCGAGTGATTTTCCCCGTTACGATCGTAACCCCAATACAGGCGAGGTGGGGGTTGAGGCAGTGGGAAGCGTGCCGGCCTTACAGAAGGTTTATCATGACCAGCGTTATGCCTCGCACATTGTACTGCCAGTTATCCCTTAAAACGGGCTATTAGGCTTTTTTGCCAACAAGCGGCCATTCTTTTCTCCGCTTGTTGGCAATGTTCAATTGCAACTACCGACTAGATAGGTAGTTGTTTTTACTGGCTTAGCCCATAGCTATCGCGACGAGCGAGAAAGGTTTCAACATCGACGGCCATCGATAGTACGTCGTGAACTTTACCTTCTCTGTCTTTCACTTCATTCTCAAGTAAAGCTTCGGGGTGAAAGCCCAGTTCCTGGAAGAGTTTGCGGGCGCCGGTTTGGTCGAGGGTCATGCGGGCGTAAATTTTTTCGATGCTTTTGTCCAAAGCGATGCGGAACAGCTCACGCACAAGAACGCGACCTACACCTGTCTCTCTATGATTGGGGCCGACCATAATACGTAATTCGGCAACGTGGCGAGACCAGTCAATTTCTCCTCGACTCAGTGTCCCATAGCCAATTATTTCATCATCGATAGTGGCGATTACACTGATGTTTTTTCCGGATTCAATTTTTTTCACCCACGAGTCAATAACATGGGCTTGAAGAATATCGCGGCGTAAAAACATTAAATCGTGAGCCGGTAAGGTTTTGGCAAAAGCTTGTATGTCAGTGGCGTCCTCTGCGGACATCAAGTGCAATGAGCCTTGCCCGTTTCTTAATTTAACGTCTTTGGGGAATGTGTCCAAAATTAACTCTCCAGCAAAATTGTTCTATAAAACAAGGGTTATAAATAGTCGGTACTAGTTACAGGGATCTTTCTGCGAGCCAGTTGGCGACCTGGGGCCACAGCCTGAATACGGCATTGCCGCCCGCAATTAAACTGACATGTCCCCCTTTAAGGGCGATTTCAGATTTATCGGCACAGCCGACTAAGTCGATGAGCTCTTTAGAGGCGGCGGTGGGCACAATGTGGTCGTGAACGGCGGTGACATGAAGGAAGGATGCTGAAATATCGCCTAAGTTGGCGGTTTTTCCGGCAATTTCCAGTTGTCCTTTGACGAGTTTATTATCCCGCAAAAAATCATAGAAGAGTTGTCGAGCCGTCTCACCTGCAATGGGGACTTGATCCGCAGTCCAGCGCTCGAAGCGGTAGTGTGCTTCTAGAAATTTATCGTCACTGGCGTTGTCGAGTAATTGCATGCGACCAGCAGTTTTTTGCAAAGGGCGGAGGGCTTGCAACATGCTGTCGATCATACCGCCTGGGATATTACCGAGCTGATCAACAATATTGTCAATATCAAAGGCTTTATTGTCGGCCCAGCTTTTATACAGCGGCATGCCTTCGGTGTTAACGGGAGTGGCAATAGTAACGAGGTTTTTGACTTTGTTGTTGGGGTGCAAGGCAGTATGGAGCGATGCGATAACCCCGCCCAAACAGTAGCCTATTAACGACACTTCTTCTTCGCCGCAATCTTCGGCAACCTTTTCGAGACAGTCTGGCAGAAAGTTGTCTACGTAGTCGTCAAAGCGAAAGCCTTTGTGCTCTCTTCTGGGCAGGCCCCAGTCAATAAGGTAAACGTCGAAGCCCTGCTCTACCAGGTACTCAACAAAACTTTGCCCGGGGGCCAGGTCGACAATGTAATAACGGTTAATCAGGGACATGACGAGCACGATCGGCACGCGATAAATTTCGTCACACACTGGCTGGTAGTGATAAAGCTTCATGGAGCCACGGGAATAGACAATATCTTTTGGCGTTACACCATGGTCGAGGGCTAGGCCATCGAGGTGCTTTAAGCCATCTATATTGCGCGACAGTACTTTTTCGACGGCCCTGTTGATTTTGTCGTCAACATCACTTTGACTGCTCATTAGACTATGCCTACTTGTCGTCGGGTTTGCTTGCCTGCTTCGGGCTGCTTTCTGCTTTGGCCTGGGGCTTACGGGTTCGCCTGGGTTTGGTCGGTGCCGCTGAGGGTGCCTGGCTGCTGGTAGCGAGCTGCTTTTTAAGCTGGTGAATTTCGGCAGTTAGTGTCGAGAGGGCGTCTTCAACGCCACCCAGTCGGTCTTCCACACCAAGTACGTCGGCACGAGACGGCAAGTTGAGCGCGGCCAGCTGCTGCCCGACCATTTCTGTAAACATGTTCTGAGCATGCAGCCACTCTTGAAAATAGTGGCCAAACATCTTGCTCGACTTCTCGTCGGCCATCATGCCGGTGAGCGCTTCGCTCCACTGTTTTTCAGACTTCTGAACCCACTCGCGCCACATTCTCATGGGTTCCATAAAATAGTTGTCTCTATCTTGGCTCATATTTTATTCCTTGCGTTGTTGGTGGGTTTTTCAATGTCTTGAAAGTACTGTCGTGATTTAGGAGTCTACGTTTTTTTCTTTATCGTCAGATGACTTGTCACATGGTTCGGTGACATTTTCGGCCATTTTCATAAAATTATTGAGAGTGGCCTTGTGCATGTCCAATAAGGTAAACCAGTTGTTAAGAAACAGGGATCCGGTTTTGGTCAAGCTGTAAATTCGGCGTGCTGGCCCGTCTGAGGAGGTGTCCCACATTGATGAGATCAGTCCAGTCTTTTCCATTTGGCGCAATGTGCGGTACAGCGTGCCGCTGTTGTAGCCGCCATAGCCAGCCTCTTCCAGTTTGTTGGCGAGCTCGTAGCCATAGCCCGACCAGTTTTTAAGCAGGGCCAGCAAGTGTGCGCGCAGCATTTCGCTAGGCAATTTGGTGGTTGATGAATCTTTTTCTTCGGCCATTGAAGCCCCCGTTTAGGTGTTGATAGTTGCTTGGGTGCAAATTGCATCTATTTAATGCTTGACACTATATGCAGGTTGCACTTAAATGGCAAGCCTATCTTGTTGCGGCATATTACCTTCAGGATATAACGGAGCAAATGGATGTTCTGCGAGATCTACATAATTTATCTGAGGAAAAGTCATGACTGAATCTAAAGCCAGCGCTACAAAAACAAGTTCATCGTCAAAGTCTGCAAAAACGGAGACCGGTACAACTGCAGAAATGCAGAGCTATATCGATACACTGATCGAAAACCAGAAAATTGTTAGCGGTGCCTTTAAAAGTGCCCGTGAGCGCGGTGTTCGCTTAAGCGACTCTCTGGGTAAGCGTATTGCTGATAATCAGGCCAATGTTCTGGAGCTGACAAAAAAGCTTGCTGCTAGCCCCAAAGATTACCAGGGCAATATGAGTGTTCTGCTGGAGTCTTTGTCCCAGTCACAGGCTGAAGCTTTTGATGTTTTCAAGGCAATGGTTAGTGAGCAGCGCGATGTGTCTGATGCTTTTAATACGACAGCTAAATCCCTTTTTGAGGGTACGCGTAGCTCTTCAAAAGCAGCACTCAACCTCTATCGTTCATGGGGCCTTGAAAACCCAATGACCGAGATGGTTAAGAAGTCTTTTGATAATGCAAAAGAAGTTGCCGAAAAAATGACCAAGTCTGCCGCTTAGTTTTAGCTCTATAATGAGAGTGGCTTGCATCGCTAGGCCACTCTCATTTTTATGAGGCGTAATTTAAAGTAGTAAGCCGCCCTTTAATTTTCGTGAGTTATTATCGGGTTGGCCGCAAAATTCGCGCAAGTAAGGCTTGAATCATGAATGAACATAATGCCAGTGATGCAATGGAGGAGCTGCTTGACCATCTAGAAAATGATGATGAAGATGGCCCTTTTGCTCATGACCCGTCAATTGAATCAACGCTGACACCAATTTGGCGTGAGGCTATCTTTCCCGCTGAATTGACTGCTCTGCATTGCCATCCTGTGTTTTGGGGCCGCGGTGTAGAACACGGTAATGGGGAGCCAGTGCTGGTGATCCCCGGCTTTATCGCCAACGACCTTATTATGCTGCCGATGCGCCAATGGATGCGCCGCATTGGCTACAAACCCCACGCGGCAAAGATTCACTGGAATACCAATTGCCCTGAGAAAACGGCGACCAAATTGATCCGTCAAATTGAGGGTATTCACCGCAAGAGCGGGCAAAAAGTGATTCTCGTGGGCCACAGTCTCGGTGGCATGCTGGCTAAATCCATCGTGCAAAAAGTACCAGAGTTGATTAACCGGATTGTTACTGTGGGTTCTCCTTTTAGAGATATTGTCGAAGCTCATCCCGCAGTAACCGGGATTTGGGATTATCTGAAGATCGGCCAGGGTAAGTTGGTGGGTCGGGATTTGGGGGCGTCCTGTGGCACTGGCTACTGCATGTGTGACTTTGTGCAAAACATGATTGCACCACGCGGTGTTGATGTGCCGCAATTTGCGATTTACTCCAGAAATGATGGCATCGTTGGCTGGCAGAGCTGTGCTGAAGAAGATGAAAGCCTCAATATCGAAGTCAATAAGGCGTCTCACATGGGGCTCGCCTTTAATATTGGTTCCTACAAAGCGCTGGCAAAGCGAATGGCGCAAACTGTTTAGTCGCTCGTTCGAGCTATCGTTTACATTTCTTTCCTTTTTATACCTGCGTAAAAATACATTTCGTCCGATATCTTCTGTTGCAGGATAGGCTGCCAGCCCCGGATTGTGTAAAATCCCCGCTTTTCCCCGAGAGTCCGAATTATGTTTGATAATCAGCAAACCCTGGCCCAGTTCGATCCAGAAATTTGGCAATCGATACAAGATGAAGAGCGCCGTCAAGAAGAGCACATTGAGCTGATCGCCTCCGAGAATTACACCAGCCCTCAGGTGATGGTTGCTCAGGGCTCGGTGCTCACCAACAAATATGCTGAAGGCTATCCGGGCAAACGTTATTACGGCGGTTGCGAGTATGTGGATGTGGCCGAAGAGTTGGCCGTTGAGCGCGCCAAAGAACTGTTCGGTGCCGACTACGCCAATGTGCAGCCCCACTCGGGCTCGCAGGCCAACGCCGCTGTGTATCAGGCACTGTGCGAGCCGGGCGATACCGTGCTGGGCATGAGTCTGGCCGACGGTGGCCACCTGACCCACGGTGCCAAGCCGAGCTTTTCGGGCAAGACTTACAACGCCATTCAGTACGGTTTAGATAACGCCACTGGCGAAGTCGATTACGCCCAGGTTGAAGCCCTGGCACTGGAACACAAACCAAAAATGATTATTGCCGGGTTTTCTGCTTATTCGCGCATCATGGACTGGCAGCGATTTCGCGATATCGCCGATAAAGTCGGTGCTTATTTGATGGTCGATATGGCTCATGTTGCCGGTTTGGTTGCGGCGGGTTGCTATCCCAACCCAGTGCCGATTGCCGATGTGGTGACCACGACGACCCATAAAACCCTACGTGGCCCCCGTGGCGGTTTGATTCTCGCCCGTGCTAATGAGGCGCTGGAGAAAAAGTTTAATTCTGCTGTTTTCCCCGGTGGGCAGGGCGGCCCCTTGATGCACGTTATTGCGGCTAAAGCCGTGAGCTTTAAAGAGGCGATGAGCGATGAGTTCAAGGCCTATCAGCAGCAGGTAGTCGTTAATGCCCGCGCAATGGCGGCCACCTTTATCGAGCGCGGCATTGATATTGTCTCCGGTGGCACTGACGATCATTTGATGCTGGTTAACCTGATAGGCAAAGACTACACTGGGAAAGATGCCGATGCGGCGCTGGGCCAGGCCAATATCACCGTCAACAAAAATGCCGTGCCCAATGACCCCCGTTCACCCTTTGTCACCAGCGGTTTGCGCGTTGGCACCCCGGCGATTACCACCCGTGGTTTTAGTGAGGCTGATACTGTTGAACTGACTCACTGGATGTGTGATGTGCTGGCCTCGCTGGAAGACGATACGTCCGAGCAGGTGATTGCCGATGTGAAAGCCAAGGTGTTGGCTATCTGTAAGCGGCACCCGGTTTATAAAGAGATCTAAAAAGCGATAGCGATGCGGCTGGGATTACCCGGTTGCATCTATTCGTCGATTTCCCTGTGTTACTATGCGCGGCTAATTTCTGCCCGATGGAATATCTCCATGCATTGCCCCTTTTGTGGCGCTAACGATACCAAAGTGATTGATTCTCGGCTGGTTGCCGAGGGTGATCAGGTGCGTCGTCGGCGTGAATGCGTCTCCTGTAAAGAGCGCTACACCACCTTTGAAGTGGCCGAGCTGCTGATGCCCCGCGTCATAAAACAGGACGAAAGCCGCGAGCCCTTCGATGAAGAAAAGTTGCGGGCAGGGCTGCATCGGGCACTGGAAAAGCGCCCGGTAAGCACTGAGCGAGTGGAGGCTGCGTTCTCGCAAATTAAGCGCTCGTTACAGAGCGCCGGCGAGCGGGAAATTTCCTCGCGCATGATCGGCGAAAAAGTAATGGAGCAATTGCGCGGACTCGACGATGTCGCCTACGTGCGTTTCGCCTCTGTCTATCGCAGCTTTCAGGATTTAAATGAATTTCGTGCCGAGCTTGATCGTCTTGAAAAAGAAGATGATGGGGCGGATAAAGCAGATGCTTAAAAAGGGTCTCAAGCAATGACAGCGGCGGTCGATACTGGTTATATGGCACGTGCCATACAGTTGGCGAAAAAGGGCTGGTACACCGCTCGGCCCAACCCCCGCGTGGGTTGTGTGATCGTTCGCGCAGGCGAGCTGGTTGGCGAGGGCTGGCATCACCGTGCCGGCGGCCCCCATGCCGAGGTCGTTGCCCTTAAAGACGCGGGCGAGGCGGCTCGCAATGCCACGGCTTATGTGTCGCTGGAGCCCTGCAATCATCACGGTCGTACACCGCCCTGTGCCGACGCATTAATTGCTGCGGGTGTTGAGCGTGTTGTTTATGGTTTAGCCGATCCTCACCGTGTTGCCTCTGGCGGTATTGGCAAATTAGAAGCAGCCGGTATTACGGTTGACGGGCCGGTGCTTGAACAAGAAGCGCGAGCTTTAAACCCCGGCTTTGTGAAACGCTGTCAAACGGGTGTGCCCCGCGTGACCCTAAAGTTGGCGGCCAGTATGGATGGACGCTCGGCCATGGCCAGTGGCGAAAGCCAGTGGATTACTGGCCCCGCTGCACGCAGTGATGTGCAGCGTATACGGGCTGAAAACGCGGCTATAATTACCGGTATTGGCACGGTGCTTGAAGATAATCCCTCGTTGAATGTGCGCGAGACTCAACCCGGCCTTGGCGCGGATGAGCTGGCAGAGATGCAGCCCCTGCGTGTAATTGTCGATAGTCGGCTACGCACGACTGAGGGCCTGAATATCCTCCAGCCGCCAGGTGACGTGTTGGTCGCAACTGCTCAAAGTGAAGGTGGTGTTAAGGATGCAGAGATTTGTTCTTTGCCCAATGAAAATGGCAAGGTCGATTTACAGGCTTTGTTGCTCGAACTGGGTCGTCGAGAATACAGTGATGTGCTGGTCGAAGCCGGCGGTAAATTGGCCGGAGTTTTCCTCGAGCAAGGTCTGGTGGATGCGCTAATTATTTATATGGCGCCAAAGTTAATGGGCAGCGATGCTATGCCTATGGCGGTACTGCCATTCAGCGCGATGTCTGAAGCAGTGGCACTTGAAATTACCGATATTCGCGCCGTCGGCAAAGACTGGCGTATTACTGCAACACCGGGTGGTGAAACATGTTCACAGGCATAATTGAAGCGCTGGGCGAAATTGGCGTCACCGAGCAACGCGGCGGTGATTTACGCCTGCATATTCGTACTGGCAATCTTGATCTGAGCGATGTGGTGCTGGGTGACAGCATCGCCGTCAACGGGGTTTGTCTAACGGTGGTTGAGCTACCGGGCGATGGCTTTATTGCCGACGTGTCCATAGAAACCTTGAACTTTACTACCGCTGGGCAGTGGAAAACGGGCTCGCCGATCAATCTTGAGCGGGCTTTAACGCCGTCTGCTCGACTTGGCGGCCATTTGGTTTCAGGTCATGTCGACGGTGTTGGTGAAGTTATTGAGCGCCATCAGGATGCTCGCTCCGAGCGCTTTCGCATCAAGGCCCCGACAGAGTTGGCGCGCTATATCGCCCACAAGGGTTCGATATCTGTCGATGGCACCAGCCTCACGGTTAATGCCGTGTCGGGCGATGAGTTCGAGTTGAATATTGTCCCTCATACGCTGGAACACACTGTGTTTGGCGCTTATCAGCCGGGTACAAAAGTTAATTTGGAAGTTGATGTTATCGCACGCTACCTTGAGCGCCTGTTGCTTGGCGACAAAGCTGCAAACCAGGGCGATGACTTTTCTCTCTCCACGCTGGTCAATAAAATTTTAGATTAAAGGCTAATACCATGAAATTGAATAGCATCGAAGAAATTGTTGAAGATATTCGCCAGGGCAAAATGGTCATCCTTATGGATGACGAAGACAGGGAGAACGAGGGCGATCTGGTGATTGCCGCGGAGAAAGTCCGGCCGGAAGATATTAACTTTATGGCCATGCACGCCCGTGGGCTGATTTGCATGACCTTGATGGAGCAACGCTGCCAGCAATTGGCGCTGCCTTTGATGGTGGATAACAATAACGACGCTCATGGCACTAACTTTACGGTCTCTATCGAGGCAGCCGAGGGCGTTACTACGGGCATTTCTGCGGCCGACCGCGCGAAAACAGTNCAGGCGGCGGTGGCGAGTGATGCGCGGCCAATGGACATTGTTCAGCCCGGGCATATTTTTCCTTTGAAGGCGCAGGCCGGCGGNGTGTTGAGTCGCGCNGGACATACCGAGGCAGGCTGTGANCTGGCNGGTCTGGCGGGCTGTGAGCCAGCGGCGGTTATTGTCGAAATNATGAACGATGACGGCACTATGGCGCGTCGTCCAGACCTTGAGGCTTTTGCAGAAAAGCATGATTTGAAAATTGGCACCATCGCCGACCTGATCCACCACCGCGTGGTCAACGAGAAAACCGTTGAGCATATTAATGAACGCAAAATCCAGAC
>JGI24025J20009_10001873_pt1 | contig 15553 bp, 14 predicted proteins | sample Cruoilmetagenom3_FD_20009 | JGI IMG/M metagenome (IMG submission 20009)
TCCTTAGAGGTGAGACCCAATTCTACCCTTTTAGAGGTGCTGCGGGATAAGCTCAATTTGATGGAGGTGAAAGAGGGCTGCGGACAGGGAGACTGCGGAACCTGCACAGTTATCCTTAATGGAAAAGCGGTCAATTCCTGTTTAACTTTAGCTATGCAGGCAGAAGGAAAAGAAGTTACCACTCTCAGCGGTTTAAATAAGAATGAGAAGATTCATCCTTTACAGAAAAGCTTTATTTCTCATGGAGCTATTCAATGTGGTTTTTGTACCCCGGGGATGATAATGTCAGCCAAAGCTCTATTAGATAAAAATCCACATCCTACCAGAGAGGAGATTAAAGTAGCTATTTCAGGGAATCTTTGTCGATGCACAGGTTATAAAAAGATTATAGAAGCCATAGAAGCGGTAGCCAGAGGAAAAGAAGAAAAGGAGGGGGAAAATGTTACAGCTTAAACTTATAGGCAAACCTGCTCAGCGCTATGACGCAAAAGATAAGGCATTGGGGATTACCAGATACGGAGCCGATTTTACCATCCCCGGTATGCTTTACGCCAGGGTTCTCCGAAGTAAGTATCCTTCGGCTAAGATATTATCTATTGATACACGAGAGGCAAAGAGATTAGCCGGAGTTAAAGCAATTATCACTGCTGAGGATGTCCCCTATAATGAGCGGGCTTCCAATATTGTAGGTCAAACTACAGAAATAGGAGCTATTCAAGCTATCCAACCTGTTTTAGCTAAAGATAGGGTGAGATTTTTAGGAGAGCCTATAGCCTTAGTTGCTGCGGAGAGTTTAGAAATTGCAGAGAAATCAATGAATCTGATAAAAATAGATTATGAGGAGCTTCCAGCAGTGTTTAACCCTCTTGAAGCAATGAAGCCCTCATCTCCTTCTGTCCATAAGGAAGGTAATGTTTTAGCTAAGTGGAAGATAGTCAAAGGAGATATAGAAGAGGGTTTTAAGGAAGCCGACGTTATAGTGGAGAATACTTATTATACACAATTCCAGGAACATGCCTATATGGAGCTTGAGGGAGGGGTAGCCTGGCTCAGTGATGATGGAGTGATTAATATCCGTCTTACCACTCAGGTTATTGAGCATTATCGAGATGTGGCAAAAATTTTGGGGGTTCCCGAAGGCAAGATAAGAGTTATAGGGACTTTTATTGGAGGAGGCTTTGGGGGGAAAGAGGATGTGACTGTGGAGACTTTCTTAGCTTTACTTGCCTGGAAGACGAGAAGGCCGGTGAAACTTGTCTATACCAGAGAAGAATCTATTCTTGCACATTCCAAAAGGCATCCTTTCATTATGAGGTATAAAACAGGGGCAAAGAAAAATGGGAAGCTTGCTGCCCTGAAAGCGGAGTTGGTTTCCAATGCCGGTGCTTATGCTTATTTGAGCTCCTGGGTTCTACTTTATGCTACGGTGCATGCCAGTGGACCTTATGATATTCCCAATGTAAGAATTGACTCTAAGACCGTTTATACTAACAATATTTTTACCAGCGCTATGCGCTGTTTTGGAGGAACACAGGTCTGTTTTGCTTACGAATCACAAATGGATGAGTTAGCCCATAAGCTTGGTATGGACCCTCTTAAAATTAGAGAAATAAATTATATAAAAAGAGGAGAGAGATTACCTGCCGGTCAGCTCATAGAAAGCGAGGTTGCTCTCCCTGAAACATCTTCAAGAGCCTGGGAAGCTTTAGGGAAACCGAAAAAGAGTAAAAAAGGGAAGAGAATTGGTAGAGGTTTTGCTTCCGGGATGCAAAGCTATGGACGATTAACAATGCTTCACGATTCCTCCCACGCCTGGGTAGGAATAGAGATGGATGGAAGTTTAATAATTAGAACGGGTGTCCCGGATTTAGGAGGAGGACAGGGCTCCTCTTTAGTGCAAATTGCTTCTGAAGTTCTGGGAATACCTGGTGAGGATATCTCCATTCATATTACCGATTCCTCTTTAACTCCCTTAGCAGGGACTACCACCGCCACAAGACAGCTTTATATGTCCGGTAACGCTGTTCTCAAAGCTTCCAGAAATTTAAGGGAGACAATTTTAAGTAAAGCATCTCAAATACTTAATGTCTCTAAGGAAGAGCTTGACTTAGTAGATAAAAAAATTGTGGTGAAAGAAGATAAGCAAAAAATACCTCTGGTAGATGTAGTTAAGGAGATGGCTGCTGATGGTCTTCCTCGAAATAGCTTTGCTATGTTTAATGCTCCCTTTTCTGATTCTTTAAATTCTGAAATGGAGCAGTATGAGAGAGTATTTCCCGATTTTACCTTTGGCACCCAGGCGGCGGAGGTAGAAGTAGATGAGGAGACGGGAAAAGTGAGAGTTACCCAGCTTGTATCTTCTTATGATGTGGGTGAAGTTATTAATAGAAATAGTGTAGAAGGTCAGATGGAAGGGGGCGCCATTATGGGTATGGGATACGCCCTTTTGGAGGATATAAAGACAGAAAAGGGAGTAATTCAGGCTCAAGACTTAGCCCAATATTTAATTCCTACTTCTCTGGATGCTCCTGAGGTTAAAACAATAATCTTGGAGTCGGGAACAGGTTTAGGACCCTTTGGAGCCAAGGGAATAGGGGAGCCTTCTATGACTCCTACAGCAGCAGCAATTGCCAATGCTATTTATGATGCCACGGGAGTTCGCTTTACCAGTTTACCCATTACTCCGGAAAAGATTGTTATAGCTCTTAGAGATTTCTGAAAAAGTCAGAAATCTCTGATTTCGCAGATAAAAATCCAGATTACACAGATCAGAGGCCTCTCTTAAGAAATGATAAGGAGGAGAAAAGAGATGTGGGGAGATATTGTAAGGATTGATATGAGCAATTTGAAGTTTTTTAGAGAAAGGGTTCCTTTAAGATATCAAATGTTGGGAGGAAGAGGATTTACTTCAAAAGTTGTTTTAGAGGAAGTCAAGCCTACTTGTTATCCCTTAGGGGCTAAAAATAAAATTATCTTTTCTCCGGGGCTTTTAGGGGATATTCCTTTGGCTCCCTGTTCTGGTCGCCTATCCGCTGGAGCCAAGAGTCCTCTCACCGGCGGTATTAAAGAAGCAAATTCTGGAGGAACTGCTGCTTATAGAATAGCAAGATTGGGAATAAGAGCCTTAATCATTGAAGGAAAGCCGCCTAAGAACAAATGGTATTTATTAAAGCTTGCTAAAGATGGAGTGGAGATTTTGCCTGCAAATGAATTAACAGAATTAGGAAACTATCAATTAGTAGAAAAAATAATGGATTCTTATGGTAAGAAAATCTCCATCATTTCTATCGGACAAGCAGGAGAAAGGCTTTTTTCTTTAGCCAGCATTGCGGTTACCGATACCCTTAATAAACCCTCTCGCTACCTGGCCAGGGGTGGATTGGGAGCAGTATTAGGCTCCAAGGGTATAAAAGCAATTATTATTGACGATAAAGGAGTTGAAGATAAGAAATCTTTTTATGATGAAGGGTTATTTAAAAAAATATGTAAAGAGCATACGAAAAGACTTGTGGAAACGAAACAGGTCTTGACTAAATACGGAACTATGTGTAGCGTTGAGGAATCGCAGGAGATGGGATGCTTGCCGGTAAGAAATTTTCGAGAAGGGACGGTTAAAGAACTAAATAAGGTTAGTGGTGAAGCATTATATAACCGCATTAAGGAGCGCGGAGGAAAGATATCTTACGGATGTATGATTGGTTGTCCTATTAAATGCGCTAATCTTTATAATGATAAAGGGAGGAAATATTTAGTCTCTACATTTGAGTATGAATCTTTTAGCCTATTAGGGTTAAATTGTGGAATCAGTGATTTTGATACTGTAGGCTATTTAAATAGATTGTGTAATGATTATGGAATGGACACCATTGAAACAGGAGCCACAATTGCCATTCTAATGGAGGCAGGATTACTCTCCTTTGGCGACGGAGAAGGTGCAATTAAAATGATTGAGGAGGTCAGGAAAAACACCATCCTGGGAAAGATAATCGGGCAGGGAGCTGCTGTAACTGCTAAGGTTTTTGGGGTAGATAGAGCTCCTGTGGTAAAAGGGCAAGCAATGGCAGCTTATGACCCTCGTTCAAATAAAGGCACAGGAGTTACTTTTGCTACTTCTCCTATGGGCGCTGACCATACCGCAGGATGCGCTCTCCCGGGAAGAAAGGGAATGCGAGATGACCTTAACTTAGACCCTCATAATTCTAAGGATAAGGTTAAGCTTTCTTGCGACCTCCAGACTTTAATAGCGGCAGTAGATACTTCAGGCTTCTGCTATTTCTCTGGACTTGCTGTTGAAGATTTGGAGAGAATTGCTAAATTAATCAAGGCAAGATATGGAGTAAAGGTAACAGGTGAAGATATGATAAATATTGGTAAGACTACCTTAAAGGATGAGAGAGAGTTTAATAGAAGGGTAGGTTTCACAAAGGTAGACGACAGACTTCCCGAGTTTTTCTATAAAGAAAAGCTTCCCCCTTTCAATACAGTATTTGATATATCTCCAGAGGAGATAGATAAGTATTTTAATCTCTAATCAAGGAGAAAAAGTGAAAAAGATAGTAGGCATACTTGGTGGAATGGGACCCGAGGCAACAGCCGACTTTTTTCTTGAAATTATAAAGCTTACCCCTGCTAAAAAAGATGAAGACCACCTCCATATAATTATTGATAACAACCCCCAAATTCCTGATAGAACAGAAGCTATCTTAAAAGGAGGTAAAAGTCCCCTTCCCGCTTTGCAAAAAGCTGCCCAAAATTTGGAAAGAGCAGGAGCAGATTTTATAGTGATTCCCTGTAATACTGCTCATTATTTTTTTGATGAGATTAAAAAGATAGTAAACATTCCCTTGCTTCATATGATGCGTGAGGTATCTAAAGAGATAAAAGAACGCTTTCCCAAAGTGAAGAAGGTGGGTCTTTTATCTACTTCGGCCACTGCAAGAATAGGATTATATCAAAATGAGCTTGAAAAAGAGAAGATAATAGTTATATCTCCGAAAGAAAAGGAGCAAGAAGAAGTTATGAAAGCCATCAACCTTATTAAGGGAGGTGAATATTCAAATTCTAAAGATATTTTAAAAAAAATAGGGGAAAAACTTCTCTTAAGAGAAGCCGAACTTCTTGTTCTTGGCTGTACGGAAATCCCCCTTGTCTTAAAGCAGAATGATTTTTCGCATCCTGTAGTTGATGCTGGTTATGTTTTAGCTAAGGCTGCTGTTAAAGAAGCTCTCAGTAGTAGCTGATTTTTTCTTTATTTATTTTTGCCTTCCATTATATCTTTCAATTCACCCTCAAGAATTTCATCACAAATTACTTTTGTTATTGAAGTGATATTCTTCATTGTATTACTACTGAGCGAGCTGATCTTCTCGTAGAATATTTTTTGAATGGTCGTTTGATAATCTGGAGGAAGATGAGCTATCCTTCTTTGGATGGAATCTCTAATTTCATTCTTAAATTTTTGCTCACTCAAAAGCGGTAGAGCACAGCTGACATCTCTGATAACCAAGACCAGATAAAGAATTTTAAGTAGCGGATTTCCCAATGCTATTTTCCATGAAAGAATGTCTTCATAGCTTAGCTCTAAAATATGTTTAGCATAAGCTATCTGTTCGTTTGTAAAGCTTTTTCTATGTAAAAAATTGGTAACCTCGTATTCCTTCGCAGCCATGGAAATAGGGTAAAGAAGCTCATTTGCATAATTTGGGGAAAGCTTATATTGCCTCATAGCTTCCTTTAATTCAGCGGGGAATCTAATATGATAAAATTCTACTGACCCATGGAGGATAGAGTGGGCAACTTGACGCCTAATTCCAGCTATACTCACAATCTCTGGCTGCTCTAAGATCTTATCAATGTAAAGCGTTAGTTTGGGCTTTCCTTGCCAAATACTATGTGTAGCAAAGAATGGAGTTCCTGTTTTGGATTTTTCATATATCCATAGATTGACAGAATCTGTTACGGGATGCCCTAAACGCTTGTAACTCTCGTTAACAACATTCACAATCTCATCCATTATTTTTTGGCTAACTTTACCAAACTTTTTTATCAAGAGCTTTGTCATAGTATGAATGGGTCCTCAATAATTCAAAAATTTAAAGAGTTCCTTATGATGATAGTAATTTGCGCCGAATAACTGTAAGGTTTTGGCTGCCCCTTGTATGGCAGCATTTTTCAAAACTTTTTTGTTTTTTGTTGTTCTCCCGATTTTAAGAGATTCTTCCGGGAAAATGGCTACAATATTCACTTTTTTCTTCTTGTATTTTTTGTTACCCATAATGATGTGCAGCTCTTCTGCATGTATTTTATCTCTGTTTATGTAAACTTCATAAAATTTTTTACTGTGTTTTTGCATTTTTGGTTCTATAAAGTATCTATGAAAAATTCCTTTTGCTCTGATGGGCTTATAACTTTTTGGCCTTGTTAAAATGACCAAAACATCTGTACACTCGTTGTCTATAACTTCTGTGATAGGGATAGGGCAGGATACACCTCCATCAAGATAATCAATACCCTGAATGTTAACAGGAAGATCATAAGCAAATGGCATAGCAGCGGTTGCCTTAAGAATCTTCAAAAGATCAGTATTTTTAAACTCGCCCTTCCTAAAAATTACAGCTTTTCCTGAAAGAACCCCTGTTAATATGATATTAAAAACAGTGGAAGAACTTAAAAGTCTATTTGTATTCAGGGGCTTTACTCTTATAATAATATCCATTAAAAAATCTATATCCACAATCTTTTTAAAACGAAAGAAGTTAATAAAGTGTTTATTATTGATATTTTGATAATAAATGGTGGTGCCATAGGGTGCCTGTCCAGAGAGAAAATAGGCTCCATTTAAAGCTCCAGCAGAAGCACCATAAAGCTCATCAAATCCTTCATTATATCCTAACTCCTGTAGAGCAGAGCAAGCTCCGGCACCGAATATACCACGCATACCTCCCCCTTGAAGCACCAACGCTGTTTTCAAATTAGATTTTTCTCCTCTCTTTCTCTCCTGACAGCGCTTTTTGATATTGTTGAGTGCTTTAACAGGATTAACTCCGCTATAACCTTTCTGCTCTATATTTGTCAATTTCATCACCAAGATCTAATTTTACTTTTTATTTTAAGCCTTTTCAAGGAAAATTTTGCCGTCAATACTCTGTCAGTTCTTCTTCTCCCTTGAGGGGAGAGAATTAAGGTGAGGGTAACTTAGCCTCCCAATCGTCTTTAGCTCTTGCTTTGCGAAGGGCGACTGAAGTCGTCCCTACCCAAAAAAAGAAAAACNTTTTTTGTTTATGAAAAATTTAATTTCTGTGAAAATTAGACCCAGAGTAATATTCCAGGATAAGTTTAATGNTCATTATTTAAATTGCCGAATCCAGGATTAATTAACTATTTTGGTCTTTGCCTTAAAACATATTAAATAAGAATATTTGTGTCTGTCAAGCAAAAGTCTACATAACAGGCAGTTGACAAAATTTCTAAGACGTAATAAATTATATGCAGTCTCTTAGAAAAATTATTACCTATAAAGACCTCAGATAGACGAGGCTCTTAAATTAAGGATCTTAATTGGTACATGGAGGTAATCTACTATGCATTTAGCGGTGATAGGTGTGGGAAGGGTAGGGAGAATGACTCTGCTTGCCTTGGCTCATGAGTTCTGGATAAAGAAGCTAACCCTGGCTGATGTGGTTCCTCGTCTGGCAGAGGCGGTAGCAGAGGAGATTCGACATACCATAGCCAGTACCAGAGTTCCCATGAAAGTCTTTGCCTCTGACCGGGATGAAGCTGTTGAGGGAGCTGACATGGTTTTGGTAACTGCAGGCTTTCCTCGTACCCCGGAAATGAAGGATAGAACGCAACTGACAGCGGTAAATGCCAGGATGATAAAAAAAATAGCAGAGGCTATAGGTCCCAGGAACCCTGAAGCTAAATTCATCATTGTAACCAACCCGGTGGATGCTATGGGAACTCTCTTTAAGAAGATTTCAGGAGCCGATTGGGTTATCAGCACGGGAACAAACCTGGAAAGTCAGAGATTCCGCTCTGAGCTCTCCAAACAGCTAAATGTTCCCATCACTGCTGTGACAGGTTTCGTAGGAGGTGAGCACGGGGCCAATGCCGTCCTTCTGTGGTCAACGGTAAGGATTGAAGGCAAACCATTAGAAGACTATCTGAACCATACCCAGAAAACACTAAATAAAGAGAGAGTAAAAGAATCGGTAAAAGAGATCTCCAGGATGATTATTCAGGTATCTGGAGGTACCCGGCAGGGCCCAGCAGTNTCTTTCAGAGACATTCTCCGATCTATAGCTCTAAATGACAACAAAATACTTTCAGTGGCTGCCCCTTACAAGACTCCTCAGATACCGGAATCGGTAATGGTAAGTATCCCCTGTATGGTGGGAAAGAGTATTGGACCAACTTTAGAATCTTTCCTGACCGAGAAGGAAAGAGGTAAGCTTCAAAAAGCTGCCAACAAGATCTATGGAACCTATCAGGAGGCCCTGACATCTCTTGTATAATGGGGTCAAATCTTTATTATTGACAAAGTATGGTAAATTACTTTTTAACAAAAGAAAAAGGGTCAGATCCCAACATTTAACATTAGTAAGAGAAGAAAAACGGAAAAATAAATCTGTCCTCTTTTTCTATTGATTTGGTAAGGAGTAACGATGAATCTTTACTGAAATAGCTTCCTTGGGACATTTTCTTTGGCATTCACCACAAAGTATACATTTCCCAGAGTTTACCTTTAACCCTGCGTTATTATTGCCCTGTATAGCCCCTGTAGGACAAACCTTCTGGCAGCGTAATTTTATTTTTGTTTTTTACATTTTATCTCTCCTTACCGATTTTTTATTTATAGTTCCATTATCTCCTTAAATCTTCTTCTTATATATTAATACAATTATCTCTTTTATTTATTTCAAAAATGAAAATGAGATAAGTAATAATAAATTCAAATGAAAAAAGGGTCGGGTCTTAACATAAATTAAATCCATTTTGCTAGGCTATTTTTGGGTCTATTCATCTAAATTTATTAGGAGAAGCCTTTCGTTTAATGATTCTGGCTTTGTAAGACAGAGAATGTCTGGTCAAAGAGGGCATATGCATCACTCAAAGTTTGACAGAATATGAAAGAGTGTTACAATAAACTTTAAGTAGATCACTATAATTCCAACCAGAGGTCCTTAATGATAAAAGGTATCCTAACCGGAGAAAAACTAATCTTCCACTCCCAAAAAGATGATAACACATTCTATCCTTTAGCCAAACCTGGAAAAATTCTCTTTTTTAAGGCAAAAATAAAAAGCACATTTCCGGAATTTCATGATCTTTATATAAAACAATTCCAAATCAAGGAGACCTGCTATTAGTAAAACAGTAAGTTTTCTCTACCAACTGGCAAGAAAAATCTGGAAATTCCCATTTTAAGAAGAAAATGATGAAAAAAGAACTTTTACCTCAGAGAAAAATAGAGAAGTTTTTATCAACGGGAGCAGAGAAAGAGGAGATAGGTATATATCAGGAAATGGGAAAAGTATAAAAAAATTTAGGAGGAATGATATGGAACCAAAGGTATTAATTGTAATATCTAGTGCTGATAGAGAAAAGATATGGACTGGTTTATTATATGCACAGGCTGCTATTACCAGTGAGTGGATGGGTTCTGTAAAAATTTTTCTCTGGGGTCCATCCGAGGAAGTGATAGCCAAGGATATAGAGCTTCAAGAGAACGTAAAGAATATAATAAATTTGGGAGAGAAGGCCTACGCTTGTAAAGCTTGTTCTGATAAATATTCTGTTAGTGATAAGCTTTCAAAACTGGGATGTGATGTTGAATATGTTGGTTCTATATCATCAAAGTTTATTANAGAAGGATATGTTATCTTTAACTGGTAGTAAATAATTTTTGATATTAATTCGGAAATGTTTAGGAGGTAAAAATGAACACTATAATTTCATGTATCGAGAGTCTTCGGATAAAGCTGGATAAATATCAAAAGGATAACTTAAAAGAATACCCAACAAGAACAATATTTATAGATTCATTTGGTGACTTAGCAGATTTTCAAGTTCCTCTCCCATCCCTTCCCGAGCAGCGAAAGATCGTTTATGTCTTGGACAGTATTCAAGAAGCGATAAGGGTACAGGATGAAGTTATTGAGAAAGCAAAAGAGTTGAAAAGGGCATTGATGAAGAAACTTTTTACCGAAGGCACGCGCGGCGAGGAATTAAAAGAAACCGAAATCGGCAGCATTCCAGAAAGTTGGGAGGTGGTGAAATTCGCCGAGTGTTTAAAAAAATCATCTAAAAAATTTAAAATAATTAAATTAAAGCAAAAAGAATTCCAAAAAAGTGGGAAGCATCCAATTATAGATCAAGGCACAGAGCTAATTTCTGGATATATAGATGATGAATCTAAAGTTTATAATGGAGAATTGCCAGCTATTATTTTTGGTGATCATACAAGAGTTTTTAAATTTATAGATTTTAAATTTGCCATTGGTGCAGACGGAACAAAGTTAATTTACCCAAAGGAAAATATAGATATTAAATATTTCTTCTATGCTTTAATTAACACGGATATAGAAAGCAGAGGTTATAATCGACATTACTCAATATTAAGACAAAAATATATCCCCCTTTCTCCTCTCCTACCGAGCAATGCGAAATTGCTGAGATTCTTTCAACTATTGACCAGAAAATTGAGCTTGAGCAAAAGAAAAAAGCACTTTATGAAGAATTATTTAGAGCAATGCTTAATCAATTGATGACCGGAAAAATAAGAGTTAATAATGTTGATTTTGAAATCTTTAATAAACAGGAATAACGTCTCTTCTTATTTCTGTAAACAGAACTTGATATTTATATTATTTCTGATTATAATAAGAAACAGAAATAATAGATAGCATTATTTTTATATCTTGGAGATAAATATGCGCTGTGGAAAATGGATTAAACAATTGACTGGTGAACTGGAATATTTGGCATTTATCCCAAACAAATTGCCGTACAATGCTTCCCTTAATATCGATAACTCTATATTAAACCTTCTTTCAGAGGCAAGTATATCGCTGGGTCGGCTTGATGGTATTACTGAACTTTTACCTGATCCTGATTTTTTTGTACTGATGTATATTAAAAAAGAAGCGACCTCCTCTGCCCAAATTGAAGGGACTCAAGCGACTTTCGCTGATTTATTAAAATATGAAATAAAAATTAAAGATCCAAAAATTCCTGATGATGTTAAAGAAATTGTAAATTATATAAAAGCGATGAATTATGGAGTAGAAAGATTGAGAACATTGCCACTATCGCTAAGATTAGTTAGAGAAATTCACCAAATTCTTTTACAGGATGTCAGAGGGCAACACAGAAATTCTGGTGAGTTTAGAAAATCCCAAAATTGGGTAGGTGGAAGAACGATAAATTTAGCAACTTATGTCCCTCCACCTCCATCTGAGTTGCCAAAACTTCTAGATAATTTTGGAAAATTTTTGCATCTTAAAACACAAATGCCTATTCTGCTAAAAGTTGCCTTTATTCATATGCAGTTCGAATTCATTCATCCATTTTTGGATGGGAATGGTAGAACAGGCCGACTTTTGATAACTTTTTATTTATATCATGAAAATGCACTAAAAAGACCGCTCCTCTATCTATCTGATTATTTTAGAAGATATAGACAACAATATTATGATAGATTAAATGCTATCTCAAAAAAAGATGATATTGAAGGATGGACAAAGTATTTTTTGGATGGTGTTATAAATGTTTCAAAAGATGCTATCAACCTCTCTCAGAAGATAATTAATTTAAGGAAAGAAGACGATAAAAAGGTAATGGCTTTAGGTAAAGCAGCTAAAAGTGGGATTAAACTGTTAGATTATCTATACACAAATCCAATTGTCACGGGTAACTTAGCAGAAAAAATAACAGGATTATCTCCTTCAAATGCCCGGAATCTAATCAATAGATTTGTAACATTAGATATATTGAAACAATTTGATAAGAAAAAAAGGGATAAGAAGTACATTTACGAAAAATATTTGGAGTTATTTACAAATGAACCATAGTATTTTTACAGAGAGAAAAACCAAATACCACGCTAAGGGGTCAGGTCTCAACATTTGACATTTCTTTGCCTCATACCATAATTGTTTTAGCCTTATGTCAAATGTTGATACCTCAATCTCTATTTGTTGTTTATCTTCCGTAGCCTTCCCGCTACATTACAGATTGTTAAGATGAAAATAGAACCGTTCCCATTCCTTATTGTGGAGAATTTTAATAAGAAACAAGTATAAGTAAATAAATCAATTTTTTACATTCCCTCACAAAGTTAGGTGAAAATCAGTATTCGGGAGGAAAGAAATAATCAAATACCGAGAAAACAGGAAAAATACTATTCAAAGTGTCGAAATTAACTTAACAGAAATTCCTGGCCAAAGTAGACAAAATATAAAAAGCAAGATTGCATATTTAAAACGAATTAATACTAAACATAAAAAAATATTCAAATTTAAGAGAACAAATAAGCTTGTCTACAAAACTGAAATTTTACTCCCTAAGGTAAATAAAAACAGGATAAATGTACTGATGGTATTTGGTAATCCTGCCATTCATTCGGTAGCAGAAAAAATGTTTTTTTCTTACGAAAGAACAAGAGTTGAAGGAAAATGGAGAGAACATAGATTCTGGAGGGCCTTGAGAGATTGTGAAGTACTAAAATTTAAGAGAAATACAGAAAATCCAACTCCACAAAATATTAAGAAGATAAATGACTACAAACGGAATTGTTTGTTGAGTGGAGAGTATCAAAGTGATTTTAATATATTCCTTTTACCTTATTTTTCTTTTCCCACCCCAGCATCAGGAAAGTATAATGGAGTCAATGGAATTGTAAAAATAGTCGGAAAACATATATTTACGAGAATGAAGGAATTTGAATTTCAGCGATTTGAAAAAATTGTTTTAAACAATGATATCAAAAATATAATTTGTTTCCAAAAAAGTGCATTGGAAGAAATAAAACGGACAAAATACAAGCAAGTCAATAATATATTAAATAATCCAGTTTATAAGATAAATGATGCTTTAAAGCATCTCACTTTATATACTATGGAGCCAACAAGATACCTTTATACCAATAAAGCTAAAAAAACACTACAAGGTATATTATTTGATATTAGAAAAAATAAAATAGGCTGATCTTGGCATTGCTAAACACACAAGACGTCNGGCGTAATACAACGATAAGAAACAAAATAAGCTTATGATTAANAAATACCAAGGTTGTNTGTTAGGAATTGCAATCGGTGATGCATTAGGTGCTCCAGTTGAATTTCTAACATTACAGGGAATCAAGAAGTGTTACGGTAAGGATGGAGTCACCGATTTTTATGAGTGGGGAGGCTTTAAACCGGGCTCATACACAGATGATACCCAGATGTCATTGGCTACTGCTGTTGGTTGCATAAGAGCTTATCAAAGATGGAAAGACAGAGGAATTTGCCATTCTGCATCTGTTGTCTATCGGCGCTATCTGGAATGGCTTGGAACTCAAAATAATTCAAATCAGAAAAGGGGTCCAGGTAGCACTTGTTTAAGTGCTTTGCGAAGTGGCAAAATGGGAACGATCAAAAACAGAATTAATAACAGCAAAGGCTGTGGTGGAGTAATGCGCACTGCCCCCGTTGGTTTAACCTTTCCATCCGGCAAAGCATTTCAAGAAGGTGCAGAATATGCAGCTATAACTCATGGGCACCCTTCCGGATACCTACCAGCAGGATTCCTCTCTGAAATGATTTGCCACTTTATTGGGAGCAAGACACTGGTAGAAGCAATAGATCTAAGCATTAAACGACTCGTTACCTATAACGGGCATACTGAGACGCTTAACAAGATTGAGCTTGCGCGTGAACTATCTGTTAGTGGAAAGTCAGTTAAAGAATCCATTCAAACAATTGGGAAAGGATGGATAGGAGAGGAAGCATTAGCCATTTCCCTGTACTGTGGATTAAAGTTCTCTAATGATTGGAAAAAAGGAACATTGGCTGCTGTTAATCATTCAGGAGATAGTGACTCTACTGGGTCAATCACTGGGGCTATTTTGGGAGCCTTGCTTGGTATTAAATCAATCCCAAGTCGTTGGGTCCAAAATGTGGAAAAGTCAAGTAGAATCCAGAAGATAGCTAACGATATGTTCAGAATATTCAAAAATGGAGAGGAACTATCCTTTGAGGAATATCCACCGATTTAGTTGTAACAAAATGGGGTCAGGTCTTGCAATATAACATTTATTTTGATATACAAATGTTATGAATAGATTTGGAGATAAGCTACAAGGCTATCTTTTGCAGAGTTATTAGACAAAAAAATAACCAGGGATAGGATGCAGAGGAACGAATTAATTTTTGAGGTTTATACGCAATAGAGTATACTATGAAACAAATAGCCTGGCAATTAGGGTCTATTATTGCAGTTAACAGGACTATAAAATGAGTTGAAAGATAAAATTGCATGATTGCAAGACCTAACCCCATTGTTGCAAAATTTCCTATTATCCGACATACCCATCCTTGACTTATTCTGATTTTGTATTATAATAAACTAACAAAAGTAATACAAGAAGGGGGGATTTTCTTGCAAAAGGTGGTAACTGTGCGTATGGACAAGGAGTTGGTTAGCAAACTTGAAGGAGTAGCAAAACTGCGAGGGGTAACTCGCAGTGCCTTAATCAAGGAAATTCTTGGAGAGGTATTAGTTAGCTCTGAAAATTCTGTCAAGGAAGCTACTTTAGCCCTACAAGAGGGGAAAAAGCCTGAAAAAAGGGTCAATTGGTCAAAAATTAAAAAAGAGCTCCAGCAAACCCAGCCTTATTTTCCTACTGTTGAGGAAGCTATTGCTTACTCCAGAGAAAGGCGCAAGGTGTGAATAAAAAGTTAAGGGTTTTGATTGATACAGATGTTTTTCTCATTGATCTTCGTTACACTCGAGATTCTAAATATTCGGAGAATAGGTATTTCTTAGAACAAGTAAAAAAAGGAAAGCTTGTGGGCTGGACCACCGTATATAACCTTATGGAGGTGTGTGGTATTCTCTCCTTTAACTTAAATCCTCACAGATTGCAGGAACTTTTCATTGGTTTTGCAGCACAGTTTAATGTGAGAGTTCTTTTCCCCAAAGCCAAAGAGAAAGATGGCAGAGTTTTTTTTATCCCCGCAGAAATTCTGGAGGTTATGAAACACAAGTTAAGCTTTGCAGATGCGTTAATTGCAGACATTGCACAAAAATACAGCAGGCGCTTAGATTTTTTTGTGACCTGGAATGCGGTTCATTTTAAGAAAAAGCTGTCCTTTAAGGTTCTTACCCCAGATGAGCTGCCACCATCACCTTTTTCACTGAGAGGATAAATTAGCTCCAGTGCTCTGGCTCAATATCAAGAATCAGTAATACTCACAAGTTCTTTATAAAAACTAACATCTTGACATAGTAATAACAGCTTTTTTGAAAAAGGGGAAACAATCCACTTTTAAATCTTAATCCACAATGCACC
>JGI24025J20009_10001874_pt1 | contig 15549 bp, 14 predicted proteins | sample Cruoilmetagenom3_FD_20009 | JGI IMG/M metagenome (IMG submission 20009)
GAGCGAAGGGAGGTGATGTTTATGGGTATGTAGAAAGAAGATTGGATTATTGCGTGTGTTTTGGTAAAAGGAGGTAGATATGTTTAAGAAGACAGCCCCTATAATACTGGCGCTCTTTGTAGTCTCATCACTGTTTGGGTTAGCGAGGAAGCCGGGTCTATGGGCGATATATGACGCCAATTTTGCGAATGCCAAGTATGTAGATCTTACCCATGCATTCTCTCCCACGATACCAGTTTGGGCAGGATTTGGACATGCAAAATTTAAGCCCTGCAGGGCTGGTATAGACTGGCCAGGCTATGTATCGAAAGGAGATGTGTTTGAGTATGAGAAGCACGGATTCATTGCTACGGCTTATGAGCTTCCTACAGACCAATATGGAACTCAGTTAGACCCTCCAGCACATTTCTATCCAAAGGGTGCTACAATTGATCAGTTGCCTGCTACATACTGCATAAGACCACTTGTGGTAATAGATGTCCATGAGAAAGTAGAAAAGGAACCAGACTACCACTGCACTCTCGATGATATAAAGGCTTGGGAGACGAAGTATGGAGAAATACCCGAAGGTTCGGTTGTGATGATTCGCTCAGATCAGTCAAAGAAGTGGCCCACCAAGGCGTTTGAGGAACACCTCCCAGGGATAACACTCGATGCCCTGAAGTATCTACATGAAGAGCGACATATATTATTCCATGGACATGAATGTTTGGATACTGATACTACAGGTGCGATGATTGGGGAGACATGGCTCTTAACTCATAATTATTGTCAGGCAGAGGGCGTTGCTAATCTCTGGATGGTTCCCGAGACGGGTGCACTCATAGCGGTTGGATACGCAAAACCGATGGGTGGCACGGGAGGATATGCGAGATACATCGCGATATGTCCTCCCGATTGGGAATACGGTGTCTCGATAGATGAGGCTCCCGGTGCACCTCTTCCGGAAGATAACCCTCTGCACTGGGATGAAGAGAAGGGAATGCGGGTGAGATAGTTGTTAATGATGATGGGGGACACAGGTGCCCCCTCAAGAAAAGGAGGGATGTATGTCTAAAAAGACGCTCGTTGTACTCGTATCGATGGTCTTCCTGACCACATTCGTCTTTGCAGGTGGCCCAACGCTCACATACCATGGATTGTGGTATACATACTCGTTCTTCTGGAATAATGCCGACTTCGACACCGGCACCAGTGACGGCGACCAGCACTATTATATGCACGGTGATATCTCAGTAAACGCAGATTTTGGAGCGGGTGTAGGTACTCATGTGACCATCGGCGATTGGGGAACTTACGGCAAACATGCCATAACCTGTGAAGGCCCGGAAGGATGCGGTGCTCCAGCTGGTTTTGCTGCCAACGGTGTTCATCTCATGGAAGCATACCTCAATGTAGCCGATCTCTTCGATACCCCATTCTCTCTCACTGTAGGGAAACAACACATCTGCTATGGCGACCAGGTGTTCGACGGCGGTGAAGACGGATTTATGGGTGCAAAACTCTCGTATGGTTCCGAAATGTTCGACTTCGATGTCTTCGGTTACAGACTCGTGGAAGGCGGTGGAACGGGTTTCATCGGTTCTGGGACACCAGAAGTACCCGATGATTGGGACCTGTATGGCATATGGGCAACCGCCAAACTCCTTGAGGGTAATGTAAATTTGAGTCCTTACGGTTTCTACAGAACCCGCAATACAGAGGCAATAGCTTATAAAACACAGTATGGTACAATAAAGGACAATCCCATGTGGCTCGGATTGAGAAGTGAAGGTTCCCCAGCGACGGGACTCAACTTTGCGGCAGAGTTTACGATGATGATGGGCAGCCAAGAATTTGTAGAAGAAGAGAAGAATGGCGACGAGAACAAAGTAGACTATAAGGGAATGCACTATATGGCGAGAGCTGGATATACTCCTCCCGGAATGCCCGTTACGATCGGTGGCGCCTATGTCTCATTTAGCGGTGATACTTTAGAGGGAGATTACTCATATGGAGATGAAAATACAGTTTACGAATCTCCCACCTGGGGTCCCTACACATTCGGATTCTACAAGGACTGGCCCGGATTTGGTCCCGCTCACCTTCTGAGAACTTGCTGTGGATTTTCACTGCTCGCACCCTGGGAACCGATGGTTGCCAATCTCAATGTCATCAACGCAAACATCGGCTTTACCAATGGCCCGGTTGCTCTCAGGGCAGACTACTTTATGTATGCAAGAAACAAAACTCTTGATGCGGATGATCCCGCTACTCCAGTTATTGATAATGAAGCTGCTATGGGAAACGAGATCGCTCTTATGGCGAAGTATACCTACCAGGAGACCATCACCTTTGGGGCTACGGCTGGATACTGGATTCCCGGCAAATACTTTGGGGAAGACCTCACTGCTATGCTTGGCGGCTATATCTGGACGGCAATGGGCTTCTAAATACCCGCTTGCAAGAAGGGGGATGGAGTTACTCTATCCCCCTTCTTTGTTATAGACGGTTCTGCTCAGGTAGATATGGGTAAATTCCCTTTTGTTATTACTCCTTACATACCTGTATATAAATCAGTACTGTGTAAAACACAGTAGTTCCTCTATTGCCCCGCCAAGGCAGGGCACTCCACTTATTTACTAACGGGTTTTGGAGTGCCTGCCTGTCATACGACCTGTATAGGTCATACGACCCGTATGGGCGGTAAGCAGGTCAGCCTTTGGAATTAAGGCGTTAGCCTTTGGAATTAAGGCGTCAGCCTTTTATATAAAATCCTTTCCATACGGATGCTGTGCAACGGATTAACTCCACGGATTAACTCCACAGATTAACTCCAACTTGCTGCATGGCTGTTTTTGCACAACCACCAAAGCTTGCGGCTACCATTTTTGGCTTTTATGCACAGCCTGATGTGGAATAACCAATCAAATTTTCATAAAAAAATCTGTTGACAAATCCCGATATTTGGTGTATAATACGAGAGCACTTGGAACGGATAGTAGAAAAGTAAAAATCAAATATCAAAATGCAAAATGACAAATTAAAAATCAAAAAGTATAACACTAATAACACAAATGCCCCAAATTACAAGAACAAACCTTAAACTATTTTTTTTTTATTTGTGACTGTTCGTCCAATTCATAATATTCGTGGTTGCAATTTTGCATTTTTATATGTAATTTTGATATTTACATTTTGATTTTTGATTTGACCTTATGCTCTCTGCGGTTGATTTCAAAAGCAAAGATGGAGGATATATGAAGGTAAAGATGGTGCTATCACTGCTGATAGTGTGTCTCACGGCAGCTGGGCTTCTTTCGTGGGTATATTCGGTTACCACACCCATAATTGAGGAGGGAATAAGAACAAAGTTGGATGAACAGTTGAAGGTGGTTTTTCCTTCTGCTTGCGTGTTCGATCCGCTTGTGGTGGAGGGAGATACGCTTCTGAGGGATACCCTTTGGATAGCGATAGATTCAGTGGGGAATAAAGTGGGAATCGTATTTAAGGTTTTCCCAATGGGCTATGGCGGACCGATCGAAACGCTGGTTGCTCTTGCAACCGATACCGGCGTTGTGGCAATAAGACCCGCTACCCCCTCTGAAGGATTGAAAGAGACACCGGGACTTGGCGTGAGAATAACAGAACCCTGGTTTATGAAACAGTTCAGGGGAAAGAAGATAAAGGATATTCAATTAAAAAAAGATGGCGGCACGATCGATGCCATCACCGCCGCAACGATATCATCGAGGGCTGTAACCGAGGGTGTAAGGAAAGGCATCGAAAAATATGTCAAATGGCTGCCCGACAAGAAAAAAATTGGACGCAGATTCACCCCGTTAAATAAATAATGCAACGATAAAACATCAGAGAGTTATTAAGAACAGTTCTATTTAACGGGGTAAACGCAGTTTATCTATGATTTCTTTATTATTGTGGTTGTCAGGAGTGATGTCATTGCGAGGGATGTCATTGCTCGCCCCGTTAGATGTAAAGCTATCTAACAGGGCGAGGCGAAGCCGAAGCAACCTCTGAAACAATCACCATCTGACACATACCCGGGACTATGACTTGTTGTATATTTTCCTATACGCTCAAACCTTAAGAAATATCTACAATCCGCAATCTCTGTCTACAGGACAAAATGCGCAAATTATTTTTTTCTATAGGGCTACTTATCTCGGTTCCACTATTTCCGGCGAGGCTACTCATATATATGGATACAATGCAAACTGAACACCTTCGTGCATACGGGATTGCATATCAGTCACTGCTCTCGGAAAAGAGGGTCGAATGGCTTCTGAATTACAGGGGAGGCTCTTTTCTGATAGACTACGCCAGAGAGATAGAAAATCTATGTAAGGAGAAGAATGTTGGATACTCCATAATAGATGAAGCAAGTGTGCGGCAGATATATAAGCTCGTTGAGAATCAAAATATGGAGAAGGTGATATTGGAGGAAGCGCCAAAGGTTGCCGTATATGTACCTCCACATTTTTCTCCCTGGGATGATGCGGTTAGACTCGTGCTTGAGTACGCCGAGATTCCTTACGATGCTATATGGGATGAAGAGGTTCTGTCGGGCGCCTTATCTTCCTATGACTGGGTCCATCTTCACCACGAGGATTTTACCGGACAATACGGCAAGTTCTACAGGAGCTATCACAATACAGATTGGTACAAGAGGGAGGTCTCAATAAATGAGAATATGGCAAAAAAACTTGGCTTCTCATCTGTGTGGAGATTGAAACACGCAGTTGCCTTGAAGATAAGGGAATATGTGCAACAGGGAGGATTTCTGTTTGCCATGTGTTCGGCGACAGAAACGATCGACATTGCGCTCGCCGCTCTCGATGTCGACATAGTTGGCATTCCGTTTGATGGAACTCCCGCTGAACCGGGGTACAAAAGGAAACTCGACTACAGCAGAACATTCGCATTTAAGGATTTTACACCCGATGTGAACCCACTTATATATAATCACTCCGATATTGATGTAACCGGAGAGGCACGAAGAAGAGGTGAAAAGGTCTATTTCACATTGAAAAATTTTGATGCAAAATATGACCCCATTCCCACGATGCTCAGCCAGGACCACACAAAATACATAAAGGAATTTCTCGGACAGAACACGGGGTTCAGAAGAAATCTAACAAAGGAAGACGCCGTAATTTTGGGCGATATTGAGGGCACCGAGGAAGTGAAATATATCTATGGAGACTGCGGCAAGGGGTTTTTTACATTTCTGGGCGGACATGACCCCGAGGATTATGCCCATCTGGTCGGTGACCCTCCTACTGACTTAAAAAAGTTTCCAAATTCTCCCGGATACAGGCTTATTCTTAATAATATACTATTTCCAGCCGCCAAAACAAAGAGGTTGAAGACATGAGACTGATACTGGCATCGGCTTCGCCAAGGAGAAAAGAACTCCTTTCAACACTCATCCCCTCGTTTGAGGTGATACCGAGCGGCATAAACGAGGACCTTATAGAGATAAAAGACCCGGTGAGGTTTGCCCTGAAGGCGGCTGAGGCAAAGGCAGAATCCGTTGCATCGGGAACAGATAATGGGGTGATAATTGCTGCAGATACTGTCGTTTCACTGAATGGGCGCATAATCGGAAAGCCTGGGGATGAGAATGAGGCATATGATATTCTATCCCATCTCTCGGAAAGCGAGCATTCAGTTATAACGGGATTATGTATCATCGCCAAAAATGGGAAGAAGACCAAGAAGCTGATGGATTACGAGAAGACGATCGTAAAGATGCGGAAATTAAAGGAAGAGGAGATAATTTCCTATCTTTCACACGCTAACTGGCGGGACAAGGCGGGTGCGTACGCAATCCAGGAGCACGGAGATAAATTTATAGAATACATTATAGGCGATTACCACAATGTGGTTGGTCTTCCCGTGAAAAGACTGAGAAAATTATTGACACAGATGATACGCTCCAAAGCAATGAACCTGTCTTTAGTACGCGGAGGCGATACCCATAAAGAGCACAGACAACAGACCTAAGACCGAAGACAAAAGACTAAAACGGGGATGAGGGTGAAGGTGCGTATGAAGAGATATCTTTTTTTTCTCTATATGTTGTTGCTATCTATTGGATGCGCTGAAAACCCATTACAGCCACCGGGTGGAATAAAACACGGAACGGGAAGTTGCAATTTGACCGAAGGTTCTTCCTTAACATTCACATTCCCGGGCGGAGATTATGGAGAGTTCATTCTCGAATATAACAATGGATATGTATATATAAATGCAACTGGAATCATAAGGGTTTCGGGTAATAGAGACACTGCACCAGAGGGGCAATACCTTACCTGTGAATTATTTGAATGGGTCGATGAAGAAAGTCATCCGTACTACTATTTTTTAAAAACTGACGATGCAATACACTATGCAAAGGTGCGGAGGATTGGTGACATCACAAAGGAGTTAACGATAAAGTTCGAATGGTGGCTGCAGATAGAGGCGGGAAATAGGTACCTCGGTTCGCAGAATCCCGTGGAGATGTAACTTAAAGAATAGTATGAGTATATTATTTATGGACATAGAGACAATTCCCGGTGGGGAGAGGACAAAGGAGTATCTGAAAAAGCAAATACCCCCGCCAAAGGGGGCACTGAAACTTGAAGATGTAAAGAAATGGGAGGAGGAAAAAAACAAAAAGCTGAATGAGGCGTTTGAACACACATCCCTCTCCGGAGACTTTGGACAGATCCTGTGTATTGCCTGTATAAAAGAGAAATCGGACGGTATTGAGAAGATAATATTTAAAGGGGATGAAAAGAGGTTATTAAAGGAATTCTGGGAATTCTGTCGCGATGTTACCCTTTTCGTGGGACATAATATCCTCGATTTCGACTTAAAGTTCATAATGAAGAGGGGTATAATACACGGGGTAAAGCCGAGTGTCCCGATAAATTTTGCAAGGTATAGACACAATGTGGTGTATGACACGATGTGGGAATGGGAGAGGTGGAGCAAGAGAATATCGTTAGATAAACTTGCATACATTCTCTCTTTACCCACATCGAAAACCACCATGGACGGCAGCCAGGTTTATGAATACTACAAACGGGGAAAAATTGACGAGATATGTGAATACTGCATGAGAGACACGGAACTCGTGAGAAAGATATACAGAAAAATAAATTTTCTGGAATAAGAACTCATGCTTTCGGGTGTTTAGTTGGTTAGTTTGTTAGTTGGTTAGGGAAGGGAGGATAAAGGCCCAATGACTAATGCCCAACGACCCATTAACCCAATTACCCATTAACCCAATAACCTATCCTATGCTTCTGTATGTTATTCTCGGTGAGGAGTGGCTTGGAGAAAGAAGAATAGAGGATGTGGCAGAAAAACTCGCGTCATCGGGTGTATCTGTAATACAGCTACGGGAACACAAGGTGGCAAGAGACATCATAGAGGATGCGAGGAAGATAAGTATTGCCATTCGGGACTGCAGAGTACCACTTCTCATCAATAATCGTCCCGATATCGCATCCGAGGTGAACGCAGATGGTGTACATATCGGTCAGGACGATGTCTCCATCCACACCGCAAGAAAAATACTCGGTAAGAATAAATTAATAGGCGTCTCTGTCCATTCAGTTGAAGAGGCGCTTCTGGCGGAAAAAGGGAAGGCAAACTATCTCTCCTTTGGCTCTATATTTCCCTCGGATACAAAAAAATCCATAGTTCGTCCTATATCCATTCTGAGAGAGATAAAAAGGGCGGTTCAAATCCCAGTTTTTGCGATAGGTGGTATAACCCTTGAGAATATAGGTCTGATTACAAAAGAAGGCGCCGATGGTATCTGCGTATCAAGGGACATTCTAAACAGAGAGGATATTGAAAAAAGGGTGAGAGAATATATAAAAATGCTAATGTAAAAACCAAATATTGAAAATCAAAATGACAAATCAAGCATTAAAAATCCTAAGTCCTAAATCCTAAATCTCAAGATCCGTATGGACAATATCTAAATCACAATTTCCAAAATCCAAACTTGTTTTGTACATTTGAATTTAGGGCTTGGAATTTGTCCGCAGGATCCTGTGGATTTGGGATTTAGAAATTATAATTTAGAAATTTGCATTTTGATATTTGCTTTTTGATTTTTCTCGGTGTTTTTTGGTGTTGTCAACGCATATTCCGAGAGATTAGCTATGGAAGATAAAGATCTCGTAAAACGGGCAAAGGCGGGAAATAAGCACTCGTTTGAAACCCTCGTAAAGAAACATAAGAAAAAAGTATACAATGCGGCATACGGCATTTTACACGATAGCGACGATGCAATGGATATAATGATGGAGACTTTTTATATCGCCTATACCCGTCTATCATCCCTGAAGAAAGAGACAAAATTCGGTTCCTGGCTCATCGGAATTGCAAGAAACCTCGCATTAATGAGATTGAGAAACAGGGGCAGGGAAATTTCAATTGAGGAACCCGAAGTAAGAAAGAGACTTTCCGTCCCATTTGATGAAGAAGTTACAAGAGAGGATTTAAGAAGAATTATAAAGAGAGAGATAGAAAATCTACCTCACAAATACAGAGAGGCATTTGTCATGAGGGAGATAATGGGATTTCCCTATGGAAGAATAACAAAGGAACTCGGTATCTCCCTGAGTAATGCAAAGGTGAGGGTATCGAGGGCAAAGGCACTCCTAAGAAGAAGGCTATCGAGAATTCTTTAATCTGCCAATTACACATCCAGATTTTCTACAAATCTCGCATTTTCCTCTATAAATTTTCTTCTTGGCTCGACATTATCCCCCATAAGGATATTAAAAGTTCTGTCTGCCTCGACAAGGTCTTCCGCCGTCACACTTTTTAAAGTTCGTTTCTCTGGATTCATGGTCGTTTCCCACAATTGCCCGGGATTCATTTCGCCAAGTCCCTTGTATCTCTGAATATCAATTTTATCTTCATTCTCTCCTGTTATTCTGGTAAGTTCCTCATCGGAATAGGCGTAAATCACCTTGTTTTTTATCTTCACCCGGTATAGGGGGGGCTGTGCAATGTAAAGATGCCCTTCTTCAACAAGCTTCCTGGCATAACGGTAAAAGAGCGTAAGTAAAAGCGTACATATATGTGCACCATCTACATCGGCATCAGCCATAATAATTATTTTACCGTATCTTAACCTATCCAGCACCTGTGATTCATCTCCAACCCCTATTCCTATTGCAGATATTATCGTCTTTATCTCCTCGTTTGACAATATTTTATCTATTCTTGATTTCTCGACATTTAGTATCTTGCCCTTGAGCGGTAGTATCGCCTGGAAATTCCTGTCTCTACCTTGCTTTGCTGAACCACCGGCAGAATCTCCCTCCACGAGGAACAGCTCGGCAGACCTCACATCTCTGGAAATACAATCGGCAAGTTTCCCCGGCAGTGGAAATACATCAAGTGCGCCCTTTCTACGGGCGAGTTCTCTTGCCTCTCTCGCAGCAATCCTTGCCTTTGCCGCCGCATATATCTTTTTAATAATCTTATCCAGAACCTTCGGATTCTCCTCAAAGTACATACTGAGACAGCTGCCAACGGTGGATTCGACTAATCCTTTTACCTCAGTATTACCCAGTTTCATCTTCGTCTGTCCCTCAAACTGGGGCTCTGGTAGTTTCACCGATATAACCGCAGTCACTCCTTCTCTCGCATCCTCACCCTGTACGGATTCCTTGTTATTATTTTTTCTTACGAAATCGTTTATCACCCTTGTCAACCCACTCTTGAACCCCACGAGGTGCGTTCCACCTTCCCTCGTCAGTATATTATTTGCGAATGTGAATATGTTTTCACTGTACGAGTCCGTGTATTGCATGGCTATTTCTATATCTACAGCTCCCTTCTCGGCCTTGAAATATATGACCGGTGATACCGGTGTCTTACCACTATTGAGATAGGTTACGAACTCACTTATCCCACCATCATAGGAGAATTCCTTTTCCAGATCACTCCCTTCATCTTTCAGCGTGAGTTTCACCTTCCTGTTTAAGAATGCAAGTTCTCTCTCTCTCTCTGCGATTATCTCCGGGTTGAAGTCTATTTCCTTGAATATCCGGGAGTCGGGGGAAAATTTAACGATTGTGCCGTGCTCTCCTATGCCGGCGTCTCCCGTTCTCTTCACATCCTTCACGGGTTTACCCCTCTCGTATCTCTGGTAAAAAACCCCCCTATCTCTTGTCACCCACACTTCCAAGCACTCTGAGAGGGCATTTACAACCGAGACACCCACACCATGCAATCCGCCCGATACCTTATAAACCTTGTGGTCGAATTTACCTCCCGCGTGCAGGGATGTCATTACCACCTCAAGTGCCGACCGTTTTTCAATCTCGTGAATGTCCACGGGAATTCCCCTGCCGTTGTCCCTTACCGTTATTGAATTGTCTTTGTGAATTACAACATCAATTCTGTCGCATTCACCTACTGCCGCTTCATCTATGGAATTGTCAATTACTTCAAACACGAGGTGATGCAGACCAATCTTTCCAGTGTCCCCGATGTACATAGCCGGTCTCTTTCTCACCGCCTCGAGTCCCTTCAAAACATGAATATTTTTTGCATCATATCTTTTCCTTCCCATAAATCTTACCTCCCCTTTTGAACCCACAGAACCCTTACTTTATGTTGTGCTAAACCATCTGGATATATTATTATAACACATTTTTCGGCAATTGTCAAGCAAAAATTGGACACAGATTACCCATGATTTTTTTGTTAGGCGATTATAAAACATTTGACACTAAGAAGTTAGAAAAAGTTAAACAGTGACTTGCCTGCCTGACGGTAGGCAGGTAAGAGACCTATAAGAGACAAACTAATTTTTATATTTAAAGTCTCATTCTAGTCTCGTATAAGTCCCTGTTAAAAAAAAATTGAACTTGTGATGTCAGGTCACAGAAAACTGCACGCCGGAAAGTTGCTGGAAAAAGCAATAAGAATAAAATTTAGTGTCAAAACTTTTACAATTACCTTTTGTTATTGTGGTTTTCAGTAGTAATGTCATTGCTCTACCTCACACATACTCGAGACTATGACTTGTTGTATAATTTCCCATACGATCAAGTGGCATGTCACAAAATGCATAGCAATTTACTATACAATCGTGTGGTATGATGCGGGTGGGAAAAGAATACGAGTTGTGTGTGCTGGTTAGAATTTGCGTTTTTTGAGATAGTCCGTGAATTGTAAAAGGAAATTCTTGTATTTGAGGGGAGACGAAAGAAGGGTTTCTCGTGCGAGGTCGGTATAATACTCAATTCTCTTCAGTGAATACTCAACTGCCCCACAATCCATAATGTGTCTTATTCTCTCCATATCATCTTCACTTACCTCTCCGCCCAATTTACCTCTCAAGAATTTTTTCTCCTGCGATGTGCCGTTTTTCAATACATAGATAGTTAAAAGTGTTTTCTTACCCTGTCTTATATCAGATGAGGTGGGCTTACCCGTCTTTTTGTTATCGCCAAATGTGCCGAGGATATCGTCCTTTATCTGAAAGGCCCTTCCTATAAGCTTTCCATAATCTCTAAGTACCTCAACATCCTCAAGCCCTCCAAATATTCCCCCGAGAACGAGCGGTAAACAGGTTGTGTAGTCTCCCGTCTTCAGATCTATCATACGAATAAATTCATCTTCATCCACATCTTCACGCCTTTCCAGAACTACATCCAAAAGTTCCCCCCTGAAACACTGCTCACATGCAAGGGCAAACTCCTCAAGAGCCCTCACCTTCATTTGCTCGGGAAATGGCGATTTCAAAATTGGTAAGAGAGCCATGGAAGAAAATACATCACCACCTATCAATGCACAGGAAAGACCAAAGTGAGAGAAATCACCACCGGGTGGGAATTCCCCTCCCCCCTCCTCTATGAGTCTTTCCACCATTTTGTGAAAACTTGCTCCCCCCCGGCGCATATCATCTCTGTCGATAATATCATCGTGTATGAGGAGGTAATTTTCAACGAGTTCCATCGACAGCGAAACATTTATCACGGCATCTAAATCTTTTCCGCCAGATGCCCTGTAGGTCTCCACCAAAAGAATTGGACGAAGTCTCTTTCCACCCCTCGTAGCAAAATCAATGAGTAGACTATACAATGTTTCGTTGTAAGAATCATCCGCTGTCTTCTTCTTCTCTTCAAGAAATCTTAGAAGACTTACATTTATCCTCTGTCTCAACTCCTCCATCTCTCGCCGAAGTGATAGCATATCTTTCTCCTCTAATTTAAACTACCGTGTTTATCTAAATAACAATTTATAAACTGTCTCTATCTTGTGGGTTATCCTCTCCCAGGAGAATCCAATGGCATACTCTCTACCTCTCTTACCCATTTTTTCTCGTAAGTCCCTGTCCCCGGCAAGTTTTATGATGGCGGAGGCTATTGCCCGCGGATTTTCTCTCTCCACGAGTATCCCCGTACTATCATCCTTTATAACGCATCTGTAACCCGGTATAGAGGATGCCACAACGGGTACTCCACTCGCCATAGCCTCAAGAAGCACAATTCCAAAACTCTCATTCCCGGTCGCCGGACTGCAAAATACATCCGACGATGCATAAAATTGGGGGATGAGCGACGGGGGCACGGATTTCCGCAGGATTATATCGTTGATGTATTTTTGGGGTACCTCGAACCCACCGCTACCCACTACGACAAGCCTTGCATCGGGCACTTCCCTCTTTATCATTGGAAATGCAGAAAGGAGATATTTCAATCCCTTCCTGGATTCAAATCTTCCGACAAAGAGTATGTTGAATCTGCCCTCAAGTTCCGGTAGAGACTCAATCTCTGGTTTGAATCTATTTATGTCCACTCCATTCGGGATTATTATATATCTGCCGGGGAAGAACATAGATATTGACTTCTCCGCCACACTCGAAACCGCTATCCTCGCATCAAGTTTCCTCGCATATCTTCTCAACCAGCCCCTTGATACCGAATAGGCAAAATTCTTCTCGTAGGCTGCGTGGATAGTGACGATATTCTTTGCATTTGAATACTTGAGCGCAAGGAGTGGAAGCACGGGTACGAAACCGTGCATATGAATTATATCAAATCCCCCCGTAACTACATTCTCTACCAGTTTTTCTATATTCCACGCGACTGCAATCCTTGAATGTGAACGGTTAGCAAGAATGGGCATACCCCTTCCAACCCTCACAACCGAAGGCAATCTGCCCACATCATCGTCTCCATCCATATGCGGCGCCATTATAGTAACACTATGTCCCCTCTTCATCAACTCACGGGACGCATGATATATATGTTCTGAAACTCCGCCGGGATGGGGGTAATAGACATCAGACACCATTAATATTCGCATATATAAAATATATAAAATTAACCGCCCATACGGGTCGTATGACAGAGAACGCAGAGGACACAGAGAACACGGAAAGCTCAATGTCAATTGCACAAATTAAATCCATCTCCGTCTATCAGCAGATTCTCCGTTTCTCTTTATGAATCAAGATTACCCTCTCCTCAACAGATAGAGGAAGAACGGCACACCGAATATCGATGTAATAACGCCAACGGGGAGTTCATATACGGCGATTCCCCTTGCGAACATATCCGAAAGAACGAGAAGGAACGCCCCCACAATTGCGGAGCCGGGAATGAGAACACGATGGTCGGGACCCAAAAGGAGTCGTGTTATATGGGGGACCATAAGACCTATAAACCCTATTGCCCCGCACATCGAAACAACGAGCCCCACTATGACCGAACCGAGTATAAATACCTCTCTCTTCAGGCGTTCAACATCCACACCTATGGAGATAGCCTCCTCCTCTCCGAGGGAGAGAATATTCAACTCTTCGGAGCGAAGCCATATTATAAAAGAAGCCACGGCAACGACCGTCGCGGATATGATGAACCCGATGAGAAGTGTTTTATCCCATATGACTCCAAGCCATCCCATGAGGAGATATATCATCTCATCGAGGCTCCTGCCACCAATTGTCATAAACAACATTACGAGTGAGGACGCAAGCGTACCGCATACAACCCCCGAAAGGAGCAATGCCTCCCTCTCAAGCCTCCCCGATATTGTCGCCAGTTTTTCCACGACAAATATGGTAATAAGTGCCCCCGCAAACGCAAATATTTGAATGGGCTGAAGACCGAAGACAATTGAAACGGTGCCCCCAAGGCAAGCTCCCCCCGAGACCCCTATTATATAGGGATCGGCAAGGGGATTGCGCAGTATTCCCTGAAACGCAGAACCGACAACGCCAAGTGCAGCACCGGCAAATATTGCCAGAACGAGTCTGGGTAATCTCAACTGGGTTACAATAGAAAGGGAAGGGAGTGAGATACCCACGAAGAGAGAGACAAGCGATATGAGGATGAGTAGGGAAAAGAAAATCAGAAATATACGAATATTTTTCATAAAGACGATAAATAGTAGATTATGCCTTTCCTCTATTCAGGTAGTCAAATCCTATTTTTTTCTTCACTTCATCTAATGTTTCCCCTGCCTGAATTTTCGCCTTTTTTGAGCCCTCAACTATCACATCCATTACATAATCTTTTTTATCTCTGAGGTTCTCTATTCTCTCCCTTACGGGTGCAAGTTCCCCGACTATATTATCAAATAGTATGCGTTTACACTCAAGGCAGCCTATAGAGGCATTTCTACACCCCTTCTCGATATACGAAAGCTCCTCTTTGCTGGATAATTCCCTGTGATAAGATTTGAATATATTGCAGTCATTTGGTTCCCCCGGATCCCGTCTCCTCTTCCTTCTCGTATCAGTGACGGCGGGTGCCAGCTTCTTCCATATTTCATCGGGTGATTCGTCGAGGTATATACAGTTACCGAGCGTCTTTGACATTTTGTTCTTTCCGTCGAGTCCAAGTATTCTTGGTCCAACGATCTCCTCAGGCTCCGGGAAGGTCTCTCCAAATCTCTTGTTAAATTGTCTCGCGATCTCCCTCGTTAGCTCTATGTGCGGAATCTGGTCATCGCCAACGGGCACAAACTCTGCCTTGTATATAAGTATATCTGCCGCCATGAGAACGGGGTAATCCAACAGTCCCATATTCACATTGCCCTTCTGCTGGGACGCCTTCTCCTTGAAGGTGGGAACCCTCATAAGGTCTTGAAGGGGTGAGACACAGTTAAATATCCAGGTGAGTTCGGCATGTTGAGGGACGAGAGACTGAAGCATTATCGTGGATTTTTCGGGTTCTATTCCGGACGCGAGGAATCCCACCGCACAATCAAAAACCCTCTTCTTTATTTCCTGTGGAGAGAAAGGAACCGTAATGGCGTGATAATCAACTATACCAAAGACACAGTCATAATCGCTCTGGAGTTGTGCCCAGTTCTTTAAGGCACCGAGATAGTTACCTATATGCAGTCTGCCGGTAGGCTGCGCCCCACTAAAAATCCTCTTTTTCATAGGTGGATTATATCATATTATTTGCACTTTGTCAAGAAAAAAATTACCACAGAGTGCACAGAGAATCTTTGCTAAAAAAGAACAAAAACTCTGTGCTCTCCTTTCTACCTGTCCATACGGATGCC
>JGI24025J20009_10001877_pt1 | contig 15543 bp, 14 predicted proteins | sample Cruoilmetagenom3_FD_20009 | JGI IMG/M metagenome (IMG submission 20009)
TGGCGCGCCGAAATTAACGGGCCGATGTCCAGATCATCCTCTGCTGGCCCAACGACCAGTTCTTCATAGCGCGCCGCCATCATTTTGCTTAGCTGTTCATAAACCCCGCGTTGAACCAAAATCCGGCTGGAGGCCGAACAGGTCTGCCCTGCATTCTGGATTCCGGCATTGACCAAAAACGGCAGGGCCGCTTCCAAATCGGCATCATCAAACACCACCTGAGGGGATTTTCCTCCTAGCTCAAGCGTTACTGGAATTACGTTTCGCGCCGCTGCGGCCTGTATCAACTCCCCCGTCGCCACGGAGCCGGTGAAGGAAATATGCTGAATCCCCGTATGCCCGCTCAAAGCCGCCCCGGCTTCAGCCCCCAGCCCGGGCACAATGTTTAGGGCACCCGCAGGAAGCCCGGCCTCTACCGCAATCGCGCCAAAGGCCAGCGCCGTTAGGCAGGCTTCCTCCGCGGGTTTCAGGACCGCCGCATTCCCCATGGCCAGCGCTGCCCCGACCGAGCGCCCGATAATCTGCATCGGGTAGTTCCACGGCACAATATGCCCCGTTACCCCATGCGGTTCGCGCAGGGTATAGACCGTATACCCCGCCAAATAAGGGATCGTCTGCCCGTGGATTTTGTCACAAGCGCCGGCATAAAATTCCAGATACCGCGCCAAGGCCACCGCATCCGCCCGCGCCTGTTTCAGCGGCTTGCCCACGTCTGCCGCTTCCAGCGCTGCCAAATGGTCCACTTTGTCAAGGACGGCAACAGACATACGCTGCAAAACCCGCCCGCGTTCAAGCGCCGTCATAGCGCCCCACGCGCCATCAAGCGCGCCCTGCGCGGCATTCACCGCCGCATCAACATCCGCCTTTTGCCCTCGCGCGATTTGCGCCAGATCCCCTCCGGTAGAGGGGTTCTCCAAGCGCAAAAGCTCGCCACCCACGGGCGCAACCCATTCACCATTTACCAGGCATTTACTTGCATCAAACCATGTTTCGCTCATTGGAGCATCTCCTCAAGTTTCGGCGCTGCTTCTAGAAGCGCACGTGTGTAGGGGTGGGCAGGGTTGCGAAAAATGGCTTCGGTAAGCCCTTCCTCGACAATCTCACCGGACTTCATAACCATTACCCGGTCAGTAATGGCCCGCACCACGCTCAGATCGTGGCTGATAAACAAATAAGACAGGCCTAACCGGTCAGACAGCTCCGCTAACAGGTCCAAAATCTGCGCCCTGATTGAAACATCCAACGCAGAAACCGCCTCGTCCAGAATGATGAGTTCGGGATTTATAATTAGCGCCCGCGCGATCGCGATCCGCTGTCTCTGACCACCTGAAAACTCGTGTATATATTTATCTGCATCAGAGCTGTGCATACCTACCGCCATCAGGGCTTCGGCAATTGCCAAGCGCCTGTTTTCTCCTTTGGGCGCATCGTCTAGCAAATGGAACGGCTCCGCCACAAGCCGCGAAACCTTATGGCGCGGGTTGAAGCTTCCGTAGGGATCCTGAAAGACCACCTGCATGTTGCGCCTCAGGTTTCGCGGCACGGTATGCCCCGCGCGCACCTGCTCGCCATTTATGGTGATGCTACCGCCTTGCACAGCCTCAAGCCCCAAAATTGCGCGGGTTAACGTAGACTTCCCGCACCCGCTTTCCCCCACCAAGCCAAGGCTTTCTCCCTTTTTCAGCGTGAAGCTGACACCGTCCACCGCTCTGAACTTCGGGGCCTTTCCAAACAGCGATTTTTTAGGCAATGCATAGTCCCGCACAAGGTCAGCAACTTCCAAAATCGACACCTCTTCGGCGTTATCCCCTCGTTCGGGCGCATGGCTGGAAGCCTCGAAAAGCGCCTTGGTATAAGGGTGTTTCATGTGCGCAAATATCTCGGCAGTGGTGCCCTGCTCCACAACTTCGCCTTTGCGCATGATCACGATCCTGTCTGCAACATCAGCGACAACACCAAGATCGTGGCTTATGAGCAAAAGCCCCATATCGCCTTCTTCGCGCACCAATCGCTTGAGGAGTTCCAAAATTTGGGCTTGTGTCGTTACATCCAGCGCTGTGGTTGGCTCGTCGGCAATTAAAAGTTTTGGCCTGAGCGCGATCGCCATAGCAATTACGACCCGTTGTCGTTGCCCGCCGGAAAGTTCGTGAGGATACCTTGAAAGCGGGAATTGGTCCTCTGGTAACCCGACCCTATTGAGCGTATCCCGCGCAATCGCTTTGGCTTCGGCTTTGCTGGCTTCACCGTGAATAAGCACAGTTTCGGCAACTTGTGCGCCTATGGTTTGAACCGGGTTTAACGCTGTCATCGGTTCCTGAAAAACCATCCCAATATCGCGCCCTCGCATTTGGCAGAGCGAAGCCTCGTCGAGCGCAAGCATGTTTTGCCTATCAAAGAGAACCTGCCCTCCGGCGGCGGCACCACGCGGTAAAAGCTGGTTCACGCAATAGGCTGTCATGGATTTTCCCGAGCCACTTTCGCCGATAACCGCCGTAACCTGACCGGCCTCCACCGCAAGGCTGACATTGTGCAAAATATCGGCCGCGCCGATTTTCAAATTAAGCCCTGAAATCTCTAGCAAACTCATTGTCTGTCCCGCCGGAGTTTGGGGTCAAACAGATCACGCAACGCGTCACCCATCAGGTTAAGACCAAGCACCGTCAGCACAATTGCGGCACCCGGAAAAAGTGCAAGATGAGGCGCAAAAGAAACCATTGTCTGGCTGTCCGCCAGCATTCGCCCCCAACTCGGGATCGGCGGTTGCGCCCCGAGGCCTACATAGGAAAGAGCGGCTTCAGCAAGGATGCCAAGCGAAAACTGGATGGTTCCCTGCACGATCAACAGGTTGGTGATATTGGGTAAGATATGCTCAAAGCTTATCCTCACCCGCCCCTTGCCTGCCACCCGTGCGGCCAGCACAAAATCCCGCGTCCAGAGGCTAAGCGCCCCGCCGCGGCTTAGGCGCGCAAAAACCGGGATGTTGAAGATGCCGATTGCGATAATCGCGTTGACCGCAGAAGCCCCGAAAACGGCGGTAATAAGAATGGCGATCAGAAGCGCGGGGAAAGCAAAGATCAAATCGTTACCGCGCATGATAAATTCATCAAGCAACGTGCCTTTTTTTGAAGCGGCTGCCAGCCCGAGCGGCACCCCAAGTACCACGCCAATGCCCACGGCAACAATGGCAACCGCAATCGAAGTCCGCGCTCCGACCATAATCATCGAGAAAATGTCGCGCCCCAAGTGGTCAGTCCCAAACCAGTTGGTAGCGTCCGGCCCGTGTAGTTTGTTGGCGATGTCAACACCATCAACCGGATAAGGCGTCCAAAGAAAAGAAACCAGCGCGGCACCGACAAAGATAAACGCAATGACAAAGCCAATCGTAAAACCCGGCATCCTGAAAGCAGCTTTTATCATGCCCGCCGCCTCAATCGTGGATCGACCAGCGCATAAGTGATATCTACCATAAATGTAACAAGGATGACGGCAAAAACCAGAAGCATCACAACGCTTTCCACCACAATCAGGTCGCGCTGGGTGATCGCTGTAAATATCATGCTGCCAAGCCCGGGCAGGAAGAACACTTTTTCAATGATTATGGCCCCCGCGAGCAGGAAGGAAAACTGTAAACCGATGATGGTAAGCACGGGTATCATGGCGTTTCGTAACGCATGATGCACCAACGCCCCGCGCCGAGTGCGCCCTTTGGCCCGCGCGGTGCGCATAAAATCCTCGCTCAGAGTGTCCAGAAGAGCCGAGCGCATTACCCGCGCCAAAATAGAGGCCTGCGGCAGGGCCAACACAAAGGCAGGTAATGTCAGTGACTTCATGGCAATGAGCGGATCATCCCAACCCGGGAAGCCACCCGCTGTAAACCAGCGGTACTTGATCGCTAACAGGTTGACCATGATCATGGCAAACCAGAAGTTGGGGATGGCAACACCCAGTTGCGTGCCGCCCATCACCATCCAGTCAGCCCATGAGCCGCGATTGGCGGCGGCAATTATTCCGATGGGAAACGCAATCAAAGTAGAGAGAATTAGAGCATACATCGCCAGTGGCAGCGATACCCAAACGCGCCCTTGCACCATTTCGGCTACCGGTACGCGGTAGGTATAAGACACCCCGAAATCGCCCTGCACCAGCCCTGATACCCAGCTCCAGTAACGGGCAATCATTGCTTGATCGAGGCCAAGCTGCACCCGCAGCGCGTCCACGGCATCTTGCGTGGCGTTAATACCAAGCATCAGGCGCGCCGCATCACCGGGGATGATTTCGATGGTGAAAAAGATAACCACGCTGGCCGCGACAAGGCTCAGACCGAGGGAAATCAAGCGTTTGAGGGTGAAAATCAGCATGAGGCGTCAGGTCTCCGGTAAGCAATGCGCCAAATGGTGTGGGCAATAGCCGCGCCTGTTAGCGGGATTGCAATTATGGGGAAGATTATCACCCTGATGCCCATCGCCTTCAGCTCACTCTTCATTCCGATATCATACCAATACACCATTGTGACCACCCAGATAAGGACTGCAACAGACAGCGCTAAACCTAAAGTAACGGCGCTTGTCCGCGTGCGAAAGCCAAGCCCGTGCGCCAAAAACCAGATCGGCGGGCCGACAAGAAAAAGCGCAATGCTGAAATAATAGAGATTGTCCGCGAAAGCCTCTGCCCAAAACTGTATGATTTTCGGGGCGCCTTGGCTCCAGATGGACCAATGGCCGGGCAGATAGAGGAAGGTAATGCCAACAGCCCCAACAAAGGCCCCACCCACAAGCGATGCGAGCGCCCGCGTCCAAGTGGTTTGCAGCGTATAATCCTTAAACATCCGTTTTCCGATACGTCTGGCCAAAAGCCCCGCGCCCGATAAGGTGCGGGGCTATAACTTTATTCAGCCCAATAAACGGCGGTCATGTCGCTGGCCTGTGTTGGCGCGTTTTCCCAAAGCCCACGGATGTTGGCATTGGCAACGCCAGTTTTTGCGAGCTGGAACAGGTATCCGTTCACATAATCGCTCGAAATCATCACCTGCAACGCCTTGAGCCCCAACTCCCTTGCTGCTGGGTCCGTTTCCGTATTCAGAACTTCATACGCCGTGCGGAATGCTTCGCTATCGTATTGGAAGTAATAATCGGGATTGGCATAAATCCCGATGTCCATAGGCTCGGTATGGCTCACAATCGTGAGGCCAAAATCCTTACCACGAAAAACCTCCTCAAGCCACTGGCCCCACTCCAGATTGGTGACCTCGGTTTCAATGCCAACTTCGCGAAGCTGTGCGGCAATAATCTCGCCCCCGCGGCGCGCATAAGAAGGCGGTGGAAGTTTCAGCGTGGTGGTAAAGCCGTCAGCAAACCCCGCCTCCGCCAGCAATTGCCGTGCTAGGTCGGGATCATATTGAGAGCGCTCCGATTGGTCCATATAAGCCGGGTTATGCGGGGCAAAGTGGGTGCTGATAGGAATGCCATAGCCAAACATTGCGCCGTCAATAATAGCATTCCGGTCAATTGCGTGGGCTAACGCCTCACGAACCTTAACATTATCAAACGGTGGCATTTTGTTGTTGGTCGAGAGGATAGTTTCCCCCTCGGTAGAGCCAACAATCACGTTAAAGCGTGGGTCGGCATCAAACTGAGGCAGGTTTTCAGGTGCCGGGAAGGTCGGGAAGGCATCCACATCTCCTGCCATCACAGCCGCAAAAGCCGCGGTTGGATCGGAGATATACTTGATGGTTACGTTTTCCAGAATGGCAGGTGTGCCCCAATAGGCTTCATTGCGGCTCAGGGTAATACTATCGCCCTGCACCCAGTTGTTAAAAGCAAACGCCCCGGTACCGTTGGGCGCTGTTTTCAGGGCTTCGACGTCATCACCTTCATTGAGAACAACCGCATCGCCCCACGCCATGTTAAACAAGAAATTCCCGTTGGGCGCACTCAAAGTCACAACAACCGTTGTATCATCCAACGCTTCCACATTCTCGATGCTGGCAAACAAGCCCTTTTGCGCGTTGGTGCTATCTTCGGCGCGTGCCCGGTTAAGAGACCAAACCACGTCAGACGCTGTCATATCGGAGCCATCATGATACTTCACACCACTGTGCAGGTTGAAGGTGTAGCCCAGCCCGTCTTCTGAAATTTCCCAGCTTTCAGCTAGGCCGGCAATGACCGAGCCATCGGAAGCAAACCGCGTCAATCCTTCATAAATGTTGGCATAAACCACGTTGTCAATCGCGCCCGCAGCACCCGCCGTCGGGTCAAGGTGTGGCGGCTCAAGCTGATCACCTATGGTGATTGATGTATTGGCGGCAATTGCGCCGGTTGCGAGCATTGCCAGTAGGCCGGCCCCTGTCAAAATCCGTTTCATGTCTTCTCCTAGTTGGCTGCGGGGTTTCCCGTCAGAAGTTCAGCGAGGGCGAGGCCCATCACTTTGGCCGAATCAAGCATGTCGCCCACCTCGATATATTCATCCGGTTGGTGTGCGAGGTCCAGAATCCCCGGCCCATAGGCAATACAGTTCTTCATCCGCCCGATGCGGTCAATGTGTTTTTGGTCATATGTGCCGGGCGAAACCACATATTCAGGCTTTTTATCCATCACCGCTTCAATAGCTGCCGCCACGGTTGAAACAACAGGAGCATCTTTCGCAGTCATGGTCGGAATAACCCGATGAATTTCCTTCATATCATATTTGAAGGTCGGTCGTTCCGATTTCACCTTTTCAAGCACGTCTCGGATTTCACTTTCGACATCCTCAATATTCTCTTCGAGCAAAAACCGACGATCTACAATCATCTTGCAACGGTCCGGCACCACAGGGCTTGGCAGGCCGGTAAAGCCAACCTCCGGTTCAACCTGCCCGCCATGTATTGAATTGATATTCATTGTGCTCTGCTTGGCCCCTTCCGGAATAACCGGCATGTCGGTGCGTTTGGCGGCAAGGGCTGGAAATAGTGACGCCTCCATCTCGGCCATCACCGCCCCCATGTGGCGCACGGCGCAATCACCGAGGAAGGGCATAGATCCATGGGCAATCCTGCCATGCGTTTCGATTTCCGCCCAAAACACGCCGCGATGTCCAAGGCAGACGCGGTCTTTATGCAGCGGCTCAGGGATGATCACATGCTGCACCTTTTCAGGGCTAAAGAAGCCCTTTTCAGAAAGATAGGCGACGCCGCCAAAACCNCCNGTCTCTTCATCTGCNGTGCCGGAAATCTCGATGGCTCCGTCAAAATCCGGCCATGTTTCCAAAAAGGCTTCCACCGCGATAATCGAGGTAGCCAGCCCCCCCTTCATGTCACATGACCCTCGGCCATAAATTTTGCCGTCTTTCAATTCGCCGCCAAACGGGTCCATCGTCCATCCCTGCCCGACTTCAACGACATCAATATGGCTGTTGAAGTGTACGCACTCTCCAGCATGCCTACCCTCACGGCGAGCAACTATATTCCAGCGCGGGTATTTGTCGCTGTCGCCGGGGGTGCCAAAGGCCCGCACCATTTCGGTCGTGAACCCTCGGCCGCTGAGCCGTTTATCAAGGAATTCACAAATATCCCGATAAAACTCACCGGGAGGGTTCAAAGTCGGAATTCGGATCAGGTCTTGCGTCAGCGCGATGAGCTCATCGCGCTTGCCGTCCACCTTCTCCATAAATGCCAAGTGCATTTTTTCCACACACACCTCCCTTGCTATTGCCTCTAATGCTCCCTTAATCTAGCCGCTGTCTCAATACGGTAGGATTACGGATGCCTCAAACCCTCGGTGAAATCGCTTTTGACCTCGCGCCCATAGGCGTCGTTCTTACAGAAAACCGTATTATCAAGTCCTGCAACAAGACTTTCGCCCATATGTTTGGCTATGCGCGCGAGGAACTGCTCGATCAATCCTTTCGAATGCTTTACCCGAGCGCTTCCGAGTTTGATGCTATTCGCAACGTGGGTCTAAATGCGCTTCGAGAAACCGGCCAGTATTCCGACGAACGTATCATGCACCGGCGCGACGGCACCATGTTCTGGACCCGTGTACGTGTGGCAACGCCAAACCCTGATGACCCGCTTTCACGGGCTATTCTCAGTTTCGCCGATATCTCCGGACAGCGCCCCGAGGTCGAACTGACCGCACGGGAAAAGCAAGTTGTTATGCGCCTTGGACAAGGTTTGACAAGCAAGGAAATCGCCCGCGAGCTTAACCTTTCACCCCGCACAATTGACGACTATCGAGCGCGCCTCCTGCAAAAGTTTGGAGTACGAAATATCGCCGAACTCCTCAGCAAGATTATTGGTGTTGTTTGAAAACACCCCTTCAAGATTTTGTCAAAAAGCCGGAAGATCAGTTGGTTTCGCCCAAAATGATGAAGGTGTATACCGCTATTGCAGTTAAAGAAGTGCAGAAATCAATGAAGAAGAAAAAGTAGTTAAATACTATGCCCGCCTCCCGATTTTGCGTTAACACTCATTCTGCCAAAAGAATTTCTGGGAGGAGTATTATGAAACTGAACCTGCTAAAAAGCACCACTGTCGCCATTTTCAGCTTCGCGCTTGTTGGCGAGGCTGCCGCTACCGAATGGAACGTATCGGTATGGGGTAAACGCCGCGCCTTCACTGAGCATGTAGAACGTCTCGCCGAGCTGATCTCTGAAAAGACCAATAGCGAATTCACCCTGAACATTTCTTACGGCGGGCTGTCGAAAAACCGCGAAAACCTAGATGGTATCTCGATTGGCGCCTTTGAAATGGCCCAGTTCTGTGCAGGTTACCACGCCGACAAAAACCCGTCGATCACCGTCCTTGAATTGCCTTTCCTCGGTGTTGAAACACTGGAACAGGAAGTCGAAGTTTCGATGGCTGTTTACCAGTCGCAAGCCGCCATTGACGACCTTGCCCGTTGGAACGCGACGCTGCTCATGCCGTCTCCGCTTCCGCAATACAACATTGCCGGTAAAGGGAGTGCACCGCGTACACTGGCTGACTTTGAAGGCATGGCTGTTCGGGCAACGGGCGGCGTTGGCCGTGCGATGGCCGCTGTTGATGGCGTACCAACCTCGGTGACCGCAACAGAAGTGCGCCAAGCGCTGGACAGCGGCGTTGTTTCTGCCGTAGCCTTTGCGCCACACGCGCACATGTCTTATGGCACCATTGAAGGCGCCGAATGGTGGACAACCAACCTTAACCCCGGCACTGTTAAATGCCCGGTCGTTGTTAACACCGATGCGCTAAATGCGCTGAGTGACTCAGAGCGCGACGCGTTTCTTGGCTCGGTTGACGAAGTTCTTGACTATTATGTCGAGTATTACAACAACCAGACGATGGCCGCATGGGGCCCTGCCCTAGATGGACGCGGCATTGACCGGATCACATACACCGACGAGGAACTCGCGACCTTCCGTGAAGCCGTTGCAGGCCCTGCCGCAGCCGCTTGGATCGAGGAAAACACCGCGCGCGGGCTTCCAGCCCAAGAGCTTTATGACCTCGTGATCGAAACACTCGGTAACTAAGCAAACACGCGTGCCCTAATTCCTAGGGCGCGCGTTTTTTAAGGAATACGTATGTCTGCGCCGTCAAATATTCTGCAAGACGATACCGCATTGAGCAAGCTTGACCGCAAGCTCTATTGGGTTGAAACCAAGCTCGCGCTTCTTGGCGGCATAGCCGTATTTTCACTCATGGTTCTTGCGGTTGTATCGGTCAGCGGACGCAACTTTGCCAATGCCCCATTACCCGGTTATGTAGACTGGATCGAACAAGCGATGCCGCTCATCGCCTTTGTTGGCGTTTCCTACACCCAGCGACTTGGTGGACACATCCGAATGGACATCCTGATCGGTAACTTGCGCGGGCGGCCTTTGTGGCTGGTGGAACTGATCTCGACAACCGTTATGCTCTTGCTAATGCTCTTGCTGATGCTGTTGCTTGTCTGGGGTACATATTCTCACTTTTTGCGCGCGTTTGACCTGAATGCGCCGCTGTGGAGCAGAGACTCCAGCATTGATATCTCGCTACCACTTTGGCCGAGCAAGCTGATCGTGCTCATCGGGTTTTCGGTATTATCACTCAGGCTCGTGCTCCAAATCTGGGGGTATGGACGAGCCTTAAAAACAGGGTCCATGTCGCCCGTGGCAGTACCGCTACATGAAGATGCTGCAACAGCCGCCGCCAATGAAGCGGCATCCGTTTCCGGCTTTGTTGATCAAGGTATTACATAATGGAACCTATTGAGATCGGTCTGGTCGTTTCAGGCATTCTTCTGGTCTTTGTTGTTATCGGCGTGCGTGTCGCATTTGCGGCCGCTTTGGCAGGGATGATCGGCCTGATCTGGATATTCTGGGCCAAGAAAGGGTATGACCCCGAGCAGTTTACATGGGCGTTGACCGTAGCGGTCAAAACAGCGGGGCAAGTGCCGCATTCGAAGGTTTTCGCCCAAGCGCTTTCCCTCATTCCGACCTTTATTCTGATCGGGTTTCTCGCTTATTACGCGGGCCTCACCAAAGCCCTGTTTACCGCCGCCAAGCGCTGGGTTGGCTGGTTGCCGGGCGGGCTCGCGGTTTCAACCGTTTTCGCAACAGCGGGCTTTGCGGCCGTTTCCGGCGCATCGGTCGCTACCTCAGCCGTGTTCGCGCGCATTGCCATTCCAGAAATGCTTCAAGAAGGGTATGACAAGCGCTTTGCGGCTGGCGTTATGGCTGCTGCCGGTACTCTTGCCTCGTTAATTCCGCCGTCTGCCATCCTCGTGATCTATGCGATCATCGTTGAGCTGGATGTAGGGAAGCTTCTCCTGGCAGGCTTCCTGCCCGGGGCTTTCTCGGCGCTTGTTTACGGTGCGCTCGTTGTTGGCATGGCTGTTTTCTGGAAAAAACTCGGCCCTCCCGTTGGCGGGTTTACGTTGGGTGAACGCTTTGCCAGCCTTCCCGCCGCCATGCCGATTTTCTTTGTTGTCGCCATCATTATCTTGTTTATTTACAACCCGTTTGGTGGGGACGCTTGGGGCACACCCACCGAAGGTGGCGCGCTTGGGGCTTTTGTGGTGTTTCTGATGGCGCTCTACAGAGGTATGCGCTGGAAACAGTTGCGCGAAGCCTTGCTGGAAACCGCTAAACTCGCAGTGATGATCTTCACCATCATCTGGGGTGTGCTCATCTATGTGCGCTTTCTGGGCTTTGCAGACCTCCCGGGCGCGTTTTCGGACTGGATAACCTCACTCGAGCAAAGCCCGATGCTAACCCTCGTCCTAATTTTGCTCGCCTATGCAGTGCTTGGCATGTTTATGGATGCCATCGGCATGTTGCTCCTTACTCTTCCGGTGGTTTACCCCGCGGTGGTTGCGCTGAACGGCGGTGAGTTTGTCACCGCCGCCGACAGCGCTTTCGGGATGTCGGGCGCGGCTGATGGTATCTGGTTCGGGATTATTGTGGTTAAAATGGCGGAACTGTGTTTGATCACGCCTCCCATAGGGCTCAATTGCTTTGTGGTGGCGGGTGTCCACTCCGAAATTTCGGTGCAAGATGTTTTTCGCGGTGCCTCCCCGTTTTTCGTCGCTGATGCGTTAACCATTGCGGGGCTCATCGCCTTCCCGAGCATTGTGCTTTATCTCCCTAATTTGTTGTTGAACTAATGTGCGGGCGGACGGTCATCGGTGACGTTGGTTGGCCGCAGTATTTTGAGTGGATGAACCTTCTAAGCGCGCCGGATACCCCCATCCGGCAAAGCTGGAACGTGCCCCCTAGCACCATTAACCCTATCTTCATTCCCGGCCAAGGCGGGTTGGTCGGCGAAATGGCCCGCTGGGGGCTGGTGCCCGAATGGTTCCACAAGCCACTCAAAGAGCTTAAATTCGCGACCTTCAACGCCCGCTCCGAAGAAGCTGCCAGCAAACCAACCTTTCGCAATGCTATGCGCCATGGTCACTGCCTTGTGCCAGCCAAGGGGTATTATGAATGGAAAGGACCAAAGGGCCATAAAACACCCTATTATGTAAGCGTTGCCACCAACGCGCCCGGTTTTTGTATGGCGGGGCTCTATTCTCGCGTGTCACTGCCGGATTTTGACGGTTTTACCTATAGTATCTTGACAGAATCCTCCACAGGTGCGTTGCACGACCTGCACCCACGCGTTCCGGTCATGCTTGATGAAAGCGCTTATAAAGGCTGGATTGACGGACAACACCTTTCGGAAATAAAACGGGTTGAACCAGCGCGGATCAATATCCTGCAAGTGGGGAATGCGGTCGGCAAAGTCGGCAATGACGGGCCGGAGCTGATTTTACCCGTTGACGAATAGGCAATCTCAGGGTCGTTTGGATCAAGAAATTATCCAAGGATTAATCTTGGTTTTCCTTATATAGGTTCCAGCTTTTTGAACCATAAGAACTGGACTATTCTTCTTCGCCAAATTTTAATCAGCCAGCCAACACACAAGATATTGTCGCCCCCCTGCCCTTTCTGCCATAATGTAGGCAAAAAAGGAATCGAGCTATGCCCACCGATCTTTTCGAAGATGACAACGCCTCTAATGAATATGACGCCTCGTCGATCGAGGTGCTGGAAGGGCTTGAGCCTGTGCGCAAGCGCCCCGGCATGTATATCGGCGGTACAGATAGCCGCGCGCTGCATCACCTTGTGGCCGAGGTGCTTGATAATTCGATGGACGAAGCCGTGGCGGGCCATGCCAGCCGCATCGAGGTTGAACTACACGAGGATTTCTCGGTAACCATCCGCGATAACGGCCGTGGCATTCCCATCGACCCGCACCCCAAATTTCCCGACAAATCCGCGCTTGAGGTTATTCTGACCACCCTGCACGCAGGTGGTAAATTCACCGAAGGCGCTTACCAGACTTCCGGCGGACTCAATGGTGTTGGCTCCTCGGTGGTGAATGCGCTCAGTGATTCAATGGTTGTCGAGGTTGCCCGCAATCGCGAGGTTTACCAACAACGGTTTTCGAGGGGTAAAGCGCTCGCCCCACTCGAAAAAATCGGTGCAGCGCCTAACCGGCGTGGCACGAGCGTCACATTCCATCCGGACCCCCAGATTTTCGGCAAGCTCAAGTTCAAACCTTCAAAACTGTTTGATCTGGTGCGCTCCAAGGCTTTCTTGTTTTCCGGCGTAGAAATTCGCTGGAAGTCAGAGGTGGAAGACGGCGAAATGCCAATGGAATCTTCGTTCCACTACCCCGGCGGACTGGCTGAATACCTGTCCGAGGTTATGGGCAATACCATGACCTACGCCGAAGCCCCCTTCTCCGGAAAAGTTGATTTCAAAGACAAATTCAGTGAGCCCGGATCCGTTGAGTGGGCCATTAACTGGACCCCGATGCGCGACGGCTTTCTGGACAGCTATTGCAACACAGTGCCCACCCGTGACGGCGGCACCCACGAAAGTGGCTTCTGGTCCGCCATCCTGAAGGGCATCCGCGCTTATGGCGAGCTGGTTGGCAACAAAAAAGCCGCCAGCATCGTGCGCGATGACCTCACCACCGGCGGCTGTGCGCTGATCTCTATTTTCATCCGCGACCCCAGTTTTGTTGGCCAAACCAAAGACCGGCTATCCAACGAGACCGCCCAGAAGATGGTTGAGAACTCGGTGCGGGACCATTTCGACAACTGGCTGGCCGCTGATACCAAATCTGCTGGTGCTATTCTGGATTACTTGGTGCTGCGCGCCGAGGAGCGGCTCAAACGCCGCGCTGAAAAGGAAACCCAGCGCAAAAGTGCCACCAAAAAGCTGCGCCTGCCCGGTAAGCTCGCCGATTGCTCGGGGGCCAATCGTGAGGGCTCGGAACTGTTCATCGTGGAGGGTGACTCTGCGGGCGGCTCGGCCAAGCAGGGCCGCAACCGCAAAACGCAGGCTATTTTGCCGCTCAAGGGCAAAATCCTCAACGTGCTTGGCGCGGCCAGCAATAAAATGTTGCAAAACCAAGAGATTAGCGACCTTTGTCAAGCCATGGGTGTGCAAATGGGCGTTAAGTTTGACCTTGGCGACCTGCGCTATGATCGCATTATAATTATGACAGACGCGGATGTGGACGGTGCCCATATCTCGGCCCTGTTGATGACCCTGTTTTACACCCAGATGCGCCCGCTCATTGACGGTGGCCACCTGTTTCTGGCCGCCCCGCCGCTGTTTCGCCTGACCCAAGGTGCTAAATCGGTCTATGCCGCGGATTCCGCCGAGCGCGATGACTGGCTGGAAAAGGGCCTCGGCGCGCGCGGTAAAATCGAGGTCTCCCGCTTTAAGGGCTTGGGCGAGATGAACCCGAGCCAGCTCAAAGAAACCACAATGGACCCCAAATCCCGCACCCTGATCAAGGTCACCATTCAAGAAGACGAACCCGGCGAAACCGGAGACTTGGTGGAGCGCCTGATGGGGAAAAAACCGGAAATGCGGTTTCAGTACATTCAGGAGAACGCGCGGTTTGCGGAGGGGCTGGATGTCTAGTTTTGGGGATGTAAAGTCTAGGAAAGCCCCTTGCCCTACGTGTGGCCGTGATCAACGAGTCAGCACAAATTTTGAAAAAATAAACTGCTGGAGCGACAAAGAAGTGTCGTTATCCGGGATAGAAGAATACTATGTATTTCAATGTAACGGTTGTGAAACCGTTATTTTTTGCCAAACGTATTCATTCTCAGAAAACGTGGACAATGCTCACAATGAGCACGGAACACTTATTACAGAAAGCCCGGCTGTAAAAAGGTTCTGGCCTTCAATACCGGTCAACAGAATCGAAAAACTAACCACTTTGGAATTGCGGTTTAATCACTCAGAGCTTTATAAAATTTTAGATGAAACATACAAAGCCGTTGAATCTGACCTGCGTACTTTGGCAGCTATGGGAATTCGCACGTCTTTTGACGCCGCTTCTGCTATTCTGAAAGTAGACGAGAAATTGACTTTCAGTGAAAAACTAGAGGAGCTTCGAAAAGGAAGTTTTATTAGCGGTCAAGACAAAGGAGTTTTGGAAGTTCTAGTAAACGCAGGTAACGCAGCGGTGCACCGAGGTTGGACGCCCTCCAATGGAGAGTTATGCACCTTGGTTGAAATACTGAATGAATTTGTAACTAAGCATTTGATTCGGCCAAGGCACGTTGCCTTTCTAAAAAAGAACCTTCCAGAAAAAAGCAGAAACTAGCCCCAAAATCACTTCACTGTACCCCCCTATTTGCCCAAACCCCCAATCCGCGTTACCCTCCTCGCATAAACAAAAAGGGAGACGTCAAAATGAAGCGCCGATCATTTCTAAAATCCGCCACCGGGGCCGCAATGGCCCTACCCCAGCTTGCCTTTGCGGGCACGACCCATCACGTCACCATTCAAGGCTTCAAGTTTGTGCCCGATAATCTCGCAGTTGCTGTGGGAGATACCATCATCTTCATCTTTTAGGACGGCGCGCCGCACACCGCCACTGCGAATGACGGCTCGTGGGATACCGGCCGCCTGAATCGCGGGCAATCTGCCGAATTTCCGATTGTGGCGGGGATGGAGGGCGGATACTTTTGCAATTTCCACCGGAATATGAAGGGCCAGCTAAGCGTTTAGCTCCTCAAGCTCCATCCATTCCGC
>JGI24025J20009_10001880_pt1 | contig 15526 bp, 19 predicted proteins | sample Cruoilmetagenom3_FD_20009 | JGI IMG/M metagenome (IMG submission 20009)
GTCTGTGGTTTCCGATACCGTATAACTCCCTCCAATGCTACCCCAATGAAGGAAATTATATTAGGGGATAGTATAAATAGATTTGGGGCACCATGGAAATTCTCCCAAAGCGACGGGAAGCGATCCGGGTAATAATGCCTGAACAGATCGATCAAGGGGCTGCTATCCAATACATAGATCATGCCGTTGCCCCTCTGGGGAACAACAGATTTTCCATGCCGGGTACATTTTTAACCTTCACCCCCAGATAACCTGCCAATTGTTCGACGGAGATTCTATTTTGATAGTACCGGCTGAAAGCTATCCCCAGGTATCGCTCTCCGAGATAGGCGCCCATGGTCTTGTAATAGTCGCCGCCCGTGCCCACACTAGTTTTGGCACATTGTGTCCAGTCTCGGGCTTTTTCTTCGTAAACCTCTTGCTCTACTAATTTTTTGTCAAGTAGTTTTCTGAGAATGACTTCTCTGCTGACATGATAAGTCTCAGCCAGTTCTTGGATTGATTCATCATCGATGGCTATGCCTCTTATTCTATGCTCAAAGTCACGCCCGGGGACAAGAAACTCTCCAGTGAACCGGTTGCAGAGAACTTCGATTCGGCGACTGTCTCCTTCCAGGTGATCAAGATAATCGTCAAGTGGTGTGTCAATGCCGCCGGTCCGAAACAGCAAATGCGCCAACTTGTGGAAAAGCGTGAATATCTGCCGGTTCTTTGACTGGCTGTTGTTCACGTAAATGATGGGGAATTGCTCATCATACAGGCAGAAGCCTGAGAATGCCTCGACCCGGAAGGCATCTTTGAAGATAAAGACCCCATGTTCTTCCAGCGCATCCCGCCAGACTTTAAGGGCCTCCTCGCTATTCTTCCCTCGCCTTTGCCTTGCCAGGTCGATTCCCAGATAGTCACGAACTGTGGCAGCCATTTCTTCGGATGACACCCCGGGGTCAAATGACAAGTCTTGGACAATATGCCGTGAGGCCGGGTTGGCATTGTCGTAGAGTTCGGCAAGATTGAGTTGCATAGCTCTCGCCTTGCGGATCAGGAAGCGTATCCGTTCCGGCAGCCGTTCGATTGCATACTCGGGCAAGGTGCGAAATGATTGTCTTGGCGTTTCTTCCTGCGGCGGCTCTGGGAAGAAAAACAGCGCCAGTGGCCGCTTGTAAATTTTGTAGGCGATACGTTCCAATTGGGGATATGACGGACTGTTCTCGCCACTCTCCCAGGACAAAACCGTCTCCGCCGTAACGCGTTTGCGTTTCATCTTTCGGACCACATCATCTACACTCAAACCGGCTGTTTCTCTGGCCCATTTGAGCACATCAGGATTAACGGGAATCGACTTGCTCATATCGTCACCTCAACAATCGTCATGGTGTCGTTGCCAAAGATGTCCACCACCGTTACGGTCAGTTTGCGCCGCCCTGGCTTGCATTCGTGAAAGACGCTAGTTAGCTCCAGGGAGCGGTTTTTCTTGGTACGGAAGGATTGCCACTCGTTTTCGAAGATGTAATCGCCTGTCCAGACCTCTTCCCACTCACCGCTGTCTTCGTCTTTCACCCGGATGATCTCGCGCTTGCTCTCGAAGTTGAAGTCCACCGCCCAATAGTCAATCCAGTCGATCCAGTGCTGGGTGGGCACCTCGCGGCTGACGATGCCGTCTTTATTCTTGTTCACCTTGACGATCTTGCCGCGTTCGACCACGATCTTGCTCTTTTTGTTCTTGAGCATGGCTTCGGCGGCGGCGATGGAATCCTGTGAATAGAAGACCGAAAAGTCGGTCAGCTCCACCGCCACGCTGTTCTTCTTGAGTTTGGGCCAGACTTCGATTGCCGCCACGTCGTGGAAGACCACCTGTTTCTTTTCCACCGCCCGCTTGTCAAAGACATGGGCGGGGATGTACTTGGGGGCGATGTCGATTCCCTTCGCCCGTGCTTCGTCCAGGACGTTCGGAAAGAACCCCATCTCGAACTCGAAGCCCAGGATGTCCACGCGGGTGATGTGCTTTTTGCGGCATTCCAGGATGACCTCCTCGACGAAGAGGCGCGTTACAGGCATGTTGACCGGTCCCACCACCACCAGCCGCCCGGCTTTCTTTCCGTGGAAGGTGGCAAAGCCCTCGGTCTTTTCGGCCCGGTAGGCCCGCAAGATCAGGTCCACGAACGCCTTTTCCTTCTCTTCGATGCGATGGCGCTGTATCTGCTCCCGGGTCGGTTCATCAACCGCGAATGAACGCGAATGAACGCTAATCTCATTTTCGGATTCGCGTTCATTAGCGTTCATTAGCGGTTCCATTCCGATGTAGTGCTGCCGCTCGTACTTGCCGAGGTTGAGTATCTCGAAGGCGCGGTAGTCTTTGCCCTTGGCTTTGAGCTGCCGCTGGACGCCGATCATGCGCTTGCGGGTGGTGTGGATGGCGAACTTGCCGAGGTCGGCGACGATCCACTTGCGCCCCAGCTTCTCGGCCACGGCGGCGGTGGTGCCTGAGCCGCAGAAGAAGTCGGCAACGAGATCGCCTTCGTTGGAGGTGGCTTTGATCATACGTTCGAGCAGGGCTTCAGGTTTTTGGGTGGGGTAACCAAGCCGCTCAGTAGCCATAGGATTTACAATGGGAATGTCTGCCCAAACATTTTGAATCATTTGGCCTGGGTAATTATCTTCATATATCTTTCGGTAAATACGGGCGTTACTATCTTTAGGCATGACCAACTCATTTTTGTTATACATTTCCTCCATCCGTTCCTTTGAGTACAACCAGCCTGTTTTTGGGGGATGAACGCCGTGAAATTCATAGCGTAAATTTGGTCGATTTAAAGGATTGACCAAGGGGGACTTCATGTATTTTCGTCCATCCCCATCATCAAAGGTAAAACGCTCTTCGATGTACTTCTTCGTATTGTCATCATTCTTTGAGTAAATCGGATTGAATATGTGCTCTTCACCTTTTGAATAGAAGAGCAAGGTGTCATTTGTTACACCAAACTGATTTGCTGACCATGCCTGTGACTGTTTTCTGCGCCAAATGATTTCGTTGATGAAATGGTTTTCTCCTAACACCTCATTTAAGACCAACCTGAGTAGGCTATTCACCCGCCAATCACAATGCACGTAGATGCCCCCGTCCTCGGCCAGCAAATCCCGCATCAGCACAAGTCGCTCGTAGATCATGGCGATGAAAGAATCTGCGCCCTTGCCCCAGGTGTCGCGGTAGGCGATCTCTTCGAGGATGTTGGGCTTCTTGGTGAAGGTATCGCCGCCGATCTCGATGTCCATCGAGAAATCCGCGCCCACGTCGAAGGGCGGGTCGATGTAGATCAGCTTGATGCCGCCCTGTTCTTCGATCTCCTCACGAAGCGGGCCGTTCTTCAAACTTGAGAGGATCAGCTTATTGTCGCCCCAGATCAGCTTGTTCGTCCAGCCCTTGAGCTGACGGCCGCGTGGGTCCAGGTCGAAGAGCGTCTTCTGAAAGCTGGTGTCCTTCTCGGCGCGCGGTTCGTCCACCTGCTCGATCACCTGAAATGGCAGAACGATGTTGCAGACTTCGTTCGTCTTGCCGTTCCAGACCAGCTCAACCTCGCGCTTGTCCTCAAAAAGCATAAAACGATACTTGTCGGGCAGGGGCTTATCGGCCTCGATGTAGCGGAGGATCTCTTGTTGTTCTCTTTCGGTCAGGTGTGGCATAAGTATCCTCTTCGATCATTCCCACCGGCAATACTCACTGCTTTGGGTATATATCATTTGGTTTAGGTTTATTATTTTTTGGGTACCTCGACATCGTCACATTGAACCCCAATTGAGGCTACTGATATTTTATATATCTTGTAAATATATCTGAAGCCCTCACTGCCATCAATGAGTCTTGACAGAGGTACATCCAATGTATATCGAGAGGTTTTATCATCGCAAAGGTGATTCTTTTGGAGATACCGATATCATAGATAGATTTACCTACGATGTCTTCCAAGCGGGACCCATGTTACCAGGTATCGGCGGCAAGGGGATGAGCCCCAAGAAGATGAAACAGATGATGAAGCAGATGGGCATCAGCATAGAAGAGATCGAGGGCGTCGAGGAGGTGGTGATCAAAACCGCGGACAAAGAGATAGTATTCCAGGATGTTACAGTCACCATTATGACTGCTCAGGGAAATAAGTCCTATCAGATGGTGGGCACCCCCGAGGAGAGGGCGCGCGCCCTGACCATACCCGACGCCGACGTGGAGCTGGTAGTAGCCCAGACCGGAGTATCTCTGGAAGAGGGCCGGGCCGCCCTGGAAGAGTGCCATGGCGATCTGGCCGAGGCGATAGTGAAACTTAGGGCAGGGTGAGATTCTCAGGGCCGGTCTATGTCGGAGAGCCATATCGCCCCAATATTATCTGAGGAGCTGATGGATTGGATCGGGTCGAGGTGGAAGAAGAGCTCAACCACATCCTCTTGAAGATTGCAGAGACTCAGGACGCGATTTTGGACGACTTAGAAAAGGACCATCCCTCTGCTCAGATTGAAGAGCTGGCGCTGGGGGTGATCAAAGAAGCCGACTACTGGATAGAGCAGTGCACCAGGACCACCGAAGCACCTTCGATCCTGCTCAGGAGGATGCAGATCCAGCTGGCCAGGCTCAAAAAGATCGAAGAGCAGATCGAAGGGACGAGACAACGATAGGCGGCCACGGTGCACGTCGCCACGGGACATATGGACGGTCCATCAGAATGCGGTCGGTGTTTATACTTTTCTTTCAAGGATGTGCTAAAAACCGATGCCCTGCAAGGCTATAGCTATAGTCCCTGACAAAACATTAATCTACCAGACATCGATTTGGCTAGTCTGCTATAAATTTCTCCAAGCCCAATTGTGAGAAACTCCAGGAACAGCCCCGGTCATTTTGCCGCCCTTGGTGAGAGCCCCACCATCCGGCCCTGGACCAGAGATGCCAAAAGACAAATAAGCTTTTGCAACAATCGGCTGCGAGTCATGACCAAGTTCATAGTGGTACTGGGAACGACGTCTCACTCGGGGAAGAGCACGCTGGCAGCGGCGCTCTGCAGGATCCTATCCGACCGCGGTCTGCGGGTGGCGCCCTTCAAGTCTCAGAACATGAGCCTCAACTCTTGGGTGACAAAAGACGGCAAAGAGATGGGGATAGCCCAGGCGGTACAGGCCTGGGCCGCCAGAGCAGAACCCAGCGAACTCATGAACCCCATCCTCCTCAAGCCCAAGGGCGATAGGACCTCCCAGGTAGTGGTCTTCGGCGAGCCGGTGGCCGATAAGTCTGCCGAAGAGTACTATGCAGAGATAGAGGGCTTGAAGACCTCCGTAGACCGGGCCCTGGAAGAACTCCAGAAGGAGTACGACTACATAGTGGTGGAAGGCGCCGGCGGCGCCGCGGAGATAAACCTCTACCAGAGGGACCTGGCCAACATCTACATCGCCACCAAGCTCAGGTCTCCTATCCTCCTGGTGGGTGACATCGAAAGGGGAGGGGTGTTCGCCAGCCTCTACGGCACGGTGAAGCTTCTACCTCCCGAGATCAGGTCACTGGTCAAGGGGATGGTAATAAACAAGTTCCGAGGAGATCCCGCCATCCTGGAGCCCGGACTGAAGATGCTGGAAGAGCTGACCGGGATATCCGTACTGGGAGTGATGCCCTATCTGGACCTGGAGATTCCCTCGGAAGACTCTGTATCTTTAGGAGACAAGAGGAGAGAGAACGGCGGGGTGGATATCGCAATAATAAGGCTCTCTCGCATATCCAACTTCACCGACTTTGAGCCCCTGGAACGGTCTGCCAGGGTTAGGTACGTGGACCTCGGAGAGCCTCTGGGCAGCCCCGACGCGGTGATAATCCCCGGCACCAAGAACACCGTATCCGATCTGGCGGAGATGAGGCTCAAGGGCATGGACCGAGAGATCCTGGCGCTGAAGGACACTCCGATACTGGGGATCTGCGGAGGATACCAGATGCTGGGTAGAGAGATCGTAGACGAGGGGATAGAGGATATCACAGCGTCGATGCCAGGTCTGGGCCTCCTCGACCTGGTAACCCATTTCGACCGGTACGAGAAGAGAACGGTCCAGGTGGAGAAGAAGGTGACCGGCGAGGGTCCCATACTCGGCCCCCTCAGAGGTCAGACGGTCTGGGGCTACGAGATCCACATGGGGAATACCGTCCACCAGGAGCCCTTCGCCTTCGAGGACGACGGTGCCGTGAGCAGCAACGGCCTGATCATGGGCACCTACCTGCACGGGATCTTCCAGAACGAGAACTTCAAAAACGCCTTTCTGGACTACATATACGGCCAGAAGAACTTGACCCGCCGGTCGGATCCAAGTGGCGGTGGCTACGACGAGCTGGCCAGGGCCACAGAAAAATATCTGAATATGGAAAAGATATGGAGCATGATCGGTCTGGGACCGAGGCAGTCCGACGAATAAATCCTCCATTCGGTCGGATTCGCCAGAGTACATAATATCATGTAGTATATACAGAAATATATAAGAAATAAATGAAGGAGAGTATCCGGTCACTTCTGTGACCGCAGACTCTCGATCCTGGCTTTTATGCTGTTAAGTTCCTCTTCCAGGTTCCGGGCAGCCTCTTCCAGGTATGCCGTCTCCTCTTCGGGAGAGGGAGCAACGGGAGGGACGTAAGGTGCAGGCGCTCCATATGGATATGTTGCGATCCACCCTCTCCTTCCGCCCCGACCACCGCCGAAGCCGCGCCCGAACCCGAACCCGGCGTTCGCGTATCCGGGTGCAGGGTATCCGGAGCAGTATCCCATGCCCCTGCCGGTTCTTGGTCCGAATCCTACCGGACCTGTTCTATCTCCACCAGGCATCTGATATTCACCTCCTATTTCGTTCTTTATCCAAGGACCCCACCGGACGGGAAGAATCCTTTGCCGTTCAAATATCTTGAAACTTCATCTTCGAGCGTTATCGGCCCCGACCGCCTCCACGACCGCCGCTGCGGCCTCGACCGAAGCCACGACCGAAGCCGAACCCGGCGTTCATGTATCCGGGCGCAGGGTATCCGAAGTAGTATCTCAGGCCCCTACCGGTTCTCGGTCCGAAGCCGAACCCGGCGTTCATGTATCCGGGCGCAGGGTATCCGGAGCAGTATCCCAGGCCTCTGCCGGTTCTCGGCCCGAATCCTACCGGACCTGTTCTATCTCCACCAGGCATCTGGTATTCACCTCCTCTTTCGTTCTTTATCCAAGGACCCCACCGGACGGGAAGGGTTCTTCGTCGTTTAAATGTCTTGAAACCTTTATCTTCGAGCGTTATCGGCCCCGGCCTTTGCCCTGGCCTTTGCCACGACCACCGCCGCGGCCACCAGCACCGCCGGACCCGCGTTCGGGACTCGGGTCAGTCTGTCCGCCGGACCCGGTGCCTTTTCCCTTGCCGGTCTTCTGTCCACGTCCCCGTGGTCCACTTCCGTCTCCACCAGGCATCTGATATTCACCTCTTTTTTCTCACGTCTCTTCTGGATCTCCTCCGACCAGCTCGACGCTCAATAAGTACCTTATGCGAACTAGTATTTAAATCTTTCTCAAAACCAGGCAAAGTTTCAAATATAACATCACCAATACGAGATATTGTGAAGAAAGGAAGAGGCCGCCGCCGGGGTCAGCGGTGGATCTCAGAGATCCCGGAGAAGAAGTGGTTTGCGCCCGACGGGGCGTCACCAGACGAGGTGGACACGGTCGACCTCAATTTTGAAGAACTTGAGGCGGTACGTCTCGTCGACCTCCTGGAACTCAAGCAAGAAGAAGCAGCCTTTTACATGGGTATCTCCCGGAAGGCCTTCTGGAACGACCTCAGAAGCGCCAGAAAGAAGATCGCCATGGCTCTCGTATACGGCCTGGGAATAAAGATTGGCGGCGGGAGCTACCTGCTCAGGTACGAGACGTCCGGACCCCGGGAAGGCGAGGGCCAAAGTCCGCCCCTTTCCAGAGCGGATGAGTTGCTCGTCCTGGAGCGAGAGGTGCTGTTGATCGAGAAGAGGCTCGGCCTCCTCATATCCCGGATAGAGACGTTGAAGAAGAAAGATTGATCCAGGGCCGCGTCCTCCGGGTCGATCTTATAAACCCCGGTCCTAAGAAAGAAAGCTGGGGTCAAATAGCACTATTTTAGTATGTCTTTGACCCAGTTTTCATATCGCACCCTCTCGTCCACTCCCACACCCAGCACGCTCTCTGCGCCCCGATAGACATCCTTGGCGATCAGAGCACCGCCCAGGGCGGCATCGCAGCTGGCCAGCGGCCTCACTTTCCGGTCCAGAAGCTCGGAGACCCTGGGCGCTATGAGCAAGGCAGGATCGCCTGCCAGGTACAACCTCGGTCGCGCCGCGCCCAGGTCCCGCAAGAGGACGCCCATGGCGCTCAGCTCCATCGCCGCGAATAAGGCCAGGGTCTCCAGAGCGTGTCTCTTTTTATCCTGGTCGCAGTCGTCCAGGGTGTCAGCGCCCAGCTTGCGCACAATCCCGCCCGCGGTGAAAGCCTGGTTGGCGCTCATCTTGCCCGAGTCGACCTGCCGGATGGCGTTTACGTCCAGGGGGCCATGAAGCAGACCGGGCGCGAATATGGGGGCATCGATGGCTCCTATGATCCTGCCGTCGACGACACCTATGGTGACGACGTTAGAGCTGGCATCGGATATTATGAAGCTCGATACCCCGTCCTTGTAGACCCGATAGGCCAGGCCTACCTTCTCCGGGCTGGCACCATGAGAGAAGACGTTCATCCGGGGATCGGTACCGCTCTTCCGGTGGATGCCGGGCAGAAGTATCGCGGGCCAACCGGCCTCTCTCACGGCGTCAAAGACCCTCGTCCCACCGCCGACGTGAACCCCCGCTCCATCCTGCCTGATGACCCCGCGGTTGACCGCGTCCTCGATCCTCACGATCTCTGTGATGCCGTCTCCCATTGAATAAGTGAGCGCCAGAAGATCGACCTCTTCGATCGCCAGCTCTCGCTCTACCCTCTGCGTTATCTCTGCCGCCGAGAGTCTGCTCGCCACCGCTCTCGGCAAGACGCAACACCTGCCCTCGGTGGTGGCGAACCTGACCGCCCGGGTCCCGTGATCCACCCCTACGAACATGAGATCAGCTCGACTATCTCTCTGGCCAGCCTGACGCTGTCCTCTTCGCAGTTCATGGTCGTATTCATCCTGACACACGACCCCTTGTACCTGCTCTCTGGCCCCACCACCATGAGGTCCACGCATCCCAGTAAATCGGCCACCCCCTGGTCGGTCACCGGGTAACCCCAGGCGCGCATGAACTCGGCCGCAGGACCGCTCACCGGCCGATCTCCTACTAAGGGGCTCACGGCGATCACCCTATCCTTCTTATTCATCATCTCTCTGACGCCTTCCAGGGCCAGTATGGGCCCGATACTGGTGACTGGGTTGCTGGGCCCGATCAGAACTGGATCGTCGCCGGAGAGTGCATCCAGAAAAACTGAGTTGGGCCTGGCCTCCTCTATCCCCTGGAACCTGATGGCCTCGACAGAAAGCCTGCCTTTATTCTTCACCCAGTAGGTCTGGAGGTCCATCTCACCCAGGGAGGTAGATATCATCGAGGATACGGGATCGTCGGTCATGGGAACCACCCTCACCCTCACTCCCAAAGACCTGCAGAGCTCCTCTGTGGCCTTGCTCAGCCCGGCTCCGGACCTCATAAGGTCCGAGCGGAATATGTGCACCGCCCGGTCCATATCCCCCAGAGTGAGGACCTCTTCGTGGCCCAAGCTCTTGAGAAACTCCGATGTGCGGAACGAATCGTTCTCGATCCCCCACCACCTGGACCGGTCCACCAGACCTGCCAGGGTGTAAATCACGGTGTCCAGATCCGGAGAGACCAGGTTCCCCGAGATCCAGAGGTCGTCGGCGGTGTTCGCCACCGCGGTCAGGTCCAAAGGGTCCAAGACCTCCTTCAACCCTACCAGGAGCTTGGGGGTCCCCGTCCCTCCGCTGAGCACGATCAAGATAGCTCCTCAACCATCATCGCCATCCAGGATGATCATTCCCGTCTTCAGCGATTCGCACTCTTCATCGGTCAGCTCGGAAGATATGGCGTCTTCGGAGATTATGGCGCTGTTACCCAGGGGATCTTCCAGCACCAGGGTGAGAGGATACCGGCCCTCCATGGCCTTCTCGATACACTCCAGGATCCCGTCACCCCTCCGGGCGTTCTCCTCGGCGCCAGCATCTCTGGCAGATCTGGTAGCGAAGGATACCACGCCCTTAATCTTCTGGAGGACGCCCTCGACGTTGGTTATGTAAGCATCTGACGTCGCACCCGGTTCGACATCGACCCCCAGATCGGGTAGCCTGATCGTCCCGCTGGTGGACCTGATGACCCTGACGTTCAGATCCTCGACCTCTCTGATCTCGAAGGTGTACCTCGTCGGCTCGCCCTGGGTCAGCAGGATCGTGTCTGTATGCTTGAACCCACAACGCTCACAGGTCCCGGCGATCACCATCACCTCTCCGAAATGGGGTACGTCAGTTGTCTCCCAGCCAAACTTTATCATGGATCCACAGAGGGGACACTCGACCTCGGTGGTGGCCTTCAATCCGCGCCTCCCAGAACGTTCTCGCGATCGATCCTCACATCCCTGGGCACTATCAAGACGAGATCGTCTCCGAGCCCGGCTATGTCGCCGTTGACCTCCTCCGCGATCGCCTTGATATCTCCGATGGACTCCTCCAGCATGGATTTATCCCGCGTCATCGGCGAGATGTCGATCAGGACCGTGTTGTTATCGAGCACCTCCCGCCTTATGTCCTGCACGACCTCCGGGCTGCTCAGCTCCGCGAACCGGACAAAGGTCTTGCTCGGTCTTGCAGAGACATCCTCGAACTGCCCCAGATCTATGTCAACGTAGTCTTCGTCGCCAGATCTGCCCATTAACCTGTCCAAGAAACTGCTCATATCTGTCCACCTGTCGTGAGATATGTTTCTGGATTGTATATAATGTATAATATTATGTGCTCAAGTAAATCCGACCTAATGGAGGATTTACTTGTCGCGTCTCACCTATGCGCTAGCCAGCTTGACGCCGACGACGCCCATAAGTGCCATGAAAGCCAGGACAATAACCACGAACCCGGTCGGATGCAACCCCTCCGGCATCGTCGCCTGTACCATCGCCATGAGCGCGACCATCAGGACGACGAGACCGATACTCGCACCTATCTCCAGCGTTTTTTTGCTCATCGCCCTCATGTTGTGCTGATGTGAGATATCTCTTACGACCCACCTCTGAGCCCATCCGGGTCGGCCAGCCGCCTAATCAGGTCTCCTGTCCGGCTGCCGTACCACCCTCTCTCGATGTAGCGTGGATATACAGGAAGCCTCTCTCGCAGATCCCTATCCCGAAATCTCCGACGCAGTTCTTCGACCGTGGGCCACCTCTTGTCCGGGTTGATCCAGTCGGGTGTGAGGGGGCTGATCCCTCCCAGGTCGTCTGCACCGGCCTCCACCAGTGGTCGGGGGTCGGCTAGGTTGGGTGGGACCTGGACCGCGACCGTCCGCGGCAACGCCGCCCTGGCCAGCCTTACGGCGTCGACAAGCTCGTCATCTCCTGGCGGTCTGGTTGAGACCATGGGAGTACCCGGCTTGGGATCAAAGGGCTGGATGATGACCTCCTGGATGTGGTCATAGGCCCTGTGAAGACCGGCGATGGTCCGGAGGGACTCGATTCTATCGTCCCTGCTCTCTCCTATGCCCACCAGGATGCCGGTGGTGAAGGGTATCTTGAGCCGACCTGCTGTGGATAGGGTCTCTATCCTGACCTTTGGTATCTTCCCCGGCGAGAGCCTGTGAGCCTCCAGCTCGGCGGTGGTCTCCAGCATCAGGCCCATGCTGGCGTTGTACGGAGCTAGCCGTTTCATTTCTGCCTGGGTGAGGATGCCGGCGTTGGTGTGGGGGAGAAGGCCTCTCTCTAGGGCCAGCTCACAGAGTTCGATCAGGTAGTCGAGCACGGCCTCGCCGTCCCGTTCGAAGCCGGGGACGTCCCAGGGTCGCTCGCCCATGCAGAAGAGCGCCTCGGCGCAGCCCGCTTCAGCACCCCGATCCATCAGGTCGATGGCCTCCGATCTGCCGATGGTCCCGCCTTCGTCGCTGCGGAAGCTGCAATAGAGACACCTGTTCCTGCAGAAGCGGGTGACCGGTATGAAGACGTTCCTGGAGTAGGTCAGCCGGGCCTTCATGCTTGGATCAGCGTCTCAGCTCCACCAGCTTCAGACTGTGTCCTTGGGGGCATTCTTCGGGAGACTCGCCCACGACCTCCACGATGGTGCACCTGTCGCCCTCTTTCAGGCCTACGGGATGACATATATCGTACATGCTGCAGTAGTACTCCTCGCAGTTGGGCGGCTCCAGGATCATCTTGGAACCGGCGAAGGCCTTCCTGGCATCGATGGCCACTATTATGGGACTCTCCGTCACCTCTATGGCTTTCACCCCTCCGTCGTGCAGGGGACATTCGTGTACCAGCTCCCCACGCAGCCCCAGGACCCGGTACCTTCTCCCCTTTTCCAGGTTGGTGCAGGTGTTCCGGAGCTTGCAGGTCTCGCACTCCGAGGTGGGGCCGTTGAATACGAACTCCATCCCTATGGTCGCCAGTCTTGTTCCTATCAGTGTGATCTGGGTAGTTGCTTCTGACATGTTTACGCCTCGATAAATATTATATTACTTTTGTTTTCTTTGCGGCCTTCCGGGCAGCTTCTCTGGTGAGGCCGGTTCCTAGTATGGTGTAGCGCTCTGGACGAATCTCTCGCGCACCGACGAGCGCCTCGACCACGACATCGTCTTCGATCCCCATCTCGGCGGCGGAGGTCGGCGCGTCCAGCAGGCTAAGAGCCTCTCGGATCCGCTTCCAGTCGCCGCCGTGGAGGTACATCATGATGATCGTCCCCACCCCGCAGAGCTCGCCGTGGAGAGCGCTGCCGGGTGTGATCTTATTCAGAGCGTGAGCAAACTTGTGTTCTGACCCGCTGGCTGGCCTCGAAGAGCCGGCGATGCTCATGGCCACACCGCTGGAGATTAGGGCCGTTACCACTATCTTGGCGGACTCGGCCAGGCCGGGCCTTATGATGGATGCGGAGTCGACTATCATCTGGGCGGTCATCCGGGACAGCGCTGCAGCATACTCGCTGTACCTCTCGTTCCTGAGCCGCTTGGCGAGTTTCCAGTCTAATATTGCCGTGTAGTTGGAGATTATGTCGCCGCACCCCGCCGCCAGGAGTCTTCTTGGAGCTCTCGATATTATGCTGGTATCGGCGAGGATCCCCAGGGGTGACTGTGTGGATATGGAGGTCGTCTCGCCGTCTACGGTGAGGGAGGCCTGAGCGGAGCAGATGCCATCGTGAGATGCTGCGGTGGGAACGCTTATAAAGGGCAAACCTGCCTTCATCGAGGCCAGCTTGGCTATGTCTATGCACCGTCCACCTCCGACCCCGAGAAGAAAGCCGGCGTCTTCTTCCCTGGCCACCACTTCTGCCCGGTCCACCTCTTCCATCTTTGAATGCCTGGTAATCAGGAGGATGGTCTCGAAGCCACCTTCCTCCATCCGGCGAGAGACCTCTTTGCCTGCGGTCTTGCCGGTGGTGGTGCCTGTCACGATGAGGGCTCTGCCCTCCAGCTTGAGGTCTCTAGAAAGGTCGGCAACCTCGGAGAGGGCTCCGCTGCCTACGACTACCCTTCGTGGAAGCTCCATCCATTTAGATATGCTCAGTGGTCTCACCAGTCGGATGTAGAGGTCGTCTTCTACAAATATAAACGCTCCTGAGACCCGTCTTTGACCTATATCAGTTCCTCAGGGCGCGCAGGTCTTGGAGGATACGTTCCCGATATCTGTTTACCTCGGGGCTGGTTCTGTTTCTGGGACGGGCAACGTCGATATCGATGATATCGCTGATCATCCCCGGCCGAGCGGACATTATCACGACCCGGTCTCCCAGGTAGATGGCCTCGTCCATGCTGTGGGTCACGAAGACCACCGTCTTCTTCTTCTCCTGCCAGATCCGGAGGAGCTCCGACTGCATGACGTTCCTGGTCTGGGCGTCCAGGGCCCCGAAAGGCTCGTCCATGAGAAGCGCTTTGGGGTCGTTAACCAGGGCCCTGACGATGGCCACCCTCTGTTTCATCCCGCCGGAGAGTTCGTGAGGATAGCTCGCCTCGAAGGCCTCCAGCCCCACCGCCTTCAGGTAGCTGCGGGCCCGGGCGAGCCGCTCCTCCTTGGAGACGCCTCTCAGCTCCAGGCCGAAGGCCACGTTGTCCAGAACCGTCCTCCACGGGAAGAGGGAGTACTCCTGAAAGACCATGCCTCTCAGGGGGCCGGGTCCCTCGATGAGCTTGCCGTCCAGGAGCACTTCGCCGTCGGTGGGGCGGTCCAGCCCGGCTATGATCCTCAGAAGGGTAGTCTTGCCGCAGCCGGAGGGACCGACGAGGCATACGAACTCGTTCTCCCCTACGGAGAGGTTGATGTCTCGCAGCGCCTCGACGGCCTTGCCTTTGGCCTCGAAGAGCTTGGATACGCCCTTGATCTCTAGCAGAGCCATGGGGCGTGGTGGGGAGGAGGAGTTATAGATCTTTCTATCGGTCAGGGCCACCAGCGGCCCCGGGTCTTGGATGGCGCCGACCTGCCGATACAAGCCCTTTCCGGCATTGAGAGAATAACCCAGAAATGGAAGCTACCCCACCATCTTCCCGTAGCAGTCCTTGCAGACCACCTTCCCCTCTGCGGTCCTCTCATTGATTTCCATGAAGTCCTCCCCACACTCTTCGCATCTCATCGATGGATAGATACGCGCCTTCCTGGGCGCGGGAAGATCGATCTCCTTGACCTCGAAGAGCTCGTCGTCGCCGGCGCCCAGTATGTACTCCATATAGTCCTCTCTCATCTTCTCGACCGTTTTTTGTTCTTCTTCTGTTAACCGGCCTGCAAAGTATCTCCTCATGGCTTCGATCTCGCTTTGGGAGATACTGCGTCCCTTGAAGTAGATCCTCAAGGCCTTCTTGTGGTCCCTGGAGTAGAAGGTGTAGACGTGTTTGCCGTGATCCTTGAAGATCAGGTTGCCCTTCCCAAAGGTGCAGCTGAGGACATACTGGATCGCATCGACGCTGCAGGAGTCGTTCTCCACGATGGCCACCAGCTCCTCATCCTCCGCCTTGTCGTAGTAGTCCTTGACGTACCTGGCCACCCGGTAGCTCATCGCCAGTCCGGGGCAGTAATGTCCATGGAACTCGGCAGCTCTTCTAAATTCTTCGTCCATCCTATCACCTGTAGCTGGGCAGATAGGTTCTGTCGTGAGTTAATATTAGTTAATACTAATCATATGTTAACGGACACGGCGTCATAACTCGGTGACTTCTCTTCCTTTGCGTCTTTGCGTTAAATCGGAGAACGAGACTAGTGTCTTGTCATCTAAGTAATGTCGTAAAGACGATCGTCGTTCCCGATGAGGATGGAAAGCCGTGTCCACCACGATGGAAGAGACTTCTTCCACATTCATCGACGAG
>JGI24025J20009_10001882_pt1 | contig 15517 bp, 17 predicted proteins | sample Cruoilmetagenom3_FD_20009 | JGI IMG/M metagenome (IMG submission 20009)
GGGGGGGGGGCGGACAGCGTATGATCCAAGCCACACGCAAGAGTAGATGGCGAGCAGGAAGAAGATCCCTCCATCGGCGCTAGCGTGACCAGAGCCGGGAAAGGCTACATGAGACAAACAATGCCCCAGGGCGGGGCATCAATTGTGGATCAAGCGTCGCGATCGCCCCGGATGGGGCTGCCCATTCAGCCGGTACGATTTGGGAGTTAGGCTGGGGGACAGGGATTTGAACCCCGATCAAGTGATCCAGAGTCACCCGTTTTGCCTGTTAAACTATCCCCCAGCAGTGGTCGAATTCTAACACAAGTGGAGAGAGTTGGCAAATCGGAGCACACCAGACACACTCGAAATCTGCGAGGACGTGATGCGTGATACGACTCCACTGAAAAAACTGCCAGACTCGCCACTGAGGCACAGAGGGCACGGGGATTCTCAAGGTGTCTCTCAAGAAATCAATGTTTTTTGCATTTGCTGCTGAACAACTTTGAGTCGCACCTTGATTTTTCCTCTGTGTACTCTGTGTCTCCGTGGCTGAATGACCTTTTTCAGGGGAGTCGTTTTACGCTTTACGCCACCAGCCGTTCCAGCATCCACTCCGCGGCCTCGAACCGCGCTAGCACTCTCTCCCGCCCCAGGATGGCCAGCGTGCCGAAGAGAGGCGGAGCGACTTTCTTCCCCGTGGTGGCCACGCGCAGGATGCCGAGAAGCTGCCCGACCTTCAACCCCAACTCCGCCGCCAGCGGCCGCAGCATTCCCTCTAGAGCGTTCGCGTCGAACGAAGGGAGCTCGGCCAAGGCGGCGCGGGCAGCGCGCAGCGCGATCAGCGATTCCGCCGGCGTCATCTTCTTGCCCACGAGCATCTCCGGCTCGTAGCTCAACACGTCGGTGAAGGCAAAATCCACCAGCGGCGTGGCATCGGTCAGCAGCTTTGTGCGCTCCTGGATCAGAGGCACGAACTGCCGCAGTTCCGGCCTGGCTTGCATCTTCTCCTCCGGCATCCCCAGATCAGCGGCAACGAAAGGCACCAGCCGCTCGCATAGCTCATCCTCGCTCAAGCTGCGGATGTAGACCCCATTCATCCATTCCAGCTTGTCGAAGGGGAAGGCCGCCGGAGAAGAGTTGATGTCCTCCAAAGCGAAACGAGAGATAGCTTGCTCGCGGGTGAAGATCTCCACCTCGGGATCGTAGGACCAGCCAAGGCCGGCCAGGAAATTGAACATCGCTTCCGGCAGGTAGCCCGCGGCGCGGAACTCCCTGACGAACACAGGATACTCCTCGCCGCCCCCTCCCTTCTTCCGTTTGCTCATCTTGCCCTTGCCGGTGGGGTTGAGGACGATGGGCACATGAGCATAGACGGGTGGCTTCCAGCCGAAGGCAGCGTAAAGGTGGACGTGCATGGGCACGCTGCTCAACCATTCGTCGCCCCGCATGATGTGGGTGATGGACATGTGGTGGTCGTCAATGACGTTTGCCAGGTGATAGGTGGGCCAGCCATCGGATTTGAGCAGCACAGGGTCGCGGATGTTGGCGTTCTCCCAACAGATGCGGCCATAGACGATGTCGTCGAAGCAGACCTCTCCTTCCATAGGTACCTTGAGCCGCACGACGGGCACCACTCCCTGAGCTTCGTACCCAGCGCGCTTCTCGGGGGTCAGATAGCGGCAGCGGCGGTCATAGCCGATCTGGGGAGCACCACGGCGCCGCTGCTCCTGTCGCAGTTGGGCCAGCCGCTCCGAGCTGCAGTAGCAGGTGTAAGCGTGGCCGCTGTCTATAAGCCAGCGTGTGTATTCCTGGTACATATCCAGCCGCTGCGACTGGAAGTAGGGGCCGTAGTCGCCACCCACCTCCGGGCCCTCGTCCCAATCGAGCCCCAGCCAGCGCATACAGTCCAAGATGTCGTCGAGGGAGTCGGGCACGTAGCGGGTGCGGTCCGTATCTTCGACCCGCAAGATGAACTTGCCACCGTGACGACGGGCGAAAAGCCAGCCGAAGAGCGCTGTGCGCGCCGACCCGACGTGGAAATAGCCGGTCGGGCTGGGCGCCATGCGCACGCGAACGGTGTCGGTCATGGGTTATCTCCTCTGGTCGTCTGTTGGATCAGCGTCCGATACAGCACATAGTTCCGATACGGCACCCCGCGGCGCAACCGGCCGTCCACCATGGGCACGTAGCCGCCGCTGGCCAGGAGTGGAGGCACGGTGGTCTCGATTTCAGCGCGGATGGCCGCTTCGTCCTGGTATAGCACCCGCAGATCAATGCCGCCGATGAGCGCCAGCCACCGCCCGTAGCGGGACCGCAGCGGTACGTAGTCGGTGCCCGAAGGCTTGCTGTCGCCTGACCAGAGGCAGTTGATCCCCGCCTCCAGGCAGACGGGCAGCAGCGGCCCCACGTGCCCGTGCGTATCCCAGATGAAAATCTCGATCCCCGCCTGCCGCAGCCGCTCGATGATGCGGTGATAAGCGGGCAGCAGAAAACGGCGGAAATGCGGCGGCGAGACCACCGGCGCGTGGTTGGAGGCGATGGGCTCGTCGAAGATGGCGTAGTCGAACTGCACCTCCCGCAACGCCCGTTCAATGACCGCCAGCGTGAAGTCGGTGATGAACATTGTCATCTCGTCCAGCAGCTTCGGGTCATCGTGCACCAGGTAGAGCACGTCTAGCAGGCTGAGCCAATCGCCGACGGCCAGCGATTGCAGCCAGCCCCGCCAGGCCGTGATGCCCAGCGGATAGTCCCGCTCCCGCCAGCACCGCACCTGCTCGCTCCAGTCAGGCGGGTAGCGGCGCGGGTTCGAAGCATCGTAGCCTCGCCGCAGCCGCCGCAAGTCGGCACGCCTGCGCAGCCGCCCCTCGAAGGGCTCGCTCATGTACAAGTTCAGCGAGACGTCTGTGCGGGGACCGAAAAGCTCCCAGCGATCAAGGCCGAACAACTCGGCAACGCTCGCCCCGCGAGGGAACCCCTCGTCGTACCAGCGCTCCAACACGTCGTCCCGGATGTGGAAGTCGTAGGTGGATGGTCGGTCTGGCTGGCCGAAACGCAGCGTCTCCAGAAAGCGCTGGCGAGCGTTCATTACCGCTCGTCCCCTGCCTGGACCGCCGGGGCAGGAACCTGAGGATTGAAGCGCCACTTCCTGCAAACTGAGTTGAGTCTCAACGCCTCGCGCAGCCATCGGTCGGTATCTCGTATCTGCCATCTTCTCTGTATGCGGTAGGTGGGCGACGGGCGGAAGGTGCGCCGCACCGCCTCCGGCTCAACGTTGCTCACGATGTCCATCTCTTCCAGTGAGCCGGTGCCCAACCCCGCCTGGTGACAGTAGTGCAGGTAGCCTACGCTTTCGATGGGGAACCCCATCAAGTCCGCTGTCAGAGCGTCGGCGGCCAGGAAATCAGCGCTGGCCACGGCGATGCGCCATGGTAGAGCGTCGCCATGCGTGGGGCCGTCCCCTTCCATGGCCTCCCAGCCGTCAATGATGCTCAGGTGCGGATGCAGCAATGGAGCCAGGGCGAACAGGTTCAGATTGAGGAGCGGCAGGCTCTGGTGCATCCGTTGCTTATCGCTGCCCTTGGAGCGGCTGAGATAGGCCGCCTTTGTCCATTCCATCAGCGACAGGTTCTTGATCCAGACAGGCAGATCGGCGTAGAGGCCACGGCCGGCCAGCGCAAACCCAACTGATGGCTGCATCGGTTGATCGGCACAGCCCCTGCCACTTCGAGCGGTTTCCAGTAGATTCGCTGGCGGGCAGGTAGCCCATCGGCTGATGAGGCTGCCCATGATCATGTTCTTCAACGACAGGGTGACGATGACTGCGTCGTGGGTCTTGGGCGGGCCGATGGCGATGCGGCAATCGCTCTCCAGCGCTGTGCGGGCGACGTGCAGCGTCAGCGGGCGCATGCGGTGATCGAACACGCGCACAGCCGCCGGCTCGTCACTGTTGAGGTCACGCAGTTCCACGCCTGCATACTCGTCAGGCAGGCTCAGGTAGCCATAGTTGGCGAATCCCTCCCAGGTGCTTCTGGTCGCCGCGCCCTCGCCGATGACGACAGGACCATCGTAGTGGCAGCGCAGCCAGTCGAGCAGCGCTCGCACCGCCTCCACGTGGGTGGCCGAGAGAGGCCGCTCGGTGGAGACGAAGTTGGGCTTGATGAGCACGCGCTGCTTTCTCACCCAATCGATCTGATCGCCGACCAGGTCTAGTGCTTTCAGGATATTCTCTCGCCGGTCGTCGCCCCGGATCAAGGCAACTTTGCTTGCAGCCATCATTCCTCAATGCTGTCCAGTAGCCTTTAGACTGACGATCATTTTAGCACAACTTGGCGGGTTTGACAACGCGCGGGGCTGCGGCGCGGCTTGCCATGTTCCAGAAGGCAGTCAACTGATTTGACTTCCTGTCCCAGATGTGCTATAGTAAAACACTGTATTGAGGCTCTGGCTGGGAGCCTGGGGTGTGATGGGACGCTGAGGTCCCGTTGTTGCAATGATTGTGAGGTACTAGCATCGCCAGACAAAGAACACGCATCAATGAAGCGATCCACGCTCGCGAGGTACGGGTGATCGGTGCTGACGGCAAACAGGTCGGCATCATGCCCGTCCGTAGGGCGCTGGATCTGGCCTATGAGGGCGGACTGGATCTGATCGAGATCGCCCCTCAGGCTAACCCGCCTGTCTGTCGTATACAGGACTACGGCAAGTATCGGTTCGAACAGACCAAGCGGGAGAAGGAGGCTCGCCGTTCGCAGAAGAGAGTCGAGATCAAGGAAATCCGACTTCGCCCAAAGACCGGTGAGCACGACATCGCCGTTCGCGTCCGTGCTGCCCGCCGTTTCCTGCAGCGCGGCGCCAAGGTCAAAGTATGGCTGCGTTTTCGTGGCCGAGAGGTGACGCATCCTGAGGTGGCGCTGACTTTACTGCAGCGGATCGCCGATGAGTTGTCGGACGTCGGGGAGGTGGAACAGCGACCTACTCGCCAGGGGCGTACGATGCTGATGGTCTTGGCCCCAGCCCCCGGCAAGAAGACGCGAGCCCAATCGAAGAAAGAGGATGCGGAGGCACCAGCGACGGGAGAGTCCGGTCCCGATGAGAGCGGGGCGTCTGAGAACCCCTCCGAAGCCCTGGAGAGCTGACATCTTATTGGCTCACTGAGAGCCTTTCGGAGCACGGTGCCTTCGGCTTCCAACCGAGAAACGTAGCCGACAAACCCCCTCGCACAGGGGAGCGGTTCTCCCCTTCAGCAGCGAGGGGGCTTGTGTGCATTGATATGCTAAGGAGCACATAGGAGCTGGCAGAGAGGATCGCTCCTGCACTGGGGTGATTGCCAGGCCCGGCGTGAAGCGTAAAACGTGAAACGTGTGACCAGGTCACGTTTCACGCATCACGTTTCACGTCTCCCTGGGAATGGTAGACACTGTAGTACTCCTCTCTGAATGAAGTGCGCTTTCGCGCAGTGAAGTGAGGTAACTATGCCCAAGATCAAAACGCATAAAGCCACAGCCAAACGGCTGCGCTACAGCGGCAAAGGCAAGCTGATGCGCACCAAAACCGGAAAAAGCCACCTGAGGCGCAAGAAGCCGAAACGAGTGAAGCGACAATTCGACGAAACCTTCGAGGTCACTCACAAGGGGACCCGCACGCGCGTGCGCAAACTGGCGCCCTATTTGAAGAAGAAGTAAGCTGTCCCAGAAGATGATGAGCTTATTGGAACGAGTGTGAGGAAGAGATATGCCCAGAGTCAAACGAGGTGTGACTGCGCGCAAGCGGCACAAGAAAGTACTCAAAATCACCAAGGGACAATACGATACCAAGCATCGCCTCTATCGCCGTGCCAACGAAGCGATGATGAAGTCCCTGTGGTATGCGCATCGCGACCGCCGCGATCGCAAGCGTGATTTCCGTCGCCTGTGGATCACCCGCATCAACGCTGCGGCGCGGCAGAATGGTCTGTCCTATAGCCGTTTCATCCACGGTCTGCAGCAGGCGGGCGTGGAGGTGGATCGTAAGATGCTAGCCGACCTGGCGGTGCGCGATTCCGCAGCGTTTTCCCAACTGGTTAACGTGGCGCGAACTGCCGTCGGCACGTAGAGTCTATCCCAAAGGCCAGCAAAGTTGGCTCCCAGTGGCCGACAGGGGGTTGGCTCTTCGGGGTTTTCGGATGTTTTCTCTATGATCACCAGCCTGGCCAACGAGAAGGTCAAATATGCCCGCTCGCTGCGCCGGCGTCGTCAGCGGACTCGAGAGGGGCGCTTGCTGGTCGAGGGCGTACGTCTGCTGGAAGAAGCCATGAGGGCGGGGTGCATCCCCGCTCTCCTCTTTTTCCAGCCTGAACGATCTGAGTCGCCCCGAGCCCAGGCGCTCCTGGCCCAGGCGCGCGCTGCGGACGTTCCCTGCTTTGCCGTCGCCGAAACCGTGCTGCATTCCTTGAGTGAGATGGTGACACCGCAGGGCATCGTGGCCGTCGTCCCGCAGCCCCAGCTACGACCGCCGGCTGCGTCCAACCTGGTACTGGTCCTTGATCGCCTGCGCGATCCTGGCAACCTGGGCACACTCCTGCGCACCGCCGCCGCGGCAGGGGTGGACGAGGTGTTGCTGGGACCAGGGACGGTAGACCCCTACAACTCCAAGGTGGTGCGGGCAGCCATGGGAGCGCATTTCCGCTTGCCCTTGGCTGTGGGCCTGGGCTGGCACGGAATCGCCGAGCGCCTCAGCGGCCTCACTGTGTGGCTGGCTGATGCTCAGGGAGAACAGGCCTACGATACTGTGAATTGGTGCGCGCAGGCGGCGCTGATCATCGGTGGCGAGGCGACAGGGTCCAGCGACAAGGCTGTCGCTCTGGCCCACGGCCAGTTACGTATCCCAATGTGCGGCGACACCGAATCACTCAACGCTGCNNCGGCGGCAGCCGTTATCCTCTTCGAAGCTGCGCGCCAGCGCAGAGTTCAAGAATCAGCCGATTGAGCCGATCAATCTGATTGTTATCCGTTTCATCGGCTTCATCGGCTTCATCACCTTCATCGCACGGCGACACCGAATCGCTCAACTGAGCCGATCAATCTGATTGTTGTCCGTTTCATCGGCTTCATCGGCTTCATTGGTTTCATTGGCTTCATCGCACGGCGACACCGAATCGCTCAACTGAGCCGATCAATCTGATTGTTGTCCGTTTCATCGGCTTCATCAGCTTCATCGGCTGACCAGTTTGCTGGAGGATCTATGTCCATCGAGTTTGGTACCGACGGCTGGCGGGCCGTCATCAGCGACGAGTTCACCTTTGACAACCTGCGCAAGGTGTCGCAGGCTATCGCCGACTGGGTGTTGGCGGATGTGGCCTCGTCGGATGTACCCCCTTTGATGGTGGTGGGGTTCGACACTCGCTTCCTCTCCGACCGCTACGCAGCCNTTGTGGCCCGCGTGTTGGCGGGCAACGACATTCAGGTCTATCTAGCGCAGGCNGCTGCTCCTACACCTACGATCTCCCATGCTATTGTCCAAAGGCAGGCAATCGGCGGTGTGATGATCACCGCCAGCCACAATGCTCCTCGCTACAACGGCGTCAAGCTCAAGGCATCCTACGGCGGTTCTGTAGGCCCCGAAGTGGGGCGACGGGTGGAGCGATACCTGAAGGCTAACGAAACGCACGAGACTGCCCCCCGCATGGCGGACTACGAGCAGGCGTTGGCTGAGGGCCGCATCCAGCGCTTCCATCCCTACCCCGATTACGCTGAGCACGTGCGCCATCTGGTGGATTTTGACGTTCTGAGACGCAGTGCCCTACGGGTGCTGGTGGATCCCATGTATGGTTCAGGGCGAGGTTATCTGAGTCGTCTGTTGGCTGAGGCCGGTGTGGAAGTGGACGAGATCCACGGTGAGATGAACCCTGGCTTCGGCGGACTGCATCCCGAGCCCATCGGTCGCCATCTGAGTTCGCTGCTGGAAGCGGTGGGGAGCGGTATCTGGGACCTGGGGCTCGCCACCGACGGCGACGCCGACCGCATTGGCGCTGTCGCCCCCAGCGGACGTTTCGTGGATCCCCACTGCATCTTCGCCCTCACCTTGCGCTATCTCGTGGAGCAGCGCGGCTGGCGCGGTGCGGTGGTCAAGACCGTCTCCACCACACAGATGATCAACCGCCTTGCGGAGCGCTACGGCCTGCCGCTACACGAAACGCCAGTAGGCTTCAACTACATCAGCGACCTGATGCTGCAGGAGCGGGTGCTCATCGGCGGCGAGGAGTCGGGAGGTATCAGCGTACTGGGCCATATCCCTGAGGGGGATGGCGTCCTCATGGGCCTGCTGCTGACAGAGATCGTGGCTGCCAGCGGCGGCTCGCTGGACGATCTGGTGGACGATCTGATGGCCGACGTCGGGCCTTGCGTCTATAAGCGACGGGATGTGAGAGTGCCACCCAATCGCCCTTACAACAAGCAGGAGATGGTGGCTCGCCTCACAGCTAATATCCCTGATAAACTCAGCGGACAGAGGGTCGCCTCGATCAACAAGCGAGATGGGGTGAAGTATCTGCTGACCGGCGATGGCTGGCTGCTGATCCGTCCTTCGGGTACGGAGCCTGTGCTGCGCATCTACGCGGAGGGAAGGAGCGACGATCAGGTGGAGGCATTGCTGCGGGCAGGCGCGGAACTGGCCGGGGTTGGCGAGGAGATGTGACGTGCTGGAGGCTGCTCTGGAGGTGGCCATCGCCACTGCCCGCGAGGCGGGCGAGTTGCTCCGTGCGCGGCTGCAGACTCCGCTCACCACTCGCTACAAAGGCATCCGCGACGTCGTCACTGAGGTGGATCTGGAGGCACAATCACTGATCGTCGAGCGGCTGCAGGCGAGCTTCCCCGACCACGCCATCTGGGCGGAGGAGGGGCATGCGGCGACGGTGGGAGCAGCCGCGGACTATACCTGGATCGTGGATCCGCTTGATGGGACGAACAACTACAGCCGCCACCATCCTACCTTCGCCGTGAGCATCGCCCTGGCACAGGGCAGTGACGTGCTGTTGGGAGCGGTGTACGAGCCGCTGCGCGACTTTCTCTTTTGTGGTCGGCGGGGCCAGGGGGCCTTTGTCAATGGTCGTCCGCTGCGGGTGAGCTCGGTGGAGGAGTGGAGCCAGGCGTTGGTGGCCTGCGATTGGGCGCGGGATGAGACGACGCGTGCACGCGTGCTGCAGATGGTGAACCTCATCATCCCTGAGGTATACACCTTTCGTACATTGGGTGCCGCGGCGTTGGGCTTCTGCTACGTGGCTGCGGGCTGGCTGGATGCCTACTTCAGTTTGAGCTTGATGCCTTGGGACGTGGCAGCGGGAGCGCTGTTCGTGGCTGAGGCAGGCGGCACGGCGACGACGCCGGAGGGCGCACCCTGGTCTCTGGCAGGCGGTGGCTACCTGGCGAGCAATGGTAGGCTGCATCAGCATCTCCTGGATGCTGCTCAGGCAGCGTTGGCAGAGTGCGGGGCTGAACCGAACCCCCGCGCTAAGAGAGCGAAGCCCCTACGGGGCTACAAATGACCAGCCTGAAGGGCTTCGCCCTTTCAGCCCGACGGCTTTAGCCTCGGGGCCTCCAAAGAAAGCCCCACGCTTCCCTGAGAAGCCGCGGGGCTTTTCGCGTCCGGACGCCCACAAGGGACTATGCTATGCTACACGCATCGACCTTGTCTACTTGTCTACTCGTTCCCCCGTTGCCCCGTTGCCTCGTTCCCTCGTCCCCCCTATCAGTAGCGTCGTCGTGTGGTGCGGCCCATGCCCAGGGCCATGAAGACAAAGTACAGAAGCTGAGAGAAGGCCTGCGCCAGCGCGGCGACGTAGGTCAAGGCCGCTGCGCCGAGCACCGATTTGACTTGGGCTGTCTCTTCCCCACTCACCAAGCGGCTGGCCTGCAGCATCTTCATGGCTCGATTGGAAGCATCCAACTCCACAGGCAGCGTCACCAGGGCAAAAAGCGCCCCGCCGGAGAAGAGAAGCACACCTACCCAGGCCAGCCCAGTGATGCCCAGCATCAGGCCGCCGAGGAGGGCGATGTAACCGAGAGAAGAGCCAATCTGCACCAGGGGCACAATGCCGGCACGCAACTTGAGCAGGGGATAGCCTGCCTTATCCTGCATGGCGTGCCCCAACTCGTGGGCCACGATGCCCATGGCCGCGACCGAGGGAGTGCGCGCGACTCCCTGCGAGAGACGCATCACATCGCGGCGGGGATCGTAGTGATCGGTCAGATTGCCTGGGATGGTCTCCACAGTGATGTTGATATCGTGATCCCGCATCAGCGTCTGAGCCACGTCCGCGCCTGTGGCGTTCTGGCGGTTGCGCACTTTGGAGTATTTGCTGTAGGCTCGCTGCACGCGAAACTGCGCATACATGGCCAGCAGCATGGCCGGTAGCCCGAAGAGCAATGGCAAAAGGTTGATAGACATGATCAGTTGTCCTCCTCTCATCGAATAGTCCGCAGAGGCGGCTCCCAGCCGCCGACACCTTTCGCGAAGTTTCGCGAAAGGTGTCGGGTCTACGGTTCTTCGGATAGGTTCTTAGTGTGAGCGTCGGCGTCCCCGGTGTTACAGCGCGTCTGTCTCCGAGGGCACGACCGAGTCGAGCAACAGCGCGTTGGGCACCGAGATGATGCCTTCTGTCGTCTCTAGACGAGTGAAAACGGGTGTGATGCCAACGATCGTTCCCTTGTGCTCCCCCACCTGCACCATCTGGCCAAGCTGGAAGTTCTGGCGCACGTAGTAGCTGGCAACGACGTGGCGGACTACGTGCCTCGCTCCCAGGCCAAAGGCCAGTGCCAGCGCCAACCCCGCAGCGGCGATGAGGATGGTGATGCTGGAAACGAGGATAGCTGTATCAATGCCCAGCATACCGATGGCCAGCACGATGACGAAAACGCTGATCACGTACTGAATCAACCGTCCCAACGAGCGTCCGTAGCCAAGGCCTGCGCCGAGGGCCAGGTTACTCACCATATCGCCGGTGAACTTAGCGCCCATGCGACCAACGATGACCATCAGCAGCGCTCCGATCGCTTTGGGCACGTACTTCAGCAGCAGCACGATCATCTCGGCCAGGTCGGTGAGGCCCATCAACCGCAAAGACGAGATGAGGAAGAAGAGCATCACATACCAGAACAGGAGCTGGCCGACGATGTCCGACAACCCCTTTTTCAGCCCGATTCCTCGCAGAACACCCGTGACGCCCACGCGGTCCACCAAATCGTCGAATCTTAACCGCTTCAGGACGAAAACCAGCACTTTCCGCAATATCCAACTGACGAGCCAGCCAATGAGCAGGACGGCGAGACCAGTGACAAACCCCGGGATGGCCCCGACGGCGTTGCGGTATATCTCCAACAGGGTGTCAATGATAATCTGTGGGTCCATGATCTCCTCTTTCGTATACCATCGTATGCCATCGTATACCAGGCGCACCTGAAATCTGCGGCATGGACAGAATCTGCTGCGTTTGGCAAAATGGATGCTGCGTATCGTACGCTACGCCGGTTGCCATGCTGTCGCCGGCTGGGGGCCCAACAACATGCCGAAGATCACCTCCAGCAACTGGAGCAGCGTAGTGACGAGCCCCTGCCAGGAGAGATCGAGAACGTCTGTGGCCAGATCACCGGTCATGATCCGTTGCATCAAACGGGCCTGGAAGCCTTCTGGCAGGACAATGTCTTCCTCTTGCAAGCGCAAAAGCAGCAGCCGCGCCTGTCGAGACAGGGCCAGCCGAGCCAGACAATCTGGGCAAGCCTCCACGTGCTCCTGGACAAGTTGTGTTTCCTCCTCTTCCAGAAGCCCATCAACAAAAGGAGCGAAGTAGGGTTCGATTTTTTTGCAGTTTTTGATGATAGCCATTATAATGTTCCCAGGTGAATGATAATGATGCCCCCTCAGCTACTTAGCTTGTGGGCAGATATTCTCTACACATACGGGCAAAGGCTTGCTGAAAAGCCAGGCGAGCCCGGTGAATGCGCATCTTCACCGCTCCGATGCGGACGTTCAGGACATCAGCAATCTGCCGATATTCCATCCCTTGCACATCTCGCAAGGTCAGGATCAACCGCTCTCTGTCTCGCAGAGCCATCATCGTATCACGGATGCACTCGATCAACTCACGGCGCAGAGCTGCCTGCTCGGGTGTGGGCTCGGCTCGCGCAGCGGTCCTTATAGGATATTGCGCTTCCTCTGCCTCTGCGATGTCAGCCTCGACTCTCTGGGGGCGGCGTTGCTGCTTGCTAAGTGCGTCCAGACAGGTATTGACGGCAATGCGGTATATCCAGGTGGAGAATGCCGCCTCGCCCCGAAAGCGCTTGATCGAGCGGTAGACCTTGATGAAAACCTCTTGGGTCTGATCTTCCGCTTCCTGGGCCTCTCCCATCATGCGATAGGCGATGGCAAAGACTTGCTCGCGATAGCGTTTGACCAAGGCCTCAAAGGGTCTGGCGTCGTAAGGTAGCGTCTCCTGACAACGCCGGACCAGTGCGGCGTCTGAAAGTTCTGCAAACGAGCTCACTGTAGAATCACCCTCGGTTCCGCCTGCAAAAGGCGGGGGAGTCTGAAGGCCGGATACCCTACAAGCAGGTCGCATTATACCACATGCAAGCCCGTTTGGCTATTTTCTGTTGAGAACCATGTCTGCACGTTACTGTACTCTTTGGACGGAAGGGGGGATGAAAAGTCACATAACTCACCAAGTGAAACCTCTGTCGTTCCTGAATGCAAAGATACCCTTTCCGGCGAACATGTGGCGAGAATAAGATTGTCGCTGTTAGCATGAGCCTATTGTGTGACATCTCCACCCTTTCGCCGTCTAAGGGTATGGCTGGCAATCCAGGTCGTAAATTGGTAGATTGGGTTTGGCTGGTCAATCAGTGTACCAGTCCACCAACGCGCTAATCTGCCAACCTACCTGATTAGTATACCGAAACCATGAGGGTGAACCACAATGAATCTCTTCAATCGCATCGTTGTGGTAGCTATTCTGATCGTGCTCCTGGCCACCACCTTGCTCTCCATGCTTGTTCCCAAGACGATATTGGAGATCCTGCATCAATCCATGGATCAAATCAAAGTCGCCATCCCCTTCTATAACATTTTCTCCGGTGTCTATTGGGCCTACCTGGGCGGTGGAATGGGGGTCATTCTGCTCTGCTTGTTGTTGCTATGGCTGGAGTTGCGCCGCCCTCGCCGCAAGGTTGTTGAGGTGCCTGGCACAGAGGGGCACAGGATGGAAGTGAGCGTCAAGTCCATTGCCCAGCGATTGCAGAGCGACCTGAGCGGCGTGGCGGACGTGAGCCGTGTGAAGCCCAAGGTCATCAGCCGTGGTAAGAAAGTGGACGTCTATCTAGATGCCCAGGTCCACCCTGCCGTGGAATTGCCTATCAAGACCGAGGAGATCACCCAGTTGACGCGTGAGATCGTGGAGGAGCAAATGGGTGTCAAGATAGGGAAGGTGAGAGTGAATATGCAGTATGGGGCAGAAGTGCCTCGCACCGTACCCGAACCGGTGATGCTTCCTCCTGTTGAGCCCACCGAGCCACTCCAGCCTGCGGTGCAGCTTGAACCCGAAGTTGTCACGCCGATCGCACAGGCAGATCGGTTGCTGGAATCGGACAGGGGAGTCGACGTGGAGCTTCTCGACGCTTCATCTGAGGCGTCCGAGGTTGTTGAGGATTCGTAAGCGCCAGCAGTCGCTGACCGAATGCTGGCTTTGCCTGAGTTCTCAGAGATATCATTGGCGGGCAATCCCCGGTTGCTGGCCGAAAGGCCACCGGGCCCCGGGGTTCGCTCATAGATTATGCTGTGTCGTGTTTTGCTCTTTCGCCGCTGTTCTCAACGAAGGGAAAAGGAGAAATGAACATGAAACTTAATGCTCCCAGGAAGATCACCTGGTTGGTCGCTCTGATCCTTGCTGTGCTCGGACTGATCGGCTACCTGGTGACGATCCCCGTCATCACGTCCCTGGCCTTCTGGCTCGTGCTGATAGCTGCTGTGCTGCTGCTGTTGGCCACGTACATGGAAGGCTTGTAACAGATTCACTCAAGGGGCAGTCCCCTCGCTTGGCGGTGGCCCGGCGTTGGAGCGAAGGGGGCTGCCCCCGCCTTGGTCAATCAGCGCTCGTTGGAGCGCGACAACAAGAAGTTTCTACACACCTACATCAACTACGACAAGGAGGAATCTCCAAACATGGACAATCGCAAGCGCTATCTCATCCTGGCGGTCGCTCTGTCGGTCGTCATCGTCGCCGGAGCCTGCATTTGCGGGCAGTGCAGCAATCCTTTTAGCCGCCCCGAGCAGGAACGCCAGGAGGAAAACGTGCCCATCATCAGCGGCGCGGACTTGGAAGAGGCAGTTATGGCCCGCGGCATCGGCGAGAACAACCGGCCCATTGGCATCACGGACAGTTTCAGCGATTCAGAAGACGTCATCTACTGCGTCGTCAAAGCCAACCGCATTGACGCCGGCACCAGCTTCTACGCCCGCTGGGTCTACGAGGGTGAGCCGTTCGAGGACACCCCCACCATCACCGCCGATCGAGATTATGCCGATACCTACATCGAATTCCACATCGAACCCAAGGACTTCGGCGTCCTCGAGCGTGGCAACTACAGTTGCAAGATCTACGTCAATGGCAACCCTGTGCAGACCGTGGAGTTCGAGGTCAACTAGGAGGAGATGACAGTTTATGGACACACTCTGTTTTGGCTTTTTGCTGATTCTTGCCCTGATCGTGCTCTTCTTCGTCATGCGCTGGCTGAACCAACGGCGGGAAGCGCCGGCAGGGACATACGATAGCCCAGATATCGACAGCGGCAGCTCCATCGGCGGCATGCGGGGTGGTCGCGCTCACGACAGCCCCGACTTTGACAGTGGCGCCACCATCGGCGGCGACCGCGAGCGGCGGGCCTACGACAGTCCAGAGATCAAGAGCGGGGCCAGTATCGGCGGCGGACCGAGTGTGGGCGAACGGCCAGGGAGCGCACGCTCGGCCGGGCGCGCCCGCACTGTCAGTGACGAGTGGGAGGTGGGAGAAGTCGGGGAGGAGATACAGCCCGAAGAGAAGAAGCCCGGCAAGCCATACAGCGTGCGCAAGACCGGCAAGCGGGTTGACAGTCCCGACATAGAGAGCGGCGGCAGCTTCGGCGGCTAGAAGCTCTACGTCAGCCAGCGGACATGCCTGATGACATCTGGTCGCCAGCCTAAACTATGCCACAGGATAGCCGCGAGGCGAACAGGTTGTCTTCCTAACCAACAACCATCTGAATACACATCATCCTTGGAGGCAAAACGATATAATAGAGTTGTTGCGCAATAGTGGATAGAGGTGTATAATAGGCTAACCAATGCGATCGAAGGAGCTAGCCAGTGATCACCTACGAAAAGATCAAGAAAAAGCCACGTGCTCTCAAGAGCATAGCTGGCGTCAGTACAGCTGAGTTTGAGGAACTGTGCCGAAAACTCGTCCCTGCCTGGATTGCATCCGAACACAAGCGGCTCAGCCGCCCCAATCGCCAACGGGCCATCGGGGGTGGACGCC